>Ga0209342_10000491_pt1 | contig 45627 bp, 50 predicted proteins | sample RifCSP16_2_FD_184023 | JGI IMG/M metagenome (GOLD analysis project Ga0209342, IMG submission 184023) | Soil microbial communities from Rifle, Colorado - Rifle CSP2_sed 16_2 (SPAdes) (version 2) | ecosystem: Environmental > Terrestrial > Deep subsurface > Rock core/Sediment | place: Rifle...
CCACCGTCTTGTTCTCGGACACGATCAGGCCGCTGATGTAGCGCTCAAACTCGATCCAGGCTTCGGGCGAGAACACCGGCGCGAAGTGCGGCGCATAGTGCTGCACCAGTTCGGGAAATTCGACCAAGGGTAACATCGGCCACCTCCTGAGCTTACGTGTTCTCGGGAAGTGTAAACCCACCTTGCCTTACCCGCCAACGCTTGGAGATTCAGTTGTTAAAGTGCTGCAAAAGTCGAGTAATCTTCTTTGATTTCTTCGTCAGTCGGAATATGGCCTTCCGGCTTGAGAATGCCAAGCATTGCGCTGGCCGGAGGGATGGAGGCCAGTCGCCGTTGACGGGCCTCGGCATTCTCGCCTTCCTCCGCCGCCTGCGTCTCTGCCTGCAGTAAGCGCAGCAGCTCCATGACGACCATCCACTGCTCGTTCAGCGGCAATTGTTCAGCCTGGGCTACAATGTCTTTGGCAGTCATCGCACACCTCCTGTATCTTCATTATAACTCCATTTGCCGCCAACCTCACGCCGAGACGCAAAGCGCGTCTGCAGAGTCATCTACCGGACCAGGCCCACCTCGACCTTTCCCTCCGCCGGTATGCGTTCCAGTTCGGGAGCCGGCCGCTCACCTATCTCCACGCGTTCTGCGCGCGTGACGCTCATGATGTCCGCTTCGGCCGCTTGCAATGCCTCGGCAAGGGCAGGGTCCGCAATAGTCAGATGCAGCCGCCGCAGCGCCGTGCCCAGCGACAGGCTGCGCTCGCTCTTATACCGGCGCACCGCCGTGGCGATCTCCACCAGCTCTTCGCCGACGGCCTCGGCCCGCTCGTCGAGCAACGCCTCGTCCACGTCCGGCCATCGCGCGCTGTGGATCGATAAAGTTCCCTCAGTTCCTTCAGTTCCCGAAAACAGTTCCCTGTATATCTCTTCCGTGACGTGCGGCAAGATCGGAGCGAAGAGCTTGATTATCGCCAACAGCACACGATAGAGCGCGTAACGCGCGCCGGCGTGCAGCGGGTGGGTCTCGTCGTAAAGCCGCTGCTTCGCCATCTCCAGGTAGTTGTCGGCCAGGTCTCTCCAGAAGAAGTTCTCCGTCTCGCTCTTTGCCGTCGCGTAGTCGTACTCGCGCCACAGGCGTGTCGCGCGCCGGACGAGCTGCTGAGTCCGCGAGAGTATCCAGCGATCCGCCGCGGACAGGATGGGCATCGACGCCGGCGGACGATAGCCGGCCAGGAAGCGCTCGCCGAAGCGGGCCACGTTCCACAGCTTGACGACGAGCTTCGTTCCAGCCTGAATCTTCTGCTCGTCGATGACGGAATCTTTGCCCAGGCTTGTGCTGGCGGCCCAGTACCGCACGGCGTCCGCCGAGTAGCGCGCGATCGCATCCAGCGGCGCCATCGGGCCGCCGCCCCGGCTCTTGCTGATCTTCCCCATGCCCTCGCCTGCCACACCCCAGCCTGAGACGGCGACCTCCCGCCACGGCAGCGCGCCGAAGTGGAAGTGAGATTTCGCTATCGTATAGAAGGCCCAGGTGCGGATGATCTCGTGCGACTGCGGGCGCAGCGAAAACGGAAACACCTTGCCATAAAGTTCTTCGCCGGCCAGCCAGCCCCCGACTGACTCTATCGGGGGCCAGCGCCCGACGATCTGCGGCGTGAGCGACGACGTCGCCCAAGTGTCCATCACGTCCTGCTCGGGCGTGAACGAAGCGCTGCCGCACTGGCAGGGTCGATCCGGCTGCTTGTCAACCGGATTGACAGGCAACTGCTCTTCATTGGCGACGATCGCCTCGCCGCACGCAGTGCAGTACCACACGGGAAATGGAATGCCGAAGGCTCGCTGGCGCGAGATGCACCAGTCCCAGCGCAGGTTCTCGACCCATTCGCGATAGCGCGTGTGCATGTGAGCCGGATGCCAGGCGATCTGTTCGCCGGCTTCGAGCAGCTCCTGCTTGAACTCCAGCACGCGCACGAACCACTGGAGCACGACGATGTACTCGACCGGCGTGTCGCAGCGCTCGTGGACTCGCACGGACTGGGCTGCCGGCTGCCGGTCGAGGAGCAGGCCGCGCGAATCGAGCGCCTCGACGATCTGGCGCCGCGCGTCAGGCACGGGCAGCCCCGCAAAGTCTCCCGCCGCTTCGGTCAATCGGCCATCCCGACCGAGGACGATCTTCAGAGGCAACCGATGGGTGCGCCACCAGTCGACGTCGACGGCGTCGCCGAAGGTGCAGCACATCACAGCGCCGGTGCCCTTCTCCGGGTCGGCGGCCGGATCCGCGAGCAGTGGCACGGACTGACCGAACAGGGGCACGATGAGTTGTCGGCCCACGAGGCGCTTGTAGCGCTCGTCGCCGGGATGCACGAAGGCGGCCACGCACGCCGGCAGCAGCTCGGGCCGCGTCGTCGCCATCGGCAGCGTCTCGCCGTCTTCGAAGCGAAACGCGAGCGTGACGAACTCGCTATCGCGATCCAGATCGTTCAGCTCCGCCTGCGCGATAGCCGTGCGGCATTCGGGGCACCAGATCGCGGGCGCCTCCTGCCGATACGCCAGTCCCTTGCGGTAGAGGTCGATAAAAGACCACTGCGACGTGCGCCGCGAGAGATCGTCGATGGTGCGGTACGTGTGCCGCCAGTCGATCGACAGCCCCATCCGCTGCCACAGCGCCTGGTACTCCTGCTCGGCCTTCTCGCTCACTTCGAGACACTTCTCGGCGAACGCGCGGCGGCCGGCCTGCTGAGCGGTGATGCCGAGCCAGCTCTCGACCAGGCGCTCGGTCGGCAGGCCGTTGTCGTCGTAGCCCATCGGATAGAAGACGTTATACCCGTTCATGCGCCAGAAGCGCGCCAGGAAGTCGGCGTGACTGTACGAGTAGACGTGCCCAAGGTGCAGATAGCCGGAGACCGTCGGCGGCGGCGTGTCGATGGAATAGACCGGCGCGCCGGTGTCGCCTGAGAAATGATAGACGCCCGACGCCTGCCACGCGGCCTGAAGCCTCGACTCTGCGCGGTTCGGATCATATTGCTTCGGTAGTCCCATGTTGCCCTCCGAAAACAAAATGCCCCTCCGTCCATGAGGACGGAAGGGCACGCCTTCCGTGGTACCACCCCACTTCGCCGCACATCATCGTGCAGCGCACTCGCCGCCCCGACCAGCATCGGGGCCTCGCTGTAACGGGCTTACCCGTGCCGGTCTACTTTCCGCACGCGCAGATTTCTTCGGCAGTCCGTCCGGGCGACATTCGGCGGCGGCTTGCTGGGGTGGCTCTCAGCCTGTGGCCGTTCCTTCTCTGGCAGCGCACCGGTCGCCTACTCCTCCCGGATGCACGTATGTTGTTGTCCGTTGTGAGTGTACCAGTTATTGGTTATTGGTTATTGGTAATTATACGCCATGGTGAGCAGGCGTCAAATGGCTCGAGATTGTCGAGATTGTGATATTCTAAGTAGAAGGATGGCGCTCCATGTCAACCCAGATCGCGCAGCCCACGCCTTGCCCCGACGTCAACGCCGTGCTGCACGAATTGTTGTCGGGCGTGCAAAGCATCTTGGGGAACCACTTTATCGGCATGTATCTTTACGGCTCGCTTGCCATCGGCGATTTCAACCCTCACAGGAGTGATATTGATTTTGTCGTCGTCACCGCCGCTGAGCTTCCAGACGAGATGCTTCCGACTCTGGACGCGATGCATGTGCGCATCGCCGCCGGCGGCTCGACGTGGGCGGCGGAGTTAGAAGGCTCCTACATTCCGCAGCGCGCCCTCCGCCGCTACGATCCGGCCCAGGCGCGGCATCCGCACATGGATATGGGTGGGGACCTCAGGGTGGAGCAGCACGACAGCGACTGGGTCATTCAACGCCACATCCTGCGCGAGCACGGCGTGGTGCTGGCCGGGCCAGCGCCACACACTTTGATCGACCCGGTCGTGCCAGACGAATTACGGCAGGCTGTGCTGGACACATTGCGGGGGTGGTGGGCGCCGATGCTCGACGATCCCGCCCGGCTGCACAGCCCCCGCTATCAAGTCTATGCCGTCCTTACGATGTGCCGAATGATCTACACCCTGCGACACGGAACCGTCGTCTCGAAATCGGTCGCGGCGCGCTGGGCACAGGATACGCTTGGCGGACGCTGGACAGAGTTAATCGAACGCGCCTCAGCCTGGCGCAACGGCATGCCCTTCGACCACTTGAGCGAAACGCTGGACCTCATCCGGTACACGCTCGAACGCAGCCAGTACTCCTCGCTCAACGCGCCGTCCCCGGCGCGGGTGCGAGTCGCCGCGGACGGCGGCCGGAGCACTTGTGAATGATCACAGGATCTATTGCCACTCGGGCGGAGCGCCCCACACGCGGGAAAGCCGGTCGCGATGGGCGGCGACCCAGCGATACGCACGATCTTCGATCCACCGGATCGGCGCGAAGCGGTACAGCCGAGCAAGCCAAGCCCAGACGTCGCCCAATTCTCGCAGGACGCGATTGATCGCCGCCGCGCCGGCGAACTTGTGGCCATCGGCGTCGATCGCCCATACTTCCCGATCCACTTCTTCGCGCGTCAGGCCAAACTGCTCGACGAGATGTGGCGTCTGATTGGGGAGCGCCAGCACCCGGCCGGCGGTGTCGCGTGCGCGAATCCACTGCGCGCTGCGGGTTCAAAACCTTCAAGCGCCGTCGAAGAGGACGATCAAGGGATGCCTGTCCACACTTGCCCTTATCGTAAACGTTCAGAGGGAGTCAACGAATACATATCGAATCAACGAATCTGGCCGACTCCATTCGCGATTGCCGCTTGACTCGCTTTCCGGCCGGCTGACAGCGAATCCGGTCGCAGAGATTATTCGTTGATTCGTTGCCCATTCGTTGACACCATTCGCCTGACCATCTATTGGCCACCCCTCATCCGCGCACCGCTGCACTGAGCAGGCCGGCAAGCGCCCCGCCCAGCACCAGCCAAGTCGAATTGATCTTAAAACGGAACAAAAGAATCAGCGCGACGACGCCCAGCGCAACCGACAGGATATCCACAAACGCGGCCTGGGCCAACTGCACTGTCACGGCAGCCATCAATCCCAACGAGGCGACGTTCACGCCGTCGAGCAAACTGCCCGCCCAGGGCGATTGGCGCAGGCGCGGGATGAAGGGGTTGCTGATCGCGACGAAGACAAACGAGGGCAGGAAAATGCCGACGGTCGCGACGATCGCGCCGGGCAGCCCACCGAGCACGTAGCCGATGAACGTCGCCGTCGTGAACACCGGGCCGGGCGTCACCTGCCCCACGGCCACGGCGTCGAGCAACTGACGATCGGTCAGCCAGAATAATCGCTCGACGAACTCGGCGCGAAGAAAGGCGAGCAGGACGTAGCCGCTGCCATACAGTACCGAACCGATCTTGAGGAAGGTGAAGAAGAGCGTCGCCAAGTCAAAGGAGACGGGTGATGCGACGAGCAAAGGCAAGCCCAGGCCGCTGAGTGGCGCGATCAACCCGGTTGTCCATGCGGAGCGCAGCCGGCGCCCGTTGACGACAATCATCACCGTCAACCCACCGGCGATCAGCAGTGCGATAGGGTCAACATTCGCAAAGTATAGTGCGGCGACGACGAGACCGACCAGAGCCGTCAGTGGGCCTTTGATCGCCTGCCGGCCGAGTCCCCACAATGCTTGGGCGATAATGGCGATGACGACCGGCTGCACGCCGTACAGCAGCGCCGCAGCACGCGGCGTCGTCCCGAATTGCGTATAGGCCCAGGCCAACCCCGTAACGATGAGCATCGCCGGCAGGACGAAGCACGCGCCCGCGACGAGCAGCCCGCGCCAGCCGGCTCGCACGTAGCCGATGTGGATCGCCATCTCGGTCGAGTTCGGGCCGGGGATCAGGTTCGTCGCGCCCAGCAGATCGAGGAAATGCTGATCGGTGAGCCATCTGCGCCGCGCCACCACTTCGTCGCGCATCATCGAAATGTGCGCCGCCGGGCCGCCGAAGGCGGTCACGCCAAGCCGGAGGAAGAGCCGGGCGAGTTCGGACATCAAACGCCCAGCCGCGCGCGGAACTGAAGTAGCCAGTGATCAGTCATCAGTTATCAGTCATCAGTTATCAGTTATCAGTCATCAAACGCCCAGCCGCGCGCGAAATTGAAGGATATGCTGCGTGTGATCCCGCTCGTGCCAGATCGCGCGGCGCAGCATCTTGCGCGGCGACCAGACCTCGCCGATCCTCAGTTCGATGCGCGCGACGCCTTCGAGCCGGGGCAGGACCTCCCGCAAGCGCGCGCGGGCCATTTCCAGCCGGCCGCGCCACTCGCCAGGCTCCTTGTCCGATGGCGGAGCCAGTTCGAGCCGGTCGAGATACCACCACTCGGCGCGGCTCATATGATTGAGTATCCCGCCGATCGACCATTCGCCTTCGACCGGCTGCTTCAGCACGTCCGGCGAAAGCCCGTCGATCGACGCCCACAGATCGGCACGGCTCCACTCGAGCAGGCGCGGCGCCTGAGCGATGTCTTCTGAAGTCAAGGGAGGAGCATCGGACGCGAAGAAGGCGTTGACCAGGTAATCAGGCTCGGCAGGATGCGCCCACTCGCGGACGATCTCCTCGATTTCGATTTCGATCGTGGGTTCCGATGGCGCCGGCTCGTCTCCATGCGCCCGTCGCCAGGCGAAGTAATCGCGAATCGCCTGCGGAACCGACACTTCAGCCGCACGCCGCTCCCCGGCGCTGACGAAGCAGCCGGGCAGCGACGGCGCGTGCGCGATCCAGCGGCCCTCAATTTCCTCGAGACAGATTGCGTAGCGCATTTCTCTTATCCTCGGTCATCTTCCGTCGGCTTCGTGGCAGTCACGAGCAGGAACGGCACGTGGGCAACGTGCGTCCACATACCGGACGACGACGCGTCGTTCTCCTCAATGCGCTTCAGCGTTGCCCGCTCGTCGCCGGTGAGAGGCAGGCCGCGCAGCAGATCGAACCGCGCCGGCTCAGGCGGCAGCAGTTCCGGCAAGAGATCGACCCGCACGGAAAAACCGCGCGATTCGAGCAATCCGGGCAGCTTGCGCCCGACGAGCGGATCGGCGCCGGCGCGCGCCAGCGCGGCGATCCATACGTCGCGAGCGGCAACGTCCGGCGGGTGCTCGATCGCGCCGCCGTAGTCGGGCTCGAGCGCGACCAGCACGCCGCCGGGCAGCAGAACACGCCAGACTTCGTCGATGGTCCGTGCAGCAGGCATCCACAGCAGCGCGCACTGGCAGAAGACGAGATCGAATTCGCCGTCGGCAAACGGCAGGCGCGTCGCGTCGGCGCACACACGCCCCGCCCCGACAAACGCTGCCGCGCTCACGCGCAGTGCGTCGCATGCCAGATCGAGCGCGACCACCGGCCCGCCGGATCGGCGGATTAGCTCGCCCGTCACCGCGCCGTGTCCCGCGCCGAGGTCGAGCACGCGGCGGCGGCGCGCGATTGAACCGCGCCGCAACAGACGCGCGCGGGCGGGCGCGAGCCACCCCGCCTGCTGGCGAAGCAAGTCGGCCGATGGCAGCGCCGGTGTCACATCACGCATATCATGAAACTGCTCCCGCCGGGTGTGTCACCCGGGTGAGCCATCATCTTCCGCCGCCCGCGCAGGCACAGGCGCACGCGCAGCCCGCGCACGCGCAGGCGCATCCGCCGCCGCTGCGTCCCCCTCCGCTGCTGCCTGATGAGGTCGCCATCGCCTTGAAGATGTCGCCTGTCACCTTGTCCACGCCGCCGAGATTAATGACGCCGCCCTGTGCGGACGGGACTTGCAGCGAGCCGGGCAGGATAGCCGACGCCAGGCGGCCCATCGTATTCTCCGCCCAGCCTGCGAATCCGCCGGCCACGTCGCCAAAGGACGTGCGCCCACTCGACGGCGCGCCCCGCCCGCCGGACGCCGCGCGTCCGATCGCACTCGCCGGACGCAGCCAGATGGGTCGATAACTGTAGCCCCGCGTCTCGAAGACGGTCGGAAAACCGTCGTCGAGCAGGATCCATTCCATGTCCCGATCCAGAACCTTCTCTCGCTCCGGAATGTCGCCGATGGCCTGCGCCTGCTTCAGCGCGCGGCGAATGATGCCTCGGTAGTAATCTTGCGTGTCCGACAGGTCGAAGCCTTTGATGCGGGTGGCCGTGTGCTCGACGAGCTTCTTCATCGGCTGGCTGAAGTCGATCTCGTGGACGGGAATCCCCGGGCGACCTTCCAGCGCGTCGATAAAAGGGCCTTCATACGGGTGCAAGACGATGCCCTTCTCTTGCGCGACTTCGGGACGACTCTTACTGCGCTTGCCCGGGTCGCCGTCCTCGAACCCGCCGGCGACTTCGACGATCAACGGCGAGGCCTGCACTTGCTGCAGCACGCCTTTCTTGAGCAGGCCGAAGATCACCAGCGTGAGCACCTTGTTCAGGGGCATCTCCAGGAGCACGGCCGCTTCCGGCGCGGTTAGCCCACGCTTGATGCCGCCGCCCTCCACCTGCGCGACCGCCGGCAAATAGCGACTGCGGCGGCGTACGAGGGCTCCTTCGTTGATCAGGATCAGCGCGATCAAGGGAAGAACGACGAGCAGTTGCGCGGCCGGATACCTGAACAGCAGGACCACCAGCCCACCGGCCAGCAAGACGAAAAGCGATACACCCGTGCCGCCGGTGAAACGGAAGTACAGGAACGCGAATCCCGCGATCGTCGCCGCGCCGAATAAGAGTCGAACGTTGGGATTGTCTTCAAGCCACTTGACCGCCAGGTCGAAGACCGACTGCTCGACCACGCGCGTCATGCCGCGCTTCGGGAAGGACACGCCGACTTTGTACGGCTCGCTGGCGCGTGCCTGCTCCCAGCGCCACAAAGCGACCGTTCGTCCCTGATCGACGGCCTGCGCCGTGAAAGGCTCCAACTGATAGAGCATTTCTTCAGGCTGAACGTCGGGCAGCATGTAAACGGCAATGCCCAGATCGGTAGCGCCGCGCACAAACTGCGAATCGAACCAGGTCGTCGCAATCTGCAGAGATGCGTAGTCCTGCCGCGTGACGTCCTGATAGATCATATCCGGCATCGTGAATTCGAAGTGGAGCGTGGCGGTCTCGCCGGACTGGATCGCGTGCTGGCGCAGGTGAATCTCCACGCCGGGATCGACGAATTCCGAAGGGCGGATGTCGGTCAGCACCGCATCGCCGATGCGGGCGCTCATGTTGCCGATGTCGTACCCGCCATGCGGCATGCCAATGTCGACAATGTCGATCGGATCGCCGAAGGTGGAATTGGCAAAGGTGATGTCGTAGACCATGCGCGCCGAGCCGTCGGGCTGGACGTACACGCGCAGCCGCATCTCGGGCACGGAGAACTCCAGGCTCTGCGCGAGAACGGGTACGACCGTCAGCGCGATCAACGACAGCAGGATGAGCGCGCTCAGCATCATTAGCTCTTGCAATCGTTTCATCGCTCACCTCCTGGCGCATCCTGCGACCATCCCTCCGGCTCGCGCGGGCAGTCCGCCGCGCAGATCGCCAGGCCGGGGCACACGTCGCAGCGCGTCGGCGCTTCGACGCGCCCCCGGTATCGCTGGAACGCCGGATGATTCCAGATCGCCTCCCACGAGTCGGTCAGCAAGTTGCCCGCGCTCTGGTACGGCCCGCGCGGCGGGATCACCGACCCGTCCGGCTCGACGCGGATAGAGACGTCTCCAGAGCAGCGCGGGCCTGCGCGCACCTGCGCGCCGAGCGTCTCAGCCGGGTTGCGCATCACCGGCGGCTGCCAGATATAGCGCACCTGCGTAGCGTCCGCTGCGTGTTCGACGAGCGCGGCTGTCTCCGGCATGCCGCTCGCGCTCAGCGCGCCACTTGGCTCAGTTCCGTCCGGCGCGGCGATCGCGAAGAACGAAGCGTTCGTCACATTCATGTCCGCCAGCGCCCTGAGCGTCTCGTCGAGCGCGCCGATCGTCGTCGTCACCAGCGCCACCTCGGCGACAGGGCAAACTTCATTCTCGTGTGCGGCGGCAATCACCTGCATGGCTGCCGCATGATCGCCCTCGCCGCACAACGCGTCGTGGATTGCGCCTTCGGCAGAGGCGTACAGCACCGTCACGTGATCCACGCCGGCCATCGCTAAATCTTTGATCAGCGTGCCCTGCAGAAGGTCAGTGCCTCGCCCGCGCACGCCGGCGATCATGCCGGTGTCTTCGGCTCGCTCGACGGCGCGCACCAGGTGCGCCCGATCGGGATTCTCGGGCGCGAAGAACGTGACGTGCGGGATGCCGGCCTGCCACAGCCGATCGACGATCGGAACCAGTCGTTCAGGCTCGGCGAGCGACACGTCGGCCTGAAGCGGCGCCATCAGCCGGACTTCGCGCGGGGAGACGGCAGCGTCTTCGAGATTGATGATCGGGTAGTTGTCGCCGGGCGCGGCCAGGTCTTCGACGATCGCCTTCACCACGTCGACGTCGCGGCGCATCAGCGGGCGCGGCACGCCTCGGAAGCGCGCCGACAGCTCGCGCACGATGGCGTCGTCGTCCTTGCCTTCCAGCAGACGCTTCGCGATCACGACGCCCGAGGGTGACAACCGCGCCGCAGCCGTCGCGTTCGCCAGCAGCATGCCGCTGCCGTCCGGCTCGACGCGCAGATGGAAGCGCGTGTACGTCCCGTCCGCCTGGCGCATGCTGTGGTACAGGCCGGGCGCGATCGCTTCGACCCGCAGACGCGGCTTCAAGGAAAACAGACGCCTGAACCAGTTCTTCTCCATCATGGCCTATACCTCTCCCTTCAGACTTCCGAAGTCTCCAAGACTTCGGAAGTCTGGACGCACGGCGATGTCCGATAACCCAATGACCGGCACGGCCATCTTGCCTGATGCGCGCACCACCGTGTTGATCAGTCCCGCCGACGGGATGAAGCCCGCCGTCGCGGAGAGCGACTCGCGGCGCATTGATCCGCCGCCACATCCCGAGCAACCACCGGCGCCCTCGGCGACCCTGCGACCTTCGCGCGCCTCGCGCTCGATTCGGCATCCGCCGCCGCACAACGGCAGGTCGGGGCACTCCCAGCATTTCTCCGGCAGGCCCGCCCAGCGCGGGTCTTCTTCGCGCTCGCGGAAGCTGCGGAACAGGTCGCCCTGCCAGATCCTCTCCCACGCATCGCGCAAAATATTGCCGGCGGACACGTAATACGACTGGCACGGCAGCACGTCGCCGTTCGGCTCGACGCACATCGAGTACTCGCCCGCGTTGCAGCGCTTCGCGCCGATCTCCAGCTCGACCGGCGACATGCGGCAATACTCGGTCGGCGTGTACCACAGGAAGCGCATCCCGAGCGCGGCGGCGTGATCGCGCACACGGACGAGCAGCGGCGCAAGCTCGTGCTCGGGAATCGCGTTCGGATCGGCGAAGCCGCCGCCGGAGTAAATCATCCCGTTCATGGCGAAGGTGCGGATGCCGAGCGCAAACAGGAAGTCGACGATGTGCTCGACGTGATCCATGTTGCAGCGCATCAGCGTCGTGTTGGTGATGGCGTGGACGCCGCTGTCGAACGCGCTATGGATGCCGCGCACGGTCTGGTGGAAGGAGGCGGCGCCCATCATGGCATCGTGCACTTCGGGATAGCTCGAGCCGAGCGTGATCTGCACGTGGTCGAGTCCTGCCTCGGCGAGCGTCCGCATGTAGGGTCGATGCGCCAGGCGGCGGCCATTCGTGTTCAGGCCCGTCACCTGGCCCAGCCCGTCGGCGTATCGGATCAAGTCGGGCAGGTCGGGATGCAGCGTCGCTTCGCCGCCGGTGAAGATGATGTGCGGCACGCCGATCTCGGCCAGCCGGTCGAGCACGCGGAACCAGTCGGTTTTCGACAGCGAGGCCATGCCCAGGCGGCCCGGCTCGTTGTAGCAGTGCGGGCACTCGTTGTTGCAGCCGTAGGTGAGCGCCAGGTCGACTTTATACGGCGCGCGGGCGCGCGTGCTGAACAGCGGAGCGCGCTGGAGAAACGACACGGCGCAGGTCGGGCAACCACTTTCGGGACGGCGAAATCCGTCGACCATGGCGTAGATCGCGGCCAGTTCTTCGTCCACGCGCGCCCCGGGCGCGCCCCTGTAGCGGCCCAACAACCGGCCGCGCGCCTGCTCGATCGGCACGTCCTCAAGCGCCATCTTCGCCATCTCGGCAGCCGTCGGGTTGAGGTGGATCGCGTCGGTCACGTCGACGAACAGCACGCCCGCGCCATCCCCTTCGAGGCGAAGATGGATGCGCCGCCGGCCGCCCGGCAGCTCGACGCGGTACGTGTACAGGCCCGGCCCGGGCGGGGCGGACGGCGTCAGCGCACCCCACAACCCGCCGATGTCACGCCGCAGCCCACCGAAGAGACGCTGCGCGAGCGAAATGTCGGTCACCATTTGGGCTCCTCCTCGAGTTGGTAAGCCGTGCCGCAGTGCTCGCAGTTGACGAAGATCGCGCCGCCTTTGACCGAGAGCGACTTGCTGCTCAGCGTCGCGCCGCAGTTCTTGCACTTCAGCTCCTGCGCGCTGACGTCGCCGCTGAGATCGATCTTTTGGACGAGCGTGGTCTGCTGCGGGCGGGCGCGCGTCAAGTAGACCAACGCGCCGGCGGCGACGAACAGCACCACGCCGACGACGATGCGGATCACCTGTCCCTGCGCGCCGACGATGAACACGATACCGACGAAACCGAGGACGATTGCGAGAAGGTAGACAAGTGGAGTCATTGACACCCCCGATGTTCGAGCGAATCTTCCGTCACGACATTAGGCGTGGAGCGTGAAGCGTGGAGAGTCGTCTCACGCATCACGTATCACGCCTGCGACCTGCCCTCGCCTGCTGTGTGCGGGGGTCGCGCTGCAGGCGCGGGCGTTTCACGATGATCCCACAACTGGCGGGTGATGTGCATGTGGCCGAGGTGGACGGCGGTGTGCTCCAGCGCGTGCGCCAGCGCCCAGGCGATAGTGTACTCTTTGCCGTCGCGCAGCGAGATGCGCGTCGCTTCGAGGTCGGGCAGCGCCAGCCGTTCGAGGACGCTGCGGCTGTGATCGAGCGCGGCGTCGAGCCGGACGATCAGCGCAGCCGCATCCACGTCCTGCGTGCGGAACTCGGCGGAGCGGTCACGTCCCGATGGCGCCTGGCCGGCCACGTCGCCGATCCAGTAGCGCAGCGCGCCGGCCGTGTGCGCGGCGAGCACGGCAATCGAACTGATGTCCGGGCCGGGCGACCAGTCGAGCGCTTCCTGCGGCAGCCCTTCGAGCGTCCGCCTCATGTCTGCGTGCACGACTTCGAGACGATTGAGGTAGTCGGCGAGTATTGGGAGCATAGCGTCTCCTTAAAAGACTTCGGAAGTCTCAAGACGCAACACGGCTGGCAGGGCATCTTCTGAAAGACTTCCGAAGTCTGAACTACAGCCATCTGCGCTGGCGGATGAGCCACAGCAGTCCGAGCGTGACCGCCACGCCCGCGCCGACGACGACGACGAACAGCGCCGGATGCTCGGCGTAGGGCAGCGTCACGTTCATGCCGAACACCGTCGCCAGCAGCGTGAGCGGCAGCGTCAGCACGGTGACGACCGTCAACAGCCGCACGACGGCGTCGATGCGATGCGAGGCCAGCGTGTCGATCGTGTCGGACAGCCCATTCACGACCTCTATCTGCTCGTCCAGCATCCAGCGCAACTGCGCCAGGTGATCGCTCAGGTCGCCCCAGTACGGCTCAAGCTCCTCGTGAATGAAGGGCCACGCGCCCTGCTCGAGCTGGTGGATGGTTTCCCACTGCGGGTGCAGGATGCGCCGCGTGACAATCACGTCGCGGCGAACCCTGGCGATTTCGTCGAGGATGTGGCGTGTATCGCTGTCGAACAGGCTGTCTTCGACGTGCCGGATCGCGTGCTCCAGGCGCTGCACCAGGGGGAAGCTATTGTCCACAAGCACGTCGAGCACCCTGTGCAATAGGGGGCTGGCCCCCTCCGCCATCAGCGCGTCCCGCGCAAGCTCGTCGTCCCGGGCGCGGGTGAACAGTTCGACGAGCGGCTTCATCTCGCCGGTATGCGAGGTGACGAGCGTTCCGCGCGCGACGAAAATGTCGACTTCCGCCGGGTGAACGCCCGGCCTTCGCTCGTCCCACAGCGGCGCCTGCACGACCAGGAAGAGGTAGTCGTCGTGATGGTCCAGCTTCGGAAACTCGACCTCGGTCAGGCAATCCTGCAGATTGAGCGCATGAAATTGTGGATAGCGCGCGGCCAGGTCACGGATGTCTTCGGCTGTGGGCCGGACGATGTGCGTCCAGGTCACACGCCCGTGGGTGAGGATGTCGGTTGCCATAGGCTCCGATCATTCCTCTCTGGCTTGCCGCTTGACTGCACTGAACATCTCACCCAGAAAGGCTCTTGTCATGATACTGCTTTCGCCGAGCGGTGTTTCTTCTGACAGCAATACGGCCAAAGCCGCCGCGAGTCCACCTTCCCTCTCCTTCTGCCGAGACAGCTCCTTCACGCGCTGACGCGCCGTCGAAAATATCTCGGCTCGTCGCTCGGGCGTGTCGATCTCGCCCAGCGTCTCGACGGCGAGGCTGTGTAGCGATTCCGCCAACCGCCGCCGCTCCGCTTTGCCGACCGCTTGAAAATTCTCCCACCCTTCTTGCGCGAAGAGGCCAGCCGTCCGCTCCATCAGGGTTTCGAGTTCTTCCCTCCTGAACAGCCCGAGGTTAATCTGGGCCGTAAACAGCGCACCCAGGGCCTCGTCGATCATGTCATACGCTTGCCGCTGCAGAAAATCCATCAGGCCGGGTGTCTTTTTCGTCGCCTCCAGCAGGGCTGACTCGGCGGGATGCGCACCGAAGGGGGCCTGAAGCAGCGATTCGATCGAGACGTCGCCGAGCGTCTGCTGCGCACCCATGATGGCGGCTTCGGTCACGTCCGACAATCGGAAGTACTGATCGACCGCGTCTATGAAGATCTGATACACGAGCATACAAGCGCCCCACAGCTCGCCGCTCTTGCCGGGCATTCTCAGCGTCATGTCCACCAGGGCGGCTTGTGCCAGGGTCTCCCGGTTGCCTTGGGCACGCAGTCGCTGCCGAAAACGGTCTAGCCGGGTGAAAAACTGCTGCTTGAAGGCCGGCGTCATCACGGCTGCGAGAGCGCGGCGATTCACGTCGAAGGCTTTATCTTCTCGCGCGGAGCCTCGCAGCCGCTTCACTTGATCCGCAAGGTCCGGCTCTTCACTTACGATGCGAGTGATAGCCTGTCCGGCATCGACCGGATCGAACGACAGGTCGGCGAACTCCGGCTCTGTCCGCCACCGGCTGCTCTTGTACATTGCGTCGAAAGCCGCGTCTTCGAAGCGCTCCGTCGATGCCATCACGCCGCGCTCGGCGAGATAGGTCAGGTCTTTGACGAGTACGTCATCCAACGGCGCGGCCTCGTCGCGCGCCTGCCGGCGCTGTTCTTCGCGTCGGAGACGACGCTGCTTCTTGGGGACTTTGCGTTGTTTAGACATGTTAATGAGGAATGGCCATCCAGACGCGCCTCACCGATTCAGACGCGTTGGTCAATCGAGATCGATTACAGAAACTCGACGTGATTGCTCATGTCCGATGGGGCAAGTACGTCGCGGAGAAGGAGCAACGCATAGATCAATTCGCCAACATGACATTTTCCATGCGACCTCCATCGCTTCCGCGCCGATTATACCTTGAATGAGCCGACAAGACTTCGGAAGTCTCAAGACGCAACACGGCTGGCAAGGTATCCTGTGAGACTTCCGAAGTCTACTCTTCGAATAGCAAATGGGCAATCCGCTCTTGTGCGTTGAGTGCGTGGGTCTCGACAAACTGCTGGTAGGCGTCGCGCGACGGAAACTGTGCCAGCACAATGTCCGGCTTTGGCAGCGTGACTGTTCGCGTCCCAATATACTCACGATAGCTGGAGGACTCCCAGTCCTCGGGCCGCTGGACCAGCCCGGCGTGCACGGGATTCAGATGGATGTAGCGAGACAGATGCAGAAGATATTCGTCTCGGTCGACGTGCCTGGCCTGAAACGCGCCTTGAAACAAGGCGCCAACCCGGTTGTGGCGTGCGTTGATCGCCTTCGTATAGGAGATAGCCAGCATTTGGAGATAGCGCGAGAGTTGGTCGTCGTGCGGTTGGAGCAACAGGTGGAAATGGTTGGGCATGAGGCAGTAAGCGACCACCGTGCAGAGCGCTAAGGTCTCGTGCAGCGCCTGGGAGGTCTGGAAGTAATTGTGCAGACGGCGCAAGAAGAACCAGTAGTTCTCCCGGTCGAAGAAGATGTCTTGCCGGTTGTTGCCACGATTGTACACGTGGTAGTACTCGCCGGCCACGAGCCGGACTTCTCGGCGGGGCATAGTGTCCTCCTCAAGACTTCGGAAGTCTCCGGGCGGGCCTCGCCTGCGCGTTGGTGGTCTGATTGCCCACTCCCGCCCGCAGGGTATCTTCTGAAAGACTTCCGAAGTCTCAATATGCGACACGGCCAGCAAGGTGCTCCGTGAGACTTCGGAAGTCTCAAGGCGCGACACGGCTGGCAAGGTATCCTGTGAGACTTCCGAAGTCTGCAAAGGTACTGCCTCAAGACTTCGGAAGTCTCCGGGCGGGCATCGCCTGCGAGGTTGCTCGTCTGGCTGACTGCCTCCGCCAGCAGAGTATCCTCTGAAAGACTTCCGAAGTCAACAGCAGCCGTACGTTTCCCGTCAGACGATCGCATCGTGGGCGTCGATCAATCGACAGGTAAGCGGCGCAGACGCGGAAACCTTACGACACGCAGTCACGTCTGATCGGTAGTAGATTGAGTTTGAAGTTTGAGGTTTGAAGTTTGAATTTGGAGGAAAGGCGCCATGTTCAACCACGGACTTTATCCCTTCGTGCCATCGCTGAAGAACGCCAGGGCGCTCGTCGCCGTGCTGTGGATCCTGGGCGTGCTGTTCATCTTGATCGGGCTGTGCGCGGCCGAGACGAGCGCCGGGGCGGCGCCCGCGCCTGCCGGCTCGTCGAGCCTGACGGCAGCGGAGGCATTCCAGTCGCCGCTCGCCACACCTGTCCCGAGGCATCGCGCGACGCCGGCTCGCCAATCTCCAATCTCCGGCGTGTCGCCCGCCTACGGCGCAAAGAACGTCCCGCCGGGCATGCCGTTGACGATCACCTTTCGCGGCCACGTCGATCGCGCGGCGATCGAGCACGGGCTGGTGATCAAACCCCATATCGACGGGAAATTCGTGTGGGACGAGGACACAATGGCGTTCGTGCCCGCCGGCGGCTGGGAGCCAGGCGTGACGTACCGCATCACGCTGCGACTGGAGGAGCAGTGGCTCCTGGGCAGGTGGTTGTTCAGCGTCGAACCCGTCATCGGCCAGACGCAGCCTGCCCCCAACGGCACCCTCTGGTGGGAGGACGAGGTCAAGATCGAATTTCTCCGGCCGATGGATCGGGCGAGCGTCGAGGCGGCATTCTCGATTCAGCCCGACGTGCGGGGCGTCCTTCGCTGGGAGGACACCGCGCTCGTGTTTAAGCCAGGCGAAGAGTGGCGCGTGGGCACGCGCTACGCGGTCACGCTCTCGCCGACGCTCAAGACAACTGACGGGAAACCTGTGCTGCGCTCGCCGTTCCGACTGAGCTTCTCGACGCCCGCCGAGCAAGGGCGCATCCATTTCGGCTGGGGACCGAAGGTGCAGGTCGTCAACCCGGGCGGCCGCCGCGCCGTTCAGTTCGAGGCATCCGGCACTCTGCGGCCGATCGCCGTGCGCCTGCACGCGCTGACGATCGAGCAGTTCCTCGATCGCTACACGTCGATGTTTCGTGGGATCGGGCCTTCCGAAGAAAAGCACATTCGCGCGGACGATCTGCCGATCGTGCGCGAGTGGCGGCACGCGCTCTCGACGCGAAACCGGGATTACGGTATGGCCGAAGAAATGACGCTGCCTGCCGACCTGTCGCCCGGCAGCTACGTGCTGACGATCGATCACCCCACGGCCGGGAGCGACGAGCTGATCGTGATTTATACACGTTACACGCTGGTGCTCAAGCAGGCCGAGGGGCAGATCGGCGCGTGGGCCAGCGCGATCGGCGGCGGCTCGATCCCCGACATGCACATCCGCATCTACGACCGCGACGCGACGCTCGTCGCCGAAGGACGAACCGACGCGCAGGGCCTGTTCACGACGAACGTGCCGGTCGACCCGCAGCCGCTCATCGTCGTCGGCGAGCGCGACGGCGAAATCACCGCCAGCGGACTGAGCAACGAGTGGGAGCAGGGCGGCTGGTATGGGTGGTGGCAGCCCGCGCCGAAAGCCGATCGCACGCAAGCGTACATCTACACCGACCGGCCGATCTACCGCCCCGGCCAGACTGTCCACGCCAAGATCGTCGCCCGTTACGACAACGACGCGGTATACAGCCGCATCCCCCTGGAGTGGGACGTGATCGTGCGGCTGCGCGATGCGCGGAACAACGTCGTTTCGGAGCAGACCTTGCACTTGAACGAATACGGGACGCTCAACACGTCGTTCGCGCTGGCCGAGGGCGGAACCGTCGGCGCGTATCACGTCGAAGCGCAGATCAAGGACGACGTGCACCGGCAGGCGATCAAGGTCGAAGAATATCGCAAGCCGGAGTACGAAGTGAGCGTTCGAGTGAGCCGCGCCAACCTGGTGAACGGCGAGCCGGTCAGCGTGACGGTCGAGGCCCGCACGTACTTCGGCGCGCCGGCCGCGAACGCGCGGGTCGAGCTTGCCACGTACACGCGCATGGTCGAGTGGTGGTGGTACGGCGACGAAGATGCAGGCGGCCTGTGGTCGCCTCTCGGCAATGCCCTGTCCGGCGTGACCGACGCGAATGGCCGCTGGACGGCTAGGCTGACGCCGAAGGTCGACGATTACCGTTACGGCGATTACGTGCACAGCCTGCCGGTGCTCGTCGAGGCGACGATCAAGGATGGCAGCGGCCAGTCGGTCAGCGCGCACGCGCAGGCAACCGTTCACGATGCGGCGCTGGGGCTGAGCATCAGCCTGCCGCATCACGCTTATCGGCCCGGTCAATCGATCTCCGTTGGCGTGTTCGCCACAGACGTCAATGGCAACCCGCGCGTAGACGAAGCCGTGACGGCCGAGGTGCTGGGCTGGTCACACGATGGCTTCAAGCGTGTGCTGGCCAGTGCAAAAGGCCAGACGAGCGCCGATGGCAGCGCGGCCCTCACCCTGAAGGTGACCGAGCAGGGCTGGTACCAGTTGCGTGTCGCCGGGAGGGACGAACACGGGCGGCGCGTGGAGCGTCTCGATTGGCTGTGGGTATACGATCCCGAGCGCGACCTGCCGTGGTACATCGGCGATTCGAGCGAGCTGCAGATCAGCGCGGACAAATCGAGCTACCTGCCGGGCGAGACGGCGCAATTGATGATCCGCACGCCCGTCGAAGGCGCGGCCCTGCTGACCTTCGAGCGAGGCAAGCTGCGCCGGGCGCAGGTGGTCGAACTGACCGCGCCGACGACGATCGTGCCGGTGACGATCCAGGACGACGACGCGCCCAACGTCCACGTCGCGGTCAACGTGTATCGCCTGACCGGCGCCGACGTCAAGCCCGATTGGCAGTCGATCCCCGAGGCGGACCTGCTCGTGGCGCGGACGAATCTGAGCGTCTCCGCCGAGCAGCGGCGGCTGGTCGTCACGGTCACGCCCGATCGGTCCGTCTACGGCCCGCGCGACGAGGCGGCGTTCACCATCCAGGTTACAGGCGCGGACGGCGCGCCGGCGCAGGCCGAAGTGTCACTCGCGCTCGTCGACGAGGCGATCTTCGCATTGAGCGAGGAGCTGGTCGCCGACCCATTCGAGGCGTTCTACGGCGAGCGGCCCGGCATCGTGCGCACGTACGATGCGCTCCGGCCCATCCGCTGGCTGGGCGGCGGGATGGGCGGTGGAGGCGGCGGTGGCGACCTGCTGGGCAACCCGCGCATGAACTTCCCCGACACGGCCTACTGGAACCCGGCGATCGTCACCGATGCAGAGGGCCGCGCGACCGTGAAAGTGCGGCTGCCCGATTCGCTCACGCGCTGGCGGGCTGTCGCGCGCGCGACGACCGCCGACGAGTTCCCGCGCGTCGGGCAGGCCACGGCGGCCATCACGACGACACAGCCCATCGTCATCCGCCCCGCGCTGCCCAGGCAGTTGGTGCAGGGCGATCAGGTCTTGCTGTCGGCGGTCATTCACAATAACACAGGCCAGATGCAGGACGCAAGAGTATGGATGGAGATTGAACCACGGATGAACACGGATAACACAGATAAGACAGATGGCATGACTCAGACGGTGGTGATCTCGCCGAACGGATCGGTCGTGGTCGGCTGGCCGGTAACGGCGTCGACGCTGGGCGCCATCACGACGACGCTGAGCGCTCAATCGGGCGATGACGCCGACGCGGTTCGCATGAGCCTGCCGGTCGTGCCGCTCGCCGCGCCGGACGTGCACGCGGTCATCGGCGAAGTCACGACGAGCGTCGAGGAAGCCGTCGATCTGCCGGCAGGCACGATTGGAGAAGCCTCGTCACTCACGATCGACCTGTCGCCCTCGATCGCCGCGAGCGTGCTCGACGGGCTGGCGTACCTGACAGGCTACCCGTTCGGCTGCGTCGAGCAGACGATGAGCAAGGCGCTGCCCAACGCGGTCGTCGGGCGCGCGCTCGCCGTGCTGGGCATAAACAATCCCGCACTCCGGGCCGACCTGCCCGGCAAAGTCAGCGCCGGCCTGCAGCGGCTGTACGGCTACCAGCACAACGACGGCGGCTGGGGATGGTGGTTCGACGATTCGAGCGACGACTACCAGACGGCTTACGTGTTGTTCGGGCTGGCGATGACGAAGCAGGCCGGTTACCTCGTAGACGACGGCGTCATCGAGCGCGGCGCGAGCTACCTGAAGGAGCGCCTGCCACAGATCGCGGACAAGCGGACGAAAGCCTACGCGCTCTTCGCGCTGGCACTGGCCGGTCACGGCGAGATGGCCGCGACCCAACAGCTTGCCGGCGGCGACGCCGAAGACCTGGATCCGTTTTCGCGCGCCGCGCTGGCCATCGCGCTGCACGAGCTGGGCGACGAGGCGCGCGCGCAGACGATGATCGATACGTTGGTCGAAGAAGCGATCGCGAGCGACGGCCAGGCGCATTGGGAAACCGGCATCGAGGACGGCCACTATCGGCACAAGACGATGTCTTCGTCGACGCGCAGCACGGCGCTCGCGCTCGACGCGCTCGCGCGGGTGCGGCCGGACGACCCGCTCGTCACCCAGGTCGTGCGCTGGCTGATGGGACGCCGAACGGCTACGGGTTGGGGCACGACGCAGGAGACGGCTTATGCCGTCGTCGCGCTGACCGACTACCTGCGCTCGTCGAACGAGCTTGTCGCCGGATCGACCTACCGCGTATTCGTCGACGGCGTCTTAGCCGGCGAAGGCTCATTGGCTGCGGGCCAGATGCAGACGACGATCGTCGCGCCGGCGACACAGCTCCAGGCCGGCCAGCATCGTGTGCGCATCGAGCGCTCGGGAGCGCCGGGCCGGCTGTACTACAAAGTCACACTGCGGGCGATGATCGCCGGATCGGCTGACAAGGCCGCCGGGCGGATCAAGATCACGCGCGAATACCTCGACGCCAAGACGAACAAGCCGATTGCGTCCGTGCGCGCGGGTGACGTGGTCAAAGTGCGGTTGAGCGTGACGCTGCCCCAGGAGAGCTGGTACGTCGCGATCGAAGATCCGCTGCCCGGCGGGCTGGAGGGGCTGAACGAGCGGCTGAACACGACGAGCTACGCCGCACGCGCAGGTTACACCGAAGAGGGGAGCGAGTTCTTCTACCAGGAATATGGCTACAACAACAAGGAAGTCCGCGACGATCGAGTCGTCTTCTTCGTGACGCAGATGCGCCCGGGCCGGCACACATTCACCTACCTGGCGCGCGCGACGCAGGCGGGGACGTTCAGCGCGCTGCCCGTGCAGGTTTATCTCATGTACGAGCCGGAGCAATGGGGAAGATCGGCGAGCAGCACGGTGAGTGTCTACCCGGTTGACGAGCTGTCCTCGCCCTAGCGCCCATCGGTCCGATCAGCCGGAGGTGAGAGGCTGAGCGAACAGTAAGACTTTCGCTCGCGGTACGCCCTGTCCGAGGGGCGATGCACAGCGAGTGCATTTAAGGGCATGAATGGGAAGCCTACATCGCTCTCGATACGTTCCTCTGTGACAGAACACGGGATGGCCTACTGGACGCGAGCCCCAGGATCGGGAGGTCACGTCCCGCCAGGGCGGACGGGAGAGCCATTCACAGGGCGAAGCCAGACAGGTGGTCAGATAGTCAGTTGCCATGCGGTACGCGAGATGCGGAGAGCCAGAGTGGAACTGACCTTCAATCGCAGCCACTCGGTTGGATGTTAACCACTGGCGAGCTGCTTGACACCGAAAGGGTCACGAGCAGTTCTGAGAGGGGCAGTTGGAAAAGTGTCGGTAGCGATAACTCGCTGGCTGCCTACTCTACCGCACGTCCGGTTCGGCAGTAGGAGTATGGGGAACCACCCTGGTCGTGAGGCCAGAAGATGCGCCCTGTGCTTACTACAGCAAAAGGGCTGAGTATTTCAGTACCTCGCTGGCCGCCTACTCTACCTCAAGGTGCGGCCATGACCTTAACCGTTTTGAGCGTGGCACTGCCGCTATCATCGCCGATCGTGAGACTGACGCTCACAGGGATCATTGTCCCTGTTAGATCGGTGCCATCACCTGTAGCCTTGAACGTGTAAGCGCCGCCTCCTATGGGGGTAATCTGCACCTTTAAGGTGACACCGGCAAGAATTCCCGCGAACCGGAAGTCTCCAGAACTATCTAGTGTAAAGGATCCGGCTGGGATGGTCGTGGAGAAAGTTCCGACCTGGAGTCTCACATCTTCAGTGAGAGGATTAATCCCATTGCTGGCTGTCCCGAGAGTGAAGTTCCCATTGATGTTCAATTTGTCATCGTTTGCGGCTGATCCCAGATCAAGCTTGGCGGTAGGGGCAAAGGTAGCGAAGGGAATTGTGGGAGCAGCGGGGAAGAACTGGAGGTCACCGAGTGAGGCAGGGGTGGAAAACGAACCATTGGGGATCGCGTTGAACAACGCATCGAAGGTAAACCGGGAAACACTAGGGCTAAAATGGTTCGAGACGAACAGTTCACCCCATGGGCTGAAGTCCAAGCCGATTGGACCGTTGAGTCCGTTTCCAGTGATTTGACCATTCGGCGACGCATTGCCTGCGGCGTCGAAGATAAAACGTGAAATGCAATGGCAGCCAGAGGAGTTGGCGACGAATAGCTCACCCCACGGGCTAAAGGCCATGTCGTGCGGGTTGTTCAGCCCTCCGCCGGTGATCACTCCGTTTGGTGTGGCATTGCCACTCGCATCCAGGAGGTAGCGGTTGATTTGGCTCACTCCACAACATTGTGTGACGAACAACTCGTTACCTGTCGGACTCACTGTGACGCCCCGAGGGGCAGTGCAACAGAGACCGGCGCTTAGGTCGCCATTGAACTGGGCGTTTCCAGCGGCGTCAAAAATGAATCGCACCACGTTATTCCCCGTTGCTTGGGCGATGAATAACTCTCCATTCCTAAACACCGCAAGGTGCGGAAAGCTGAAGCGACTGGACGTAATAGTCCCATTTGGGACAGGAGCGCCCTGGGGATCCAAGAATCGAGAGACAGAGCCTGTTGTCCCGAAAGCCGGGCCCCGATTTACCACGAACATCTCGCCGATCGCGTTAAACGCGAGTCCAAAAGGTTTATCGAGACTTGGATCGGTGATCGTGAGTTCTAAGGTGGGGCTACCTGTGGGCTCTACATTATAACGGTATACCTCGTTAGTGGACTCTGTCCCTTGGGCTGAGACGACGAAAAGCTTCGCTGCCTGGCTGGCATTCACGAGGCTCAGTTGGCTGGGATTCAGGGCGCCCCCAAGGGCCAACAGCCCACCAACGACACCCAGAATCAGAAGTTTCTTCAGCATGTGACCCACTCCTTTCTGCCTATTTTGGAATAAGACAGATCTGTCGCACTGCCAAGTAGCATGAAGCAAACGGTGCCGGACTAGACATCGTATACCATGCACATGTGCTCTTCTTCCATCCGCTTGGAAACGATTGTAGCGGCATATCGTTTGCCATGCCCCGGCCCAACGGTTACAGTAAGCAGAGGAATCCCTTCCCCCACTCCTGATTCAGAACCGTGTGTAACCCACGTCCGCCGGTGGGCCTCCGAGATCCCCGACACGGAAGGTCTGTCTGACAGTATACATCGGAATCGACGGGAGTCAAGCCCAACATGACGTGCGTTGTCTGGACGAGGCGGATGAGGCTACAGTGTTCCAGTCACTTCGCACCTCACCGTTGCCAGTAACGCACGTGCCGGTAGGAGACTGCTGGCAGAACAGCAGGTGATGTCTCCCAATGGAGCATCACAGCTACATCTACGACTTCGTGTCGCAACGATCGTAACTTAGGCCGCAAGTTTTATTCGACTATTTAAAGAGATCCTTGAGGTTCAAGTCTATTTTTATCGAGAATATGTTTGACAGTTTTGAGAGAAGGCCCTCGCGAGGCTTAAACCTAACGGCGGCTCTGGAGATTTTACCACTGTCCGTAAGCTCAAGTCCTACTTCGCCCTCAACAGAGTAACCGCGCTCTTTCAGCACGTCGACGAGTTCCTCCAACTTGACATTACTGGGTACAAGCTCGGACGAGCCGAAAGGATGACCTATTTCGGGAGATCGGCTTAGTATGTCGATCAGCTTTGATGGTGAGGTATGCTCTTTCTCGATGAGCCCTAAAGCAAGGAAGTCGGGTGCTGGGAAGAAGTACTGGAATATGTGGTGAGTCTTGAGCATTTCCCTTGCTGCTTCGATGTCTGTACCCAAGTGGAATATCTCGGCCTCGCTGGTAGATAGCTCATACAGTGGTACCGAGCATACACCCATCTGCCTGTCTGTTTCGGATGGGTCGCGAGCAATCAGCGCGCCGAAATTGATGATAGGTGAGTCTGTCTTGGCTCCTTTGGGAGTATCGGTAGTCGCTTGCGGGAGATCCGCAGTGGGAAGGAACTGCACGTACGATAGTTGTTTAATAATGTCTTGCCATGTCGCGCTTGTACTCAGTACTGCGTAGCCAATCGCTTGTATAGCCGGGATGAACCCGGCTTCTGCTAATTGCTTCATCTGACGTTCTAGCTTTCTCTTACCCCGTTCCCCTCCTTTAGAGAGCCGATCGAGATCCTTATTTCCTATTTCTGTCTTGCCGAAAAAACTGGCTAAGGCCTCGGCAGCTTTGGATAGATTTACGGCGATAGGGCGCGCCAGGATGACTTTATAATCGCCATATAAGGCCTGGATGTCAGCTTGAGCGAGTGCAGCAGTTCTTCCATCAGGATCACCTGAAACCACAATAAGCCTCTTCCTAGTGCGGTCTACTCCTGTTGCTACAACCGGGTGAACGAGCCCTGACGAACCCTTCAGAGATTCGATCTGCGCAGGTTCTGCTTCAACGGCGCGAATGAAGGTATCCCAGAAAGCTTTTCTTTGTTCTGGTGGTTTTATCAAGTCTGTCATGCTGCCTCTCGATCGATTGGTGGCTTAACGTTCGAGTTAAACCTGTTACCTTAATACTCGACACAGGGAGGCCGATGGGGTATGCTTCGCGCAGAACGGGGTGATGACCCATCACCGTCTGCCTGCTTCGCGCCATCGGCGAGGCCAGCCCGGGAGCAGAGGACCCGAGCTAAACAGTCACCCGCATCCGCCGGTGGGCCTCCGGATTCCCGACACGGGAGGTCTGTCTGACAGTGTACATCGGAATCGACTGGAGTCAAGTCCAAGATGCGTGCGTTTTCTGGACGAGGCGGATAAGGCTACAGTGTTCCAGCCACTTCGCACCTCATCGTTGCCAGCGACGTACGGGCCGGTAGGAGGCTGCCTGCAGAACAGCAGGTGATGTCTCCTGATAGAGCATCTCAGCGACATCTACGGCTTCGCGTCGCAACGACCGTAACTGGGCGGCGTGTTGGGTGAACTTCGTCCTGAACTACTTGATTCCGAGTTGCTCTTTAACGGTTGCCAGCGGAATACGCTTCGAGCCGCTGCGGCGCGATGCCAGGTGCTTCATCAACTTCTTGTTCTCAACGGTGGCTTTCACTTCGCGGTCAAAGTCATCACCATTGCCAACCTCGAACGCCGTCCAGTCCTCCAGTGAGGTTAATACAAAGCGCTGTCCGTCAGCAGCCTGCAAGATGAGGCTGCTGCGTTTGGCCCGCTTGAGTAAGTCGTTGAGCGTCTTGGCGCGGGGGGAAACAGTCACGGTTCTCATATTCTGAAAACCCTCGTCTTGGATGCCGGAGTTGAATGGACTTACCCTTGGCCCGGCCTGGAGATCAGCACTGCCGCTATAACATGGACACGGTCACCCGCGTCCGCCGGCAGGCCTCTGGATCCCCGACACGGAAGGTCCGTCTAACAGTGTACATCGGAATCGACGGGAGTCAAGCCCAACACGACGTGTGTTTTCTGGACGAGGCGGATAAGGCTACGGTGTTCCGGTCGCTTCGCACCTTACCGCTGCCAGCGACGTACGGGCCGGTAGGAGGCTGCCTGCAGAACAGCAGGTGATGTCTCCTGATAGGGCATCACAACTGCATCTACGACTTCGTGTCGCAACGGCCGTAACTCAGCCAGCGCGCTGCATACCACGGGTGTATGACTTGCTGAGGGCGTGCATTGTGTCGCGTGGCAGATCCACCAGGACAAAGTAATCCGCCGGGTAGAGATAGTCTTCGCCGCTCTCGTCGACAACGCGCAGGTCTCCGTGCCGCTCAGCCTCTTTATCCAGGAACACGCGATAGACCTTGTGCAATTCCAATGAGGCGGGATATTCCGAGTTGTCCACGCAGATCGCAAAGCGGTGTAGATGCTCTTCGCGTTGGGGTCGGCATAGGTCTAGTCCAGGTGGCGAAGGGTCTTACGCACGGCCCGAAGGGGAGGAACGGCAGGGAGGCAGGTGACTGTCTCCCTAACCGTAGCAGGGCAACCTTACATCCGCCTGAGCACAGCATTACGCCAACTCTACTCTCAGTTTCTTCCCCAACGCCAACGCCGCTCGTTCCAAAGTCGATATCGTCACTGACGGATTGCCCGGATCCAAAAGTCGCTCCAATGCCGCTCGGCTCGTCTTCATCCGACTAGCCATTTCGGTCTTGGTCAGCCTCCGCCGTTTCATCTCTTGGGCGATCTGGAAGGCAATCACTCGCTTTACGGCAGTGGCTTCCACAGCATCCAAAAGCCGCTCCTCCCGCAGATAGTCATCAAAGTTGCTACCCCTGTGCTTTGTCTTCATATGCATTACTCCTCACGTAAATCGGCTAATCGCTGTCGCGCTGTCTTCAACTCCCCAACCGGGGTCTTCTGGGCTTTCTTGATAAAGCCATGTAACAACACCATAGTCTGACCCTCAACTGTGAAGATCACACGTGAAATGCCCTGGCTGAGGTGTGAGCGGACTTCCCAAAGACCCGGCTCCAATTTCCGGATCAGCGGCATCCCTAACGGCCAGCCAAACTGCGCAGTTTTGATATCTTCGCCGATGCTCTTGCGATCTTCGCGCTTCAAGCTTTTCAACCATTCGCGGACGGGTTCATTGCCAGCCTCCGTACGGTAGAAGACCACCCCCAAGATTGGCTCATTGCTCTCCTGAGTTTCGGCCATGCACGTATTGTATCAAATTTGGTACATCTGTCAAGGACGATTCATATCCGCTGTGTGGCTGTCAAACGACACCAGCAGCGCGCATCAACCTGTTACCGTAACTGCAAGGGTGTGCCGATGGAGTAGAACAGAGCGAGGTGATGACCCATCAACCGCTTGCCCGCTTCGCGCCATCGGCGATCCCGGCCTGGAAGCAGAGGACCCGAGCTAAGCGGGCAATACGATCGCTCGCGGCGGACTGTCCCCCAGGCGTGCCGGGCTGCCTGTGCAAAGCGTGCGGCGTGATCAATGCCATAACAGGGATACGGTCACCCGCGTCCGCCGGTGAGCCTCCAGATCCATGACACGGGAGGTCTATCTGACAGTGTACATCGGAATCGACTGGAGTCAAGCCCAACATGACGTGCGTCTTCTGGACGAGGCGGATAAGGCTACAGTGTTCCAGCCGCTTCGCACCTCACCGTTGCCCGTGACGCACGTACCGGTAGAAGACTGCTGGCAGAACAGCAGGTGATGTCTCCTGATGGAGCATCACAGCTACATCTACGGCTTCGTATCGCAACGACCGCAACTTGGGCGGCCCGCTGCTTTATACAGCCCTTGCCTTCACGGTGGCCCACCGTTCAGCCATACGCTTCATCTCGTTAGCATACTTCGGCCAATCATGCAGCGTTGCCGGATCAAAGTCAGCACCGTTCGGCCAAACCAGCGTGTGCACTTCTGGGTCTATCTCAACCTGATTGAAAAGCCTCTCGTCGCGCAGTGGGCCATACATCTCTCCGACTAGCACGGGCCGAAAGTCGATCGTCTGCGCCACGCCATCGTCGAATTCAACTCGAAGCGTGGAGGGACCGACAATCTCGAAGTTGACCACGCGGTAGATTGGATGTGCCATTGTATACCTCTATCCCTTACTTGAGCGGAGCGATCCGGAACGGCTGTTGACCCGCCTGTAGTCGTTCCCAGTTTTCCAGCAGTTCACCCTGGTGCAGTTCTACCCAGGCTTCGACCAGGCGCTGTTGGCGTATGGGCAATGCGCCGTCAATGACTTCAATGGGGTCAATGCTGTAGATCGCGACGGCATTTTGATAGTACGCATGGAAGTGAGGCCGATGATGCGGCGCGCCTGGCTCCGTGTACATGCGAATGATGACACCGAAGAAGCGAGTGATTTCTGGCAACGGTCTGCTCTCCGCCTCACGCGAGTCACAACAGGGACACAGTCATTCACGTCCGCCGGTGGGCCTCCGGATCATCGACACGGGAGGTCTGTATGACAGTGTACATCGGAATCGACCGGAGTCAAGCTAAACATGACGTGTATTTTCTGGACGAGGCGGATAAGGCTACAGTGTTCCAGCCGCTTCGCACCTCACCGTTGCCAGTGACGCACATGCTGGTAGGAGACTGCTGGCCGAACAGCAGGTGATGTCTCCCAATGGAGCATCACAGCTACATCTACGGCTTCGTGTCGCAACGACCGCAACTTGGGCGGCAAATTGCATTACTCGCTCCAAATCAGGACTGTACTTCGCTGCGAAAGTAGAATCCTATGGCTGCACCAACCAATCCTCCAAACACGCCAGAGACAGTGCTGATGACCTGTAACACTTCAGTTGTTGGTAGTCCGCGAAGAACCCATCCGCCCAACAGAATCACAAGTACAAGCACAAGAAAGCCACCGATAGCAATATAAGCAATCCAGGTACGGGTTGACTCGCGTCGTATGACGGCAACTCCGGAGAGATTCGTGACTTGTTGGCGGCGTTTACTCATTTATCCTCGCCTCCCTTACTTCTGTGGCTTTGTGGTGTGCCTCTAATGCTTCCTCGATTTTCTCCAGCGTCGTTCGTACCTCTGAGCTTTCGCCCTCTCTATGCCCAGTAAGAAGACTGAAAGCAACTAAAAGATTGCTGACATCCTCAGGTGCTATGCCGGGCTCAGTAGCAGGTTCTTGAGTGTCCCGTTCGGCGCTCTCGGTTCTACCCGCTACAAGGATATGTTCAATAACAAGGTCGACGATTTTTGGATTAGCATTGGGCTTCAAGATAGCTACCCTTTCGGTATCGACTGCCATTTTTAGCAACGACAATGCTTGTGCAATTGCATCTTGCTCGCTTACGCCAACTTGGCCTAGTTGGGCGAGAAGCTTTTCAGCCTCATCAGTTAGTTTGAGATGCAATGTCTTGGTCATTGTCACCTACCTGCCTTTTGGCTGTGGGGCGACCTCCCCAAAGTCATAAACAGGGACATGGTAACCCGCGTCCGCCGGTGGGCCTCCGGATCCCCGACACGGGAGGTCTGTCTGACAGTGTACATCGGAATCGACTGGAGTCAAGCCAAACACGACGTGTGTTTTCTGGACGAGGCGGATAAGGCTACAGTGTTCCAGTCGCTTCGCACCTCACCGTTGCCAGTGACGCGCGTGCTGGTAGGAGACTGCTGGCAGAACAGCAGGTGATGTCTCCTGATGGAGCATCACAGCACCATCTACGGCTTCGTGTCGCAACGACCGTAACTAGGTCGCTCGATGAGTTGAATCGTACTCAGTGAACGAGAGCCGTGTTGGTTTACTTGACCGGCAGCCTTCTGAATCTATGACCATCAGGCTCGATGACGACAAATGCTTTCCTCAACTCTTCTTCGGCGTGCATGTTCAGAACCCGTTCAAGTTCTTTGTGGACAGAGTTCTGTGTGGAGGGCAATACGCGAAGATAAAGCACACCTGACCCCAAGACCTTCACGAAGACCAACCCGCCGAAATCTCGATCTCGTGTGACGAAGATGCGGTTTTGTTCTTGGGCAACCTTGAGTAGTTCTTCGTCGTCTGCTTGTGAGAGTCCGAGTTGAGCGACTTGGATAACGTCATGCCCCAAGCCGGCGAGGAAACGCGCCGTCACAGCGTAAACATCCTGGTCGAGCAGAAACCTCATGCCGGAACCGCCGTGAGGTGGATGTCCTCAGCCGACACCAGCGCGATAGCGTAGCGAAGGCAGGCACGAATATCCTCGACCGTCAAGTCGGGATAGTAGTTCTGGATAACCTCGTCGAAGGTGAGGCCCTCGTCAAGTAGTTCCAGAACGCTCTGAACTGTGATGCGTGTGCCCGCGATACAGGGCTTGCCAAAGTGAATCTTGGGGTTGACTGTAATGCGCTCTATCTCGACCATGGTGACACCTCAATAACAGCAGATTCGACTTGCCTTGTATTTTACACCGACGATAGCAATGGCGGAAGAGCGGCCTAACGCCGGAGCTAAACCTGTTACCTTATGCTCGACACAGGGAGGCCGATAGGGGTATGCTTCGCGCAGAACGGATGATGGATGACCCATCACCGCCTGCCCGCTTCGCGCCATCGGCGATCCCGGCCTGGGAGCAGAGGACCCGAGTTCATTCTGCGACTGCACTCAGCAGCCCCGCACACCTCCAGCCGAATCTCGGAACAGCTACAAGGCTGTCGCGCAAGTGGATCACCTTGCCGGCGTCCAGCGCAGCACGTGAGGCGACGCTTGGCACAAGCAGCCAGCCCGCCGACCAGAACTTGGGCGGCCTGCTATCGTTACGCCATCCTGGCCCTGACCCTAGCCCACTGTTGAGCCATGCGCTTGATCTCGTTAGCATATTGCGGCCAATCGTGCAATGTCGCCGGATCGAAGTCGGCGCCGTTAGGCCACACCAGCGTATGCACTTCCGGGTCTATCTCGACCTGGTTGAATAGCTTTTCGTCTTGCAGCGGGCCATACATCTCTCCGGCCAGCATGGGCCGAAAATCAATGGTCTGTGCCACACCGTCGTCGAACTCAACTCGAAGCGTATGAGGCCCGACAATCTTGAAGTTCACCACGCGGTAGATGGGGTGTGCCATCGTAAACCTCCTCACGCGAGTCACACCAGGGACACAGTCATCCAAGTCCGGCGGTGGACCTCCGGATCCCCGACACGGGAGGTCTGTCTGACAGTGTACATCGGAATCGATTGGAGTCAAGCCCAACGTGGCGTGTGTTTTCTGGACGAGGCGGATAAGGCTACAGTGTTCCAGTCGCTTCGCACCTCACCGTTGCCAGTGACGCACGGGCGGGTAGGAGACTGCTGGCAAAACAGCAGGTGATGTCTCCTGATGGAGCATCACAGCACCATCTACGGCTTCGTGTCGCAACGGCCGTAACTTAGCCCGCGCGCTGCATACTACGGGTGTATGACTTGCTCAGGGCGCGCACGGTGTCGCGTGGCAGATCCACCAGGGCAAAGTAAGTAGTTTGCTTCGATTCACTTGATGAGACGATCATACTCGGCATGGGTGCCAATCCAAAACCAAGTTACCGTATCGCCTGTGAGCAACCCCACGGCTCTATATGCCAAGCCAATCCGAACCGAGTAAAGTGGCTGACTCTCTTTCACACGCTTGAAGAAAAGGCCCGGATGCGCTGGGTTCTCGCGCCACAGCTTGTAGGCCTGCCGAGCTCTCTGGCGGATTTCTGGAGGCAAAGCCCAATAATGCTTCCAGAACGATTTTGTTGTTTGCGACTTCATTTGTGTTCGATGAATTCGCCGCGTTCATCGAACATCGGCAGCGTTTCACCTGCGTTGATTTCGGCTTCGACCGACGCCACCAGTGCAGCCAGCCTGTCATCGTCGGTCGCCGCGAATTGCGCGTCCCACAGTGCTTCATCTGCTGCGATTGCTTCGAATGTTTCTTCGGCAGGCAGCGGATGTGACTTGAGGAAGAGCGCGAACTCGTAGAGCTGCACCGTTCGCGCCAACGGCATGGCTGCGGCGATTTCAGTAATGGCTTTCACCAAATCTGTTCGTGCCTGTATCTTCATAACCATCTCTTTGACAACTGAGTGTCCAACTGAGTGAGATGATACCGCGGAAAGGAGGAAACATCAACTCTCAGGCGAAGGGAGTGGGAAGCACAGCCGAAGGACGTGCCACGTCGAGAGCGTTATAACCGGGACACGGTCACCCGCGTCCGCCGGTGGGCCTCCGGACATCGACACGGGAGGTCTGTCTGACAGTGTACATCGGAATGACTGGAGTCAAGCCAAACATGACGTGTGTTTTCTGGACGAGGCGGATAAGGCTACGGTGTTCCAGTCGCTTCGCACCTCACCGTTGCCAGTGACGCGCGTGCTGGTAGGAGACTACTGGCAGAACAACAGGTGATGTCTCCCCATGGAGCATCACAGCTACATCTACGGCTTCGTGTCGCAACGACCGTAACTAGGTCGCTCGATGAGTTGAATCGTACTCAGTGAACGAGAGCCGTGTTGGTTTACTTGACCGGCAGCCTTCTGAATCTATGACCATCAGGCTCGATGACGACAAATGCTTTCCTCAACTCTTCTTCGGCGTGCATGTTCAGAACCCGTTCAAGTTCTTTGTGGACAGAGTTCTGTGTGGAGGGCAATACGCGAAGATAAAGCACACCTGACCCCAAGACCTTCACGAAGACCAACCCGCCGAAATCTCGATCTCGTGTGACGAAGATGCGGTTTTGTTCTTGGGCAACCTTGAGTAGTTCTTCGTCGTCTGCTTGTGAGAGTCCGAGTTGAGCGACTTGGATAACGTCATGCCCCAAGCCGGCGAGGAAACGCGCCGTCACAGCGTAAACATCCTGGTCGAGCAGAAACCTCATGCCGGAACCGCCGTGAGGTGGATGTCCTCAGCCGACACCAGCGCGATAGCGTAGCGAAGGCAGGCACGAATATCCTCGACCGTCAAGTCGGGATAGTAGTTCTGGATAACCTCGTCGAAGGTGAGGCCCTCGTCAAGTAGTTCCAGAACGCTCTGAACTGTGATGCGTGTGCCCGCGATACAGGGCTTGCCAAAGTGAATCTTGGGGTTGACTGTAATGCGCTCTATCTCGACCATGGTGACACCTCAATAACAGCAGATTCGACTTGCCTTGTATTTTACACCGACGATAGCAATGGCGGAAGAGCGGCCTAACGCCGGAGCTAAACCTGTTACCTTATGCTCGACACAGGGAGGCCGATAGGGGTATGCTTCGCGCAGAACGGATGATGGATGACCCATCACCGCCTGCCCGCTTCGCGCCATCGGCGATCCCGGCCTGGGAGCAGAGGACCCGAGTTCATTCTGCGACTGCACTCAGCAGCCCCGCACACCTCCAGCCGAATCTCGGAACAGCTACAAGGCTGTCGCGCAAGTGGATCACCTTGCCGGCGTCCAGCGCAGCACGTGAGGCGACGCTTGGCACAAGCAGCCAGCCCGCCGACCAGAACTTGGGCGGCCTGCTATCGTTACGCCATCCTGGCCCTGACCCTAGCCCACTGTTGAGCCATGCGCTTGATCTCGTTAGCATATTGCGGCCAATCGTGCAATGTCGCCGGATCGAAGTCGGCGCCGTTAGGCCACACCAGCGTATGCACTTCCGGGTCTATCTCGACCTGGTTGAATAGCTTTTCGTCTTGCAGCGGGCCATACATCTCTCCGGCCAGCATGGGCCGAAAATCAATGGTCTGTGCCACACCGTCGTCGAACTCAACTCGAAGCGTATGAGGCCCGACAATCTTGAAGTTCACCACGCGGTAGATGGGGTGTGCCATCGTAAACCTCCTCACGCGAGTCACACCAGGGACACAGTCATCCAAGTCCGGCGGTGGACCTCCGGATCCCCGACACGGGAGGTCTGTCTGACAGTGTACATCGGAATCGATTGGAGTCAAGCCCAACGTGGCGTGTGTTTTCTGGACGAGGCGGATAAGGCTACAGTGTTCCAGTCGCTTCGCACCTCACCGTTGCCAGTGACGCACGGGCGGGTAGGAGACTGCTGGCAAAACAGCAGGTGATGTCTCCTGATGGAGCATCACAGCACCATCTACGGCTTCGTGTCGCAACGGCCGTAACTTAGCCCGCGCGCTGCATACTACGGGTGTATGACTTGCTCAGGGCGCGCACGGTGTCGCGTGGCAGATCCACCAGGGCAAAGTAAGTAGTTTGCTTCGATTCACTTGATGAGACGATCATACTCGGCATGGGTGCCAATCCAAAACCAAGTTACCGTATCGCCTGTGAGCAACCCCACGGCTCTATATGCCAAGCCAATCCGAACCGAGTAAAGTGGCTGACTCTCTTTCACACGCTTGAAGAAAAGGCCCGGATGCGCTGGGTTCTCGCGCCACAGCTTGTAGGCCTGCCGAGCTCTCTGGCGGATTTCTGGAGGCAAAGCCCAATAATGCTTCCAGAACGATTTTGTTGTTTGCGACTTCATTTGTGTTCGATGAATTCGCCGCGTTCATCGAACATCGGCAGCGTTTCACCTGCGTTGATTTCGGCTTCGACCGACGCCACCAGTGCAGCCAGCCTGTCATCGTCGGTCGCCGCGAATTGCGCGTCCCACAGTGCTTCATCTGCTGCGATTGCTTCGAATGTTTCTTCGGCAGGCAGCGGATGTGACTTGAGGAAGAGCGCGAACTCGTAGAGCTGCACCGTTCGCGCCAACGGCATGGCTGCGGCGATTTCAGTAATGGCTTTCACCAAATCTGTTCGTGCCTGTATCTTCATAACCATCTCTTTGACAACTGAGTGTCCAACTGAGTGAGATGATACCGCGGAAAGGAGGAAACATCAACTCTCAGGCGAAGGGAGTGGGAAGCACAGCCGAAGGACGTGCCACGTCGAGAGCGTTATAACCGGGACACGGTCACCCGCGTCCGCCGGTGGGCCTCCGGACATCGACACGGGAGGTCTGTCTGACAGTGTACATCGGAATGACTGGAGTCAAGCCAAACATGACGTGTGTTTTCTGGACGAGGCGGATAAGGCTACGGTGTTCCAGTCGCTTCGCACCTCACCGTTGCCAGTGACGCACGTACCGGTAGGAGACTGCTGGCAGAACAGCAGGTGATGTCTCCTGATGGAGCATCACAGCACCATCTACGACTTCGTGTCGCAGCGACCGTAACTTAGCCAGCGCGCTGCACACTACGGGTGTATGACTTGCTGAGGGCGCGCACTGTGTCGCGTGGCAGATCCACCAGGACAAAGTACTCCGCCGGGTAGAGATAGTCTTCGCCACTCTCATCGACAACGCGCAGGTCTCCGTGCCGCTCAGCCTCCTTATCCAGGAGCATGCGATAGACCTTGCCGCATCACCTACAGCGCCGTGAGTGTTTGCGAGTGTGTGGCCGTCAATGCCGTGGCGGTAGGCGCGTCGGCTTCACCCGCGTGTTGGGCGCGTTTTCGCCTTTGATCACTGCACGTCGGCGTGTGGTAGCCTTTGCCCTTCGACCAGCCAGCCAGCGATTGAGGGATTTCCTGCTCTCACCACTCCGCCGCCCAGCCAGCAACCCTTCAATGCCAATATGCTCATCCAAGTCCGGCCACTCGATGGCATAGCCGTTGCCCAGTAATTGCCAATTCTTGCGTTCTTGGGCAGTTCCATGTACTAGCCGGGGATACCATTCCAATGGGACCACAAGGCGGCGGCCATCCGCCAAGTCTACGGCCAGTTCCTTACTAGAGATGGTGAGGTCCACCACGGCCGGTTCGACCTCAAGGACTAAAGTGCTCATACCCAGCCTCTATCAGCGTCTGCTGGTGCTTCACGACGAGACGTTCGATTCGGTTCAACTCGTGTTCTTTGAATCCCCGATTTCTGGCGAATGGAATCGGGTCGAGCCAGAACTTGGCGATTTGCCGACCTCGTTTGACAGGGTTACTGGCTGACCGATGCTCCGCGCGATGGGCCCGATCGGCGTTTGGCTGGCATGTTGGAGATAAGGGCGCGCAGCACTTTGTTCACCGACTCCGGTGTGGTGAACACCTCGGAGACATCCGGGTCCAACACAACCACGACTCGGCCCTCGTCAACCCGGCCGGCAAAGCGATTGGGGCGTGCCTTGCTGTAGTCGAAGCGATATTCCGGTAGCATATCGTCCGCTGCGGTTCGTCGTGGCTTAGCGCCTGGCGTTTTCTTCATAGTCCTTGCGCTCTCTCTTCGTCGCGGTACGTGCACTGAAGATGCGAATGGTGTCTTGAACGCGCTCTGTGAAGCAGACCAGCAACAGGCGATCGGCTATTGAGTGGCCGACGATGATTTCACGTTTCTCGCTAGCCGAGTGGGCTTCATCATCGAAGATGCATGCGAGCGGATCGTTGAAGACGGTGCTGGCTTCGTCGAAACTGACGCCGTGCTTTTCGAAATTGGCTCCGGCCTTGTCTTTGTCCCACTCGAAGCGCACGCTCATGCAGGTCTGCCGATTGTGCAGAGTCTGAGTCGTTCAGTGGTAATGATACACGCAATCGCCAGCTTTGGAAACTGAGCGGTACTATGACCGGCCTGGGGGAAGGACAAGCGCGCCAACGACGGACTAAGCCTGTTACCTTGATGCTCTACAAAGGGAGGCCGATGGGGGTATGCTTCGCGCAGAACGAGGCGATGACCCATCACCGTCTGCCCGCTTCGCGCCATCGGTGTGCCGTTTCACGGAAGTCATAACCGGGACACAGTCACCCGCGTCCGCCGGCGGGCCTCCGGATCCCCGACACGGGAGGTCTGTCTGACAGTGTACATCGGAATCGACGGGAGTCAAGCCAAACACGACGTGTGTTTTCTGGACGAGGCGGATAAGGCCACAGTGTTCCAGTCGCTTCGCACCTCACCGTTGCCAGCGACGCACGGGCCGGTAGGAGACTGCTGGCAGAACAGCCGGTGATGTCTCTTGATGGAGCATTACAGCACCATCTACGGCTTCGTGCCGCAGCGACTGTAACTGGGCCGCCTGTCTGCGAAAGACCTCTGTGGAGCAAGACGCCTTCGTTACGCCTTCGCTGTGCTGCGCTTCTTGCCGTTCGGAATCTTGGTCAATTCGATAACGAGGCGCAAGGCCTCATTCACGGCTTCCTCGTTCGGAAACGCTTTCGCCACATCCGGATCGAGCGGGACCAAATTCGTGCCAGCCCGAAAGCGTTCCGCGTACTTTCCCCGAACACCGCCCTTGAGCAGTTTCCGAAGGTCGTACTCTGGCCGCAGTTCGTCATCCAGTTCGGTCTTGGACTTCTTCTTCATAGGCTTCTCTTTCCGTGGGCGGTCGAATGATCCGGATCGGGAATCGTTACGCCGAGTGGGTCGCTGAAAACCGTTGCGGCTTCCTGGAAAGTGACTTTGTGCCTGCGTAGATTGATGGCGGCCTTCTTCGGGTCCCACTCGAATATTATGCGCTAAGTGTAGCCGCTTTTGCGCTGTGCGTCCAGCGGCTTTTGAGTGAGAGGGCGGAGGCCACCCAACGGTATGCGCATCAGCCGTCGCTTCGCACCTCACCGTTGCCGGTGACGCGCGGGCGGGTAGGAGACTGCTGGCAGAACAGCAGGTGATGTCTCCCCATGGAGCATCACGGCTACATCTACGGCTTCGTGTCGCAACGACCGTAACTGGGCGGCACTGTAATGAGGAGGCTTCACCACAGGCGAGCTACTGCATAAGCATCGAAGGCCGTATCGCCGCTGAGCAATGGCATCTGCTCAATCTGCGCTTGTGCGATCAGGAGCCGGTCAAATGGATCACGATGGTGAAACGGTAAGGTTGTGACCACTGCCACATGCGGGAGTTGAATGGGCAGCGTGGGATCTTCAATGAGGGTGCGGGCTGGGCGGCTGAGTTGAGAACTTCCGGCGATGAACCACAGGAAGCTGTGGGTATCCAGAAGCAAATTCATTGCATGTACTCGGTGAAGTCAGGTAGGGGAGCATCAAAATCCTCAGCCACGACTACAAAGCCGGCCGCGCTGCCAAACTGGGCGTGGCGTTTGGCGGGCGTAATTGCGATCAGTTGCACGACCGGCTGGTCGTTTTGCGCGATGACAATGGTCTCGCCCTTCTTAACGGCTTCCACCAGCTCTGGCAATTGGGTTTGAGCTTCATCCAGTGTGACTTGGCGAGTCATAATACACATTCCCTTCGGCTTAAGTATACACCGATGTCTAAACTGGGCCTACCCTTGGCCCGACCTGGAGATTGGCACTGCCGCTATAACATGGACACGGTCACCCGCGTCCGCCGGTGGGCCTCCGCATCCCCGACACGGGAGGTCTGCATGACAGTGTACATCGGAATCGACGGGAGTCAAGCCCAACATGACGTGTGTTTTCGCGACGCGGCGGATAAGGCTACAGTGTTCCAGCCGCTTCGCACCTCACCGTTGCCAGTGACGCACGGGCCGGTAGGAGACTGCTGGCAGAACAGCAGGGGATGTCTCCTGATGGAGCATCACAGTTGCATCTACGACTTCGTGTCGCAACGACCGTAACTGGGCGGCGTGTTGAAACAAGACCCTGCGGTGTTACGCCTCTATGCCGGTACGGGAGCGACTTGATATTCGATGCGACTCGGCGACGCGACTCGGCGTGATGCATCCAGGATTTCCAGCGAGACGAGATTGCCGGAAGCATCGTAATCCAGTATTACACCAGGCTTATCTTCGTCACTCTCGGCAACCGGGGTCTCCGTAAAAATCACGGTCAGCGTATCGGTTTCGCGGTCATAAACGACCTTCATGAGTCTACCCTCCAATACTTTTCAATCTTGCTGGTGCGATAAACGGTCACGACTTCTGGCGGCTGACGGTCAACGTCCACAAACACGCGAAGCAGGTAGGCTTGGGGTGGTTCCGTCAGCATCACTCGCGATTGAAATACTTCCCGGCCTTCACGTACGGTTATCCTTTGCTCTGGCTTGACGAGAACTTGAGCAACATCGGATTCGCTGATTTGACGACGGGCCATTTCATCTTTAACGTGGTCCGTCAACCGAAACTCTGTGAGGCCGGTGGGCGTCGTCATGACACGATCGATTGTACCGCTAATTCGGTTGCCAGACAAAGGCGTTTTGAGGAAAGACGCTCGTGGTGAGCCAAGATGTCCGCCGCGCGACGTTGCGGTCGCGCCGCCGCGCAAGCGGGAGCCGGAGCGTAACGAAGGCGAGCGCGAGCGGATCCGCAAGCAACCTACACCAATCGCAGAAATACGTCAGGATGCTGTTCGGCAATCCGCAATAAGGCTTCCGCTGGCCCACTCGGTTTACGTCGGCCTTGTTCCCAATCTTGAACCGTTCGCAGGCTCACGCCCATCAAGCCAGCAAACGCCGCTTGGGATAAGCGGAGTTTGGCGCGGATTCTCTGCGGCGGCGCAGGGCGCTTCAGTTTATGGGTTCGCAAGACCCGCTGCCCCGCTTTGTAGGCTTTGATTTCACGGATACCTTCAAGGATTTCCATACCAATGTTGCGCTCAGACGTTTGAATGAACTCCATTTCGGCATTATGCGGCAAAGCCGTAGGATTGACCAGCCCTATCTATGCGATTGGAGAAGTCCGCCCAACGTTGGAGCTAAGCCTGTTACCTTATACTCGACAAGGTGAGGCCGATGGGGTATGCTTCGCGCAGAACCGGGTGATGACCTATCACCGTCTGCCACCCCCATCCGGGACACGGTCACCCGCATCCGCCGATGGGCCTCCGGATCCCCGACACGCGAGGTCTGCATGACAGTGTACATCGGAATCGATTGGAGTCAAGCCCAACACGACGTGTGTTTTCTGGACGCGGCGGACGCGCCGATCGCGCGTGATTCTGCTGCACAACCCGAAAGGCTTCGCCCGCTTCGAGGCGTATCGGCGGCGCCTGGAAACGCAACTCAATCGAAACAGGACAACCTGCCCCGCCTGCTTCATGCAAAAACCACCTTGAGATCAGCCGCCGTATACATGGGCGCGTCTTCATCTTCCATGCCACGCATGGCGAGAGCTAGAGAAAGGTCTGACCAGTCTCTCTCATCTTGCCGCTCTGCCTTGGCGAGAAGATACTCCACGAAGTCAAGCACTTCGATTTGGAACGCCGTCGGTAGCTTTTGAAGGTAGTGCTGAATCTTTTCTGCAATTGCCATCGTGACGTCTCCCGTACGCGCACTCGAATCGTATGCTATTTTACTCCAATTTCGAATAGGGGTACAGGTGTTTGCCTGTGGTAGGCGGCTAACGCCGGAGTTCACCTTGTTACCTTATACTCGACAAAGGAAGGTCGAGGGGGGTATGCTTCGCGCAGAACGGGGTGATGACCCATCACCGTCTGCCCGCTTCGCGCCATCGGCGTGCCACTTCACGAAAGTCATAACCGGGACACGGTCACCCGCGTCCGCCGGTGGGCCTCCGGTTCCCTGACACGGGAGGTCTGTCTGACAGTGTACATCGGGATCGCCTGGAGTCAAGCCCAACGTGACGTGTGTTTTCTGGACGAGGCGGATGAGGCTACATTGTCCCAGTCGCTTCGCACCTCACCGTTGCCCGTGACGCACGGGCGGGTAGGAGGCTGCTGGCAGAACAGCCGGTGATGTCTCCCTATGGAGCATCACAGCACCATCTACGGCTTCGTGTCGCAACGACCGTAACTTGGGCGCGTCTTACCCGTTCAACAGCCCCGACATCTCAAGCACACGTCGCGACCAAGCTGCCGATTGTTCAGCCACCTTCTTGCGCAGGTCTTGATCGGCCCAAATGCGGGCCCAGTTGCGCTGCCAGCGTGCCAACTGAATCTGCAACTCCACCAACTCAGCCGCGGTATTGACCTCCGCTTCCGCCGCCGTCCATTCGATGAAGAACTTGCTTTCAGCAATCATGCTCTCGATTGCATCGTGGCTGGCGTCATGAGCGGCGAAGGACTTGATGCGGCTCAGATTGGCGGCCAGCCCACCCAGGCGGACGGGCAGGTTGTCGCGGAGATAGCGTTCACGAATCGCAGCCCAGTCTTTCATACGCCACCGAGTAGTCGCTGCACCACTTCAGCCACCCGTTCTTGAATGGCCGGGTGGAGTATATCCATTGAAGGGTTGTTCTGGCGAGGACGGATGTTGATCAGGGATTCAAAGGTGACCTGCTGGGCAGCAGGGTTCCAGTCCGCGCCCCAGATGTCTTCCTGATGGCTCCCATCTTCCAACAAGGCGGCTTCACAGTCTGCGTGCATCGCGCCGCCGCCAGCTAGAATGCCGCGCTGAATATCGACGGCCAGCTTGATGTACGTTTCCAGTGCTTGAAGCATATCGGCTATGTGCTGTGGAGTAGCGCGAGAGCGGATGATGTGGATCACGTAAGCCCCATCTTGAGAGATAGGGCAAGTATACACTGGTTGCGCGCGGTACGCGCACTAACGGATATGGAGTTGAGCCCGTTACCTTATACTCGACACAGGGAGGCCGATGCGGGTATGCTTCGCGCCATCGGCGATCCCGGCCTGGGAACAGAGGACCCCGCATCAGCGGCCGTGCGACGGCCAGCGGCGGACCGTCCCCTCAGGCTTGCCGGGCGGCACTGTCCAAAAGCTTGTCCTGAGCAAAGTCGAAGGACGCGCCACTTCACGAAAGTCATAACAGGGACACAGCCACCCGCGTCCGCCGCTGGGCCTCCGGCCCCGCGACACGGGAGGTCTGTCTGACAGTGTACATCGGAATCGACTGGCGTCAAGCCAAACACGACGTGTGTTTTCCCGATGAAGCGGACGCACCGAATTATCGGTTGACCAGCCTCATCGCCCGCTCCACCACATTCTCCACTGTGAACCCCAGTTTCTTGGCGATCACCTGGTACGGCGCCGAGGCGCCGAAACGCTCCAGGCTCAGCACGTCGCCGTGCTCGGTGACGTACTTGTGCCAGCCCTGCGCCACGCCGATCTCGACCGCCAGCCGCCTGCGCACCATCGGGTCGAGCACGCTGTCACGATAGTCCTGCGGCTGCGCGTCGAACAACTCCCAGCACGGCAGGCTCACCACGCGCGCTTTGATTCCACGCCGGGCCAGCTCCTCCACCGCGCCGACGCACAACTGCACTTCTGAGCCGGTGCCGATCAGGATGACGTCCGGCTTGCCGCCGGCGTCGATCAGCACGTAGCCGCCGTGGCGCAGGCCTTCGGCGGACGCCATCTTCGAGCGGTCGAGCGCCGGCACAACCTGCCGTGTGAGCGCGAGCGCGACCGGCCCGTGCTTGTGCTCGACGGCGACCTTCCAGGCAACCGCCGTCTCGTTCGGATCGGCAGGGCGGATGAACAACAGATTCGGGATCGCGCGCAGCGCCGCGTAATGCTCGACCGGCTGGTGCGTCGGCCCGTCTTCGCCGAGCAAGACGCTGTCGTGCGTGAAGACGTAGATCACGTGACTCTCCGACAACGCGGCCAGCCGGATCGCCGGGCGCATGTAGTCGCTGAACTGCAAGAAAGTCGCGGCGAACGGGATGAGACCGCCGTGCAGCGCCATGCCCGTGGCGATGCCGGCCATCGCGTGCTCGCGCACGCCGAAGGCGATGTTTCGGCCGGCGTAGCTCACACCGCCGCCGACCAGCCCCTGCGCGCCGTCGAGCGGCGTGTCCGGATGCATGAAGTCGCCCATGCCTTTGAGCGCGGTGTTCGTCGAGGGGTTGAGATCGGCCGAGCCGCCGATCAGCGTCGGGATCTTAGCGGCTATCGCGTTCAGCACTCTGCCGGACGCGACGCGCGTGGCGATCGGCTTCCCTGCACTCGTGGCATCGCCACGGGTGTCGCTCGGTGAGAACGACGGCACGTCCGCATCCCAGCCCGCCGGCAGATCGCCCTTGATGGCGGTCTGTAATTCGGAGGCAAGCTCGGGATACTCGCGTGCGTAGGCGTCCCACTTGGCCTGCCACTCGCTCTGCGCCGACCTGCCTCGATCGATCGCCGCGCGGAAATGCTCGAGCGCCTCGCCCGGAATATAGAAGGGCGGATCGACCGGCCAGCCGAGATTCTGCTTCGTCAGCTTCACTTCCTCCAGCCCGAGCGGTGAGCCGTGGACTTCGAACGTGTTTTGCTTGTTGGGCGAACCGTAGCCGATGGTGCTGCGCACCATGATCAGCGAGGGGCGATCGCGCGCGGCCTGCGCGGCGCGAATCGCGCTTTCGATCGCGGCCAGATCGTTGGCATCGCCTACGCGCTGCACGTGCCAGCCATACGCCTCGAACCGCCTGCCAACGTCTTCCGTAAACGTAATATTCGTGCTTCCGGCGAGCGAGATGCGGTTGTCATCGTACAGATAGATCAACTTGCCCAGCCGCCAATGCCCGGCGAGCGAGGCGGCTTCGGATGCCACACCCTCCATCAGATCGCCGTCGCTCACGATGCCGTAGGTGGTGTGGTCGATCATGTTGTAGCTGGGCCTGTTATATCGCGCGGCGAGGTGCGCCTCCGCAAGCGCCATGCCGACGCCGTTGCCGAAGCCCTGGCCCAGCGGGCCGGTCGTCGTCTCGACGCCGGGCGCGAGACCATACTCGGGATGGCCGGGCGTCATGCTGCCCCACTGCCGGAAGTTCTGCAGCTCGCTCAGCGGCAGATCGTAGCCGGTGAGGTGCAGGAGCGAGTACAGCAGCATCGATCCGTGGCCGGCGGATAGCACCAGGCGGTCACGGTTGAACCACTTCGGATCGGCCGGGTTGTAACGCATGATGCGCGTGAAGAGAACGTATCCAACCGGGGCCGCGCCGAGCGGCAGGCCGGGATGGCCGGAGTTCGCTCTCTGCACGGCGTCGATCGAGAGCGTGCGAATGGTGTTGACGCAGAGTTGATCGAGTTCCGTCGATGTCACTGCTGGGCCTCCCTAAGAATTTCCTGGAGTTTAGAGCTCGCTCCCGTTGGATTGGCAAATCCAGCGGATAGGCGTGGATTTGGCAATCCACGCCGAGCAATTGTGTAAGGACTTTAAACTCTAGAATTCATGAAGCGCATTATACTTCGATTCGCGCGCGGGCTGCGAGCGGCACTGATCGACATCGGGGATTCAGCAGATTGTGTTTCAAGAGGCAGCAGAGGCAGGCACGTGATGCGTGATTGCGTGATTATGTGATAACGTGAGGTGTGGAATGTCGTCCGTGGTTGAGCAGTTCTACGATGAAAACACGCAGCGCGAGTGGGAACGTCTCGACCGCCACCGCACCGAGTTCGCCGTGACGCTGCGCGCGATGCGGGAGTATCTCCCCGGCCTCCGGCGCGCGTGATCGACATCGGTGGCGGGCCGGGGCGCTACGCGATCGCCTTGACGCAGGGCGGATACTCCGCCACGCTCGTCGATCTGTCGCAGGGCTGCCTCAACTTCGCGAAGAGCAAGGCGCGGGAGGCCGGGGTCGATCTGACTGATGTCGTTCAGGCTGATGCAGTCGATCTGGCCGGAGTTGCGGCGTGCGCATACGACGCCGCGCTGCTCCAGGGACCGCTGTATCACCTGATCGAGGAGGCCGATCGGCTCAGAGCCGTGCGCGAAGCGGCGCGCGTGCTTCGGCCGGGCGGGCCGATCTTCGCAGCCATCATCACGCGCTACGCGCCGATTCGCTGGGCGGCCAAGAACGAGCCGTCTTACGTCGTCGAAGACCGCGAAGGACTCGAGCGCATCATGGACACCGGCGTAAATCTCGCCCGGCCCGGCGGCGGCTTCACGAACGCCTATTTCATGCGCCCGTCCGAATTGGCGCCGCTCATGGAACAGGCCGGCTTCGAGACGCTCGACCTGATTGCCTGCGAAGGCATCGCCAGCATGATCGAAGATCGGCTCAACCAAGTGACCGGCGACGTGTGGGAGACCTGGGTCGACCTAAACTATCGGCTGGGTAGGGATCCGGCGGTGCACGGCGCGGCCGAGCATTTGCTCTACGTCGGCAGGAAGAAATGAGGGGGATTGTGCCTCACCCCCTTCCCCCTCTCCTGACGACAGCCGTTTCGTCGTCAGGAGAGGGGCCGGGGGTGAGGTTTCAGCGCGCCGATCACAAACTCGCCACAGAAATGTACCGGCACCAGGTGTGCACGCAAAACATGTCAGGTGGCTCACCGCCCGCGTCCCCGCGGGCGGCCAACCGCGAGGACGCGGCTTGGCGAGCACTGTAACGACTGACAACATTGGCGTGCA
>Ga0209342_10000492_pt1 | contig 45577 bp, 28 predicted proteins | sample RifCSP16_2_FD_184023 | JGI IMG/M metagenome (GOLD analysis project Ga0209342, IMG submission 184023) | Soil microbial communities from Rifle, Colorado - Rifle CSP2_sed 16_2 (SPAdes) (version 2) | ecosystem: Environmental > Terrestrial > Deep subsurface > Rock core/Sediment | place: Rifle...
CGTTTCCCGTTTGGGCTTGCCGTCTGCCAAACCGGCAGGTAGCCGTTCGGCAAGTTATCACTCACGACGCTTACGTGCCTTTGTCGAACATCCTGTCCCTAGTCACCGGCTGGGGGCGGTCACCGCTTTCGGCTAGCAGTTTATCCCCTTTTCACCCTTGCACTCCCACGCTTGAGAACCAGTCGCACGCAGTAGGGTGAGGCTTTCACTCCTCCACCTGGAGGATAGGAGTAGGTCATTCCGTGGGTCAGGCTGAATGGCCGCACCTATTTGGACACACAGTTGTCAAAGTTCTTGTCAACCTGTCGGTTGACGCCTCCTTTGCCGCTCATCCTCCCATCATCTACCTGATGGTTTCGAGCGAACGGGTCGCACAATAAAGATTGATGCGGCGCGGGTCAGCCCGTCCATGCGGATGAAACCGGTGAAAGCCGCCGCATAATCCTGAATTGAACTAAGTCGGTCGCGCCGATCGCTCGCCGATTTGGAATCTGAGGCGGTCCGTCTCAGGCGACAGCCCACGCCTCAGTGGACAGCTAGAAAAAATTGTAGTCCCGTGCGGGCGTCAGGTCAAATCGTGAATGAACTTGCGGCTCATTGTAAAGGTGGTCAGGTGCAACGACGGGTTGGGCGGCCCGCCGATTATCTGAACTCATTGAGCCAACGGATTTGGTTTTTCATTGAGGAACAGTTTCGGTGGGTTAGGCGACGGCATGGGCGTAATGTTCCTGCCAGTATTCGTAACTATTCTGCTGGCGTACTCGGTCGATTTCTTCCTTGTGATCGTGATAGTACGCCAGTGCGCTGAACACTGGAGCAGGTGTCAGATAATCCCATTCCGCCAGAATTTCCTCGACCGACATGCCGACTTTGTAATAGTAGCCTACGATGTGCCACACGGCGATGCGTGTTCCCTCAATAATGGCCTCACCGCCGCATACACCTTCGACTTTCACGATATGGGGATAGGACGTAGGTTGTACTTTCCTTCCATTCGTGCTCATGAAATCTCACCTCACTTTCTCCGTAATTGAGCAATACCAATGTTACCACATTTTGTGCTTCAAACACATGAGCCAGCCAACTGCAAGGACTCGATTGGAGAGCTGTTGTCCGACCGTCTATGTTTCGACCTATTCAGACAGCCTGATCGGCCTCAACCACAACCGATCGCTGCGCGGCTGATCGCCTTCGATGATGGGCAGACGGGAGCCATCCAGGTACGAGTATAGCCCGATCGAGAGAGCGTACTCGCCTGGAGGCAGATCATCGGGCAGCGTCACGCGGTGAATCTGCGCGAAGACGTCGCCCGGTCGCAGGCTGGCCGAGGTGAGCGCGAGCCGATCCTGCTGCGCGACGATGTTGCCTTCGGCGTCGAGCACGTGCGTGAATTGAGACAACTGCGGCGGCAGGCGGCCGGTGACGCGCCAGTAGGTCGTGAGGTCAAAGGATGAGGGATGAACGCTTCGCGTGAGGGATGAAGGATGAAGTGTGTAACCCAGGAGCTCAGCGCGGTTGCCGAAGTTGACCGGGAGTCGCGCCGCGCCGCTACCGGCCTCCGGTGCCCAGCTCACCGGGGAATCGGCCGCGACTTCGGCCAGACGTTGTTTCAGGACAGTCGAAACGTCGGCGCGAACGATGGTGCCGAGGCGGTCAGGTAGAACGTCGAGATCGGGCTTGGTCGTCGAAAGGAATTGCGTGAAAATGGGGAACGCGGCGAGCGCGCTCGCGTCGCCGGCGTCGGGCACGGCGTAACGCGCCGGCCGGTCGATGAACACCATCGCGTCGACGCAATTGTAGTAGCGCAGCCAGAGATCAGGCCGGTGCAGCAGATAGCGCATGTGCTGCCAGGCCGGCTTCCACCACGGATCGCGCTCGTCGAGCAGCTCGTCGGGCAGGCAAATCGCCACGGGCGACGCGTCGGGGTCGGCCTGCAGCCGATCGGCGACGGCTTTCAAGCCGCTGCGATGCCAGAAGCGCACGGTATCCATCGACGGCCAGACGACGAAGTAATCCCGCGCCGTCCACACCAGGTTGACGGCAAAAAGGAGCGCCAGTCCGGCGTACACAATCGGGTTACGCCACCGATTCAGCGACGCGGCGACTTTGGAGTTTGGAGCCGCCCGGTTGCGCCACCGATTCAGTATTGCGGCGATCGTGATGCCGGGAAAGACAAACAGGACCACCTGCACGGCGAGCGTTCGCGTCGAGTTCGGCGCAGGCTGGCTGAGCATGCCGGGCACCAGCGACAGGAAGAACCACAGCACGACGAAGGCGTACTCGGGCCGCCGCCAGCGCCACAGCGCAATGACCAGGCCCGCCGCCAGCAGCAGCGCTCCCGCCGGCTCGAAGATCGGGCGGCCGGGGATCGCGTAGTAGGGCAGGGAGTCGCCCGTGAAGGCGAACATGCCGAGGGTGTTGAGCGTCGATTCGATGACCGGCGCAAGATTGCCCTGCTGCAGCTCGACCAGCGGGCGATCGATATCGAAGAAATCCAGTTGATCGGCCGCCGGATTCTGCGCCAGATAGATGAACATGGGCAAGGAGACCAGCGCGGCGACGAGGAGCACGACGGCGAGTCCGCGCCACACGCGCCGCCATTCGGCTCGATGCGCGATCGCCAGGTACGCGCCGAATGCGACGTAGATGGCGGGAGTGATGCGCGCCGCCGTGTACGACAGGATGGACATGCCCAGCGCAAACCCGCTCAATACCCACAGCATCCACGCGCGCCGGCCACCGGCCTCGGATGCGCGCCAGAAGCCATAGGCAGACAGCGCGCCGAGCGGCGCCATCATCACGACCGGCGATACGATGCGACCAAATTGGACTGTCCAGAAGGTGATGGCAAAACCCGCCAGCGCCGTCAGTGCGACGATCGGTCCCAGCAGTCGCCGCGCGAAGGCCCACATCACCGACATGGCGATCAGGCTCAGCGCGACCGATGGCAGGCGCAGCGCGAAGACGGTGCTGCCGAACAGGCTCATGATCGGCGCGGAGAAGAAATAATGCAGGGGCTCGCTGCCCGTGTCTTCGGGGTAGAAGATTGCGTAATGGCCGTTCATCACCGCCTCGGCGAATTTCGCCGCGACGACCTCGTCGTTGTGCAAGCCGGGCGGCACGCGCGTGAGATCGACGGTGCGCAGCGCGAAGGCGAGCAGCAGCAGCGCGGTGACGGCGAACCGTTCACGTCGCGATAGGGGCAGCCGGGCCGGCCGGGGCTGCATCGTCACGCCGTCCGCTCAAATTGGTGGAGCGCCTCGACGACGCGCGCCAGCTCCGGCTCGGAGAGGGTGTTGTAGAACGGCAGCCGCAGCAAGCGGTCGCTCACCTCCTCGGTCACCGGGCAGTCGCCAGGCTCACCGCCCCAGTGCTGCCCCATCGCGGAGAGGTGCAGCGGCAGGTAGTGAAACGCGCTGGCGATGCCTCGCGCCTTCAGATGGGCGATCAGCGCCTGGCGGCGCTGGAGCGATGGCATCAGCAGGTAGTAGAGGTGAAAAGGCTGCTCGCAGTGCGCCGGAACGGTGGGCAATTGAACGAAGTGGCGAGCGGCCCAGTCCTGCAAATGCGTGTGGTAATACTCCCACACGCGCTGCCGCTCGGCCTGGATGCGGTCGCGTGCCTCGAATTGAGCGAACAGGATCGCGGCGAGGATGTCGGACGGCAAATAGCTGGAGCCGAGATCGACCCAGGTGTACTTGTCGACCTGGCCGCGAAAGAAGCGGCTGCGATTGGTGCCCTTTTCGCGGATGATCTCGGCGCGCTCGACGTAGCGCGGGTCGTTCACGATCAGCGCGCCGCCTTCGCCGCAGGTGAAGTTCTTTGTTTCATGGAAGCTGAGCGTGGACAGGCAGCCGAACGTGCCGAGATTCCGACCCTTGTATTTGCCGAATAAGCCGTGCGCATTGTCCTCGACAACAGGGATCGCGTGGCGCTCGGCGATGCGCATGATGGCGTCCATCTCGCAGCCGACGCCGGCATAGTGCATGACCAGGATCGCTTTGGTGCGCGGCGTGATGCGTGCTTCGAGCTGTGCCTCGTCCAGGTTGAGCGTGTCAGAACGGATGTCGACGAAGACCGGCCGGGCGCCGCGCAGCACGAAGGCGTTGGCGGTGGAGACGAAGGTAAAGGCCGGGACGATCACCTCGTCTCCGGGCTGAATGTCGAGCAAGAGAGCGCACATCTCCAGCGCGTGCGTGCACGATGTCGTCAGCAGCGCCTTGGGCGCGTCCAGCGCGGCTTCGAGGAAGGCGTGGCACTTGCGCGAGAACGGGCCGTCCCCGGACGCGTGACCGCTGGCGGTCGCTTGGGCGATGTAGACTTGCTCGTTACCCTCGAAGCTGGGGCGGTTAAAGGGGATGCGAGGCGATTCCATGACAGATAAGGTGCGCGGGCGAAGCGCATCAACCATCGCCTCGTCCTCTGAAGATGCCGATCATCTCCCGGCCGCCGGGGACGATCAGATCTCTCTCAAATGCGTCGAACGCATGAAAGAGCGCGGTGAGCGATTGGCGATCGAAGCGCTGGCCCGTGTAACGTCCACCGCTCGAATCGGGCGCGCTCAGGCGGCGGCCGACAAAGGACAACAGCGGATAAGACGAAGCCGAGAGGTTTCGAATCGGCTCGGCAATGATCACTTTTTGGCGTGCAGCGGCCAGCAGCTTGCGCACGATCGCGTCGGCGTGCGGTAGAAACTGGTATAGGCTGGCTTGCATGACGACGATGTCGCCGGGCGGCGGCGTGTCCTGCCACAGGTTGAACTGCCGCGCCGGAATGCCGTGTTGATTCGCCCACGCGACCATCGGGGGCGAGATGTCGAGCGCGAGATAGCGCACCGACTTGTGGCGCAGGCACTTGAGATACAGGTAAGCGTCGCCCGCACACACATCGACAACCGACGCGCCAGACGGAATCTCGGCAGCGACCACTTCGTAGCGCGCGTCGAAGTGGCGACCGTACAGCGCGCGCATGACGAGATGGTACGCCAGTCGATTCGAGTAGAGCAGCGAAGAGAAGCCTGACACCGTCGCAACACTTAGCGCCTATCCGAAAACCACCGGAGCGCGGACTGTGCGTAGCCCCCTTTAGGGTTAGTCCGCTTCAGATGCGGCAGGCTGAAGCCTGCACTCCAGTTTTCGGATATTCTTAGCCGGGCGCGCGGATTATAACACGTCGGGCGTGCGCTCGGCTTGCGGTTGCGCGCGCAACTGCCTGGCCACGCGGCGGAAGCGCCACAGCTTCACCAGGTAGTCCAGCGAATCGCGCACGACGTTGACCGTGGACTGCCGGTCATAGCGCCGGATGAACAGGCACGGGATCTCTTCGATCCGGTAGCCGCGCAGCAAGGAACGGACCATGACCTCGGTATCCCAGAACCAGCGCTCGTCCTCAACCTGGTCGAGCACCGGCACGATCTTTTCCCGCTTAAAGAACTTATAACCGGTTTCCGTGTCTTTCAGGTGAACGCCGAGCAGGTGACGTACCAGCCAGGCATAGCCGGTGCTTAAGATGAAACGATTGAACAGTCCGAGTTGAACCTTGTAAATCCGATGCGCGGTAGCCAGGTCGGCGCCATTTTGGATTGCGATCATCATGGAGGGAATATAACGGGCGTGAACTTCCAGGTCGATGTCGATGAAGCCGGCGACGTCGCCGCGCGCGAGCCGGATGCCGTCGGCGACGGTGCGGCCGCGCCCCGTGTTCTTCTCGTGGAACAGCTTGCGGAAATTCTTGCCCTTATATTTCACTAGAAGTTCTTCGATGATTTCTCGCGTGCGATCCTGGCTGCAGTCGTCCACGAAGATGATCTCGTAGCTCCAGCGTGCGCTGTCGAGTATCTGCACGACTTGACGCATGCTGTCCTCCAGCTCAGGCTCTTCGTTATAACAGGCAACCACCAGGCTGAGATCGATGTGCTGATCTGGCATGACGGCGAATCTCCGCGATCGATGAGGTGGGGAAGGTTTCAATTTTACCAGATCAACTGCCCGATGACGAGTGCGTCCACCGATCGGCCATCTTGGGTCGCGGTCAGCCGCACGTCTGTGTCAGGATGGTACGCGCCGAGCGAGACACGCACCGCGCCCGGTGCGGCATCCGCCGCGAGCGGAATGCGGTGCCGCTGCACGAAGAGGTCACCCGGCTCCAGCGTCGCCACGCCCACGTCCAGTCCGTCGTGCTGAGCGAAGATCGATCCGTCGGGCCGCGTGACGTGCACGAATAGCGACAACGGCGGCGCAAGCGACGCCGTGACCTTCCAATACGTCTTGATCTCGACGGTCTCACCCGGCTTCCACGTATCCCGGTCCATCTCCCACCCTAATAACTGCAATCCACTCAGGTCGATCGGCAGCGCCAGCGGCTCAAGTCCGCCGGCGGGATCGGCCGCGTCGAAGCGCTCGCTGCCGATGTAGATCGGCTGCGACGCAATGCGCGGCAGGGCGCCGTCGAGCAGCGCGCGCGCATCGAACTGGCGCAGTGTGAAGATCACGTTGCCGGAATCGGGCCAGCGCGGTTGAGCGATGATCGGTGCGCCTGGCAAATAATGGGACGTCAGATCGGGATCACATGAGAAGAAATCTGGCTCCAGGTAACGCGCCGGTGCGCCGCCGGCGGGGAAGAGAATCGCGTTGCGGCAGTCGAACCACTTCACTTTGAAATCGCGCCGCTTGAGCAGCAGGTCGAACGTCTGCGGATCAAGGTCCTGGATGCTCAACCCCGAAGCGGCGACCGGCAGCGTCGACGGGTCGGCGTTGAGCGCGCGTGCAGCCTGCGTCCACGTCGTCTGCTGCCAGAAGCGGACGTAATCCCCGCGCGGCCAGTTGAAGAAGTAGTCGCGGGTGGTCAATACGGCGTTGAAGGCGAGGACGAGGGTGAGGAAGGCCGTGATGACGTGAAGCGTGAAGCGTGAGGAGTGGCCGAATCGGCGCAGCGGAAATCGCGCCAACTCGACCATCGCCACGCCACTGAAGATAAACGGAACCGGCCACGAGGCGATGGTGCGCACGAAGTTGGGCGAAAACGGCGTGACCATCCCAGGCGCCAGGCTAATGGCGAACCAGATCAGCAGCAAGGCATAGCCCGGCCGCCGCCAGCGCCAGGCGCTCAACAAAAAGCCGGCGTAGAAGAACGCGGCACCGATTGGCTCCGGGAAGACCGGCCGGCCGCCGGCGTTATAAATCGGCACGTTGTCGCCCATGACGCTGAACATGCCGAATGTGTTGAGTGTGGACTGGACGACGTCCGATGGATCGCCCGCCAGGAGGTTGTTCAAGGGACCGCTCAGCTCGGACAGGCGCTCCTCGGCAGACGGATTGACGGCGGTGAGGTAGATCACGAGCGGCGCGGCGACGATCGCGGCGACGAAGAAGACGACGATCAGCCCGCGCCAGACTTGCTTGAACAGCAGTCGATGGAAGAGTCTCAAATAGAGCACGAGAATGGCAAAAACAATCGGAAACACGCGGCTGGCCTGGTACGTGTAGAGTGTGAGGCCGAGGAGGATGCCGGGAAGGACGAATTTAGAATTTAGAATCTGGAATTTGGAATTTGGAATTTGGAGTTTGGAATTTAGAGTTTGGAGTTTGGAGTTTGGAGTTTGGAATAGGGCTTTCCAGAAGAAGTAGGCGGTGAGCGTGGATAGCAGCGGCAGGGCGATTCCGCGCAGGCCGACGCGAGCGAAGAAGATCGGCCAGAGCGTGACGGCCATCCACGCCATTGCGCCGAGCGCAACCCCCGGCGAGAACACGCGGCGCGTCAGGCGATACGTTGCGGCGATGCCCAGCAGCGCGACGAAGGCGGAGGTGAGGCGCAGGACGAACGCATTCGCACCGATCGCGGCGAACATCCCCGCCAGGACGTAGTGATAGAGCGGCTCGTGGCCGTAGCCGGGCGTGAAGTAGATCGAGACATGGCCGCGCAGGATATCCTTTGCGATCTGGCCGATAATCACCTCGTCGTGGTGCAGGCCGGGCGGGACGTCGTTCAGCGCAAGCAGCCGGAACGCGGCGGCGACCAGCATCACGCCGATCACAGCCGGCCATTCCCAGTTGGGCATAACCGCAGAGGTCGCAGAGGACGCGGAGATAGCTTCAGATGAACTCAGCGGTCTCTGCGCGTTCTGCGGTGAGACTCCCTTCTGTGTCATGGTGCTGTCGCCCGGTAGATAAGCAACGGCCCTTCTTCTCCGGCGCGCTCCAGCGCCGGCTGGCGATCGAGCAGGTTTGTAAATGCCTTCACGCGGCCCGGCTCGAGCAGGTCACGATGCAGGATGACGTAGCCGACGTTCCAGTCGCGGATCAACCGCTCCAGCCTGGCGTCGACCTCGGCCATCGGCGGCAGCGCGTGTGACAGCGTGAGCGAGCCGACCAGCGGGTCGTAGAAGAAATGGTCCATGATCTCGTTCGGCAAGCGCGACAGGTAGCCCGCCGGGATCGGGCGCTGGTGGATCGGCTGATAGTACTGGAGGTACTCGCCGCGCCCGACGATCGCGAAACCGGTGCGCACGCCGATGGGAATATCCAGCACGGCGAACTCACCCGGCTCGGCAGCGATGTCGCGATACGCCTGATAATCGGGCATGTGCGTGATCGGGAACGGCTCCAGCAGGCGGTAGTCGAGCACGAATAACAGCGCCAGTGCGGCGATGAGGGCCAGGTGAAGTCTGGATTTGAGAGTTTGAAGTTTGAGGTTTGAGGTTTGAAGTTGGATGTTGGAGATGAGACGATCGAGCGTGAGCGCGACGAGCATGGCCAGCGCCAGTACGCCCGGCGTGGCGAAGCGCATCGGCGTTCGGTATTGGTTGCCGAGCGCGACGTGCACCAGCGCGTACGGCAGCGGGACGCGCACCGAGCCGACGTCGACGTACGGGCCGAGCGCGAGCAGAAGGCACGCGATCGCGATGCCCAGCCACAGCCAGCGCTGGCGGTTGCGGCCGACGAGCGGAACGGCGACGAGCGCCAGCAGTGGCAGCAGCACGCCGATCGAGAAGTCGCCGTTGTCGTCCGGCACGAGGAAGTTTCGGAGTGGAAAGCCGAAATAGACGGTGTCTTCCAGCCGCGCAGGAGGATAGTTCAGGCGGTTCGCTTCGAGCAGTTGTGGCAGCGGCGCGAACAGCGCGGGAACGAGGAATGCGGCAAACACAAGTAAGATTAGCCGCAGAGGCACGGAGGCACGGAGAGCTTTCAATGGCTCTGTGGCTCTATGGCTCTGCGGCTTGACCATCGTGTAAAGCGCATAGGGCACGAGCAGCAGCAGCGCCCACATCGTCTGCTGGAAGTCGGTCAGCCACGACAGATACAGGCACAGCCCCAGAACGGCCGCCCACGTCCAGCGGCGTGTCTCGACCACCTTGTCCCACACGAGTAAGACCAGAGGCAGCCAGAAAATCGAGAGCTTGTCGAGGTGGCCGACCGAGGCGCGATGTAGCATGGCCGGCGTGAAGGCGAAGATCAGCCCGGCCAGCGCCGCGACGCTTTCGTGACGGACGTGCCGCCGGACGAAAAGATACGTGAACGTCCCGGCGGCGACGAACGACGACACGATGAGACCGTTGTACGTCGCGATCAATCCCAGCACCGGCTGGAACGGCGCGCTGAGGATGCCCCACAGCAGCGCCAGCGTGTGTCCGGCCAGCGGCGAGGTGAAAGGATAGACGAGGTGGTTCGTGTACAACGGGCTGACGTGCAGGTCGAGCACGGCGCGCCGAACCCACCACAGGTTCCACAGAAAAATGTCGAACTCGGAGGGCTGGATCTGATCGGAAGCCTGAATTGTTACGATACCGGGCATCGCCGTGCCGAAGTTGGCGACGAGCGCGTCGAGCGCGATGGCGGCGACGATCAGGTAGAAGCCTGCGACGGCGAGCGGGCGCAGGCGGGCGATCACGGCGTCACCTCGATTTCGCCGAGCAGCACCCGATCCCCGAGCGTTCGGCCCAGCGCGTCCTGCGCCGGCCAGCGCGCGCCGCCGCGATCGTAAACGCCGACTTGGAGCACGTAGCGACCCGGCTGCAGATCGCCGATCGAGATGCGATGCGCCTGCACGAAGCGATCTTCCGGCTGCCAGTTGTGGCGCGGGAAGCCGAGCCGGTCATCCTGCGCGACGAGGTTGCCGCCGGCGTCGAGCAGATGGGCGAAGATCGCCGCCGGCGACGGCTGCGCTTCACCTGTCACGCGCCAGGCGGTGAGCAGCACAAGCTCGGATTCGCCTCGTGACATCGAGTCCGGCCGCTCGTAACCGAGAAGCTGCACGCTGCCGGCGAACGAGATCGGCAGCCGGGCTTCCGAGCCATTCGGCGCTGTCGCCGCGCCATGCCAGCCATCGACCTCGCCCCTGAATGCCTGGATGTCGAGCGGGTAGATGGCAAATTCGCTCGTCTGCGCGATCGGCTCAACGCCGGACACGAAGCGCGCGGCGAGGCTCTCGTCGAGCGGCGTGAAGGAGGGCAGCGCGAGGCGCTGCTCGGCGCCGGTCCCGGCGGCGACCAGCGCGCTGCGCGCGTCGAACCAGCGAAGCAGCAGATCGTCGCGGCGCAGTGTCTGCTCGAAGATATACGGGTCGGCATCTTCGACGAAGAAGCCCGAGATAGCTACCGGCGTCGTGTCGGGCGAGGCGTCCAGCGCGCGCGCGATCGCCGTATGCGCCGCCGAGTACTGAAAGCGCACGCCGGGATCCTTGCCCCACACGTCGAAGTAATCATGCTGCGTGGTGAGCGCCGTCTGGCCTACCGACACGATCGCCACGAGAGTGACCCAAATCAACCACGCAGGACGCAAAGCGCGCGGAGCTTCATCACTCTCTCTGCGGCCCCTGCGTTCTCTGCGGTTGACGAAATCCCCGATCGCGACAGTCCCGATGGCAGGCATCACGGCCACGGCCGTCTGCGCCGCGATGGCGCGATAGAAGAAAGGCGCGGGCGCGGTGAGCAGGTTCGGCAGGAGCGTCACGATCAACCAGATCAGGACGAATGCGTAAGGCGGTCGCCGCCAGCGCGCGAAGCACACGAGCAAGCCCAACACAAACAGGACAGAGCCGACCCCGACGAACAGCGGCCGGCCCGGCACGTTGTAAATCGGCTGTGGATCGCCGCCGCCCTCAAACGTGAACATCTTGAGCGTCGCCAGCGCGGTGTCCACAATCTGGCCCGGATCGCCGCTCGACAGCGCGCGAATCGGCTCGGTCTGAAACGCGCGCTCGGTTTCGGCGCCCGGATGCGTGAAGAGAAAAACGCCCAGCGGCAGCGCGACGATCGCCGCCGCGCCGAAGAACACGAGCAGCCCTTTCCAGCGCGCCTTGAGCGCAGGCCGATCCGTGAGAGCGACGTAAGCGACGAAGGCCAGATACACGAGCGGCACGACACGGCTGGGCTGATAGGTGTAGAGGGTCAGGCCGAGCAAGAGGCCCGGAAGGATGAAGGGTGAAGGATGAAGGATGAAGTTTGAAATTTGAAGTTTGAAGTTTGAAGTTGGACTGCTGTTCCATGCCGACCAGAAGGCGAGCGCCGTGAGTGTGGCGAGCGCGGTCAGCGTGACGTTGCGCACGCCCGCGCGCGACGTGGAGACTGTCCAGAACAGGACGGCGATCCAGGCCGCGCCGATCAATGCCGTCGGTAAGCCGAACAGGCGCTTGAACAGGAAGTACGCGGCCAGCAATTGAATCAGACCCAGCGCGCTCGATACCAGCCGCAGCGCGGAGGCCGGCTCGGGCACGACGACGAGCGCGGCGGCGACGAGATAGTGATACAGCGGCTCCCGCCCCCAGCCCTCCTCGAAGTAGATCGGCCGCGCGCCCGCGCGAATCTCCTGCGCCAGGCGCGCATCGATCGCCTCGTCATAGTGCAGGCCCGGCGGCACCTGCCCGAACTGCGCGAAGCGAAAAACGATCGCGAGCAGCACGATCGCGATCAGCAGAACCCACTCGACCGGGTGAGTGAGGCGGGTTGAGGCGGTTGCGTTCATGAACTTTGGGTGGTCAAAGCAATGCGCCGTGCGCCAAGATAGTGGAAACCATAATTCAGCAGCAGTTTGGTAACTTCGCGCCCATAACCACGGCCCCAATACGCGTGATCGCCGATCATGATGCCAAGTTCAAGGTTTCCATGTCGATTGCGGAGATCCATCAACGAGCAAAAGCCAATGTACTTTCCGTCGGCTTCAATTGCGAAAGGTGCAATGTTCTCATCAGACCGGGTGCGTGTTTCGTAGAAGGCCTGCGCGCTCTCCAGCGGGGAAACACGCGGATAGTCACTATCCAACCCGTATAGCTCCGGGTCTTGGTTGAAGTCGTGCTGCCTTGCGATGTCTTCTTGTCTCATAGGGCGCAGTAAGACCCTTTCGCCTTTGAGCATTGCGGAACTCCTTTATCGCGTTATGGTCTATCACAGCGGGAAATACGAGAAGCCACTTGTTTCTACTCTACGGACTGGCAGGGCGACAGGCGACTGCCGCCCTGACCAGAGCTTAGGTGCCGTCCGCGGATAACTCGACTCATCGCTGTGCTGCATTGGTTATCTGCCGGGCAACGAAGTCTTTGCGATCGCGTGCCTACCAAGTGTTAGACGTTGAGCTCCGTGCCGAGCACCTCCTCGTTCGGCACCCCGACTGAGGCATGCCCCTGGACCAGTTTCCATTCACCGTCCTCCTGATGGAAGACGGCCGTCCAGCGAAAGGGGGCCTCCGTGCCGTCCGGCAGGACGAATTTCCCGCGATCCGCGACCCAGCCGACGGACCCCTCGCGATAGGCGTGGAGATCACCGGCGACCGCCTGAATCCCGGCTTGCGCCTGGGCCTGGAGTGTCTGCGTGATGGTGGTCGGGTCGGCCCACCATTCGTTCGGGTCGGTGCCGATCACGAGCACGTCGCCGTGCTTGGAGAGAAAACGTTCCATGAAGGCTGCGTCGCCGCGCGAGACCGCCTCATAGAAGCGCAGCATGAGAGCCTTGAGTTCAGGGGATTGTTCCATGACCTGTACCTCCTTGGTATATGCTGCTTGGATGACATCATTTGCTATTTCGCCAATAAAGGTTGGATTGTTCTATGGCCTGTACCTCCTTGTAGGTGCTGCCTCAGTGCAGCACTACGTTCGAGGGTCTGTTCCTCCCGTACGAAGAACCTGGCAGCATCAAACCACTGGGCGCTTGATTCGGGACAAACCATCTCCAGCGCATCCATACAGACCGCGCCATCGAAGGCTTCTCGATAGCGCATTTCTTGCAACCCCACTTTCTCAATGGGTACCTCAGGAAACTTCTCGTGGGCGCGGGCAAGCATCCCCTGGGATTGGTCTATACCGAAGACCGTTCGACCACTGGCGAGAATCATGGGCCAATACTTGCCCGTGCCACAAGCGGCGTCAAGGATGCGCCCTGGGGTGGACACAGACCCAAGAATCTATTGAAAAACTGCTGATGAGTCGGGTCGATGGCCCCCCAATTTTCGTCGTAGATGGGCGCGTAGGCGGACCGTCCCCCAGGCTTGCCGGGCGGCACTGTCCAAAAGCTTGTCCTGCGAAGTCCCCGATTGAAGGGAGTGGGAAGCGCAGCCGAAGGACGTGCCACTTCACGAAGTCATAACACGGACACGGTCACCCGCGTCCGCCGGTGGGCCTCCGGATCCACGACACGGGAGGTCTACATGACAGTGTACATCGGAATCGACTGGAGTCAAGCCCAACATGACGTGTGTTTTCTGGACGAGGCAGGTGAGCCGATCGCGCGCATGTTCCTGGTCGTGATCTGGCATGTGCTCAGCCCGCGCCGCCGACCCCACCCCGCTTTCCTTCGGCTGCGCTTCCCACTCCCTTCGGTCGGGGACTTCGCAGGACAGGCGCTACGGGGGCGCAAGCAGCCGCCACCCTGACCCGGAGCAAGTCGCCTTCAAGCTGATGGTCTGATCGTGGAAACTGAGCGACGAGCAGCACAGGGGCCTATCCACCCGCCAGTTCGTGCGCTACGGGAGCACTGCACCGCATGTGTCAGTTGATGCATCTGGGGACACACGCGAATTGCCTCTTGACAACGCAACTCATCAGTGGACCGCGCTGTGACCTATAGCCTGTCGTATGCCTCGGGCTTGACGTTGGCGACCTTCGCCATCGCTTTTTGAAACTTCCTTTTGCTGGCTCGCTTTGCGCGCTTGCCCAGATACTCTTCGGCCATCAACGCCGAGACCTTCTCGGCCAATGCCAGCGTGATGAGCTGGTTGATCGAGATGTTCTCTTTCTTCGCCAGTTGGCGTGCGCTGTCGTGAAGCGAATTGGGCAGGCGCAGACTAATCGCGCTCATGGCAATTCTCCGATTTCCTGTAGGAACTCCTTCACCGTGACGACTTGTACGCTGTGGCTGCGACCAAGCGCTTGTGCGTCGTGTAATGGCACTGACGTTTTGAGCGGCGATCTCGTTAAAACTACGCAATGCTTCTTCGCTCATGCCAAGTATTGTGCGGAGCTGTATCTTTCCACTCCCGCCGCCCTCCGGGTGCTCACCGAGCATATCGTCAGCCTGGGTATGTAATGCCCACCAAAATGCTGCTGCAGTATCACTGCGCCTAAGGTGCAACTCAGTTAGCTTGAAGGCTATCTTTGCCCGATACGCTCGCCGTTTCTCTTTACGTTGTCTACTACCAAGTTCGTTCCACCACTCGACAAGCAGGGAATCCGCGGCAGCGGTGTAACCGCTTGCGAAGAAGAACTCGGCGGCCTCCATGAACGCCCCATGTGCCTCGTCGCGCTTGGCGTCATCAGCCAGGGGATCACATTCACCCCCTCTGCGGCAAGCTTCCCTTAACCGTTGCCGAGTCTGATCATAGAAGTCTAGCAAGCCCTCCTGTAACAGAACTCCGGTCCGTGAGCCAAATCTATCAAAGGATTCCTTCAAGTCTTGTCGGAGCGGCATACGATGTGCTCTTTCAGATTAACCAATCCTACTTTGATGGGCGGCTGACACGGCTAACGAATATCGATTTCGCCGGAATCCGCACCATACACATTTCGGGGTTCAACAACGCGGCCTGTGCGCTTGTTCCCTCCCGCTCCAGATTCCCGCCGCCGGGTTGGTCTGGGGAGTTCGCCACCGACCGGCTGGCGAGGCGTTGGTCGGATGGGACTTGCATCCTCGCCAGGCGGGTAATGACCTGGCACTGCTTCAGATGCTCACCCATTGGGCAGCGTTGCGAGTTTCAAAAGATGTCTTTCCCTTTCCCAACGCTTCGGACTTTCTCTGCGCGAGCAACCCGGTGTTAGCCCGCCCTTTTCTATGCAACATGTGCAGCGTCTTTTATAGTTCTTGCGTATCTGGTGATGAGATGCTCGAACTCCTCGACCTTTTTCTTTACTTGTGTGGGGTCAATTACAACCCGTTCAAGTTTGAAGTCGTTATTAACATCTACGTCAAGGTCAACTACTACACGATTATCAAAAATCATGAATGCATGGTCTACGCGGTCAGGCCTTACTACAAACACACGAATACCTGCCTTTTCATGCTCTTTCAGGATATCCGTGTAGTCTCTTGCTTCCTCGGACGTAAGCGCAAAGATACGTGTAATTTGGACACCGCGCTTGAGTGTCGCCCGATTAAGGTCAAAATACTTTCGGCCAAAATCCTTGTTCCAGAAGTCCATCGAGTCTATGTGTATGACTTTGATGTCTTTACTTGCTTGCTGAAATCCGAGTACTCCGTAAGCCTGAGGCGTTCTTGCTTGCACGGTTACAGAGCCGGAAGCAAGTTCATGGAGTTTCGACCTACACTCGTCAATAGTCGCACTGGCAATCTTGCCGTAGTGCTCAAAATTGATTTTTCTTGTTGCGTCGTAACTGTCAGCAATGTCTCGAAGTGCTTTACCAATGGCTTCATCAGAAAGAACCTGCGACAGCCCAGCCATATTGACAAATGAATCTTCGGCCTTTTGGATACGGGCTACAATATCAATCAACAATGTGATGATTGTGGAGAGAAGGCCAATAGTAAGGCCCGACAAAGTATCATTACCAGTAAGTACCATTCCGACACCAACCGAGAGCGACACGAACAACCCTATCAGAAGTATCGGGTCTAGCCAGCGAGTTACTTGTTTGAGCATTGCTTTACCCTTTCAAGGTGGTTGCAGTTAGGGCTAGCGACTGGCGGGCTAACTCTTGACTCTGTGGAATTGTTTCGCATCCCACCTCGGATATGGGGTCTCTTGCGAGATTCCTGCACTGGCCACCCTGCAACACAGTATAGGTCGAATGCCCTCTCAAGTCAACGGAAGAATTCATGAAGGCGCTGCGTGCCACTACGGCACGGCCAGCATGATCTTGTCTTCCGATCCGTCATCCCGATCGAGCCGCTCGCCGGTATCGAGCCGGTACAGCCCCACTTCGAGAGACAACGGCTCTGCTGTATCGGGATGCACTTCGACGGCATACGGATCGGCCACGATCTCGCCGGGCTGCCAGCATGAGGTCGGCAGTTGATCCCGCACAGGCATGTTGTCCTGCTGGCCGGCCAGGCGCCCCTCGGCGTCAAATACGTGAACAAACACGGTGTAGGCGTGTGGCAGTTGAGCCAGCGCCTGCCAGTACAGCGTGAGGTCCAACCGGTCACCGGCGCGCGACAGGTCGTAGCCGAGCAGCGCGATCTGCCGGCCGAACGATGCGCGCATCTCCACTTGCGGTTGAGGCGCGACGAAATTCGCCGCACGCTCCGGCGGCTCGTCAAGGAAACTCGGCGTGACCTGCCAGCGGGTGTACATCACCAGGAGCTGCAAGGCGATCAATCCGACCAAGATGGTTGCGCCGCGCAGCCACCTCTCACCGATCGCCGGCGCGACGTGCGGCGCCAGCGCAATCAATAGGAACAGCGGCCCGAAGTACCCCCACATCCGCCCCACTTCGCCTCGAACGATCCCGGAGATGACGAGCGCTGCGAACGGCAGAGACGCCGCTATGACCAATGATACCCAGCCCATAGACGGATGAAAATGGCCAGCAGAGGCGGCTCCCACGCCGCCGGGCATGGGAGCCCGGCCTGCTATTTTCGAGCCGGGCATGGGAGCCCGGCTTGCTATTTTCGAGAGAGACAACCGAAGCGCGCTGGCCATCGCCGGGATGCGTACCAAAAGGAGAATCGTCAGAGGTATGCTGAAAAACGTCGCAAAATCGATCGGGTTCCAAACGATCCACGTCGCATAGGACCGCGTCGTCGAAGGGCATACCGGGCAGCGCGTCCCTTCAAACGCCAAACGAGACGCCACGGCGAGCAGGTCGGACACGCTCACGCGATAAAGGGCAGCGTAAAGAGTCCAGATCGAAAGGCAGCCCATCAGGAAGGCGATCGCCAGGCGCAGCCAGCGTCGCGAGCGGTTCAGGAATGACCACGCCGTCGCGTAAAGGCCGACGATGAAAACCAACACCACGTTACCGATGCTCAAGAATGTGGCGAGCGATAACGGAATGCCCGCAGCGAATAGCCGGCGGGGCGAGCCGGCCTCAAGTCCCGTGTGCGCCAGATACAGCGCCGTGAACAGCAACAGCGGATAGACCTGATCCCACTGGCTCGACCACATCGCGTAGAGCGGAAGGATCGGGAAGATGGCGGCAACCGTCGTCGCCGCCGGCGGCCCGGCGATCCGCTTGCCGAACGCGTATATCGGCCACACGGCAAGTCCGCCGAGCAGGGGCACGAGCATCCCGATGGTTGAGCTGGCGATCTGAGGGTTGTCGAGCGTCATCAGCGCCACATTGTGGCACTGCAGTGCGCGCAGTGGCATGGCGATCGCATCAGACACTGCGGGCATTGCCTCGAACGTGCGCCACGCCAGCCAATGAATCAACACCAGGCCCGGCGGGTGCGTCTGCGGATGGATCGGCAGCGTCGGCATGAGCTCGGTGTAGCGGGGCAATACCGTGGGCAGGTCCGGCGTGGTGACGGCGACGCTGTAGTACCCGGTCACGGCCGGAGAGACCGTCGCCGCGAAGAACTCAAACCAGGCGTTGCGCAGGACGGCAGCCGCGAGCGCGAATTGGATCAGCGGCGCAGCCAGTGTGAGGAATGCGAAGAAGCTCCACTCGACCGATCGTCGCGGCTGCTGCGCTTCATCCCATCGGGATAGCCAGCGATTGCAGGCCAACACGTATGCGCCCAGCAGGACGATGGGCAAGACGAGACGCCCGCCCGGCTGCGCGGCTCGCAAAGACCAGCGCCACTCCTCAGGCCCGCGCAGCAGCGGCGTCAGATCGAGCCACATGGCTGCGGCGCTCGACAGTGTCGCAACCGTGATCAGGACGAGCAGGCGACGGTCAGGCAATCCAGTACCCGTTGGCGAACATGAGCGCCAGCACGCCCTGAAGCATCAGCGACGCGATCAGGATCGCCCGATCGGCCCACGGCCTCCTCCCGATCAGCGCCAGTGCGATGAAGGCAGGGAACATCGGCACGACGAAGCGCGGCATCGAAATCAGATCCCCGCCGATCAACGAGAACAGCGCTACAGTTAGCATATAGACGCCGTAGACGCGCGGCAGGCGCACCCATACCTCCAGCGTGAGGACGAGTAGCAGGATCGTCGCGCCGACGACGATCACGCCTTCGGTCGTCGGCGCGCCGTCGAGCAGGCCCCCAAGGTAGTTTGCCAGCGTCGTCGTGGGGAAAGTCGGGAACGCCCCGGCGCGGCTGCCCTTGAAGAACAAGGCCTGAATCTCGAAGTACGCAAGCGGCTGCCCGAATTGCAGGCCGAGATAGGCCATAAAGGCCAGCACGCCCAGCGGCGCGGCCAGCACGGCGATCGCATCGGCGCGAATATTCTGCCACTTGAAATCGCGCTGGCGCAAATACTCGTAGCCGAGCGGAAAGATCAACAGCGCGCCGTGCAGGCGCGCCAACCCGGCCAGAAATGCCGCCGCGCCTGCCGGCCCCCAGCGGCCCTCACGCGCCCAGAGAAACGCGGCCAATACACACAGCAAGTACAGTGCCTCGCTGTAACCGATGGCCAGGTAATACGCCGCCGGGAACGCCAGAAGATAGACGACCGATCGCTCGACGGTCGCGGGTTCGCCTGTTTCGCGATAGGCCAGTCGATACAACAGCACGCAGGCCGCCAGCGCGAGCAGCGACGAGAGCAGCGGGCCTGCAACCTCGACGGGGAGACCGGCCAGGCGCATCGCCAGCCCGTTGACGAGCGGGAACAAGGGAAAGAAAGCTACGTTCGACGCCTCGCGTGTCCCTAAATACTGATAGCCGTCCTGCGCGATGCTCCCGTACCAGATCGCATCCCAGCGATACCAGTGGCCGAACGCCGCTTGATACAGCGACGTGACCGGCGCCGGATCGACCTGCGGACAGCACTCCGGCACGCCGGCGACGCTCGATCCGACGATCGGCGCGAGGACGAGCGCGATGCGCCAGGTGAGGAAGACGGGGAGGATGTACTTGAGGGCGATTTTTAACAGATCGAGATTGGAGATTGGAGGAGCTAACTTCAAACTCCAAAATTCAAAATCCAAAGGGTTGGAGGCCTGCCCTGAGCGTAGTCGAAGGGTTGGAGCACTCTTTGCGCGATGCGCTCTCTTTAGACGTAGGGCGACGAGATAGATGACGAGTATCGTTCCCGCTAACCAGGGACTATTGTAGGCTGTCCACGGGCGTGCGATGAGGACGCCAGTGAGTTCGACAGTGAGCAGCAACAGGCCGATAACGAAACCTACGCGCCTGCTTCCGCCCAACAAGCGAGCAATCCCGTAGGCTGCCAACACACTGATAACCAGCCACGCCAACACGAGGATCGGCGGGATGATGATACCGGGGCCGTATTCGAGGCGCACCTGGTCGACAAACAGGCCCAGCGAACGAGTATCGGTGCTGCCGGGGAGCATCTCGGCAGGCACAAAGGTGTCCGAGTGCAAGTCGAGGATGACATCGCCGCGCAGATCCAGGGCTGCCGGCGGCAGGTCGAAGTCGTAGCCGGCCAGGTCGACGCCCGGCGTGAAGCGGGCCAGCTCGCGACCGTTGAGCAGAATCGTCACCGGCTGTGGTGAGAGTGGCGGCGGGCGGAATTCGTGAAGACCGAGGTGCAGGTGCAGGGGCGCGCCGCTGCCGAGACTGGGTAGGTCCACGCGGGCGTCGCCATCCGTCCAGCGATACGTCACGCCGAACACTTCCTCCGGCGCGTAGAAGCCGCGCGGCAGGTAGATGTCCTCTGCGCTCGAAGCCATGTCGAGCGCGATCGGCGCACGCGTTTGGTACATGACGGCCAGCGCGATAACCGACAGGGCGACAAGGCACGGCATCCCCATGCCGTGGCGCCGCAAGGAGCGCATCACGGTGCGACGACCTCTACCGTGGATAATAGCACCCGGTCGCTCGGCGCCGCCTCCCCTGAACGCGCCGCAAAACGTTCGAGCGTGACGGGATTATACAGGCCAACCTGCAGCCGATAAGTGCCCGGCTCCACGCTCGCGTCCACCGGGATGACGTGGTGCTGAGCCACGACGTCGCCCGGCTCGAGCGTGGTGAGCGCCGCGCCAAAGCCATCGTGCTGGCCGCGGATGTCTCCCTGCGAGTCGAGCAGATGGACGAATATCGTCATCGGCGGCGAGACGCGATCGGTCACTTGCCAGTAGGTAATGACATCCAACGCCTGGCCGGCAGGCACGGCATCCCCATGCCGTGGCGCGCGGTCGCTGCTCACCTCGTAGCCCACCAGCGACAGGCCGTTATCGAACGCGATCGGCGGCGTCGCAGGCATGGCATCACCATGCCGTAGCACGGCATCCCCATGCCGTGGCACGGCAAAGGCCGATGCGCGGAGCGCGCTCAGCTTGCGTTGAATGATCGCGGTCGCATCCAGTTCGGACACGACATATGTGTCGTCGCCGAGGCGAAGCGTATCGACCGGCACCGCCCGCGCGCGCGCCTGTTCGGCTAAGTCCGGCGCGAACGGGATGAAGTCGCGCACCACGTAGCGGGCCGGATGCGGCGTGAAGACGAAACACTCCGGCCAGGCGCACCACTTGGCGCGCAGCGGATGGCCAGGACGCACGCCCAGCGCCTGGGGGGGCACGTCGGCTGCGCGCGGCCCGGCGATCACGGCGCGGTCGACGTCCGCGCCGGGCGGGTATCGCACGTCGTAGATCAGGATCGAGTACCCGGCCCGATCGATCGGCGCCATCGACTCGAACGCTTCATAAATGTTGAAGTGGTCGAAGACCATGCCGATCCGCAGCGCCGTCGCGCTGACGGCATACAGGCCCGCTTCGAGGCTGTACGACGTGAAGCCGTCCACCTCGTTGCCGAAGGCGTTGAGCGGATAACCGGGGATGCCGATGGCGCGCACGCCGTAGCGATCGGGATAGGCCGTCCCGAAGAAACCGAGATGCAGATTCTCAGGCCGACGCGCATCGATCCAGTCCTTCAGTGCGGGCAAATCCTGTCCCCAGTCGAGGTTCGAATCGACCAGGTGCTGATAGCCGGCCTGCGGTCCGCCTGCTACTTCGTTGAAATACGAGAGATAGTGCGGGAAGATCGACAGCGTGCCGGCGATCAGCCACATCGCCAGCGCGGCCGCCGGGACCACGACCCAGCGCGGCCAGGTGAACGTGGCTACGCGTGACGCGACGAGATACACGAACGGCAGCACCGGCAGGATGTAGCGGTAGCCCAGTTGCAGATTGCCGAACGATGCGGCGACGAAGAACAGGGCCGCCGGCACGATCAGAATGCTCGTCTCGCGCCACTCACTCCTCCACGGCCAGCGGATCAGCGCGACGAGCGTGACCAGCAGAACAGGCAGCGGCGTCTTGTACAGCGTCGCGGCGACGAAGTAATGCGGCCAGCCGGTCAGCGACAGCTCACCGTCCAGGTAGTTCATGCGGCCTTGGCTGCTCTGGGCGAGCATGCCCGCGAACGATTCGAAGTACATCGGCGCCGGCACCGGCGGGCCGACGCCGTCGATCGGGCCGAGCTGAAACGCGTAGACGGCCCAGATGACGAGCCACGCGATCACCAGCATAACCGCGAAGGAAAGCGCGCGCCGGGCAATTTCACCACGAAGCCACCGAGACACTGCGTTCTCTTCGTCTCTTTGTGTTTTTGTGGCTCGTTGAGGATACACGAGCAGGATCAGCGCGAACGCGGGCAGCAGCGTGACGGCGATGAACTTGGTGCTCAACGCCGCGCCCAGCGCCAGCCCGGCGAGCAGAATGTTGAGCCAGGTCGGACGCCTGAGAGAGTGCCACAGTCGCCATGCCGCCAGCGTGACAAAGAAAGCCAGACCCAGATCGAGCGTGGGGATGGCATTCGCGATGAAGTTGGGATCCAGCGCCAGCAGGAAGGCGGCGAGCAACCCGGCCTTCGCACCATACAACTGTTTTCCCCACAGGTATAGCAATAGGCCGAGCAGCACGCCGAACCCGGCGGCGACGAGCCTCCCGGTATGAACTATGCCCTGCGCGTCGGCATTGGCGTGCCACAGGAAGACGTCTGAGAACAGGTACACATCACCCCACAGCGCGTAGGCCGGATGGTCGAGCGGCAGGTTGAGATCCGATCGCAGCAGCAGCGGCAGGGACGTGATGATCTCGAATAGCGGTGGGCTTTGATTGCGGTGCAGGCGCAGGTCGCCGGTCTTGAGGTACGAGTAGCCCAGCGTGACGTGATACTGCTCGTCGAACGTGACCGAGTTGCGCGGTGAGGCGAGCGCCGCCTGCAAAAAGAAGAGGCTCAAAAGGACAACAAGCCCTAACCCGTACCGGTGCGCGCGCGTCACGCGACGTGCTATTGCAGTCAACGGGGTATCACCTGAGCGCGGCGGAATCGATCTCGATCGGTCCGAGTGAGACGTGGTCGGATTCGATCCCGTCCGATGTCACGACTTCAAGTCGCGATCCGGTTGCAGAGTGGTAGAGACCGACGCGCAGCGCGTAGGTCCCGGCTGCCATCCCCGCTGGGAGATCAAGGATACGTCGATCCCGATATGTCTCGCCGGGCTGCCAGCAGGTCATCAAGGGCTGCCCGTCCTGCGGCCGGCTGTCGCGCTGACTCACGATCTGTCCCCGGGCGTCGAGCAAGTGTGCAAACACAATGTAAGGGTGATCGACCTGCCCGCTTGCCTGCCAGTATAGGTCGAGTGTCAAGCGCCGGTCAGACACCTGGGTCTCGTATCCGATCAGTTGCGCCATGTCGCCGAATTCGGCCTGGGCACGAGAAGCGTTCTCTGGAACGGCCGGCACGCTGGATCGGGGTGGCAGGCCATACAGGCCCACGCTGATGACCCGCAGGACGGCGATCATCACAAGCAGCTGGATGCCAAGCAGTGCCCATACGGCTGCGAAGCGTCCGGGTCGTGCAGACGAATCGACGAATAACTGTGAAACGGCAACTACGGCGAACGGCATGAGCAGCATCCACGTCCGTGGCGTTTCGTCGCGCGCAGGATCCACAATCGAGAGGAGAATCAGCCCCACGCCGAATGATAAGGACAGTGCATCCGCGCGCTGATTGCGAGCCGATCGCAAGGCGCGAAAGGAAACCCACACGAACAGGGCAGTTATGGGCAGGCCTAGAAAGACGGCATACTCGTAAGGATGGTTGAACATCCAGATGAGACGATCGAACTCGTACCCCGTATGGATGGGATACATGGTCTCGACAATTTGACCCAGGCTCACTCCGTAGGCAACCTGGTACGTGACCCAGGCCGTCGCGACGCCGGCGAGTGCCGCCAGAACCGCTGCCGCCAGAAAGCGCCAGTCTTGCAAGGGGTTGCGTCGCTCGACAGCATAACGCGCCAGGATGTACAGCACGAGAAACAGCCCCAACGCAATCGTGCCCAGCTCCAGGAACGTGGCTGCCGATGCAATCAGGCCCGCCAGAAAGAACCACGCGATGCGGCGCTGGGTCAAACCAGCATCGGCCGACATCCAGATCAAGCACGCCAGAAGCGGATAGACTAACGACCAGTTCCCGGCGAAAAGCACGGCAGATGGGACGACCGTCCACATAGCGGCGGCGTACAGCCCGGCTCTCACACCAAATCGATCGCGGGCCAGTTTGAACACACAGGCGACGGTCAACACGCTCGCGACCGTCGGCAGAAGCATGCCGGCCAGCGCGCTGGACAGGCGCGCATCGGACAGAAGCATCAGATCGATGTCATTGCATTCCATCCGGCGGAAGAGCAGGCTGATCGGTCGGGCGAGCGAGGGCGCCGTTTCCAACGCCGATCCCGCGAGCCAGTAGACTAGCGAGATTCCCGGCGGGTGGACCTGGGGATGAATCGGGAATGTGGGCATCAACGCAGGATAGCTGCGCAGAAACTCGCCGACGTCCGTGATCCGATGGCCCACCGTGAAATAGCCATTGGCCGCTACGTCGACTGCCCGGTCCAGAAGCGCTTCAAGTGGATTCAGGCGCTCGACTCGTAAGGCGAGCAGTTGCAGTGCCAGTGCGGCCAGCATCAGCGCGCCAACGCCGATGATCGTCCAGCGGCGCGCATGGGGCGACTGTGACAGACGGCGATTGATCCATTCGACCCAACCGACCACGGCGACGAGTGCGAGCGCGATCGGCCACAGTCGATCCCAGTGCGGATCCGGGTAACGATTCCAGCGCCATTCCTCTGGCCCGCGGACGTAGGGTGTGAGGTCGAAAGCCAGCGTGACAACGTACGCCAACACGATAGCGCCCAGGATGAGCCACGCGCGACGCGAGATCATGGAACCTCGGGTGTGAAGGTTATTGAATCGTACGCCACGGCCAGGGGACGGCGATCGTCGCTCTGGCTACCTATGCGCTCACGGGGCGACTGAGCACGCCGGTGCACGAACATCAGCGTCAGGAGGCTGTCAGCCGAGATTGACTCGGCAGGCAGGTCGAAAGTGTATTCTCCCCAGCCTTCTCCGATCGACAGGGCGGCTACCCGGCGGCCGTTGGCATACACCGTCACGATCTGATCGGGCACGTAAGACGCGGCGCGCAGAGAGACGCGATAGTCGCGGCGTGTGAGAGCCACGCGCAGCGTTGCCGCCGGTTCGCGTCCGGTCCATCGCGCTTGCGGCCCGCCGACGTTCTCGGCGTAATACCAGCCCGGCCCCAGGTAGCGCTCGTCGCTGCCGTCGCCCAGGCTCAGCGTGCCGCGCGAAGCGGGCGGCAGCCGCAAGCGCTCGGTCAGGCGGCAAGGAGTATCGGTGCGACGGTAGGCCAGCAGCGCCCCTTCCTCGTCGACCAGGCACCAGCTCGCCTGGGTGTTGAACAGTCCCGCCGCCCACGTCGCCACGTCCGGCGTGAGCATGTCCCGGTGCAGCAGCACGTAGCGGATGTCCCATTTATCGCTCAAGTGTTGGAACTCCCGCCGCGCCAGAGCCAGGTCGGGAAGCGGCCCTTCCTCCGCCAAGGCCGCGAGCAAAGGCCATTGTCGATACCATTCGGTCAGGTCAGTCGAGACGCGCGATATGGCCCCATTGATCAGGCGCTTGTGGTGAATCCAAGCGAAATACTGCAAGACACCGCCATGGCCGAATATGCGATCCCCCGTGTTATGCGGTCCGACGGGGACTTCCAGGAGCAAGTACACATCGGGGTCGGCGCCGATGGCATGGTAGATGCGGTAGTCCGGCATGTGAAAGGTGGGGAACGGCTCGTACCAGCGATTCTCCACCCCCAGCCACAGCAGCGCGCCCACCACGCACGCCCAGCGTGCCGCACGCCCCAGCCGTTGATAGTCTGACCGCAGCGACGTCACCGCAAACACGATCAGCGCGAACACCGTCAAGATGATGAAACGAGCCGGCACGCGGTACAGGCCGCCGGTCAGGCGGTGAAAGAGTTGATACGGCAACGGCAGATTGAGCGGCTCGAAGGTCGGGCCGAAGGCCAGCACCAGAAAAGCCGCGCCCATGACCAACCAGAAGACCCGCCCGGCTGCACGCCTGCCGCGCACCAGGCCGATGGCCGCTCCCACCGGCAATAGCACGCCCAACGTCACGCGCTCGCTGTTCAAATAGCGCGGCGGCCAGGCGATCACATCGTCCAAATGGAGCGAGTAACGAGACTGAAGGACCGGATGAGGAAGTGGTGTCGTCGGATATTCGACATTGCGCCCGGCCAGCAACTGCGGCAACGGCGCGATCAGCATGAAGCCGATCAAGACAATCGCTGCGAACGCACCCAGCAGAACTGTGCGCCGCCGCGTGCGCTCGCCGCTGCGCACCAGGCGAAACAGCGCATACGGCGTGAGCAAGAGAGCCAGCCACACGCCAAACTGCTGGTCGGTCATGAAGGCAGCGTAGAGGACTCCGCTCAATACGACAGCCGCTCCGAGCGTTCGGCGCTCGACAAGATGATCCCAGGTCAGCAATCCCAGCGGCAACCAGCCGATTGGCAGGGTATTCAAGTGGACGAACGAAACGCGTGCCGTGGTGAACGGCGTGAAGGCGAACAGCGCGCCGCCGACGAAAGCCAGACCGGCCGGCACCTTGTGATGGTGCAAGAAAGCAAACATGGCCAGACCACTGAACGCCAGTGAACCGACGATCAGAACGTTGATCGCGGCTGTCGCACCGAGCGCCGCGTAAACCGGGAGGCCGATGATATCGAGAAAAGGCGTGAACGTGTGATAGGCCAGGTTAATCGTATGAGGGAAGAAAACGTAGTTCGTGAAGAACGGGTCTTGTCCCAGGCGGAAGATGGCGTGCTGAAACCACCATAAGTTCCAGTGGAAGATTGCGAAATCTTCGTATTGGCTGGTGCCGGGGATAGCCGACGAGAGACTTGCTATGATGGGAGTGTATGCGAAGCAAACCAGGAGAATGTAAGCCAGCCCGGCCAGGATAAGCGGAGACACTCGTGCCCACACCACGCCGGGTGACCACACTCTGGTGGCCACCCCGGCGCGAATCGAGGGGTCAGACATTCGTGCTCCTCATATCAGAGGCGAAAGATGGGCTGGTATTCGCCCCACGGATCGTGCAGGCCTGGCAGCGCGGTCAGAAGTGAAACGATGGCCGTGACGAGTAGAATCGCTTTCCATGTCCTGCTGTGAGAGCGCGTGAACACGAGCGGAATGAAGGTCCACAGCACAGGTATCAGCGGCACGAACCAGCGCGTTCCCCAGGCCACGCCGCCGAAGTTATCCGTGCGCAGAATCAGGTAAGCCGTGAAAGCGAGGCTGGCAGCGATCACGGCGATCGCCAGTGAGCGCAGCCGGTGCGAGCGATCGCGCGCGACGAGCCACAGTCCCGCCACTGTGCAGACCAACAGGGGCGTGAAGGCAAACACGCCGCGCCTGCCGACGAGCATTTCGTAAGCGTAATTCAAGCCGAATTCGAGCGAATAAAAACCGTCTGTGCCGCCGACCGTCTTGTTGAGAACCGTGCCGGGAAAATCGTACGCCTTGGGATCGAGGTACAGCGGGACGATGGTGCCGGCAGCCCAATAGTTGATCGCGGCGGTGATGGCGAACGGGATGAGGACGCCAACGGCAAACGGCAGCACGTGCGAGCGACGTGTCAATGAGACCCATACGCCGAATGCCACGACAAACAGCGCCAGCAGGAGGTCGATGTTAGCGGCCAGGCTGACGAACGTTCCCGACCAGAAAAATGCGCCACCAGACGCAGAGGGGCGAGCTAAGAGCATAAACCCTGCGAACAGGAACAGCGCCGCCGGGACGTGTCCGGCAAACACGATCGAATAGGGCGCGATCGGCGATGCGATCCCGAGCAAGACTGCCAGCCCAACTGCTGCGAGGCCGCCCACTTGCTGATCGATCAACGCTTTCCAGAACAACACGACAAGCAGTGCGGATGGCAGACTCATGAATGCCACATTCAGCCAGTAGAACGCCGTGAAGCGCGGTCCGTCTGGCCCGAACGCCCTACAGGCTGCCGGATCGTCGTCCGGGATACAGTCGATCGGGTCGAGCGTGAGATGGAAGACGTTGTACAGCACCGAATACAGGCCTGCCGCTGCTACCGACAGGAGCGGCGTCTTGTCGGAGTAGAAGTGCCCGTTGACAAAGATCTTGTCGCCGGTGTTGTTGAAGAGGGTGTGGTCGATGATGAACGTGCCTTGTTCCACCAGCGTCTGCACCGTCGCCATGCGCGACTGTTCCTGCCACGAGCGGGTGACCGCTGCCTTGGCAAGCATGGCCCATAACACCAGAAAAGCCATGAATAGGACAGCGCCGACCAGACGGTGGGCTAACAGTCCGTCGAGGCGAAGGGCGAAGAGCTGAGCAATAGACGGCCGATCGATCGCCGAGCCTGTCATTACTTCACGTCTATCTCGCCTAACACAACACCGTCGCCGGTATGCGGTAGATCCGACGACCGTATGGGCAAGCGAGCATGGGTATCCGGTCGGTAAACGCCAAGTATAACACGGTACGTGCCTGGCTCTGTCTCCGGCGCGATGGGCAGAGCGTACTCCTCGAGCACAATGTCGCCCGGTCGCCAGTCCGCTTCATTCAGCGAGAAGTTGCACGGCAGCCGGTCGGCCTGCGCCAGCACGGCATCGCCCGCATCGCGCACGTGGACGAACACTTTGTAACGCTGCTCAAGCGATGATGTGGCTTCGAGCGCGACGGCAACCCGCAGTGTTTCTCCCGGAGCAATGCTCTCCGGCAGCTCGTACCCGATGAGTCGAAGCTTGCCGCCGAGATCGGCGCGGCCGCGTTGGTCAAGCTTCAGCCGAGCGGTCTGGCCGACCGAGACGTGCCAGGCGCGCGCGTACGCACCGATCGGCGAATCGATCTGCCAGGCGATCTCGCCTGCCGGGAACAACTGCTGAGCCAGCGGCAGCGTGCGATCGTCCTGTTCCGTGATCACTACCCACTCGGTCTCGCGCGAAGTGGTCTCTGGAAACACCGCACACGCCCTGCCATTATAACTTTGAATCGGCGCGCGGCCGGCCTCTGCCAGCGTGATGGTGACAACTTCGTAGAAGCGGTCGTACGGCGTGAGGAAAACAGCCGTATCGGGCCGGCTGGCGATGTACTCGGCGACTTGCGTGATGCCGCGATCGTACGCCCAGAACATGTACGGTGCGGACGCATATGGCCCGAAGTAATCGGCGACCGAGAGTGCGGCGCTGACCGTCAGGGAGGCAGCCGCGGCGATCGGGACGAGCCGTGATGCATGACCCGCACGCGGCGCGATGCGCTCGCGCACGAGGTCCACCAGCGCCACCGCGCCCAAGGCAACGACCATGGCCTGGGCAGGCAGGATGCCCGTCCAGCGCCGGAAGAGGGGCGCTTGCCCGGTCAGCACCACCGGCAGCGAAAAGACGATGAGCCAGACGATCAGAATCAGACCTGCCCTGCGAAGTCCCCGACCGGAGGGAGCGGGGAGCGTAGTCGAAGGGTGAGCCGCGTGGCGCTTCGCCAGACACTGGATAAGCCCTGTGATGAAGAAGATCGACAGGATCGCGTCGAGCGCAGGCCGGCCGTTGAGGTTGTGTAGTCCTTCGCTGTCGCCGTAGATCGAGAATCCAGCAAGCGTCTTGACGATGTTCGAGCCAACATCCACTGACGCCACATCGGCTGTCTGCTGAGCGCGAACGAAGAACCAATCGGGATTCTGAGCAAAGTACACGCCGAGCGGCGCGAAGACGATCGCCGCCGCAACGACTAGGCTGAGGTAATTGAGGATGACGGTTCGCCGCGCCGGGCGGTTGTCCCACAGGTCGAGCGCGGCAAGCAGCAAGAGCAACGCCGGCAGGAATCGCGCCGAAGGATACGTGTACTGTGCGAGTCCGGCCAGCAGACCAGCGATCACGAACCAGCGTCGGCGCACCAGGCGGCGCCCACGAAACAGAGCGGCCAGGCTCAGCGTGGTCGCCAGCGTCATCCACGGAACGTGCCACGCCGACCGGCTGGTGGTCAATGCCCAGAACAGCGTGGCGACGACGAAGGCGGAGATCAACGATAGCCCGTGTCGATGCCGCTGCTCGACGAATAACTCCCAGGCCGCCCAATACGTCGCGAGGACGGTCAGGCTTCCGACCAGCGACGACACGATGCGGCTGCCGATCGCCAGTGGGCCGGTCAGCGCGAACAGCGCGGCGATGCCGTACACGTGCGCGGCGTCCATGCCGTTGTTCTCGGCGAAGTAGACCTGCGGCGCGGCCTCACCGCTCACCATCGCAGCGGCTTTGGCCGCCGACCAGGCCTCGTCGTGAAAGTAGCCTTTGGGCACATCGGCCAGCATGGCAAAGCGCAGCGCAGCGCCCAGCGCCACGACCAGCGCCAGGCCGGCCCAGCGAGTATTGATCCAACGGCGAACGAACGAGGCAATATCGCTCATATGTAGAGGTGCCGCCCATTCAAACGGGCGCTTTAAGGTTTCCAATAAACCCCGCCAGGCTGAGTAACACATGACCATTCAGACCAGCCCGGGTAGACAATGAACGCGAATCGAGGAATGAAGGGCCGGCCTTCATCATTGGGAGCATATCGGTGATGCGTCAACGCCTCGTCGATGAGATCCGGGAGTTTGGCGTAGAGATCACCCGCGGAAGAAATGCCAAACTGATACAACCGTTGCGCTGCAAGGTTGTGTCGAGGCTCGGGAATTGTGACATGGGAATAAGGTCCATAGATCCAGGATGTCTCGCCGCATATCCATTCCAGGCTGGCCGGGTTACGTTCGGTTTGCAGTGTGGCGCTGCCTATCGCCGACGACCACAGCACGAACACGGCTATCGCCACCGCGCACAGCCATGACCACGCCGATCGTTTGGAAAGATTCGCGAGCACGCTTGAGAGGCACAATCCCCAGAAAGTTGTCGCGATCAACAGTAGATTGGTGCGCGCGAGGGTCAGTCCGGGCAGTGCCCCGATGGCAAGGGTTGCTGCCCAGAACGCTGCTTGATGTTGAGCTGGACGGGGCAGCGCGAACAGCGCAGCAGCTACGAGAATGCCGAGGCACACCAGCCATACGTCGATCAGTAGTATATATTCCGGCCACCAAACTACCAGATTCGTTCGATCGCCGAGATTCTGCACGATCTGCGCCATCGACCATGCCCAGTCGCCGAGGCTGAACTGGAGCGCCGTGGCGTTCGGCACGACGGCTGCACGCCAACCCCAGTACATCACGAAGAGGCCGATTCCGCCCGCGGCGTACAAGGCCAAAGACACAGGGCGTCTCGTTCTCCACCGCCTGTTCCGAATCAGGTCGACTGCGACGAAGAAAGCCGTGAGTGGGTAGACGACCACCGAATCTTCACGGGTTAACATCGCCAAGGCAATGCACAACAGTGATACGAACAGCCATCGCGTGCGGCCCGTCGCCACCGCGCGCAGCGCAAACAGGATCGCGCACAGGATGAAGATGCCCTGCAACAGATGGATGCCATCGGCGATCCAGGCATAGTGAAAGACGCTGGAGACGTGCAGCGCCGTCAGCAGGCCGCCAAGCAAGCCGATCGCCCAAGCGGCGTCGAACACGCGACGCGCCAGTGCGGCAGCCATCGACAAATACACGGCAAACAGGGCGAGCAAAAGCAATCGATGCGCGCCGACGGAATCGCCGAACAGGCTCGCCCGGAGGTGGTTGAACCACGTCGTGAGCGGGCGAAACCCCCGCGTTTCAAGGCCATCCGGATCCCACGGCCCCTGCCAGACGGATTGAAGTTCGTCTGGCGAATAGAGGCGCACGAGATGCAGATCATCCTCAAAGAAAGGGACGTGCAGCGAAAAGCGGGCCAGGCCAATCAACACGACAGAGAAAAACAGGCCGGCGAGGATGTACGGCGGGAGCGTTAATGCCCAACGGCGATCGAGTGGGATCATGGCGGGCAGGCTGCTCACGGCGCAACCTCGATCTGATCCAGCCAGATGCGATCCCCCACAAGCCGGTTGCCGACGATGATCGGAATCCGCTCGCCACCCTCGCGCCGATACACGCCCATCCCGATCCAATACAGGCCGGGCGGCGTGTCCGAAGGCACGCCGATGAATTCGTGCACCTGAATGAAGATGTCGCCCGTTTTCAAATGCGGCGTGGAGACGTCGAGTTGATCTTGCTGTGCCATCACTTCATCCGGCGTGCGGTACAGGTGAGTGAACACGACCAACTCGTCTTCCACGGGAGCCGTAACGCGCCAGTGCGACACGACGCGAATGCTGTCGCCTGGCTTGAACGGGCCTGGCCGGATGCGATAACCGATCAGTTCCACGACGCCGCCGAAATCGATCGGCAGAGAGGGCGCAGCCGTCTCGCCCACTTCCGGCGGCCAGCTCACCGGCAGGCGGCGCCACTCCGCCAGCGATTGCGCCAGCATCGGCCTGGCATCGACCTGGAGCGCGCCCGGCGCGCCGGGGATCGGCAGCCCACCCTCCAGCCATCGACGCAGCGGGCGGCCGAGGAAGTCGGACAGCGGCTGCAGGTCGGAGTGGGCAAACACGAACTGGCCGGGCGTCGGGACGACCAGGCTGTACCGGCAGTCGTGCCAGCGCACGCCGATGTCGCGCCGCCGCATCAGGTACGGCAGCGCCGACTGGGCCACCGACCAGTGATATTTCGGATCGAACGGGAAGATGATCCACAGCGTGCATTGCGACAGCGGCGGAGGCTGCGCCTGCGCGTCGAGGTAGCGGCCCAGTTCGCGCAATTGTGCATTGTAGGTCGAGCGCGTGCTGGGCAGCGCAGGCCAGGTCACGAACAGATCGCCTGCCGTCCAGATCAGGTTGACGGCCAGCACGCCGCCGAGCAGTGCTGCCATGAGCGCGCGGCGCGCGCGATCCGCCGCGACATGGCGCAGGCCCGCATCGATCGCCTCGACACCCAACCCGACGAAGGCGAAGGCGATCACCTGCGCACTGATCATGCGTGCGAACGGAAAGTGCGGATCGAGGAAGATGCTAGGCAACAGAGAGACGATCAGGGTGATCAGGGCGAAGGCGTGCGCCGGGCGTCGTCCGCGCGCGATGGCGACCAACAGCCCCAACCCGAACAGCGCGGCTCCCAGCGACTCGAAGATCGGGCGGTGGGCGATGTTGAAGTTCCAGAAATCGTCGCCCGTGAAGGCGAACTGGCCCAGCACCCACGGGAGCGATGAGGCGAGCCGCGTCACGATCTCGGAGGCTGTGCCCGATTCGCCAGCGATGTACAGCGGCAGGCGATCGACATCGGACTGCTGCGCGGCGGCGATCCAGATCGGCAGGCCGACCACTTCGGCGACGATGGCGAAGAGCAGAATGCCGCGCCACGCGCGCGTGAAGAGCGAACGATGAAAGAGGAGCAGGTATAACCCGAACAGCACGGACGCGACGAACAGTCCGCGCGGGATGGTGTGGACGTAGTGGGCCGCGCCGAGCGCAAGACCGCCGAGGACGAAAGGGACTGGCCACGAAGGCGCTAAGACCCCCGGTCTTCTTTGTGACTTCGTGCCTTCGTGGTTGAAAGCAACTCGCTCGAAACCGCGCCAGAAGCCGTACAGCGCCAGCGCGTACAGCGGCACTTCCAGCATCTCGCGCTCGATCACGCGCGCCATGATGATCGACCACCACGACACCCCCGCCGCGCCCAGCGCCACCAGCCCGACCGTCTTGTTGAACAGCCGTGCCGCCAGCGTGTACGTGCAGGCCAGGCCGATGATGCCGGCGAAGATCGTCGGCAGCCGCATGCCGATCGGGTTCTCGCCCCAGATCATTTGAGAGACGGCGAGCAGCGGATAGTAGCCCGGCTCGACGCCGTAACCGCGCGTGTACAGCAGGCGCCATTCGCCATTGCGAACCTGCTGCGCCACGTCCAGTTCGGACACTTCGTCGTGCGTCAGGCCGGGCGGGACGTTGGCGATGTCGAGCGCGCGCAGGGCAAACGCCACGAGCAGCAGCGCAACCGCAATCGCCAGCAGCGCCTGCGTGCCGGATGGATTGCTCGATGAGGCGCTGGGAGTGTTCCGAGTCATCAGTTACCGGGCAAAGAGACGCGCACCCGATCCATCGCCGGGTCAGCCACAAGCGCGAATCGGCGGCCGGTTGCCGGATCGTACAGCCCCATCGCCAGCGCGGCGGCTTCGGGCGGACGGTCGATCACGAAGTGCTGAAGAATCACATCGCCCGCTTCGAGGGCGCTGAGCCGAACGTTCAGCCCGTCACCCTGAGCGAGCAGCCGGTTGTCTCGATCGAGCATGTGCGCGAACACGGTCTGACGTGCAACGGCCGGGCGGCGTGCTTGCCAGTAAGTGATCAGGTCGATCGGTCGATCGGCTTCGGCGCGCAGATCATACCCCAGCAGGGTCAGGCCACCCTCGAACTCGATCGGCAGAAGGAGCGGCCGGCCACCGGGCGTCTCGACGCGGGCCTGCGCCAGCGAATCGATCTTCGGAGCAAGCGCCTGGCGCGCATCGATCTCGAACAGGCGCAGCGCGCCACTCGTATCGCTGCCCAGACGCTCGGCGCCGGCGATCAGCGCACGGTGGACGTCCGGCGCGAAGCCGGCGATCGGCTCGCCGCCGCGCGTGACATAGCGGGCGCGCCCCTGCACGTCGAACACGGCAGCATCCGCGCCGGCCCACTTCACAATGAGGCGTCGATCAGGATGGCCGCCGAGCGTCTCCAGTTCGAGATCGCCTGCTACCGGCCCCAGCACCACGGCACGATCGACTTCGCTCGAAGAATAGCCGACGTGATACGCAAGAATCGATCGGCCGATTCGCGCGGCGGGTTCGCGATCACGAAATGGGGCATATACATCCCGGTGACTGTACAGGAGACCAAGTTGCAGACTCGTCGCGCTGATCGCGTACCAGCCTGGCGGCAGCGCATGAGCGCTGAAACCGTCGACGTCCGGCCCGAAGTCGTTGAGCGTGAAACTCGGCAGCAGATTCGCGTGGATGCCATAAGCTTCGGGTCGCGCCGTGCCGAAGTAGGCCAGGTCGATCGCGTCGAGGTTCTGCGCCTTCACCCACTCACGCAGCGAAATCAGGTCTTGTCCCCAGTCTAGATTGGAGTCGACGAGCACGTCGTAATCGCGATCGCGATCGAAGATGAGCGGGTTGAAGTAGGCGATGTGATAGGGCGCGATCGCCAGCGCGCCGTAGATGTGCCACACGGCTAACACGGCGACGAGCGCAAAGCCGGCCCAGACGGTCGCCGTTCGGCGACGAGGGCGGGTGATCCCATCGACCGCCGCATCAAAGCCGCTCCCCGCAATCATCAGCACGAACGGCAGCACGGGCAGGATGAGGCGGTAACCCAGGCTCAGGTTGCTGACTATCGCCGCAACCATGAACAGCGCAGGTGGGAGCCACACGACGATCGATCTGCGATCGCGCCGCGCGATCAATCTCCCGATTCCGATGGCTGCCAGCATCAGAGTGGGCAGCGGCGTCTTCACGAGGAAGACGAAGGGATAGTAAAGCAGGAATCCCGTCGGCGAGGTCTGGCCGAGCATGAACGCCGGCGTGCCGGACTCGACGCGGGATCGCACGCCGCCGAGCGACGCCCAGTAGTCCGGCGCGGGGACGGGGATGCCGTTCGCCGTCAGAGGCCCGACTGAAAAAGCGAACGTGGCCCAGACGACGAGGAAAGCGGCCAATCCGAATACGATCAGCAGTCTGAGCCGGGGAACGAATTCGCTGCGAAGCGGCGAGGGCGACCGCAAGGGATCGCCCCTACGGATCGGATAGGCCAGCCCAATCACTGCGACCATTGGCACGAGCCACATCGCCGAATACTTGCTCGCCAGCGCCGCGCCGCCGAGCAGCCCGGCGGCGATGGCGCGCCGCAGGCTCATGCGCCGGAGGGCGGCCGTCCACATCCACACGGCCGCGAGCAGGAACAATGTGACGCCCAGGTCGGTGCCGGCGATGTGCCCGTGCGCGAGAATATTCGGATCGAATGCACATAGAAATAGCGCCGCCAGCGCGGCGCGCTCGCCAAACTGCATACGCGTGAAAGCGTACACGACGCACGCCAGCAGGAGCGCCAGGGCCATCTCCGGCAGGCGAGCCAACATCATCAGCCGGTGCGGATCGGCATTGGCCTTCCAGAGAAATTCGTCGGCGAAGCCGTAAATGTCACCTTCGGCCCACGTGGGATGATCGAGCGGCAGTGCGATGTTGTCGCGCAACAGCAGCGGCAGCGTCAGCAGCACATTGGTCAGCGGCGGGTTCTGACCACGACTGAGGCGAATATCGCCGGTGCGGAGGTAGGCGTAACCGTAAGCGACGGTATAGCCTTCGTCGAAGGCGGCGGACTGAACAGGCGATGCGGCCGCCATCTGAATCAGCATGATGAGCAGCAGCGCGACGGGCGAAAGGTAACGCGCAAAACGTGTGAGGATCATCAATCGATCCGAACGATCCCCAACGGCAGACTGTCGCCGCCATCCGCCAGGCGGGAGCGCACCGGAGAGGGCAACAGATGTTTGTCAACACATTACAGGCTTATCCAAATGCCAGGTTCGCCAGCTTGTCGCGAAGCTCGTCGGGCGTCGTGGCCTGAATGGACTCGAGGTTCACGCCGGGGTACTCTTTGGCGTAGAACTCGGCGAGCGACGTCGGCCAGGTGTCGGGATTGATAGCAAGGACGCTGCGCTTGTCCAGATCGCCGATGCCGGCGTCGTCGGCCGAGCCACCCATCGTCCAGCGATAGCGCGTGAGCACGCCACTGGCGACGATCGCCTGAATCCAGGCGTCGAGCCGCTTGTTGCCCTCGGGCGTGGCCGGCTCGTTGGGCAGCAGCAGGTAGGTGCGCCTATACTGCACGCGCGGCCGGCCACGAACGGCAGGCGCCGGGGGCGCGGGTGGCTCTGGCTCGATCACAGGCGGTGGAACAACCGGCGGCGCAGGCTCGACCCCAGACGGTGGCTGGTCCACGTAGACCGGCGGCTGGCTGACCGGCGGCCCGGGTGGCGGCGGTGGTAACGTCGGATGCGTGACGATGTAGTCGGCCAGCGCGGGCAGGGCCTCCTGAAAATTTGCCTGCTGCCAGTTGCCTAGTGTGTAGGCAGCTGCACCCACCACGTAACTGTCTTTCATAAGCTCGGAGTCATACCAGGCGAAGTCCTCGACGAAGACGTCGGTGCCGATGAACGTATAGCCGCCGTTCTGCGCGCATTCGCTAAGGATCAGCATCGGGTCAGCCTGGTTCGGGATGAGGATGGTTTCGTACAGGGCGCGGTAGCGCAGCGCATGGTACGGCTGCGTGCCTTTGAGGGTCTCGACCGGCGTGCCCACACCGCCGTATTCGTGCAAGGCCAGGTAGTGGCCGCGCTGCTTGGCGACCTTTAAGCATGGCAGCATCTCGCGCGCCGCGGCGGCATTGGGCGGGTTGCCCGTTGAGCAGGCGTAGTGCGCCAGCTTGTAGCCGTCGGCCTCGACGACATCCATCATCGCCAGGAAGAAGTCGCTCTGCCAGCCCCAATGTGCGGAGAACTCGTTGAAGGTCTCCCACACATCGATCCGGTCTCGGTTGCGATCCCATTGGGGCTTGACGCCCGCATAGTACCACTCGGCGACTCCCCGCGCATCGCGGTACGTGCCGTCGGGCAGGAGCGGCTCGAAGGCCTGCGTGTCGACGACCTCGTTGTCCGCATTGCGGAATAGGTTCAGCCTCCCGACCGTCAAAGTGTTCGGCATCAGGTCTTTGGCTTCTTTCGCTGCGCCGAAGTCGTCGACGCACTTGACGACGGCGAGTGTCTGCCCGGCGTCGGCGATCTTCCTCAGAAAGTGGCCAAAGCCGTTCCGTGGACCGATGACGCAATGCACTCCGATTTTGCTCATGGCAGCACCTCGAGGTAGTAGTATAACTAGTATAACACAGAATAACCTGGATTCAACGCGACTTGCTTGAGCAACACATAATCGCCGACTGCGCGCCCATCGATGGTCACCGGCAGGCGAACACCCGTATCCACATTGTACAGGCCAACCCGAATCGAGATCGGATCCGATGCGGCTGGCAGCGCCAATCGGCTCACCTGTGCAATCGTGTCGCCCTCTCGCCACCCGTAAGCGGACGCGTCGAGTCGATCCGCCTGCGCCACGATCTGATCGCTCGCATCCACGGCGTGAACGAATAACTGCAGCGGCGTCACCACGTCATCGCCCGCGCGCCAGGTGGTGACGAGCGTGACGCCTTGCGGCCGTTCCGAATCCTTCGCCAGTCTGTAGCCGATCAATTCGGCCGTGTGGCCGAACGTCGCGGGCAGGGCTCCCGCCTGCACGACTTGCTCGGCCTGGGCGGCTGCGCCGCGCATTCGCCCGGCAAGATCCAGGCGATACAGGCGATAAGGTTGGCCGTCGTTGACCGTGCGCGGCCGAGCTATGGGCTGCACGTCATCAAACAGAACGGCGAACTCGGGTGGCAGAGACTGGAGATCGGAGATAGCTACCCACGACTCGCCCGGCGCGGCGATCAGCGAAATCGTGGCGTCAAACCAGCGCGGGCGCACATCGTTGGCGCCGAAGCGCGTGTAGGTGTCCGGGTCGATCTGGTCGATCTGCAGGCCGGCGAGCGACAGGCCAACCGGCTCGCCGCGCGGCGAGATCGTGAAGATGTAGATCGAATTGCCGATCGTGGTGTCCGGTTTGCGGTCTCGGAAATAGGTGTATGTTTCTCGATCGATCCAGATGCCACCCATCAGATTCGCCACACTGATCGCGTATACACCTGGGGGCGGATCGTGCGGGTAGTAGGTGTGCAGCCACCATGCACCCTGGTCGTGCATGGCCGAGCGAATGGGCAGCAGCGGCTCGGTCTTCAGGCCATACGCCGTCGGGTGCGCAATCCCGAAATAGCTCAGCTTGATCCGGTCGATGCCATTTTCTTCGACGTACTGCTTCAGCCCGGCCATGTCCTGTCCCCAGTCAAGGTTCGAGTCGGACAGGACATATCGCCCGCGATCCGGGCCGCCGGCAATCTCGTTGAAGAAGGTGAGGTAGAAAGGATAGATTCGCAGAGCGCCGATGATGTGCCAGACGAGTAGTGACAGAGTGACAAGGTGACGGGGAGACAGAGCGAAGGAACTCTTGGGAACAAGGTCGGAGACATACACAAAGATCAGAGGCAACAGCGGAAGCAGGTAGCGATAGCCGAGATTATTGGTGCTGAAGAGCAAACCGAAGGCGAGCAGAAACGACGGCAATAGAAGGATAGCTTCGCGCCGCCACGATCGGGTGTGGATGGTGCGGGCCAGCGCAACCGCCAACAGGATCAGCACAGGCAGCGGCGTTTTGACGAGGAACGCGATTGGAAAGTAATACCACCAGCCGCTGTCGGATATCTGGCCGAACAGATAATTGGGCCACGGCTGGCCGAGAACATAGCGGGCGGATTCCACTTCGCCCCAGAAGCCAGGAGCGGGCAGCGGAAGGCCACCCGCCGAGACCGGCGCAACTTGAAAACTGTACACGCCCCATACGGCGACGGCGGCGACGAGGACCGTCAGCGCGAGCTGCCCCAGCGAGCGCCGCGTGCTCCGCCACCCGTTGTGCATGAAGAGAAGGATGGCAATAGAGGGGGTGAGCATGACCAGTGAAAACTTCGACGCGAGCGCCAGCCCCAGCGCCATGCCGGCGGCGACCGTCCAGGCGGGGCGATCCGAATGCATCGATCGATCGAAGGTATAGAGCGTCAGGCAGGTGAGCGCAGCCGGCACGAAGTCGGTCATGACGAAGCGCGAGTGGGCCAACAGGTTCGGGCAGAACACGTAGAAGCCCAGCGCGAATAACCCGGCTCGCGCTCCGTTTCGCTCGCGCGCCCAGCGGAAGATGAGCGCGCCGAGCAGCCAGCCGGCGGCCATGAACGGAAAGCGCGCCAGGTAAATAATGTGAAACGGCGATGCAGTGTTGCTCCACAGGAACCGATCGGCGATGTCGTTGTACTGGTTCGTGTCCCAACCCGGATCGTCCGGCGACGACAGCGCCAGACCGGGCTGAAGCAGGAGCGGCAGCGCGCCCAGTGCGTTAGGCAGGATGGGGCCGTTGAGCTTGATGCGCGTATCGCCGCGCGTGAGATAGGCGTACCCGCTGACCAGGTGGTTCGGCTCGTCCAGCGTCGGCGAGGTGACGGCGAGCGTGCTGAACTGCAAATAGGTCAGCACGAGCAGGAGAACTATCGCAGCGACCTGCGCCGGAGGATGGCGACGAGATGACATGACGATCTGAAATCCAGGCCGAGAATGAAGGCGACGGACGGCATCCTACCAGAACTTCGAGAGCGTCACAAGCCCGACCGAAGGGTGAGTCGCGCGCTATCGCCTTGAGTTTGCCAGTTAGCCACCGTGCATGGTATGATGCGCCGTCCGCGATAACTGTCCAAGGAGATTTCCTATGCGCTTTGCACTCTTGCGCCGGATCGCGCCGGCGGCCGGCAGCCTTGCGTTCGCGGTTACGATGTTATCGCTTTTGTTGTTAGCCAGCTCATCCGTGTCGCATGCGATGGAAGATGTTTCGGCACTTCCACAAGAACCGACCATTTACAAGCCTGAACTTGGTTCTGCCCTCCTACAGATCGTGACGAGCACGTATACCTATTATCTTCCGCTGGTGCTCTCCAACCGTCCTTTTGCATATGATTACGGGTTTGAAGACCCCGGCTGTGACGGTTGGGTCATTCACTACTACGATCCGTTCGAGCCGGACCCGCCCGGTCCCTGGACCTCCTTCTGTGGAAAAGAGAAGTTCGACGGTTACTACGGTGACAATGGCGTGTACAGCCTCAAGACTTCCGCCGCGTGGAATACGTGGATCTACACGGCGCCGATCGTCCTGGCGGATACCCGCAACTTCACGATCGAGCTCGACGGCAAGTCGGCGCAGGACTTCATGTGGGCGTCGTCGTGGGGAGTCTACTTCAACGCGAACGCCGATCGGACGAAGTTCTACTCGTTCCAGATCTACCAAACCGGCGTCCCGGATCTGGACACGCCCCCCCAGTACTCCATTCGGCGCTGGATCAACTTCCGTGGCACCGGCACCGACGAGAATGATATCCTCGTGTTCAGGCGTTGTGGGCCTTGCGCTCAGGGGGATTTTCAATGGAACACGGTCATCGTCCGGCGCACGGATGACTGGGTCACCTTCTACGCCGGAGACAAATACAATCCATTATCGCTCCAGAAGCCACTGAGAGTTTTATACCTGCCGGATTATACGAGCGCCGAGTACAATGGCATGGGCGTGCTCCAGGGCAATTTTGAGTTCCAGAACTGGAACGGCGACGATCCGGCTTTCCAGGTTGACAACTTCTACGCCGACCCGGTCTGGCGTCGCTAGCCCAGACCGACAATCGCCAATCGAATAAACGGACAGGATCAGCATGGCCGCTCAACCGAGCGGCCATGCTCTTTTTATCGCGTCACTTCGATCGGGCCGAGGACGACGTGATCGTTCGGCGGATCGGATTGCACCGGCACTCGCCGATTCGACGCGGGATCGTACAGGCCGATCCAGAGTTCGTAAGGGCCAGCCGCTGTGCTGGCGGGAATCTCGAGCGTATGAAGCTGTGTGACGTAGTCACCTTCGCGCCAGAACTTGCTCGGCGCGTCGAGACCGTCGTGCTGCGCCGCGATCTGGCCGGTGGTGGGATTCACCAGGTGCACGAAGATTCGCCGGGGGTAGGCAACCGGCGCTCGCGCCATCCACGTCGTCTCGAGTTGCAGGTCGTCGCCTGCACGAACAGGCTGAAGGGCTTCGGCGCGTGGGAGTCGGAGCAACGCCGTATCTTCAAAAACAGCGTCGCCCGGCCCAAAGCCTGGGACTCCGCTGGAGTCGATGTAGTAACGACGGAAGCGATCGGTTGCAACCAGTTCGTAATGCTCGTTCGGGCGCAGGTTGTCTGCCAGCAAGGGCGCAACCGGCACAATGCCGGGAACATAGATCGTGCGCGGGCTGCCATACCAGTCGACCACCGCTCCCCCGCTGCTCAGCGGGCTGCCCGGATCGAACCAGCGCACGCGCACGCCCTTGCGGCGGCGCAGCAGGTACAGGCTGGGATCGTCCAACGTGTCGTTCGACAGGCCGCCGACGGCCACATCCATCACGCCGCTCGCGTCGATGTCTTTCGCAATCGCGGCGAAGTCGGCCTGAAAGACGAACTGCGTCTCAGGATGCTGCGGCCACTTATTGAAATAGTCGTCGTAGGTCGAGGCCGCGTTGACGGCGAAGACGGCGAGCAGGGCGGACGCGAGGATCGGCGCGAGGATGCGCCTGACTCTGTGAAAATGCTGCATGGCGATCCAGCGCGGCGTCCAGAAGGCCAGCCAGTCGACCGCGATGCCGGGCAGCGCGAAGACCATCGGCAGCGCGCCGAGCGCCCGCGTGAAATTCGGCGCGCCGGTCGTGACGATCGTCGGGATCAGCATCGCGCCGATCCAGATCAGCGCGAGCGCGTAGCGCGGCTGGCGCACGCGCGTCAGCGCGACGAGGAAGCCCAGGCCGAACAGCAGCCCGCCGATCGGCTCAGGGAACACGGGGCGGTCGGGCCAGTTGTCGCGCACCGTGCCGTCGCCGCGCAGTGCGAACATACCCAGCGCGCGGGGAATGTTCGCAGACACATCGCTCCAGTCGCCTTGCAGCGCCTTGTCGAGCGGGGCGCTGACTTCGGAGACGCGGAATTGCAGGTCGGGATTTGCCAGCACGGCGAGCGCCAGAGGTAACGCGACGACGGCGGCGATCGCCAGGAAAAGCGCCAGATGTTTCCATCGATCACGCATCCGGTCGCGTGCGAAGAGCGCGAGGTGGAGCGCGAAAGCGGCCAGCAGAATCGGCACGGCGCGCGCCGAAAGATAGGTGTACGCCGACAATCCGACGCACGCGCCGGCCCACACGAACCACTTTCTACATTCTACATTCTGCATTCCACATTCCGCCGTGAGTCCTCGCCACAGGAAATCGAATCCCAGGCACAGCATCAGCGGCAGCGTCATCGCCCGCAGCCCGACGCGCCCCCAGAACACCGGCCACAGCGCGATCGACATGCCGGCCAGCGCGACGAGCGCGACCGTCGGGCCGAACATCCGGCGCAGCATCCGGTAAGCTGCGGCGAGCGTCAGCATCGCCACGAAGGCAGAGGTGAAGCGCACGCCGATCACGTTGTCGCCGAGCAGCGCGATCGAGCCGGTCATCAGATACAGGAACAGCGGTTCCTGGCCATAGGCTTCCTCGAAGAACAACGCGTGCTGTCCTGTGCGGATGCCGTCGGCGATCAGCCATTCGGCGACTTCGTCGTGCTCCAGGCCGAGGCCCAGTCCCGCCAGCTCGTGCGCGCGGAAGAAGAAAGCGATGAGGAGGAGTGCGGCGACGAGCGCCAGCTCGCGGCGCGGAGTGAGGATCGTGATGCGTGATGCGTGATGCATGATCATGGTGCAGTCACTTCGATCGGGCTGAGCAGGAAACGATCGCTGCCGTCAGGCAGCCGCAGGCGTTCGCCGGTTTCGGGGTGATACCAGCCGGCTTCTACCTGATATACGCCGGGCGCCAGGTCGGTGGGCAGCGTCGCCGAGCTGACCTGCCAGAACACATCGCCGGCCTGCAAGCTGGACACGTTCACATCCTCTCTGTCGTCGCCAGCCGCGATCTGACCCTGAGCATCCAGCACGTGCAGGAACGATTTCAGGCGTGGCTGCGAGACGGGCCGGTCAATCTGCCACAATGTCCTCCAGACGATCAGGCCGCCTGGGCTTGCCGTTTCACTCGACGTCGGTATTCTCCTCAAAGTAATCGAGCCGTCAAATGTACCATTCGGCAGCGGGATGAAACCCATCCGAGGGGGATTGCGCCGATACAGGGCGAGCGCCGGCCCCCCGGTTGAATCAAGCGTTTGCTGCTGTAGCTCGGTATCCGCCACGAGTAAGCTTTCAATCTCGTGGCCGGGCGTTTGTGTCGGCGAGAGAACGACCACGCCCACACGCGGGAATACCAGTGCTGCCCCCGGATTAAACCACCGCGCCATCACACCTTCGCGCACCAGGTCGAGCTCCAGCGCCAGCGGATCGAGCCACAAATAGTTCGGATGTGTGCCGATGGCGACGTCAGTGACTCCTGTTTCCTCGTCGAGCCAGCGGGCGATGTCGCGCGTCGGCGCGTGATACTGAAACCGCACGAAGGGATCGCTCGCCCACGCGCCGAAGTAGTCGCGCGCCGTCAGGAAGGCGGACAATGCGACGAGCGGCAGGGTAACAAGGAAAACGGCTTTGGAGCTTGACCTTTGGAGTTTGGGGTTTGAAGTTTGGAGTTTGAAGTGTGAAGTTGCGTCGCCCACCCTGCGACTTACCCACGAGACGGCTTCCACTGCGCCATACGCGGCGAGCATATACACGACCGGCTGCGCCGCGATCGTGTGACTGAAGCTCGCCGCCGGGACGCTGACGAACGCGGGCGCGATGCCGACGAGAAGCCAGACGAGCGCGAAGCCGGGCCCCATCTGCTTTGTCCGCACCAGGCACCACAGCACGCCCAGGTAGAAGCACAGGCCCGTCAGCCAATCGAACACGGGGCGACCGGGGACGTTGTAGAGCGATTCGGGGTCGCCCGCGAAGGTGAACATGCCGAGCGTGCCGAGCGTCGTCTCCAGCGCGGGCCGCAGGTCGCCGCGCAGGGCTGCGATGAACGGCCCGCCGACGACTTCGGTGCGCTTCTCCGCGCCGGGAGTGCGCGCGATCTCGACGAACATCGGCGCGGCGACGACGACGGCGAGGACAATGGCTGCCACATCATGCAGCCAGACCCGCCGCAGCGCCGCGCGGTGGAAGACGAGCAGATAGGTTAGGAAGCCGGCCAGGATCAGCGGCAGCGCCCGCCCCGCGAAGTACGTCATCAGCGCGGCTCCGAGGAGCAGGCCGGCCGCCAAGCTATTTGGGATTTTGGATTTTGAAGTTTGGGGGTTGGAAGCGGTTACATCACGCGGGTAGAGCAAGCAAAACGCGCCCAGCATTAACGGCACGACGCCGATGTGCCGCAGCCCCAGGCGCGCGTACATAACCGGCCAGAACGAAATCGCCATCAGCGCGGCCGCCAGCGCCGCGACGCGCGCGTCGAACATGCGGCGCGCCAGCGCGAACGTCAACGCGACGCTTAGCATGCCGAACGCAAATGGCAGCCACTTGGTGCCGACACCGTTCTCGCCGAACAGCGCGATCGTCGCCGCGTGCAGGTAATGATAAAACGGCTCGTGACCTTCCGCCTCGGCGATGAACAGCGGGCGCCAACCCTGGACGATACGCCGATCCATGTCGAACTCGATCAGCTCGTCGTCGCGCCAGCCCGGCGGCGCGTCGCCGATCGCGGCGAAGCGAAACGCCGCGGCAATCAGGAGAATGGCAACCATCGCCGGAATTGGAGGTTGGAGATTGGAGGTTGGAGATTGCTTTGTCATCGAGTCAGCGAGTCAGCGACAGGCCATCCTGCCTCTTGCTTCTTCCTTCGTAACTACTCAGCCAGCGTCATTGCGAGCGTCTTTTGCGAAGCAATCTCCTGCACAGACAGCCATGTGCGCTACGGGCAGCTGAGATTGCTTCGTCGCAAAGGGCACTCCTGCTCAGAAACTTGCGTCTCGTTGAGCTTAGGCAGGTGTTTCGACAATCGTGAATCCGAGTTTAGCCGCTTTCTTTTTGAGATGCGCGACTTCGCGCTGGCGCACTTGTTGCTCATATTCGT
>Ga0209342_10000493_pt1 | contig 45554 bp, 47 predicted proteins | sample RifCSP16_2_FD_184023 | JGI IMG/M metagenome (GOLD analysis project Ga0209342, IMG submission 184023) | Soil microbial communities from Rifle, Colorado - Rifle CSP2_sed 16_2 (SPAdes) (version 2) | ecosystem: Environmental > Terrestrial > Deep subsurface > Rock core/Sediment | place: Rifle...
GACTGACCTCCCGATGCGCAACGCGCAATTTGAAAACAAAGCCATCGTATTCCGGGTGCCGACGGACGTGATCGGGCCGATCATGGAGGCGGCGAGGAGGCTGAAGAACCAGGCAGCATGCGCCCGAGCGCAACGCGCATGCGCTCGTAGTGCGAGCCGGGCCAGTAGATGCGCTCGCAGCCGCGGCAATGGAAGAAGCTCTCCTGTGTCGCAGCCACGGTCTGCGGCAGCAGATGGACGATACGCCGCTTCTCGATCGGATCGAGCGGGACGTTGCACCTGAGGCATAGCGTGAACGGCCTCGCCTTCGCGGCAAGCGCGAATCGTCGCGCGACTTCGCGCAGCTGCGCCTCGGCCTTGAGCGCGTGCACGTAGCAGCCGCACGCGATGTCGCGGCACTTGAGCAGCTCGCAGTCGCGCGAGAGCACGATGCGCCGCTCCTCGATCGCGAGCCGCACGATGTCCGCGTCGCGGTACGCGTGATCGTGCAGGGTGTCGAAGCCGAGCATGCGCAGGAAGCGCGCCAAGCCTCCCAGGTGCGCGTCGGCGAGGAAATCAGGGTCAGAACCCATTTCCTCCGTTTCCCATGGATAGACCTCGATCGCGTCGCCTTCGCGGACCGACCGCTGCATCGTGGCGGGCGCGGCGTTGACGGTGATGCGCCCGGCCTCGGTGTGCGGCACGCCTAGCGCCTCGATCGCGTTCTTCAGCGTCGCCGCGCGCGCGCAGGCGTAGGAGAACTCGATTCCGCGCCGCTCGCGCGGCAGGAAATCGGCGAGCTCGTCGTGGAAGCGAAACCGTGCCGAGGCCATGGATCGGGATCGCGCACCGGATGATATGATGCGCGCGCTCTCCTCCGACAGTCTTCCGCCATCCTGTCAGCGATCGAAAAACCGCGCAACGCCGCAGCCGGCGATCTGCAGGCGAGGTTGCGCAGCGGCGACTTCGTCGTCACCGCCGAAATCACTCCGCCCGTCTCGACCGACCCGGCCGAGTTCGTCGCCCGCGCGGCATCGCTGAAAGGGCTGGCGACCGCGGTGAACGTCACCGACGGCGCGGGCGCGAAGGCACACCTGTCCAGCCTGGTCGGCGCGTATTTCCTCGCGCGCGCCGGGATCGAGCCGATCCTGCAGATGACCTGCCGCGACCGCAACCGCATCGCGCTGCAGGGCGACCTGCTGGGCGCCGCGGCGCTCGGCATTCGCAACGTGCTGGTGCTCGGCGGCGACGAGCCGATGGCCGGAGACCAGCCGGACGCGAAGCCGGTGTACGACCTCGACACCCGCGGTTTCCTGGAAATGGCGCACCGCATGCGCTCGGAGCACAAGCTGCCGCCCGGGACAGCCATCGGCGGCGCGGTGGAGCTGGTGCTGGGCGCGGCCGACATCCCGGTCGATCCGCCGGCCGGCTGGAACCCGGCCTCGCTGCGCGCCAAGGCCGACGCCGGGGCGGACTTCATCCAGACGCAGTTCTGCATGGACATCGAGGTGGTGCGGCGCTACGCGGCGCGGCTGCTCGAGCTGGGGATCGCGCAGCGCGCGGCCATCCTGATCGGGGTTGCGCCGATCCCCTCGGCGCGCTCGGCGCGCTGGATGCGCGAGAAGCTGCACGGCACCATCATCCCCGAGGCGATCGTCGCGCGCCTGGAAGGGGCCGCCGACCCGAAAGCCGAGGGGCGCAGGATCTGCGTCGAGCTGCTGCAGCAGCTGGTGGAGATCCCCGGCGTGGCGGGTGCGCACGTCATGGCGCCGCAGAGCTTCCCGGAGATCGCCGCGGCGATCGCGGAATCCGGGGTCGGCCGCAGGAAGCGGCGCGCCGCGGCGACATGAGCTTCGCGCAGAGCACGCTGCGCCTCGACGGCTGCAACGTCAGCCTGCGGCGCGGGGGGAAAGGCGCCCCGCTGCTCTATCTGCACGGGGCCGGGGGCGCGCCGGTGGTGCTGCCGTTCATGGAGCAGCTCGCCGAGCGCTACGACGTGCTCGTTCCCGAGCATCCGGGATGGGGGCTTTCGGACGAGCCCGAGTGGCTGGAAAACATCCACGATCTCGCCTATTTCTATCTCGACTTTCTGCGCGCGCTCGACCTGAAGAACGCGGTGCTGGTGGGAAGCTCGATGGGAGGGTGGCTCGCGCTCGAAATGGCGGTGCGCGACTGCTCGCGCATCCGCTCGATCGTCCTGGTGGGGCCTGCCGGCATCGCCGCGCCGGGCGTGCAGCCGGCGGACATCTTCCTCATGTCGCCGGAGGAGCTGACGCGCAACCTCTTCCACGACCAGTCGTTCGCCGAGAAGATGCTCGCGCAGCCGATCACGCCCGAGATGGTCGACATTCAGCTCAAGAACCGCCACACGGTGGCGCGCCTTGCCTGGGAGCCGCGCCTGCACGATCCTTTCCTTCCCAAATGGCTGCACAGGATCGAAGTGCCGGTGAAGATCGTGTGGGGCGCGGAGGACCGCATCCTGCCGGCCGCGTTCGCAAACGAGTTCAAGCGCCTGCTGCCGAAGGCCGAGGTCGAGATCGTCCCGCAGTGCGGCCACCTGCCGCAGACCGAGAAGGCCGAGCAGTTCTGCGACATCGTGTTCCGCTTCGCCGGGTGACGCCATGCAAGTGATCCTGTTTCACCTGATGCCGTACGCGGCGCTCGACCTGGAAAGCGCGCGCAAGCACGGCACGGTGTGGGTGAAGCTCCCGAACAGCCATTTCGATCCCGAGATCGGGCACAGGCTCTACAACCGGTACCTCGACGAGATGGAGTACGGCGAGGAGCTGGGGTTCGATGCGATCTCGGTGAACGAGCACCACCAGACCGCCTACGGCCTGATGCCCTCGCCGATCGTCACCGCTTCTGCGCTCGCGCGGCGCACCAAGCGCGTCAAGATCTGCATCCTCGGCAGCGCGCTGCCGCTCCGCTCGCATCCGCTCACGGTCGCCGAGGAATACGCGATGATCGACGTCATCACCGGCGGGCGGCTGGTGGCGGGATTCGTGCGCGGCATCGGCGCCGAGTACCACACCTTCGGCGTCAACCCGACCTTCTCGCACGAGCGCTTCCACGAGGCGCACGACCTCATCATCCGCGCCTGGACCGAGCCCGGGCCGTTCGCGTTCCAGGGCCGGCATTACAACGTGCAGTACGTGAACGTCTGGCCGCGGCCGTACCAGAAGCCGCATCCGCCGGTGTGGATCCCTTCGCAGGGCAGCAGGGAGACCATCGACTGGGCTTCGCACCCGAGCCGGCGCTATCCGTATCTCCAGACTTTCAGCCCGGCGAAGGTGGTGGCGCGCTACCTGAAGATGTACCGCGACACGTGCAAGGGCTACGGCTACGAGGCTCCTGACAGCCAGCTCGGCTGGGCGGTGCCGGTGTACGTGGCGAAGAGCGACGAGGACGCGCGGCGTGAGGCCAAGCCACACTTCGAGGCGTTCCGCAACGTATTCGTGAGGATGCCGATCGAGATGCTGCTGCCGCCGGGCTACACCTCGCGCGAGTCCTACAAGAACGTCCTCAAGGCCAAGGCCGAGATGTTCGCCGACATCACCATCGACAAGGCCATCGAGCTGGGGCTGTTCGTGTGCGGGAGCCCGGCGACCGTGCGCAGGAAGTTCGAGGAGCACTGGCGGGAGATGCGGTTCGGGAACCTGCTCGTGCTGCTGCAGTTCGGGACGCTGCCGGGGGATTTGACGCGCAGGAACATGGAGCTGTTCGCGCGCGAGGTGATGCCGGGGTTGAAGAAGCTCGGTATGCCGGTCGAGGGGGCCGCGGTCGGGTGAAGACAGCTGCCGTGGCCTCTTCTTCTGAATTGTTGGGAGGGAACGAAATATCCCTCCAACACCGCTAAGGGAAGTTGAGCAACCCTTAAGCGCCTCCTCCTAGCTAGTAGTACCATCGTTCGCGGGGTGGAGGATGGCGCTGAAGCCGTTATCTAAGCACGACGCCTATACCGATCCGTTCTATATCGGGACGCGGGACCGCGCGCACCTCGGAACCTAGAACTTGCGCCTCGCGACTTTCGCCTCGTGACTGAGCGAGTTTGGCTGTGCCCCGGTCGTGCCTTGCTTTGACTGAGGAACCGCTTGGCAAGCGTCGTAAGCCGTTGATTTCGGTACGACTGCTGAACTAGGTCGGCGCCTACGAACCAGGAGGTCGCCGGTCAGCTGAACCCGTACAACCGTGCTGCATTGTTGGCGAGGACTGTGCGTCGCACGGCGGCCTCCGGAATCGCCTCGATCAGCACCTCCAGCAGCTCGCCCTGGTTCAGCTCGCGGTAGGGCAATAGCGCCGCATCCTGAACCTGCCGGTGCGGATGAAATCCGATGTGCGGCCAGTCCGAACCCCACACCAAGCGCTCGGGCGCGGCCGCGGCAAGCGCGCGCATGAAAGGGATCGCATCGCGCAGCCGCCCGCTCTTGCGGGTGATCCGATCCGCGCCCGCGAGCTTCACCCACACGTGTTTCTTCTCGAGCAGCCGCAGAACAGCCTGAAACCCCGGCTGCTCGATCCCGGCCAAGGCATTCGGCAGGCCCATGTGATCGATGACCACGTTCACAACGCAGCGCGCGAGCACAGGTTCGAGCGCAGCGAACGTCTCGGCGGCGGCGAAGATCTGCAGGTGCCAGCCCAGGGGGGGCGAGCAGGCGCTCGTACCGACCGATGAGCTGCGCCGGATCGCCGGCGTGGCGCGAAGGCAAGGTAATGAGGTTTAGCCGTAGTCCGCGCACGCCCGCGGCGTGCAGCTTCTCCAGCTCCTCCCTCGACGTCTCCAGTGCGAGCACCGCGACCGCACGCCCGCGCGCGCCGAGTTTCGCGAGCGCGGCGAGCATCGCGCGGTTGTCGAACCCGTAGCCGCTCGCCTGCACCAGCACCGTGCGCTCGATCCCCAACTCGGCCTTGATGCGCTCGTGCGCCTCGAGCGGCGCCTCGGCGACGTTGTACGCGCGCTCGGCGGCGAGCGGAAACCGATCGAACGGCCCGAACACGTGCATGTGGCAGTCGGCCGCATGCTCAGGCAGCGGTTGCGAAGACCGTATCATGTGAAACCCATTCCTCGACCGCAACGCGGCGCCGCTGGCCGAAGCGCTTTCGATAGCTCTCCGCGGCTAGGCTGCTTTGCGCTGCGCCGGAGTGACGCTCAACCGCAGCCCGGTGGCTTCCAGGATCGCCGTCAGGCTCTTGAGCTGCGGGTTGCCTCGCTTGGAAAGGGTGCGGTAAAGCGCCTCGCGGTTCAAGCCGGTCTTCTCCGCGATGCGCGCGATTCCGCCACGCGCGTCGGCGACGTTGCGCAGCGCCTGAAGAACGCCCACGGGGTCGCCTAGCTCGATCGCCGCCTCGACATAGGCGGCAGCATTTTCCGCGTCTTTCAACCACGCGAGAAGGTGCGGCCGATCCGGCACGCTAGCCGGAGCGCTTTTCCTTCGGCTTCGTCCTTTCCTGATAGTCATGCCAGTACTCCTTTGCCCGCTTGATATCCGGCTGCTGCTTTCGCTTGTCGCCGCCGCACAGCAGCAGAACGATCCGCTCGCCCGAGCGCGTGTAGTACACGCGGTAGCCGGGTCCCCAGTCGATCCGCAACTCCCACACGCCCTCGCCGACGGGCGCGCAATCACCGAATACGCCGCGCCTGATACGGTCGATGCGCGCCCGCACCCGCGCTTGAGCCTGCCTATCCGCGAGCGCCGTAAACCACTCAAGGAATACGTCGACGCCGGCGGCCGTAAGGTAATGCCAGACCTCGAACGGCATTGTAGCTTGAAAGCTACTACCGTGCGAGAGGCCTGTGCGCTTGGGCGGTGGCATGCCCCACTCAACGCCGCGCCCCTGCAGGCCGATGACTGAGTTCCGTTGTAATCTCACGCGATGGCACGCAAACCCGCAGAACGAGTCCCGTACTCCGCGATCGTCGATCGCCCGCCGCTCAAGCTCCCCGACGGGGGCCGCATCGCCGTGTGGACGGTCGTCAACGTCGAGGAATGGTCGATCGAGCGGCCGATGCCGCGCACGGTGCTGCCGCCGCCGTATGGCCAGCCGCTGCTTCCCGACCTTCCCAACTGGGCCTGGCACGAGTACGGCATGCGCGTCGGTTTCTGGCGCTTGGTCGAGGTGCTCGCCAAGTACCGCATCAAGGCGACGTTCGCGGTCAACGGCTCGGTGTGCCGCAGCTACCCGCGCGTCGCCAAGGCGGCGCTCGAAGCCGGCTGGGAGTTCATGGGACACGGGTTCGTGCAGCGGCCGATGCACCAGGCCGAGGACCAGCGCGCCGCGATCCGCGACACCATCGCCGCGATCCGCGAGTTCACCGGCAAGGCGCCGCGCGGCTGGGAGAGCCCGGGGCTCACCGAGACCTACGAGACCATCGACCTGCTCGCCGAGGAGGGGATCGAATATGTCGCCGACTGGGTGCTCGACGACCAGCCGTGCATGATCGAGACCTCGAGCCGCTCCGTGGTGTCGATCCCGTACAGCGTCGAGCTGAACGACATCCCGATGATGCTGCTGCAGCACCACTCGTCCGACGAATGGCTGCGCCGCGGCATCGACCATTTCGAGCGGCTGTACGCCGAGAGCGAAAAGATCACGCGCGTGATGGCGGTCAGCGTCCACCCGTACATCACCGGCGTGCCGCACCGCATCGGCTACCTGGAAAAGCTCTACGAGCACATCCTGTCCCGCCCCGGCGTGATGATGTGGACGGGGGAGCAGGTCCTCGACTGGTACCTCAGCGCAGGTAAGTGACGTTCGGGCGCTTTTTGCCCGAAGGCGTGATCACCACCGAGGACGCGGCGCCGCCGCCGCGCCACTTCCGGGCGTCCACCTTCTCGCCGTAGAAATTCAGCTCGATCGTCACGTCGTCCGGGTCCTTGAGGAAGATCTGGAATACCCGGTCCTCGGGCAGGCTGCGGAAGTGCATCTTCACGCCGTGGCGCGCGATGCGCTTTCGCACCTCGTCCGGGTTGCGCGCGACGAACGCGATGTGGTCCACCGAGCCCGAGCCGTTCTCGCCGCGCGCGTGCTTCTTCAGCAGGTAGATGTCGCGGATCTCGTTGGGGCGCTTGGAGGCGAGGTGAACGCAGATGTTGCCGCCTGCCTTCAGCCAGTAGCCCGGGAAGCCGAAATCCGGCCGCGGCGCGAGCTTCATGCCGAGCACCTTGCGGTAGAAGTCCCTCGAGCGCTCGAGGTTGCGCGAGACGATGAGGTAATGGTTCAGCGAGGTGAGGGGCATGCCGGCTCCTTTCACATGACCGGGTTCGAGTAGGCTCCGCCGAGCGCGGCGAGGCCGTAGGCCGCGCCGGTGATGTCGAAGTTGAACGAGAAGTGCTGGCTCATCGCCTGCATGTCGCGGAAGTATCGCTGCATGGGATCGCGCGTGTAGAGGCCGGCCGCGCCGTAGAACGACCACAGCGTCTCGACCGCCTCGCGCGCCTGGCCGACCGCGAACGCCGTGTGTGCGCGCAATCGCAGCTTGGTGGCGAGGTCGGGGACTTCGTCGCGCTCGGCGCAAGCCTGGAAGGCGAGCGCGGACTCGCGCATCAGCAGCCGCGCCGAATCGATGAGGCAGCGCGCCCTGGCGAGCTTCGACTGCACCGCCTGGAACTCCGACACCTTGGCGCCGGTGTAGGTGCCGGTGCGCTTCGCGAACGAGGCCTGCACGATCTCGTAGGCGCCTTCGGCGGTGCCGATCGCCGCCGGCCCGATCGCGAGCTGCGAGGTGGCCACCACCGGAAGGCGAAACAGCGGCCCCGGGTTCGACGCCGCGCCGGGATGCTCGGCTCCGCCGCGGCATCGGGCGAGCGGCAATGCGCGCCGCTCGGGCACGAACAGCTCCTTCACCTCCACGTCCTTGCTGCCGGTGGCCGCCATGCCCATCGCGTACCAGGTGTCGTGAATCAGGTAGTCGCTCTTCGGCACCAGGCACAGCCGCCAGTCGACCGCCGTCCTGCCGTCCTCGCCGTAGATGGTGACCGCGAGCTGGTCCCACTCCGAGTTGTCCACGCCCGAGGAGAACGGCCAGCGGCCGTTGACCACGAAGCCGCCTTCGACCTTCCGGCCGCGGCCCGCCGCGAGCGCGATCGAGGAGGCGATGAGCGCATCCGGGTTCGCGTCCCACACCTCGTGCTGGGTCTGCTCGTCGTAGTAGGCGACGAGCCAGTGGTGGTAGGCGTAGTTCGAGACGCACCACGCGGTCGAGGGGCAGCCGCGCGCGAGCTCGGCGACGATGTCCACGATCGCTTCGAACCCCAGCGCCATGCCGCCGAAGCGCTTCGGCTGGTGGAACCGGAACAGGCCCGCTTCGTGCAGCAGCTGCTCGTTCTCGCGCGGCAGCATGCGGGCTTCCTCGGCGGCTTGCGCGCGCTCGCGCAGGACCGGGACGCAGCCGCGCGCCCGCTTCATCGCTTCGTCGTACGTCACGGACGAAAAATCGCGCCGCTCGCTCTGCGGCAGAGTTCCGATCATGCCTTTTCCCCTCCTCTCCGAGGAGGGGTGCCGCCGAAGGCGGCGGGGTGGTGCAACTCGATATCGCGCAAGAGCGGCTCATCCGCCAGCGCGATCTCGTTCTCGATCAGCAGCCCGCATCCCGGGCAGCAGAACTGGCGGAACTTCGGCAGCGGATCGATGAAGCGCTTCGGGTCGCCGACGATCGGGTTCGAAGTCTCGATCGGGCGGTCGTTGCGCACGCAGTGCGACTTGAAGTTGTCGGCGAGAGGTCCGAGGTCGGCAGCGCACTTGGCGCACGAGTAGCGCTGCCCGCGCACCGCGAGGTTCTCGGAGGCGAGGAAGCGCACCTTGCCCTCGAGCTTCTTCGGCTCGATGCTCGAATCCTTGATCCGGAGCTTCCTCAGGCGCTCGCGCTCGCGCGCGGTGCTCGCGGCGTCGCCGATCACCACGCCGTAGATCTCCTTCGCCGCGGTCTCGGACACGTCGCCGTTGGCCACGTCCGCTTCGACCTTCGCCGGGTCGCGCTCCAGAGGATCGCCAAAGCCCCCCGCCGCGGACCAGAGCACCGCATACACGTCGGACGGCTCCTGCACGAAGTCCTGCTGCCTCAGCTGCAGCGTTTCCGATTGTCCCTTCAGCTCGTCGATGTCGCCGGGAAGATCCGAGCGCTTCATCCGATCCAGCACGTCGGTGTCGTGCTTGAATCGATAACGGTTCACCGCGCCCGGATAGCCGCCCATCATGCCGGTCGAGGTCGGGATCGCGTTCCCCGAGGAGAGCGTGTCCTGCACGATGCGATCGGTGCCGTGCGGGATGAAACACGATTCCGCCGAGAGCCCGCCGCGCCACTTGCCCGCGCCGCCCGAGTCGGTGATCTCCTTCCTGTACAGGAACAGCACCGGGAAGCTCTGCTCGGTGTGCTCCACGTTGGGCAGCTTGCAGATCGGCGTTCTCGACTGCCCGCCGGTGGAGATGCCGTCGGCGTGGGAAAAAGCGCCGATCGCGCCGCCGATCGGATCGACCAGCAGGTAGCCGTAGCGCTCGCCCCACTGGTCGATGCCGCGGAAGATGGTCGCCGGCCACTGGCTGGTGCCGCCGATGCACATCAGATCGCGGCGCAACTCCGGGTCGGGGTAGAGCATCTTCGAGAGCACGTTGTAGGCGGGATAGACCGAGATCTCCATGCACTGCACCGGCGCGGTCGAAACCGAGGCGGGGAAGTCGGCGCAGTTGAGCGTGCCGGGCGTGGGGTTGAACTCGACGTGGCGCAGCGCCCCGCCCACCGCGTAGTACTGCTCCCAGCACATGAGCTCGTTCAGCGCCACCATGATCGCGCCGCGCCAGCCGGAGTAGGTGGCGTTGATGCCGCCCGCCTGGGGACCGGTACCCTCGTTCTCGAACACGAGCTTCCTGCCGGTTTTGCGCAGCGTGAGCATCACGCGGTGCGCCGCGCGGTCGCCGGGCCGGCAGCACTCCACGTAGGTGCGGTCGCGCCACACGCCGTCGGGAAGCCGCTCGAGCTTGGCGAGGAACGCGCGCTCGCCGTCGTCGAGGATCTTCCTCATCACGCCCTTGACCGTGTCGGCGCCGTAGCGGCGGACGAGCGCGAGGACGCGCTCGCGCGCGGTCATGTTGCCGGCGAGCTGGGCGCGGAAATCGAGCGCCACCGCCGAGGGCTTGCGCGAGGACCGGAGGTAGAGCTCCTCGATATCGCGCCTGATGCTGTCCCGCTCCACGATCTTGATTGGCGGGATGAGGATGCCTTCGTCGAAGGCGTCGCGCGCCGACGGACAGAAGCTCCCGGGCGTGATGCCGCCGATGTCGTACTGGTGCAGGCAGTTGGTCACCCAGCAGAAAAGCTCGCCCTTCCAGAACACCGGGCAGAGCAGCATCACGTCCATCTGGTGCGCCGCGCCCACCCAGGGGTCGTTGGCGAGGAACATGTCGCCCTCGGTGATGCCGGGGTTGTCGCTCCTGTTTTCCAGCGTCCACTTCACCTGCGTGTCGGTGACGCCGGACATGTACTGCATGTAAGGGCCGAAATAGACGAACTCGGCGTCCTCGGTGAGGATCGAGGGGTTGAGGTCGAGCGCGTACATCGCGACCGGCGAGCCCGAGAGTCGCTGGATGGTCGCGCCGTGCTCCTCGTTCACGTTCCACAGCGCGTGGCGCACTACTTCGAAGGTCACCAGGTCGATGTTGCGCTGCGCCTTGCGGTGAAGCTTCAGGCCGGGCGAGATCGCGAGCTTCTTCGGAGGCACGTAGCCCGAGCGCCGGCCGTCGAAGGCGACCCCGGCGAGCTCGCTCAGCTTCTTCAAATCGGGGCCAGCCCCCGTTTTCCTCAGTGGCGCGTCCATGGCCGGTCGCGACGAATTCTAGAGCAGAACGACGCAGGGACCGCCGGGTCACCGGCACGCTGCGCTGGTGACGCGCGCCGGCAAAGAGGGCATCATAGGAGGCCACGCGGCACGATTGCCGAAGATCAAGAGCCGCCCACAGGAGGAGTCCCAATGAAACTGCGTTGCGTCATCGCCGCCGCGGCGCTCGCCGCGTTCGCTTCCCCGGTTTTCCCGCAAACGACGATCAACCTGACGGCCATCGACGGCTACCCGCCGCGGGCGCTGTGGATCAAGGAGTTCGTCGGCTTCTACATTCCGGAAGTGGACAAGCGCCTCGCCCGCGACAACAAGTACAAGATCCGCTGGAACCAGGCCTGGGGCGGCCAGATCGTCAAGCCGCAGGGCGTGCTCGAGGGCCTGCAGAAGGGCCTCGGAGACATCGGCATCGTCACCACCGCGATCTACGGCGACAAGATGAAGATCATGGCGGTGGCCTACGCGACGCCCTTCACCACCACCGACCCGCTGCTCGTGTCGCGCACCATCGACGAGCTCGCCGACAAGTTCCCCGGCATCCGCAAGACCTTCGCGTCCTACAACCAGGTGTTCCTGTCGGCGCAGGACGTGCTCGACAGCTACCAGATGTTCACGAAGAACGAGGCGCGAGCGCTCGACGCCTTCAAGGGCATGAAGATCGCGAGCGCCGGGTTCAACCTGCGTTACCTGCCCCCGACCGGCGCGGTCGGCGTCGCCGGCAGCCTCAACAACTACTACAACATGATCCAGACCGGCGTCGTCGACGGCTGCATGCTGTGGGCCGAGGCGGCGGCGACCTTCAAGCTCGCCGAAGTCGCGCCGTTCATGATGCAGGCGCAGATCGGCACCATGAACAGCAAGGTGGTGACGGTCAACGCCGACACCTGGAAGCGCCTGCCGCCGGAGGTCCAGAAGGTGCTGAAGGACGTGGCGATCGAGTACCGCGACCGCCTGGCGAAGCTCGCCGCCGACATCGGCGACGACAGCCTGGCCGCCTACAAGAAGGCCGGCGGCAAGGTGTACGTGCTGCCGCCGGCCGAGCGCACGAGGTGGGCGCGCTCGCTGCCGAACCTCGCGAAGGAATGGGCCGAGGGCCTCGACAAGGAAGGGCTGCAGGGCAGCGAGATGCTCAGGTACTACATGGACCGGATGCGCGCGGCGAACCAGCCGATCGAGCGCCAGTGGGACAGGGAATAGGCGCCTTCGACCGGCTGGTGATCGGCATGAACGCGGCGGGATCCTTCTGGGTCCTGCTGCTCATCCTGCTCGTGACCGGCGACGCGCTCGGCCGCAGCTTGTTCGCCGCGCCGATCGTCGGCACCGTCGAGCTGGTGCAGATCTCCATCGTCGGCATCGTGTTCATGCAGCTCGGCGACACCGTGCGCACCGGGCGGCTCACGCGCTCCGAGACCTTCCTCGAAGCGCTGCGGCCCGCCCGGCCGCGCACCGCCGCGGCGCTCGAAGCCGTCTTCTGCCTGCTCGGCGCCGCCTACATGGCGATCGGGCTGGCGGGCTCGGTGCCGCTGCTCGCCGAGGCGGTCCGGCGCAACTCCTGGATCGGCAACGAGGGCGTGTTCACCGCGCCGGTCTGGCCGGTGAAGACGGTGATCGTCGCCGGGCTCGCGGTGTGCCTGATCCAGTTCCTGCGGCTCGCCACGGGGTCGTTCAAGAAGGCGTTTCCGAGTTGACCAGCGTCGTCGTCGGCATCGCGTCGGTGGCGGCGATCGTGGTGTCGATCTACGCCGGCGTGCACATCGCGGTCGCGCTCGGCCTGATCTCGTTCATCGGCGTGGTGCTGCTCAAGAGCGACCTGGACGTCGCGGTGAACCTGCTTTCGCTGGCGATGGCCGACTCGGTGTCCGACGAGGCGTTCGCCACCGTCCCGGCGTTCGTGATGATGGGCCTGGTGGTGAGCCGCGCCGGGCTGGGGCGCGACATCTACGATTTCGCCGACGAGCTGTTCCGGCCGGTGCGCGGCGGACTGGGGATCGCCACGGTGGCGGCAAACGCGATCTTCGCCTCGGTGACCGGCTCGTCGATCGCCTCGGCCTCGGTGTTCACGAAGGTGGCGATCCCCGAGATGCTGCGCTATCGCTACCACCGGCGCTTCGCGGTCGGGGTGGTCGCCGGCAGCTCGGTCCTCGGCATGATCATCCCGCCCAGCGTGATGCTGATCATCTACGCGGTGATCACCGAGCAGTCGGTCGGCGCCATGTTCATCGCCGGCGTCGTGCCCGGGCTGCTGCTCGCGGCCGCCTACTGCGTTGCGATCCCGCTGCTGCACGCGCTGGCGCCGGGCTTCGTCGGCGGGCCGGCGCCCGGCGGGGGATGGCCGACGCCCGGGCGCATTGCGCTCGGCCTTCTCACCAAGGTCGGACCGGTCGCGGCGCTGGTCCTGCTCGTGCTCGGCGGGATCTACGGCGGCATCCTCACGCCGGTGGAGTCGGGCGCGGCCGGCACCGTGGCGGCGGCGATCATCGGCCTGGCCAAGCGCCGGCTCGGCTGGCAGGCGACCTGGAGCGCGCTGGTCGAGACCGGGCGCATCACGGCGAACATCCTGTTCCTGATCATCGCCGCGTCGATCTACAGCCGCATGCTCGGCATCGCCGGGCTGCCGACGCTGTTCGGCGAGTGGCTCGCCTCGATCAACATGACGTTCGTCGGCTTGATGTTCATCTACGTGCTGCTGCTGCTCGCGCTCGGCACCATCATCGACACCGCCTCGATCATCCTGATCGTGGTGCCGCTGTTCCTGCAGGCGCTCGAGCCGTTCGGCATCCACCTGGTGTGGTTCGGCATCGTGACCGTGATCGGCGCCGAGATCGGGCTGCTGACGCCGCCTTTCGGCATCTCCTGCTTCGTGATCAAGGCGACGCTCGGCGACGCCTCGATCACGCTGCGCGACATTTTCCTCGGCGCGGCTCCCTTCGCCGCCATCATGCTCGGCGTGCTGTGCGTGCTGATCGCCTTCCCGGGGCTCAGCCTCGTCCTGCTGTAAAGACGATCTCGAAGTTGCCCAGCATGTCCACGCGCATCGTCCTGCCCGGATGCACCACCACGGTGGTGTCCGCGGTCTCGACGATCGCCGGTCCGCGGATGGCGTTGCCCGCGGCGAGCTTCTCGCCGTCATAAACCGGCGTCTTCCTCAAGCCTGACCACCAGATCGAGCGCGGCTTGAGGACGGCGTCCTTCGGGATGCGCTTCGACGTGCTCCTGGACTTGGAGAGCTTCGGCCGGGGCGTGAGCGCCCGCGCGCGCAGGCGGCAGACCACGATCTCGAGCTGCGCTCCGGCGAGCGCCGAGCCGCGGCCGTAGAGCTTCTCGTAGCGCTCCACGAAGAGCTTCCTCAGCCTCGGCTCGTAGGCAGCGGGCAGCCGGCTCCAGGGCAGCAGCACTTCCACCTCGTTGATCTGCCCCTTGTGGCGCACGTCGAGCGAGAACTCGAAGCGCTGGCGCGCGGCGGCGATTCCTTCGCCCGCCATCAGCTGCTTCGCCTGCTTTTCGAGCCTCTCCAGATTCGCATTGAGACGAGCGGCCGCCACCGGTGTTCCCACGATCTCGCTGTGCTCGAAGATGTGCAGCACGTCGGCCGCCGCCGCGCCGAAGGCGCACCAGGTGGAAGCCGCCTTCCGCTGCGGCACGATCACCTTCTTCACGCCCAGCTCCGCGGCGAACACGCCCGCGTGCGCCGGCCCCGCGCCGCCGAAGGCGAACAGCACGAAGTCGCGCGGATCGAAGCCCTTCTCCACCGTCACCTTGCGGATGATGTCGGCCATGTTCAGCTCGACGATGCGGCAGATCCCCGCGGCGCATTCGACCGCGCTCATGCCGATCTTCTTCCCCAGCTCCTCGATCGCGGCGAACGCTTTCCCGCGATCGAGCTTCATCCGTCCGCCCGCGAAATTGTCCGGATCGAGATAGCCGAGCACGAGCTCCGCGTCGGTCACCGTGGGGACCGTGCCGCCGCGCCCGTAGCACACCGGCCCGGGGAAGGCGCCGGCGCTCTCCGGGCCTACGGTGAGGGTGCGCGTCTCGGGGTGCGCGCGCGCGAGGCTCCCGCCGCCCGCGCCGATCGCCTGCAGGTCCACCTTGGGGAGGAAATACTCGTACTGGCCGGTGTTGCTGATGAAAGAGTAGGCGGGCTTGCCGCCGTAGATGATCGAGACGTCGAACGAAGTGCCGCCCATGTCGGTGGTGATGATGTTCTTTTCGCCCATGGCGGCGCCGAGGAACATCGAGGCGGTCACGCCCGACACCGGGCCCGAGTCGAGGGTGAGGAGCGGGGCCTCGCCCGCGCGCTCGACCGGCACCGTGCCGCCGCCGCACTGGGCGATCTGCAGGCCGTGGGAGTAGCCCAGTCCGGTCAGCGTCTTGTCGAGCCCGCCAAGGTAGCCGGTGATCACCGGCCCGAGGTAGGCGTTCAGCGCGGTCGCCGTGACGCGCTCGTACTCGCCCCACTTGGGGGCGATGTCGACCGAGCAGGTGACGAAGATCTTCGGCGCGATCTTCTTCACCAGCTCCCTGACCTTCAGCTCGTGCTTCGGATTCCGGAACGACCAGAGAAAGCAGATCGCGATCGCCTGCACGCCTTCCTTCACCAGCTCGCGGATTGCCTGCTCGGCCTGCCCCTCGTTCAGCGCCACCACGATCTCGCCGAAGCAATCCACGCGTTCCGACACGCCGCGGATCAGGCGCTTGGGGACGATCGGCGCCGGCTTCTGCGTCTCCGGGAAATGCACCACCTTGCGGATGTCGCGCCCGTTGTAGCCGCGCGAGCCGCGCATGATGTGAATCGCGTCCTCGTGGCCCTTGGTGGTGATGAGGCCGACCTTGGCGCCTTTCTTCTGGATGATCGTGTTGGTCCCTACGGTGGTGCCATGCGAGAGGAAGGCGATGTCGCGGCAGAAGTCGCCGAGCGAGAGGCCGAGGGCCCGGGCACCCGTATCGAGGGCTTCCATCATGCCCTGCGAGAAGTCGGAGGGCGTCGAGGGGACCTTCGTGGTGAGCAGCTTGCCGGCGCGATCGACGATCGCGCAGTCGGTGAAGGTGCCGCCGATGTCGATGCCGACGAGGTAGGGCATGGGCGATATATTAGCCGGCGACTCAGTGGAACGGTACGAGCGCCGCATCAGGTTCATTGTCGGTTCGGGCGCCGCGCAACGCCCGTTTGTGATACAGTTGTGTCTCACGCCATGTCATCGACCGCGACAGTCCGCGACTTGCGCAACCGTTTCCCGAAGGTGAAGAAGCTGGTCGAAACCGAGGGTGAGGTGCTGGTGACGGACAGGGGGAAGCCCAGGTACAGGCTCACCCTGTATACGACCGCCCTCGCGGCCAAGTCTCCTCCGGCGAAGGACTACGTGGCGCGCCTGACCCGCCATCAGCCCCGACCGCTCAGCGCGGCGGCGGCGAAGGCCCTTCACGAGGAGAACCGTGGCGGGCGCTGAGGCGACGTACGTCGACCCGAGCGCGTTGCTGAAGCTCTACATCCACCAGCGGGAATCGGCTGCGATGAGCGCCTGGCGCGCGCGCAGCAAAGGCGCGCTCGCCGTGACGCACCACGGCCGCGCCGAGATCGTGAACGGCATCTGCCTTGCGGTCTTCCGCGGTGACATCACCACCGATGCCAAGAACGACGCCCTGGCCTCGTTCGACGAGGATTTCGCGGAAGGGCGCTATGTCCAGGCCGACCTGCTGTGGCGCGCCACGCTCCAGCGTGCCGGCGAGCTGAGCCGCAAGCACACCCCGACGCTCGGCTGCCGTACCCTCGACGTGCTTCACGTCGCCAGCGCCCTGGAGCTCGGTCTGCGCCGCTTTCTCACCTTCGACCTGCGGCAGCATCGGCTCGTCCGGGCAGTCGGTCTGAAGCCGGTCGAGCCGCCGGCTCGGTGAGCTGATCAAGGCTTGCGCTGGGCCGTCGGCGCCGCGCTCCGACTTACACTGTAGGAATGTCGGACCAGCTCGACATACGCTCTGTGCTCTCGGGGCGTGCGCCGAAGGGGGCGCCCGCCACGGTCAAAGGCTGGGTACGCACCCGCCGCGATTCGAAGGCGGGTTTTTCCTTCGTCAGTCTCTCCGACGGCTCCTCCTTCCACCCGCTCCAAATCGTCGCACCTAACGCGCTCCCAAACTACGCCTCCGAAATCCTCCGCCTCACCTCAGGCTGCGCGATCGAAGCGACCGGCACCATCGTTCCATCCCCCGCCAAAGGCCAGCCCTTCGAGATGCAGGCGACCGAAATCAAGGTCGTCGGCTGGGTGGACGACCCGGATACCTACCCGATCCAGCCCAAGCCGCACACGTTCGAGTTCCTGCGCGAAGTCGCACACCTGCGCCCGCGCACCAACGTCATCGGCGCCACAACGCGCGTGCGCCACACGCTCGCGAACGCGATCCACCGCTTCTTCCACGAGCGCGACTTTTTCTGGGTCAACACGCCAATCATCACCAGCGCGGACGCCGAAGGCGCGGGCGAGCTGTTCCGCGTCTCGACGCTGGACCTGGCGAATCTCCCGCGCACCCCCGAGGGCAAAGTGGATTTCTCGCAGGACTTCTTCGGCCGGGAGGCATTCCTCACGGTCTCGGGGCAGCTCAACGTCGAGGCCTACTGCCTCGCGCTTTCGAAGGTTTACACCTTCGGCCCGACGTTCCGCGCCGAGAACTCGAACACCAGCCGCCACCTCGCCGAGTTCTGGATGGTGGAGCCGGAGATCGCATTCGCGGGACTTCCCGAAAATGCCGATCTCGCCGAGTCACTCTTGAAGTACGTCTTCAAAGCGCTGCTTGAGGAGCGGCCGGATGACATTCGGTTCTTCGACGAGCGCGTGGAAAAGGGCCTGGTGGCGAAGCTCCAGGGGATCGTCGCTTCGGAGTTCGTGCGCATGGACTACGGCGAGGCGATCGCGGTGCTGGAAAAGGCGCAGGAGAAGTTCGAGTTCCCCGTGAAGTGGGGCGCGGACCTGCAATCCGAGCACGAGCGCTATCTCACCGAAAAGCACGCCAAGAAGCCGGTCATCGTCATGAACTACCCCAAGGCCATCAAGGCCTTCTACATGCGCCTGAACGACGACGGCAGGACGGTGGCGGCGATGGACGTGCTCGCTCCCGGGATCGGCGAGATCATCGGCGGCAGCCAGCGCGAGGAGCGCCTCGATGTGCTCGACGCGCGCATGGCGGAGCTCGGCGTCGATAAGTCGCACTACGAGTGGTACCGCGACCTGCGTCGCTACGGCACGGTGCCGCACGCCGGCTTCGGCCTGGGACTCGAGCGCGCGCTCGCCTACGTCACCGGCCTCGCCAACGTGCGCGACGCGATCCCGTTTCCGCGCACGCCGGGGAACGCGCGTTATTGATGCTTGAGCATCAGTCATGCTGATGCTATGATGACACCATGCGCACCACGGTCCGTCTGGACGACGAGCTGCTCGAACGGCTGAAGGCGCAAGCCCGGCGCGAGAACCTGAGCCTGACGCGCCTGCTGAACCGGACCCTGCGGGCGGGCATGCAAGCCGGGCCGGCCCGAGCCGCGAGACGGCAGCGCTACCGGGAGCGGCCGGCCTCGATGGGCAGCCCTCGCGTCGCGCTGGACAAGGCGCTCGCCGCGGCCGCGGCGCTCGAAGACGCGGAGGTCGTGCGCGAGCTGGCGCTGCGCAAGTGAGGATCGTGGACCTCAACGTCCTGCTGTACGCCGTCAACGCCGATTCCGCGCACCACGCCGCCGCCCGTGTCTGGTGGGAAAAGGCACTGAGCGACGAGGAGCCGCTCGGGCTTCCCTGGATCGTCTTGCTCGGCTTCCTGCGCATTGCGACCAATGAGCGGGTCTTTCCGCGCCCGCTCAGCACGGATGCCGCCATCGGAAGGATCGATGCCTGGCTCGCCTGCGACAACGTGCGCGTGGCGCGCGAGAAGGAGAATCACTGGGACGTGATGCGGGCCCTCGTCACGGCCAGCGGCGCGGCCGGGAACCTCACGACAGACGCGCACCTGGCGGCGCTCGCCATCAGTCACGATGCAACCCTTGTTTCCAGCGACGCGGACTTCGGCCGCTTCAAGGGGTTGCGCTGGCAGAATCCCCTCGGCTGACCGATTCCGGCGACGCCGGGCCACGACAGGCACCGATCCGCAACCGCGCTTGACAAGCCGCCGGGCCGGCCAGATACTAAACCTTATGGTTAAGTATCAGGAGACGCAGCTCGACGCAGTGTTCGCCGCGCTCGCCGACTCCACCCGCCGCGAGGTGCTGCGCTCCCTGAGCGGCGGCAGCCTGCCGGTGAGCGAGCTCGCGGCGCCGCACGAGATGTCGCTGCCCGGGTTCATGAAGCACCTGCGGGTGCTCGAGGACGCGGGGCTGATCGCGCGCAACAAGGAAGGGCGGGTGGTGAGCTCTGGGGCGGGTTCAAGGTCATGGTGGATCTGTGAAGCTGGACCACGGACCGGTTCGCAGCGTACTTGGACAAGCAAGTCACCAGGAGAGACGACCATGCCGAAAGTGAAACCCATTCCCGAAGGAATGCACAGCGTCACGCCGCATCTGGTTTGCGCCGGCGCGGCGGATGCGATCGAGTTCTACAAGAAGGCGTTCGGCGCGATCGAGATGGCGCGCCTGCCGGGCCCCGATGGCAAGCTCATGCACGCCATGATTCGCATCGGCGATTCGGCCGTCATGCTGGTCGATGAAAATCCCGAGTGGGGCATGCTCGGGCCGAAGGCGCTCAAGGGCTCGTCAGTCGCGATCCATCTCTATGTCGAGGACGCAGACGCGTTCGCGGCGCGCGCGGTGAAGGCCGGGGCGAAGATCACCATGCCGCTCGACGACATGTTCTGGGGCGATCGCTACGGCAAGCTCGAAGACCCGTTCGGCCATCACTGGTCGGTCGGCACGCACGTGCGCGACGTCGGCATGGAAGAAATGCAGCAGGCCATGAAGGCGATGCAGAAAGCACGAGCAACGAAATGAATCCCGCCCCGGGCTACCGGAAGCACCCCGGCCATCGTATCGAGACGAAGCCGGCTGAAGAACGCGTGCGAGTGACGTTCAACGGCGAGGTCATCGCGGATACCAGGGACGCGATCCGGATGGTGGAGGCGATGGAGGGCAGCACGGTCGCGCCGGTCGTCTACTACATCCCGCGCAAGGACGTGAAGATGGACCGGCTGGTGCGTACGACCCACCGGAGCTACTGCCCGTTCAAGGGCCATGCCTCGTACTACTCGCTCGCCGGCGGGCCGGAGAACGCGGTCTGGAGCTACGAGCAGCCGTACGACGAAATGCTCGCGATCAAGGAGCACCTCGCCTTCTATCCGGACAAGGTGGACGCGATCACAGCGGCGGGCTGAATCGCGGCATAATGGTCCTCCCGGAGGAGGACCGGATTGAAGGCGCCGTCGTTTGCCTACGCCAAGCCGCGCTCGCTGGAGGAGGCGTTCGATCTCCTCGAGCGTCCGGGCGCGAAGATTCTGGCCGGCGGCCAGAGCCTCGTTCCCTCGCTCAACATGCGGCTCTCCTCGCCGGAGCTGCTGGTCGACATCACCGGAATTTCTTCTCTCGCCGGCATCCAGGTCGGCAGGACCTTCCGCATCGGCGCGCTCGTCACGCACGCGCAAATCGAGCGGTCGGCGGAAATCAGGAAGCAGGTCCCGCTCCTCGCCGAGGCCGCAGCGCACATCGCTCATCCGGCGATCCGCAACCGCGGCACGCTGGGCGGCAGCCTCGCGCTCGCCGACCCGGCCGCGGAGTACCCGGCCTGCGCGCTTGCGCTCAACGCGACGCTCGTGCTCCTCGGCAGGAAGGGCGAGCGCCGCGTTCCGGCCGGGAGCTTCTTTAAGGGCCTGTTCGAGACCGACCTGCGGACGGGAGAGCTGCTCGCGGCGGTGGAGTTCCCCAGGGTCGAGCGCTCGGCGTTCCTCGAGCTCGCGCGCCGGCAGGGCGATTACGCGATCATCGGCCTCGCCGGCGTCGCCGACGGCTCGGGCAGGCGCATCGCCTTCCTCGGTGCCGGCGCGACGCCGGTCCTCGCGAAAGGCGCTTCAGCCGCGTCGAGTCTCGAGCAGGCGCTGAAAGCCCTGGGAAACGACATCGATCCGCCGGCGGATCTGTATCACTCGTCGGCCACCAAGCTGCACCTCGCCAAAGTGCTTCTTTCGCGCGCATGGAACACGCTGTCGAAACCACACTGACGGTGAACGGTATCGAGGTGACGCGGCGCATCGAGCCGCGCCGGAACCTGGTCGACTTCCTGCGCGAGGAGCTGGGACTCACCGGCTCGCACGTCGGCTGCGAGCACGGCGTGTGCGGCGCGTGCACGGTGCGCGTGGACGGCGAGATAGTGCGCGGCTGCCTGATGCTCGCCGTGCAGGCGAACGGGTGCAAGGTCGAGACCATCGAGGGCCTCTCCGACTCGGGCGAGCTCGCCCGCCTGCAAAAGGCTTTTCACGACAGGAACGCGCTGCAATGCGGCTTCTGCACGCCGGCGATGCTGATGGCGGCGAGAGATCTGCAATTGAAGAACCCGAAGGCCTCGCGCGAAGAGATCCGCACCCATCTCTCGGGCAACTACTGCCGCTGCACCGGCTACCAGGCGATCGTCGACGCGATCGAGGACGTGCTGCATGGGTAAGGCCGAGCTGCCGCTCCACGCCCCGGGCACGCAGCTCGACAAGGGCTACATCGGCCAGAGCGTGCCGCGCGCGAACGCGCAGCGCCTGCTGCAGGGCCGCGGCTCGTTCACCGACGATCTGATCTTCCCGCGCCTCGCGCACGTGGCGTTCTTTCGCAGTCCTTACGCGCACGCAAGAGTGAAGCGGCTCGACTTCAAGCGCGCGCTGCGCTCGCCCGGGGTGATCGGCGTTTTCGACGGCCGCGCGGTGGCCGAATACTGCAAGCCGTGGATGGGGGTGCTGGCGCACTTGAAAGGTATTCGCTCGCCCGAGCAGCACGCGATCGCGATCGAGCGCGCCTGCTGGCAGGGCGAGGCGGTGGCGGCGGTGGTCGCGGAGTCGCGCGGCCAGGCCGAGGACGCGGTCGGGCTGATCGAGGCCGACTGGGAAGAGCTGCCGGCGGTGGTGGACATGGACGAGGCGCTCGCCGGCAAGGTCGTGATCCATCCCGAGCTCGGCGACAACATCTGCTTCAAGCGCGAGCACGACACCGGAGGGGTGGACGAGGCATTTGCCAAGGCCGACGTGGTGGTCGAGGAGACCTACAACTTCGGGCGCCACACCGGCGTGTGCATCGAGGGCCGCGCGATCCTCGCCGACTACAACGCCGGCGAGCATTCGCTCACCGTGTACCACGCCACGCAGGCGCCGCACATGATGCAGGACATCTTCTCGCGGCACCTCGGCATCCCCGAGGCGAACGTGCGCGTGATCGCGAAGGACGTCGGCGGCTCCTACGGCATCAAGGTGCACGTCTACGCCGACGAGATGGCCACCGCGGCGCTCTCGGTGATGCTGCGCCGGCCGGTCAAGTTCGTCGCCGACCGGCTGGAATCGTTCCTCTCCGACATCCACGCGCGCGAGCACAAGGTCAAAGTGCGCCTGGCGTGCACGAAGGAGGGCGAAATCCTGGCGTTCGACCTCGACGACCTCACCGCGATCGGCCCGTACTCGGTGTACCCGCGAACCAGCGGCATCGAAGGAAACCAGGTGGTGAACCTGACCGGCGGGCCGTACAAGCACCAGAAGTACCGCGCGAAGATGAACGTCGTTTTCACCAACAAGAACGTCACTTGCCAGTACCGCGCGGTCGGCCATCCGATCGCGGTCGCCCTCACCGAGGCGATCGTCGACCGGGCGGCCCTGGAGCTGAAGATGGACCCGGCCGAGCTCAGGCGCAGGAACCTCATTCCCGACGACGCCTACCCATACACCTTCCCCTCCGGGATCAAGTTCGAAAAGCTCTCCCACCATCGGACGCTGGACAAGCTCCTCGAGCTGATGGACTACAAGAGCTTACGAGCACAACAAGCTGATTTCAGAAAGAAAGGAGTGACTCGAGGAATCGGCCTCGCGGCCATGATCGAAGTCACCAACCCCTCTCCCGCCTTCTACGGCGTCGGCGGCGCGCGCATCTCGGCGCAGGACGGCGCGACGCTGCGCTTCGAGCCGACCGGGATGGTGACCGTGCTTTGCGGCGTGACCGAGCAGGGGCAGGGGACCGAAGGCATCTTCGCGCAGATCGCGGCGAGCGCGGTCGGCGTGACCGTGGACAAGGTGCGCGTGATCACCGGCGACACCGGAGTGACGCCCTACGGCGGCGGCACCTGGGCCTCGCGCGGCGCGGGGATCGGCGGCGAGGCGGTGCTGCTTGCGGGGCGCGCGCTTCGATCAAACATCCTCGACGTCGCGGCGGTGGTGCTCAAGATGGACAAGGCGGAACTCGACATCGTGAAGAACGAGGTCGTCAACCGCCTGACCCTGGAAGCGAAGTTGCCGCTCGCGGAGCTGGGGCGCATCGCGCACTTCAGGCCCGACACGCTGCCGGTCGATTTCCAATCGGAGCTGACGGTCACGCGCAGCTACACGCCGCGCCAATACGCCTTCACCTTCTCCAACGGAATTCAAGCCTCATACGTGGAGGTCGATCCGGAGACCGGTTTTGTGAAGCTCCTCAAGCACTGGTGCGTCGAGGACGCGGGCACGGTGATCAACCCGATGCTGGTGGACGAGCAGATCCGCGGCGGGGTGGTGCAGGGGATCGGCGCCGCGCTCTACGAGGAGTGCCTCTACGGTCCGGACGGCCAGCTCCTGAACGGCAACATGGCCGACTACCTGGTGCCGATGAGCAGCGAGATGCCCGACATCGTGTGCGCGCACATCGAGACGCCGACGAAGCAGTCTCAGCTCGGCGCGAAGGGAGTGGGCGAGGCCGGCACCGCCGGCGCGCCCGGAGCGGTGATGAACGCGATCAACGACGCGCTCGCGCCGCTGGGCGCGCGGGTGACGGCGATGCCGTTCACGCCCGAGCGCATCCTCGTCGCGCTGCGCAAGATCTGAGGGGAAGGAAGATGCCCGCCTACTGGGTCGCGCGTTCGAAGATCAACGATCCCGCCGAGTACGGGAAATACACCGACCGCGTCCCGGCGATCCTCGCGCGGTACGGCGGCAAGGTGCTCGCGCGCGGCGGGCGCTACAGGATCCTCGAGGGCCCGGAAAAATTCCACCGCTTCGTGGTGATCGAATTCCCGACGCTCGAGCAGGCGGTCGCCTGCCACGAATCGCCCGAGTACCGGGAGGCCGCCGCGTTCCGCAGCGGCGGGGCGGGGGAGGTGGAGCTGGTGATCGTGGAGGGGGTGGCCCAGGCGGCGTAGAGCTTTCCGCGAACCCCGCGGCACGAACGCCGGTCGAATGATCACTTCATAGAGGAGATGATCATGCGACTTCCCTACGCTCCGGGTCTGGCGTTGTTCGCGGCTCTGCTGCTGCCGACCGCGGGATCGGCAGCCGACGGCGGCAAGCTTTCGGATGCTCAAAGGCAGTATCAGGAGGACCGCGCCTTGTGCATGAGCGGCAAGTCGGGCCAGGACCGTGCTACCTGCCTGCGGGAAGCCGGCGCTGCCCTGCAGGCAGCGAGGCGCGGCCAGCTCGAGGACAGTCAGGCCGCGTACGAAAAAAATAGCCTGCTGCGCTGCACCTATCTGCCGGCGGCGGATCGGACGGACTGCGAGCGCCGGATGCGCGGCGAGGGCACGACGAGCGGCAGCGTGGCGGGCGGCGGAATCTACCGGGAGCTCAGGACCGTTGTCCCTGCGCCGGAAGCTCAATAAGTGAGCTCGAGGATGTACAGCCCGCCGACGTGCCGGTCCACCGTGTACACGATGCGCCGGTCGTCCACGTAGCAGTCGTTCAGCTGCACCGCGCCGGTGCGCGCGCCGCGCGGCGCCTCCGGCACGAAGTAGGCGATCTCCTTCGGCTGGTACGGGTTCAGCACGTCGTAGGCGCGCACGCCGGCGTTGAAGAACGTGCCCACGACGATCTGCTCGGATCGCCACGACCCCGCAACCGGCAGATTCTCGTGCAGGTTGTGCGCGCCGAAGCGCCCGCCGCGGCGCACGAACTCCTGGTAAGGCGGCGCCGGCAGGGTCGCGATCGGCACCGGATTCGTCTCCAGGCGTGCGTCGAGCATCCAGACCAGCTTCGGCCAGTCGGCGCCGCCGTCCTGGATGCTCTCGTCGCTCACCACCAGGAGGTCGCGCCCGAGCAGCGGCAGCACGGTATGCGTGAAGCCGTTGAACGGCGGCGAGTGGCGCCAGTTCGAGATTATCCTCGGGCGCGCCTTGTCGGAGATGTCGAGGATCACCGCGCCGGCGTCCAGGTAGCCGACGTACGCGCGGTCGGGCCTCTCGGGAAACACGTTGGTGTTGTGCGCGCGGAAGCCGGCGTCGAACCTGCGCTCCAGGCGCCGCGGCGGCGGCGCCTCGTCGCCCTCGCGCGTGCCCGGCAGCCACCAGCGGCCCACCTCGAGCGGCTTGGACGGGTTGCGCACGTCCATGATGCGGTAGAACTGGTCGTCGAGCGGATTGCGCGGCTGAAAGTCCGCAGCGCCGCTCGACATGTGGATGTACTCGCCGTCGACGAACCACAAGACGTGCACGCCGCGCGAGTGCGGCCCGGAGCAGTCGAAGTGCGAAATCAGCCTCGGCTTTTCCGGAGCGCTCACGTCGAACAGCTCGAATCCCGCCGGCTTCATCCCGGCAGCGCCCGTCTGGTAGGCGACCGCCATCGTGTCGCCGACCACGTCGAGCGAGTTGGAGCGCATCTTCGCGTGCGGCAGCTCGGTCTGCACCACCACGCGCGGCGAGCGCGGATCGGTGACGTCCACCCCGGTGAAATTCTTCGGCGCCGACTCGTGCGCGAGCCACAGGATTCGCCGCCCGTCTTTCGCGAGCTGCATCGCCATGCCTTCGCCCATCCCGCCGAAGCCCTCGAGCCCGTGGTGAGCAAGCAGCCGCATGTTGAGCGCGAGCGCCTGATCGGAGCGCGGCGGCGTGAACGCCATCGTGCTAGTGTACAGTGCGCCCTGCCATGCTCGATCAAGCGTCGCCGCGCTGGCGCGGCGCTCTGAGCGTCTCCGCGCCGTTCATCGTGGTCGCGGCATTGTGGGAAATCGTCGCGCGCTCGGGCACGTTTCCGCGGCGGCTTTTTCCGCCGCTCGAGGACGTGGCGGAAACTCTCGCGCGGCTCACCGCCGCCGGTATCCTTCCGCACCACGCGTTCGAGACGATCGCGCGGCTGCTCGGCGGCTTCGGCATCGCCGCGCTCGCCGGCGTCGCGCTCGGTATCCTGATGGGGCGTTCGCGCCGCGCCGAGGACCTGCTGATGCCGCTCGTTTCCACCGGCGCGCCGATCCCGGGGCTCGCCTATGCGCCGCTCTTTCTGCTCTGGTTCGGCCTCGGCAATGTCGGCGCGGTGATCCTGGTCGCGTTCGTTGCCGCCTTCCCGATCGTGCTCAACAGCTGGACCGGCGTGAAGGCCGTAAAGGAGATCTGGATCCGCGCCGCGCAGTCGATGGGGGCGGGGGACCGGCGGCTGTTCCGCCACGTGATCCTGCCCGGCGCGCTGCCCTACATCCTCACCGGGCTGCGCCTCGGCCTCGCGCAGGCCTGGCGCATTCTCGTCGCGGTGGAGATGCTCGCCGCGGTGCCCTGGGGGCTCGGCTGGCTGATCTTCGGCGCGCGCGAATTCCTCAACACCGACGCGATGCTCGCAGGCATCGCGGTGATCGGCGCGATCGGCCTCGCGCTCGAAAAGCTGGTCTTCCAGCCGCTCGAGCGCTACACGGTGGTGCGCTGGGGAATGATGACTTCATGAAGGCGGTCGTCTCCTTCGTCGTCGCGGCGGCGCTCTACGAGCTGGTCGCGCGCAGCGGCTGGTTCGCTCAGGCGCTGGTGCCGACGCTGCCGGCGATTGCAGCGACGCTTTGGAGAACGCTCGCCGACGGCTCGATGCTGAACCATGCGGTGGCCACGGTGTACCGGGTGGCAGCGGGCCTCGGGCTCGCTTGCGCGACCGGGCTCGCGCTCGGCGTGCTGATGGGACGCTTTCGCGCGGTCGAGGCGTTCTTCCTGCCGCTGGTGAACGTGCTGATGCCGGTCCCCTCGCTCGCCTGGGCGCCGGTGTTCATCCTGTGGTTCGGGCTCGGCAACACTGCCACCATCCTGATCGTCTTCTACGCCGCGACCTTCCCGATGCTCCTTAATGCCTGGACCGGCGTTCGCGCCGTGAACCCGCTGTGGCTGCGCGCCGCCGGGGCGATGGGCGCGCGCGGCGCGGAGCTTTTCTGGAAGGTGATCGTGCCCGCCACCTCGCCGTTCGTCATCACCGGGCTGCGCCTCGCCTTCCAGCGCGCCTGGATCGCGGTGGTCGGCGCCGAGATGCTCGCCGCATCCGATTTCGGCCTGGGCTGGGTGATCTTCGACGCGAAAGAGTTCCTCAACGCCGACGTCATGCTCGCCTCGCTCGCGGTGATCGGCGCGATCGGCTTCGCGTTCGAGCGCCTGGCGTTCGGCGCGCTCGAGCGCGCCACCGTCATGCGCTGGGGCATGGTGCGCGCGGCCAAGGCGTAGGGCGATGCACCACATCGAGATCCGCAACGTCACGCTGGTGTACGACACGCCCAACGGCCGCGTGCCGGGCGTGCGCGGCGTGAGCTTCGCCACCGCACCCTCCGAGTTCCTCTGCATCGTGGGGCCGAGCGGCTGCGGCAAGACCACGCTGCTCAACATCATCGCCGGCTTTCTCGCGCCCGCCGAGGGCGAGATCCGCATCGGCGGCAAGGCGGTGACCGGCTACGGCCTCGATCGCGGCATCGTGTTCCAGGACTTCGCGCAGCTCTTTCCCTGGCGCACCGCGCTCGGCAACGTGGCCTTCGGTCTGGAGATGAAGGGCGTGCCGAAGGCCGAGCGCGAGGCGATCGCGCTCGAGCAGCTGCGCCTGGTGAAGCTGGAGAAGTTCGCCGGCGCCTATCCGCACCATCTCTCGGGCGGCATGCAGCAGCGCGTCGCGATCGCGCGCGCGCTCGCCTACAACCCTGCGGTGCTGCTGATGGACGAGCCGTTCGCGGCGCTCGACGCGCTCACGCGCGACGAGATGCAGCGCCTGCTCGCCGAGGTGTGGCGCGCCACCCGCAAGACCGTGGTCTACGTGACGCACAACGTCGCCGAGGCGGTGTATCTCGCCGACCGGGTGATCGTCATGACCCCGCACCCCGGCACCATCAAAGCCGAGGTGCCGATCCGCCTGCCGCGGCCGCGCGACCCCTTGAGCGTAGAATTTCTCGATTATCAGAAGCAGCTGCTGCGTCATCTCACTCAAAAGGAGGAGGCACGATGAAAAGGCGAGAATTCCTGGCGGCGTCGGGCGCGGCGGCGCTGTCGGCAGGCATGCCGGCGTTCGCGCAGGCCGCGACGGTGCGCCAGGGCTACCAGACCAACATGTGGGGCATGCCGACCTACTACCTGCTGCGCTCGGGCGCGCTCGAGAAGCAGGGCATCAAGATCGAGGAGTTCGCGGTGCCCTCGGGCAACATCACCATGCAGCAGATGGTCGGGCGCCAGGTGGACCTCGGCACCTATGCCGGTCCGGCGTTCCTCATCGGCCACGCACGCGGCGGACTGGTGGTGATCGCGCAGATCGAGGAAGTCGGCAAGACCACGCGCGTCATGGCGCGCAAGGAGCTCAACCTCAAACGGATCGAGGATTTGAAGGGCAGGAAGATCGCCAACCAGACCGGCTCGTCGATCGGCAACGTGTTCGCCAACACTATCGCGCCGAAAGCCGGCCTGAAGAAGGAGGACTGGCAGGAAGTGCGCATGAACGTGAACGACATGGTGGCCGCGATGGCCGCCAAGACGGTTGACGCGATGATCAACGTCGAGCCCTACAACGCGATCGCCGAGGCCGACGGCATCGCGACCACGATCATGGACTACTGGAACGTCGACCGGATGCCGGTGTTCATGGCCGCCACCCCCGAGTTCGTGGAGAAGAACCCCGGCACGGTGGTTGCCTATCTCAAGGCCTGGCTCGCCGTGGCCGAGGATTTCAAGAAGAACCCGAAGAAGGTGTCGGAGACGATTTACGGTTTCTACACCTCGAAGGGCTACAAGATGGCGCCCGAGACCTTCGCCAAGGCGATCGCCACGATCGACGTGAACCCGACCTTCCCGGCCGACCTCCAGAAGTACATGCAGCAGCAGGCCGAAACCCTGCTCGGCGCGAAGACGATCAAGGAGATGCCGGACTGGAAAAAGGCGCTGCGACCGGAGTTCATGCAGCGCGCGCGCGGCTGAGGGTCTTGCGGGCGCGGGGCGCGGGGAGCTGAAACAGTCCCTCGCCGGACATCTCGGCCATCTCCAGGCGCACCACGCGCTCGATCTCGCCGACCGCCGCCGAGCGCGCCTCGGCGGCGGGGCGCGCGAGCACCAGGATGCGATGCAGGTTCGCGTCCTCGACCGGAAACGCGGCGAGCCGCCGCGCCGCGATCTCGGCGTGGAAGGTCGAGACCGGCATCACGGTCACTCCGAAGCCGGAAAGCAGCAGCCTGCGGATCGCTTCGATCGAGTCGACCTCGGCTTCGACGCGAAGGGCCGCGCCGAACCGCGCGAGCTGTTCCTCGACCACCGCGCGCAGCCCGGCGGAGAGGACGAGCGGCGTGCGCGAGAGCTCGGCGAGCGAATAGGCGCTGCGCGTGCCGCGCGCGGCGGGGGCCGGGACCACCACCACCATCGGCTCGGAGATGAGCGGCGTGAGCACGAGCGCGGGCGAGCGCGGCGGGTTCGTCATCACCGCGAGGTCGAGCCGCCCGGTGAGCAGCGCGTCGTGCAGCTGCGGGCTGAACCCCTCGATCGCCCTGAGCGTCACCGTCGGGCACTGCCGGCGCGCGCGCGCCACGCAGCGCGGCAGCAGCAGCGGCGCGAGCGTCGGCGAGGTCCCCATCACCACGCGGCCGCGCGCCAGGCGCGTCGTGCCGCGCACGCGGTCACGGGCACGCTCGACCTCCTGTACCACTTTGCGCGCGTGCTCGAGCAGGTCGCGCCCCGCGCCGGTGAGGCGCACGCCGCGCGGCAGGCGGGTGAACAGGCGCACGCCGAGCTCGGCTTCGAGCTGCTTCACGTGGCGGGTGAGGGCGGGCTGGGCCACGCCGAGCTTCTCGGCCGCGCGCGTGATGCTGCCCTCGTCGGCGATCCCGACGAAATAACTCAGGCTGCGCAGCTCCATCGCCCATCCATATCAATTCGGCATGGGAAGCATACCGCATCAGGGATTGTGCCGCCTCGCCGGACGATGCTGTAATGCCGCCGTGAAGCCGATCGGGGTCGCGGTGGTCGGAACCGGCTGGTGCGGGGGCATTCGCGCGGAGACCTGCGCCGCGCATCCTTTGGTGAGAAGCCTGCACCTCGCGGAGGTGCGGCAGGAGCGCCTCGCCGAGATGCAGCGCGCCACCGGCGCGGCGAGCGCGGTCGCCGACTACCGCGAGCTGCTCGGCTCGACCGGGATCGAGGCGATGTTCGTGTGCGCGACGCCCGAGTCGGCGCATTTCCCGATGGCGCGCGACTGCCTCGCCGCCGGCAAGCACGTGTTCCTGGAGAAGCCGATCGCGATGGAGCTGGCGGAAGCCGACGAGCTGATCGCGCTGGCGCGCAGGAACCGGCTCAAGCTCACCATCGGCTACTCGCAGCGCTTCAATCCCAAGTACGCCTACGTGCGCAAGGCGATCCGCGACGGCACGATCGGCCGGCCGGTGAGCGCGCTCGTCAGCCGCCACATCACGCGCGGCCTGGGCGAGAAGATCAGCAGCCGCACGCGGCTCTCGCCCGCGGCGATGGAGGCGACGCACGACCTCGACTTCGTGCTGTGGTGCCTGGAGCCGGCGCAGCCGGTGCGCGTGTACTCGCAGGCGAACTACGGCGCCATGCAGGCGCACGCCGCCGAGGGCGCGCGAATTCCGGACACGCAGTGGATCACCGTCACCATGGACAGCGGCCTTTCGTTCGTGGTCGGCGCCGGCTGGAGCCTGCCGCCCGGCTACCCGAACTTCTCCACCACCTGGATCGAGATGGTCGGCACCGAGGGCGCGGTGATGGTCGACGACAGCCACCGCGACGTGCTCGTCAACACGATGGCGAAGGGCATGCAGCTGCCGATGTCGAGCATGCCCGGCGAGCGCGTCGAGCACACTTTCGCCGGCCCGATGGCGGCCGAGACGATCCACTTCCTCGAGGCCTGCGCGCTCGACCGGCCGGTGATGGTGAGCCCGGAGCAGGCGCGCGCGGTGATGGAGGTTTATCTTGCCGCCGACCTGTCCGCCGAGCGCAACGAGCCCGTGTCACTTCCCCTGCAATGGCCAAAAAAAATCCGAAGCGCATCGGCGTAGCGATCATCGGCGCGGGACGAGTCGGCCTTTTCCGCGGCGAGGTCGCGGCGCGCCATCCGCAGGTCGATTTCATCGGCCTGGCGGAAAAGCGAACCGACCGGGCCGAGCTGGTGCGTGACAGGATCGGCGCCGACTTCGTGACAGCCGATTTCCACGAGCTGCTCGCGCGCCCGGAGGTCACTGCGGCGATCATTTCCACCGACGAGCACCTGCACGTCGCGCCGGTGCTCGCGGCGGCCGAGCGCGGCCTGCCGATGCTGATCGAAAAGCCGCTCGCCACCGAGCTCGCCGAGTCCGAGCGCGTGCTCGCCGCGATCCGCAAATCCGGCGTCGACGCGGTGGTCGGCTATACGCAGCGCTTCCGCCGGCGCTGGCTCGCCGCGAAGGAGAAAGTGCGCACCGGCCAGCTCGGCGACGTGACGCTGGTCGCCTCGCGCGCCTTCATGAACCGGCTGGTCGCGCTGGACAACTACAAGCGCGCGAGCGACCCCTCGCAGATCTCGCCGATGGTGATCTCGGGCACCCACGCGCTCGACATCGTGATGTGGCTGATGGAGGCCAAGCGCCCGGTCGAGATTTACGCGCGCTCGGTGGACAAGGCGCTCGGGCCGCTGGTGCGCGGCATCGACGCCACCGCCGGGCTGATCACCTTCGAGGACGGCAGCCTGTATACGGCGTGCATCTCCTGGGCATTGCCGGTGGCGTGGCCCGGCGCCGTCTACAGCCTGGAAGTCGGCATCACCGGCACCGAGGGCGTGCTCACCATCGACGACACGCACCGCGACATCGTGCTCGCGACGAGCAAGGCGCAGGGCGAGGGCTACGCGCCGGACGAGACGCGGCGCGTGGACTTCCTCGGCAGCTACCCGCCGGGGGACATCGCGCTCGGCGAGCTGCGCGGACCGATGCGCGAGGAGACCGAGCAGTGGCTGAACCGGGTGTCGCTCGGGCTGCCTACGCAGCACGCGACCGCGGCCGAGGCGCACCACCGGCTGATGCTCACGAAGGCGTTCGATCTCTCCGCCCGGCTGAAGCGCGCAATTCCGCTTCCGATCGAGGCCGGCGAAAGTTCACGAGAAAGCCTGCGCAAGGCGGGCTAGACGCAAAAGGAGGAGTGGCATGACGATCCTGAGAACCGTAGCGCGGCTCGCGCTGGCGCTCGCCCCGGCGTTCGCTTTCGCGCAGGGCTATCCCACCAAACCGGTGAAGATGATCATCCCGTTCGCGCCCGGCGGCGCTTCGGATTTCGTCGGGCGCATCTTCCAGTCGCGCCTCGGCGAGCTGCTCGGCCAGCAGGTCGTGATCGAGAACCGCGCCGGGGCTTCGGGCAACATCGGCCTGGAAGCGGCGGCGCGCTCGGCGCCCGACGGCTACACCATTTACCTGGGCAACGTCGGCACGGTGGCCATCAATCCCGCGGTCTTCACCAAGCTCACGGTGAAGCCGCTGAGGGATTTCATCCCCGTGACGCAGGTGGTCGACGTGCCCGGAGTGCTGGTGTCGCATCCATCGCTGCAGGCGAGCTCGCTGAAGGACATGGTCGCGATCGCCAAGGCGCATCCCGGCAAGCTGAACTACGCCTCGCCGGGCAGCGGCAGCCAGAACCGGCTCGAGATGGAGCTGGTGCGCAAGGCCTACGGGCTCGACATGGTGCACGTGCCCTACAAGGGCGGCGCCGGGCCCGCGGTCGCGGGCCTCATCGCGGGCGAGACGCACATGATGTTCACGACTATCTCCTCGGCCATGCCCCATATCCAGAGTGGAAGGCTGAAAGCGCTGGTCGTCGTCGCCGGCAAGCGGCTCCCCGCGCTGCCGCAGGTGCCGACCATGGTCGAGTCCGGCCATCCCGACAGCGTCTCGGGCTCCTGGCAGGGCATATTCGTTCCCGCCGGCACGCCGAAGGAAATCGTCGACCGCCTCTATGCGGCAGTGCTTCAGACAATGAAATCTTCCGAGGTGGTCGAGCGGCTGGCCAGGGGCGGCGTCGAGGTGGTCACGAGCGCGTCGCCGGCCGCGTTTGCCTCGTTTGTCGCCGCCGACACCCAGCGCTGGGGCAGGGTGGCGAAGGACTCGGGCGCGACGGTGGACTGAATCGATTCGACCGCTGGAGGAAAGACATGGCCAACGCAGGAATCGTAGGGGTCGACTGGCAGCAGCGCATCAACTGGGACCGGTTGCGCAAGTACCGCCTCGAGCGCGCGCGCGAGCGCATGAAGGCGCACGGCCTGGGAGCGATGCTGCTCATGTACGACGAGAACGTGCGCTACGTGACCAGCACGCTCACGCCCGGCTGGAACCGGCTCAAGCCGGGGCTGCGCTATGCGCTGCTCGCCGGTGACGACGCGCCGGTGCTGTTCGAGCAGGGCGACATCGGCATGCAGATCGAGCGCCACTCGCCGTGGATCCCCAAGGACCACGTGCGCTGGTCGTACGCCTGGATCAAGGGCGCGGCGGGCCCGGCGTCGCTCTCCCAGGTGAAGAAGTTCACCAACGCCATCAAGCAGGAAATGAAGAAGGCGAACGTCGCGGGCGCTAGGCTCGGCGTGGACTTCATCGACATCAATATGCTGCAAGTGTTCAAGGACGAGAAAATCGACTGGACCGACGGCATGACGCCGATGATGGAGGCGCGCGCGGTCAAGAACGAGGACGAACAGGAGGCTCTGCGCGTGGTTGGCGCCATCGGAGATGCCGCGCACTGGGAGTTCATGAAGTTCCTCAGGCCGGGGCGCACCGAGAACCAGCTCACCGCGCACATCATGGAGTACCTGTACTCGATCCCGGGCATGGAGGACGTGGAGGACGTAATCGTCTCCTCGGGCCCCAACACCTGGCCCAACTGGCGCAACTTCTCCGACCGCATCGTCAAGCCCGGCGACATCGTGTTCATGGACCTCGCCGCGCTCACCTGGAACGGCTACAAGTCCTGCTACTACCGCACCTACTGCGCGGGCAAGGAGCCGACCAACGAGCAGAAGGAAATCTACGCGACCGCGCTCAAGTGGCTCTACGACTCGATCAAGGCCGTCAAAGTAGGAACCACCACGCGCGAGATCGCCTCGAAATGGCCCTCGGCCAAGGAGGCCTGGGGCTACGAGGAGGAAGACCAGGCGGCGGCGAACCTGTGGGGCCACGGCCTGGGGCTCGCGCAGTACGACCAGCCGGTGATCTCGCGCATCTGGTCGCTCGACCACCCGGTCGAGATCAAGGAGGGGATGGTGTTCGCGCTCGAGACGCAGCACGGCAAGAAGTTCGAGTGGGGCGTGCGCATCGAGGAGATGCTGATCGTGCACAAGGACAAGGTCGAGATCATCTCCAGCTTCCCGGTCGAGCAGATCACCGTGGTGGACCCGATGCCCGGCTACTCGACGCTGGCGGGGCGTTGAATGGCGGGAGCCCGGACGCGCACCGCGGTCCTGGAAGCCCCGCGCAAGCTCAGGATCGTCGAACGCGACCGGCCGGCCGCCGGGCCGGACGAGGTGATCATCCGCACCGCGGCCACCGCCGTCTGCCACACCGACCTCTCGATTTACACGGGAGAGCACCCGGGCGTGAAATACCCGGTGGTGATGGGTCACGAGGCGACCGGTGTGGTGGAAGCGACCGGCGAGAACGTCACCCGGCTCAAGCGCGGGCAGCACGTGCTCATCAACCCGATCATCGCCTGCGGGCACTGCGACATGTGCGAGCGCGGCAAGGGCAACCTGTGCCGCAACGCGGGCCTGTTCGGTCGCGAAATCGAGGGCTCGCTGAGCGAGGTCGTGCGCCTCGACCAGCGCTACGTCCACGCGCTGCCGCCGCAGCTCTCGCTCGCGCACGCGACCATCATCGAGACGCTCGCTACCGTGCGCCACGCGCAGCACCGCGTCTCGGTCGCTCCGGCCGAATCGGTGGTGGTGCTCGGCATGGGCACCGCCGGCTTGCTGCACGTGCGCCTGGCGGTTCTCACCGGGGCGAGCCCGGTGATCGCGGTGTCGCGCAGCCGCTGGAAGCTCGAGAGGGCCGAGCGCATGGGCGCGCATTTCCTGGTCGAGGCCGCGGTGGACAAGGCGGTCGAGGAAGTACGCCGGCTCACCGGCGGCCTGGGCGCCGACGTGGTGATCGACGCCGCGGGCGGAGCGGAAACCCTGCGCTCGGCGATCGAGATGCTGCGCCCGGGCGGGCGCTTCTCGGCGTTCGCGGTGAGCCACGCGCACGTCAAGCGCTTCAGCACCTTCCCGCTGTACTTCGGCGAGATCAGCATCGTCGGCTCGCGCGCGCTCACGCCGCAGGACATGAACCCGAGCATCGAGCTGGTGGCCTCGGGGGCGGTGGACGTGAGCGGATTCATCACCGAGAAATACCCGCTTTCCCGTGCGCGCGAGGCGTTCCGCGAGTACGAGTCCAACCCGAGCCGCATCCTTCGCATCGTGATCGAGTCCGGGGCCTGATGGAGCCGCTCGTCATCCCGCTGGCGGCACCCGAGGCGGTCGACGCGGCGCGCTTCGGTCCGAAGGCGGCCACGCTGGCCGCGCTCGGCCGCGCCGGGTTGCCCGTACCCGGCGGGTTCTGCGTCGATGCGCTCGCCTATCGCATGCAGCTCGAGGCGCTCGGGCTCGCCGGGACGGCGCGCAAAGTGTTCGCGAGCGACGATCGCGCGCAGGCGCGCCGGGCGGCGCTCGACCTGAGGCTCGGGCTGATGGAAGGAGCGATCGCGCCGCTGGCGCTCGAGGCGCTGGTCGCGGCGTGGCACGCGACGCGCCTGCCCGGCGTGGTGCGCTCCTCGGCGCTGGTCGAGGATCGCGCGGGCTCGAGCTTCGCCGGACAGTTCGAGAGCTTCCTGGGGCTGGAGAGCGAGCGGGATTTCCTCACCGCGGTGCGTGCCTGCTGGGCGGCGCTGTGGGCGCCGCGCGCGCTGCGCTACATGGCGACGCACGGACTCGATGCGGCCGACACGGCGATGGCGCTGCTGGTGCAGCCTCTGGTACCGGCGCGCGCGGCGGGCGGCGGGCTTTCGCGCACCGCCGAAGGCGAGATGGTGGTGAATGCCGCTCCGGGACTGGGCGCGGCGGTCGCCCAGGGCGAGGTGGTACCCGACCGATATGCGCTCGATCGCGACGGCCGGCTCAAGGAATCGTCGTCCGGAACGAAATACCACGCGGTCGGCTGCGCGCACGGCCGGCGCGCGCTCCGGCGCACGCTGTCCGCCGCGCCGTGCCTGGAGCCGCCGCAGCTCGCCGAGCTCGCGTCCCTGATGCGAGCGGCGGAGAAGATCGTGGGCGGACCGGTCGAGATCGAATGGGCGCTCGATGAGCAGGGCATCAAGCTGCTACAGGCGCGGTCGCTCCAGGTGGCGCAAGCGCGAGTGCCCGACGAGATCTGGCTGCGCCATCCGCGCCTGAACGGCCATCCGTCGGGCGTTGGCTGGTGCACGGGGCGCGCGCGCGTGGTGAACTGCGAGTGCGAGCTGGAGCGCGTCGCGCCGGGCGACGTGCTGGTGACCGCGGCCGCCGGGCCCGCGCTCGCCGAGGTGCTGCCCTGGGTCGCCGGCGTCGTCGCCGAGCTGGGCGGCAGCACCTCGCACCTCGCCTCGCTCGCTCGCGAGCGCGGCGTGCCGATGGTGCTGGGCGTGACGGACGCGACGCGCCGCATTCCCGACGGCGCGATGGTCGCCGTGGACGGCGTGGCGGGAATCGTGCGCTGGATGCAGGAAGGGCGCGCCGCGTGAGCCTGCCCGCCCGCGTTTCTCCCCTCCTCTCCGAGGATGGGTGGCGCGAAGCGCCGGGGTGGTGTCGGTGCCGACGCGACGACCTGCACCTCCCCGCCGCCTGCGGCGGCACCCCTCCTCGACGAGGAGGGGAAAGGGCTGCCCCATGAGTCTCGCCAAGGTCGTGCTCACCGATTACGTCTGGGAATCGCTCGACGTGGAGAAGCGCACGCTCGACGGGCTCGCGAACCTCGTGGCGCTGAAGACGAAGACGCCAGATGAATTCCTGGGCGAGGCGGCCGATTGCGACGCGCTGCTCAACACCTACGCCGGCCCGATCACCGCCGAGGCGATGGCGAAGATGCCGAAGTGCCGCATCATCGCGCGCTACGGCATCGGCGTGGACACGATCGATCTCGAGGCGGCCACCGCGGCCGGCATCATCGTCACCAACAATCCGACCTACTGCATCGAGGAGGTGGCCGAGCACACACTGGCGTTGTTACTGGCATGCGCGCGCAAGGTCGCGTTCTACGACCGCTTGGTGCGCGCCGGGCGCTGGGAGGTGCCGCCCGGAAAGCCGATCCGGCGCCTCGCCGGGCTCACCCTCGGGCTGGTGGGCTTCGGCAACATCGCGCGCCAGGTTGCCGTGCGCGCCGCTGCGTTCGGCATGCGGATCCTGTACGCGGATCCCTTCGTGAAAGAAGGGCAGTTCGAGGTTCCGGGGACGAAGGTGGAGCTGGACGCGCTGCTCGGCGAGTCGGACTTCGTGTCGCTGCACCCGCCGCTCACGCCGCAGACGCGCGGGATGATCGACGATGGGACGCTCGCGAAGATGAAGCCGGGCGCGTTCCTCATCAACTGCTCGCGCGGCCCGGTGGTGGACACCGGGGCGCTGGTGCGCGCGCTCGACGCCAAGCGCATCGCCGGCTGCGCGCTCGACACGGTCGACCCGGAGCCGCTGCCCGAGGCTCACCCTTTGCGCGGGCGCGAAAACGTGATCGTCCTGCCGCACGCCGCCTGGTACAGCGAGCAGGCGATGGCGGGCCTGCAGGCGGGCGCGCCCGGCGAGGTGCGGCGCGTGCTCACCGGGCAGTGGCCGGTGAACGTCGTCAATCCCGCGGTGAGGGGCAGGAACCGGGCGGGACTGTGAGCGCCATGGCCCGCACGGTCGACATCCATGCGCACTGGTATCCGGAGCCGTGGCTCAAGCTCTTCGAGCGCGACGGTCCGAAGGAGGGCGCGGCTCTGGAGCGAACGCAAGGCGGCTATCGCATCCGCACCGAGCGCATCGTGAACGCCTTCGACGAACGCTTCGTGGATCTCGACTCCCGGCTCGCGGCGATGGACGGGCAGGGCGTGGACGTGCACGCGCTGTCGCTCACCGCGCCGATGGTCAACTGGGCCTCGCCGGGGCTGGGCCTTGCGCTCGCGCAGGCCTTCAACGACGCCGCCGCGGCGGCGCACGCGCGCAATCCCGGGCGCTTCGTCTGTTTCGCCATGCTGCCGATGCAGGATCCGCCGGCCGCGGTGAAGGAGCTGGAGCGCGCAGCGAAGCTCGCCGGCATGCGCGGCGCGTATCTCGCGACCAACGTGAACGGCGCCGACCTCGACGAGCGCCGCTTCTGGGACGTGTACGCCGGGGCCGAGGAACTGGGCTGGCCGCTGTTCCTGCACCCGGTGGACACGCTCGGCAGGGAGAGGACGACGCGCTACCACCTGCGCAACCTTCTGGGGAATCCCTACGACACCGGGGTCGCGGCCGCCTCGCTCATCTTCGGCGGCGTGCTGGACGAGTTCCCGCGCCTGGAAGTCAATCTGCCGCACGCCGGCGGCGCGCTGCCCGGGTTGATCGGGCGGCTCGACCACGGCACCAAGGTGCGCCCCGAGCTGAAGCACATGAAGAAGCTGCCGAGCGAGTACCTGAGGCGCTTCACCTACGACACCATCGGGCACGACGACCGCATCAACCTGAACCTCATCCGGCTGGTGGGCGCCGACCGGGTGCTGCTCGGCAGCGACTACTGCTTCGACATGGGGCTGGCCGACCCGATCGGGGCGATCGCGCGGCTCGACCTCGGCGAAGTCGAGAAAACGCAGATCTGCGGCGCCAACGCCCTGCGGCTGCTACGTCTCGGATAGCGCCCAATGGACCGACACCATCGAGCAGTCGGCGGCTCCCAGCCCCTCGCGGGCGGCGCGATCGAAGCACTCGAGCGCGCGCTCGGTCACCGGCAGGCTGCGGCCGAGAGCCTGCGCCTCGTCGAGCATCGCGCGCACGTCCTTGCGCATCGAATCGACGTCGAAGGTGACCGCGCCCGGCGGCGTCCCGGCGAGAGCGGCGGCGATGGTCGCGCCGCGCGCCTTGAGCACGTTCGGCGCGCCGGAGGTGTCGCCGAGGATGTCGATGACGCGCGCCGGATCGAGCGCGAGCGGACGAATGAGCGAGAGCGCCTCGCCGAGCGCCTGCCAGTACACCATCAGCGGGAGGTTGATCGCGAGCTTCATCGCCGCGCCCGCGCCGACCGGGCCGACGTGCTCGACGCGGCGGCACAGCTGCTCGAGCAGCGGCCTGGCGCGCGCGACGTCGGCGAGCTCGCCGCCGACGAAGCCGAACAGCCTGCCTTCCTTCGCCGGCCCGACGGTGCCGCCGACCGGACATTCGACGAGCGCCGCGCCCCTGGCGCGCACTCTCGCCGCGAGCGCGCGCTCGGTGTCCGGGCGCACGGTGCTCATCTCCACGAACAGCTTGCCGGCGACATCGGCGGCGAGCAGGCCTTCCTTTCCGCCGTACACGCCCTCGATCGCGGCATCATCGGTGAGGATCGTGACGACGGCCTCCGACTCGCGTGCCAGCCGCTGCGGCGTGTCCGCCGCCCGGGCTCCCGCGTCGGCGAGCGGCCGCGTTTTCGCCGCGCTGCGATTCCAGACCGAGACCTCGTGCCCGAGGCCGAGCAGCCGGGTCGCGATCGCCGCTCCCATCCGGCCGGTGCCTGCGATTCCGATTTTCATGCCTGTCCCCTCATCCGCGCCGGATCTAAATTACCATCGCATCGGGAGGAGTGGAATTGGACGCCCGGTTCTGGCTGATCCAGATCTTCAACGGGGTCTCGTACGGGGCGCTGCTGTTCCTGCTGGCGAGCGGCCTGACGCTGATCTTCGGCGTGATGCGCATCGTCAACCTCGCGCACGGCGCGTACTTCCTGCTGGGCGGCTATGTCGCGCTGTCGGTGATCTGGGCGACGGGCTCGTGGGCGCTCGCCATCCCGCTGGCCGCCCTCGCGGTGGCGCTGATCGGCCTTCTCATGGAGCGGGTGTTCCTGCGGCCGCTCGGATTCGATCCGCTGCGCCAGGTGCTGCTGACGGTGGGCTTCGCGTTCCTGTTCCAGCAGGGAGCGCTGGACATCTGGGGCGGGGATCCCCTGGACATCGACCCGCCCGCCGTCCTGAAGCAGAGCCTGGTGGTCGCGGGGCTGCACCTGCCCGTGTATCGCATCTTCATGATCGGCGTGGCGCTCGCGGTCGGCCTGGTCCTGTGGCTGGTGATGGAGCGCACGCGCGTGGGGGCCATGGTGCGCGCGGCGGTGGACGACTCCGAGATGGCGCGCGGGGTCGGGATCGACACCTCGCGCGTGTCGATGCTCATCTTCGCGCTGGGTGCGTTTCTCGCCGCGCTGGGAGGGGTGATCGGCGGGCCATTCCTCGGCGTCTACCCGGGGCTCGACTTCGAGATCCTGCCGATCGCCTTCGCCGTGGTGATCATCGGCGGCATGGGAAGCCTCGCCGGCGCGGCGGTGGGCAGCCTGCTGGTCGGGCTGGCGGACAATTTCGGCAAGGCGCTGTTCCCGGAGATCGCCTATTTCAGCCTGTACGCGCCGATGGTGCTGATCCTGGCGGTGAAACCGACCGGCCTGTTCGGCAGGGAGTGAGGCGAGCGCGATGAGCGGCCGGCGCAAGCTCGCGATGCTGATCGGGGTTCTCGCCGCGCTCGCGGCGTGGGCGCCGTTCGCGGGACCGTTCGCGATCCTGCTCATCACGCAGGCTCTCGTGCTCGCCATCGTGGCGATGAGCCTCGATCTTCTGCTCGGCTATACCGGGCTGCCCTCGCTCGGCCAGGCCGCCTACCTGGGCGTGGGGGCGTACCTGACGGCGATCCTCGCCACCCGGTACGGATTCGGGATGGACTGGAGCTTCTGGCTGGTGATCGTGCTCGGCGCGCTCGCCGGCGCGGCGACCGCGGCGTTGTTCGGCCTGTTCGCCATTCGCGCGACCGGCGTGTACTTCCTCATGATCACGCTCGCGCTCGGCATGTGCGTGTGGGGGCTGGCCTATCGCTGGAACTCCCTCACCGGCGGCGACAACGGGATCAATCTCCCCGGTCGGCCGGAGTTCGGCATCCGGCTCGCCGACGACCTGACCTACTTCTACGTGGTGTTCGGCTTTTTCGTCGCCTCGCTCGGGGCGCTGCACGTGATCGTCCAGTCCCCGTTCGGCCGCAGCCTGGTGGGAATTCGCGAGCGCGAGCTGCGCATGCGCGTCCTCGGATACAACACCTGGCTGCACAAGTACATCGCGTTCGTGATCGCGGGCGGCTTCGGCGGGCTCGCGGGGGTGCTGCTGGCGTACAAGAACGGGCTGGTGAGCCCCGAGGACGTGATCCTCACCACCTCGGTGGACGTGCTGCTGATGGTGGTCCTGGGCGGCCCGGGGACGCTGGTGGGCGCGGCGCTCGGCTCCGCGGTGGTGGTTTTCCTGCGCGAGTATCTCAGCACGCTGGTGCACTGGTGGCCGTACGTGCTGGGAGGCGTCTATGTCCTGACGATTCTTTATCTACCCGGCGGCCTGATGGGGATTCCGGAGCACGTGCGCCGCTGGCGCTTGAGGTCCGCAAATCACTGAAGGAGGGGATAGCTATGACAGGCAGCAGCGGTTTCAGCAGGAAATTGGCGGCGGCGTGTGCGGCATTGGCGGTGACGGCGCCGGCCGCGGCCGAGGAATTGCGCATCGGCTTCCTCGCGCCGATGACCGGTATCTTCGCGCAGGTCGGCAAGGACATGGCGAACGGCTTTCAGATGTACCTGGACGAAACCGGAGGCAATTTCGGCGGCGCCAAGGTGACGCTCATCGTCGAGGACGAGGAGGGCAAGCCGCCGGTCGGCGTGCGCAAGGCCGAGAAGCTGGTGCGGCAGGACAAGGTCCACATGTTCATCGGCGGGCTGCTCGCGCCGACGGGATACGCGCTCGCGCCGGTGAGCACGCGGCTCAAGACCGTCTACATCGCATCGATTCCGGCGGCCGACGACCTGACGCAGCGCGACCTGGCGAAGTACCCCTACCTCGTGCGCACCGGCTGGACCAGCTCCCAGCCGCACCATCCGCTCGGGCAGTGGGCGTGCGAGCAGGGCTACAAGCGCGTGGCCGCGGTCGCGGCCGACTATGCCTTCGGCCACGAGGTGGTGGGCGGATTCCAGAAGGCCTTCGAGGGCTGCGGCGGCAGGATCATCCAGAAAATCTGGCCGCCGCTCGGGACCAAGGACTTCGGCCCGTACATCCCGACCATCAAGCAGAGCGCGGACGCGATCTTCTCGCTGATGGTGGGGCCGATGGCGCTGCAGTTCCCGAAGCAGCTCGCGGCCTCCGGCAACAAGAAGCCGGTGCTGGGCGGCGGCACCAGCTACGACGAGTTCGTGCTTCCGGCGATGGGCGAGGAGGTGATCGGCCACGTCTCGGCGCTGCAATACAGCGCCGCGCTCGACACTCCCGGCAACTCGTCGTTCGTGAAGAGGTACCGCGCCAAGTACGGCAAGGTTCCGTCGTATTACTCCGAGAGCAACTACACCACCGCGCAGATGATTCACGAAGTCATGGAGACGTCGCGCGGCAAGTGGCCCGGGGCGGCGCAGTTCGTCAAGATGCTCTCGGCCGTCAAGGTGGACGCGGTGCGCGGTCCGGTGCGCCTGGACGAGATGAGGAACCCGGTCCAGAACATCTATATCAAGAAGGTCGAGAGAAGGAAGATGTTCGGCTACGAGAAGGACGAGCTGTGGAACACCGTCATCAAGACCTACCCTGACGTGGGGCAGTTCTGGAAGTACGGCAAGCAGCAGTTCCTGAAGCAGCCCGTCTACAGCCGCGACTTCCCTCCCTGCAAGTACTGCGAGTGACGACGGCGAGCTCCGGGGCCCCGGACAGGGCCCCGGTTCTTGAACTGCGGGCGCTGTCGAAGAGCTTCGGCGGGCTGGTCGCCGTCGAGAACGTCACGCTGCAGGTGTATCCGGGAGACCGCAAGGCGATCATCGGGCCGAACGGCGCGGGCAAGACCACGCTGTTCAATCTGGTGTCCGGGGTGCTGCCGTGCAGCGCCGGACAGGTGCTGCTGTTCGGGCGCGACGTCACGCGCTGGCCGAGCCACCGGCGCGCGGCGCTCGGCATGGCGCGCACCTTCCAGATCACCAGCCTGTTTCCGAAGCTGACGGTGCTGGACAACGTGCTGCTCGCGATCGGCGGGCTGCGCAGGACCAAGTTCGTGATGTGGCGCTCGCTCGCGTCGTACCGCGAGCTGCAGGAGAAGGCGCGCCGCTTGCTGGAGGGCGCCGGCTACTGGGACAGGCGCGACGCCGAGGTGCGCAATCTCTCACACGGCGAGCAGCGCCAGATCGAGATCGTCCTCGGCCTCGCCGGCGACCCGAAGGTGCTGCTGCTCGACGAGCCCGCCGCCGGGCTCGCCTCGGGCGAGTCGCGCGAGATGGCGGAGTTCCTGAAGCGGCTCGATCCGCAGCTCGCCATCGTGCTGATCGAGCACGACATGGACGTGGTGTTCGACGTGGTCGACCACATCTCGGTGCTGCATTTCGGCAGGGTGGTGGAGGAGGGTCCGGCCGAGCAGATCCGCGCGAGCGAGAAGGTGCAGGAGATCTATCTCGGGACGGGCTGAGCCATGGCGATCCTGGAAGTCGAGGACATCCACACCTACTACGGCGACGCCTACGTGCTGCAGGGGCTTTCGCTCGAGCTCGAGCAGGGGCAGATCCTCGGCCTGCTCGGGCGCAACGGCGTGGGCAAGACCACGCTGGTGAGCTCGATCGTCGGCTTCGTCCCGCCGCGCCGCGGCAGGATCGTGTTCAAGGGCGCCGACATCACGCGCGTGTCCTCGGTCGAGACGATTCGCGCCGGCATGGGGCTGGTCCCGCAGGGCCGGCGCGTGTTCCCGTCGCTCAGCGTGGAAGAAAACCTCAAGGTCGCCGCGCGGCGCGTCGGCCGCCGCCGCTGGAGCCTGGAGCGCGTCTACGAGCTGTTCCCGCGCCTGAAGGAGCGCCGGCGCCAGGGCGCGAAGACGCTGTCGGGAGGCGAGCAGCAGATGCTCGCGATCGGGCGCGGGCTCATGACCGACCCGGACTGCCTGATCATGGACGAGCCTTCCGAAGGGCTCGCGCCGATCGTGATCCAGGGGGTGTGGGAGGCGATCGCGAAGCTGAAGCGTGAAGGCCTTTCCATCCTGCTCGTCGAGCAGAACTCGGCGCTCGCGCTGAAGCTCGTCGACTACGTGCACGTGATGAGCAAGGGACGCGTGGTCTACTCCGGCGGCCCCCGGGATCTGTGGGCGAACGAGCAGGTGAAGTCGAGCTACCTGGGCATATGAGGCGCGGCATGCGCATCGAGTGGGACGTCCCGATCGCGATGGACGATGGCCTTGCGCTGCGCGCCGACGTCTTCCTGCCGAGCGCCGAAGGCCGCGCTCCGGTGATCCTCAGCTACGGCCCGTACGGCAAGGGTCTCGCGTTCCAGGACGGCTATCCGAGCGCCTGGCAGCGCATGGTCGCCGGGCATCCCGACGTCGCGCGCGGCTCGAGCAACCTTTACCAGAGCTGGGAGGTCGTCGACCCGGAGAAGTGGGTGCCGCACGGCTACGCGTGCGTGCGCGTGGATTCGCGCGGCGCCGGCCGCTCTCCGGGCTTCATCGACCCGTTCTCGCCGCGCGAGACGAAGGACCTCTACGAATGCATCGAGTGGGCCGCCGCGCAGCCGTGGTCGAGCGGCAAGGTGGGCCTGAACGGCATCTCCTACTACGCGATGAACCAGTGGCACGTCGCGAGCCTGCAGCCGCCGCATCTCGCCGCGATGTGCGTCTGGGAAGGCTCGGCCGACTGGTATCGCGACATGACGCACCACGGCGGGATCCTCTCCTCGTTCTGGGCGAACTGGTACGACATGCAGGTGAAGACGGTCCAGCACGGGCTGGGCGAGCGCGGCCCGCGCAGCCGTGTCACCGGCGCGCCGGTGTGCGGGGACGAGACTCTGTCCGACGCGCAGCTCGCCGGGAGCCGCTGCAACTTCGGCGACGAGATCCTGGCCCATCCGCTCGACGACGAGTACCACCGCGCCCGCTCTCCGGTGTGGGAAAAGGTGACTGTGCCGTTCCTCTCGGCGGCCAACTGGGGCGGGCAGGGCCTGCATCCGCGCGGCAACTTCGAGGGCTTCGTTCGCGCCGCGGCGAAGGACAAGTGGCTCGAGGCGCACGGCCTGGAGCACTGGACGCACTTCTATACCGACTACGGAAGGAAGTTGCAGCTGCGCTTCTTCGACCGTTTCCTGAAGGGCGAGCAGAACGGCTGGGAGCGCCGGCCGAGGGTGCAATTGCAGGTTCGGCATATCGACCGCTTCGCCGAGCGCCGCGAGAACGAATGGCCGA
>Ga0209342_10000494_pt1 | contig 45501 bp, 37 predicted proteins | sample RifCSP16_2_FD_184023 | JGI IMG/M metagenome (GOLD analysis project Ga0209342, IMG submission 184023) | Soil microbial communities from Rifle, Colorado - Rifle CSP2_sed 16_2 (SPAdes) (version 2) | ecosystem: Environmental > Terrestrial > Deep subsurface > Rock core/Sediment | place: Rifle...
GGACTATCCCAGGCGGGTTCGCCCGGCTTGGCCGATTTCCACAGCGCGAAATCGGCCGGCGATTCCTTGCGCTCATCGACCTCGAGGCGGGCTCCTGCCTGCATATCTTCAGGCTTCCGACCCGAGAGTTTCCCGTAATCCTCGTCGCGCGCGACTCGGAAGTAAACATCGCCGTTGATGGTGTAGGCGAAGCCACGATCGATGAGGCCCTCAACCATCTCAATGATCTGACCAATTTCCTGAGAAACGCGCGGGTAGACCGCGGCCGGCAGGACGTTGAGATCCTTCAAGTGTTGGTTGTACTCGGCGATATATCGTTCGGCCAGCTCGATCGCCGCCGTCCCGAGCGCCTCTGCCCGCCGGATGACCTTGTCGTCGACATCGGTGTAGTTCATGACATGTCGGACGGTGTACCCTTTGTACTCGAGGTAGCGCCGGATGATGTCGAAGACGATCGACGACATGGCATGCCCGACGTGAGCCTTGTCATACACGGTAGGTCCGCAGACGTACATCCGCACTCGCCCTGGTTCGATCGGCTCAAACAGGTCCTTATGCCGCGTCAGCGTGTTGTAAATCGTCAGGTTCATCGGTCCCGCATCTCCGGCTGGAAACGGCCTCAGCCAACCTCCGGCCTGGCGAAAATCATCCTCCCGGCTGCCGTCTGAAGCACCTTGGTTACCGTCACGGGGACAGTCCGATCGATGTAGTTCTTTCCTTCTTCAACCACGACCATCGTGCCGTCGTCCAGGTAGCCCACTCCTTGCCCGATCTCCTTGCCCTCCTGGATGACCTGAACATCCAACGACTCCCCGGGGAGGTACACCGCCTTGACGGCATTCGCCAGTTCGTTGATGTTCAGCACCAGCACGCCCTGCAACTCGGCCACCCGGTTGAGGTTGTAGTCGTTGGTCATGATCGGCAGGCGAAGCTGTTTGGCCAGAATGACCAGCTTGTCGTCCACTTCTCTAACGCCCTCAACATCCAGGTCGGTGATCCGGATCGGGACCGTCGGATCCTTCTGCAGGCGATTCAGAATGTCCAGTCCACGCCGGCCGCGCTGACGCCGCAAACCATCGGAAGAGTCGGCGATGTGCTGAAGTTCGATCAGGACAAATGACGGGACGAGCATCGTCCCCGAGATAAAGCCCGTGCGGGCGATATCCGAGATCCGCCCGTCGATGATGACGCTCGTATCGAGGAGCACGCTCCGACCCATGTCCGGGGGTTGTGGACCGTCCTCGCCCGACGGCCACAATCGGCCACGGAAGAGGTGCCGGATGTCGTTTTGCCGCATGACGAAGACGGCAATCCCGAGGTATACGAAAACCACTGCCCCAATAAACGGCAGCAGCTGTCCGAACGGCGGAGGCAACAGCGAGAGCGGGAAGGCCACCAGGGCGGCTATCACCAGCCCGACAATCAACCCCAACAATCCGGCGACCATCGTTTGAGCCGAAACCTGGGACATTAGGGTTCGGAAGGCCCGGACCGGACGGGTGGTCAGGAATGGGGTGACGATCAACCCGGTGAGCGCACCCACCAGGGCAAAGATGCTCGCCCACAATTCGACAACGCCTTTGGCCAACCTCCCCAGGTAGACCCCGAGGTATATGCCTCCGACCGCCAGCACCACCATCCCAACCAATCTCAGGAAGAACTCGATACTCATGGGCAACCCTCAACGTGAGAGAAAAGAAAACGGGGCGACCGCCCGGTTTTGGCGCCCGCCCCGTATGGAGCGTGACTATCTTCTCGATCAGGCCTGCCGCGCCGTGAACTTACGGGCCAGGCAGTGGAGTGGAGACAATCGCCAGAGAATAATCGAGAATGAAACCGGGCTCCCAGGGCAATCAGGATAATGGGCTGCTCCCTGGACAGCACGCGTATCATAACACGCCCCGCTCCAAGCTGTCAACGCGGGCTGCCCAGTCGGGCTGTCTCGCTCCGGCTGCCAACCACACTTCTATTCAAAGTTCCCCGTCGCAAGAAACGTACCGTCCCCTTCCTGATCGGGAAGGGGACGGCTCTTCGACACTCCGCGAAAATCGGGCAGCGCCGACGAAGGCGCGCTTTCTTCCTCCCGTCTTTCCTCTAGGGGACCTCGTAGCTATCCAGCACGTTGTTGAAAATCGGCGTGTATATGGAACTAAGTGAATCGTCACTGCTCAAGGTCAGCATCAGAAACGTCGTCCCGCGCGTCTCGAAGAAACTCAACCCCGACTGACCACCGCTCGGGGAGTGCCATGTTAATCGCTCGCTCCCATCCGGCTGAACTTTGTCCTCTGTGATTTTCACGTCCTCGGCGTAGAACTCGTGCAGCAGCTGTAGAGCGAAGGCCCCCGAGAGAGACTTCGAGATCACCGTCCCGTCGTCGTAGCTAATATTCTCGACATACGCCAGTCGATCCGGGGACCAGAAGGTATCCACTACCGCATTGGTCTCGGTGTACGCCTCCTGACGCCAAAGGTAGGGCACGTCGAACGAATACAACCCTGCTGGATCGGTGAAGTTGTAGACATCGACGTAGGGTTCGATCGACGAGGAGGCCTTCTCGACGTCCACCCCCATGTCCTGCCAGATCTGATTGAAGGCCGGCGCGTAACCGTCGCCCGCGTCCGCGGTTGCCCAGAAGTCGACTTCGTAGATTACGTCCTTCTCCGAATAGTAGATCGAAGTCACCTGGTAGGGGGCGCCGTTATCCTCCAACGATTGCGTGACTACCTTTGCGCCAAAGTTGTCAATCTGTCGGTCGAGGATCTGGTAGTTGGCGTAAGTGCCGAAGTAGTTCTCCTCATTGGCGGTTATGAAGTTGTCGAAGGCGTCAGGCTCGAGTTGGTAGCCGGTCGTGTTCACAAAAACCTTGAGTGAGCTGCCCGTCACCGGGTCGGTCCACATCGCACTGGCTGTGCCTTCCTCGAGCGTCCAACCCAACGGTGGGTTAAGGCCAAAGCTCTCGGTCGCATGAACGTAGGCGTCGGGCGAAAGCGCAAACCCGGCCTCTCCCTCTGTGGGTTGCTCCTGCGGGGCACTCGCGGCGGTTGGCTTCACCAGAGGGCGCGTGGCCTGCGTCGCCGTGGGCGCTTCGGCTTGCGTCGGTCGGACAAGTGGCTCGGTCGGTTGGGCGGTTGCGGTTGGGGAGATTGAACCGAGGCCACACGCCAGGCTAGCGATCATCAGCCCAACCAGGGGAAAGGCCAGACCAGTCCGCATCGATCGGTGGTAAGGGCTCACGGGCATCCGCATATCCTTCCTTCTGCGCGGCCGGTGCCGCTTTGCGTCACTATACCCCGGTGAAAGGATTGCCGGAACCCCCCCTTCCTTACTACCGCCGGTGTCACCTTCAACGGTATTGAGGGGAGCTACCTGATCGGGAGATACAACCTTCGAGCCTGGCCGCTATCCGGCGAAGTTGTATGAGCTGTCGGTCGACAGGTCCAGATTGAATTCCTCGAGCAGGCTGTCCCCGTCGCAATTCGACAACTTCAGATCGTAGATGCCCGAGGCGATCGGGAAGACGCGTGAGGTTCCCGGGTCCATGAGCTCTTCCGAGCCCAGCTTGTCCGGTCCCCAGTTCTGGGCCTCCGAGGGGGACAGCTGAACGAAGCAGATATCGAGTTGGGAGTCGTTCTCCAGAGTGAAATCGACCACGGTTCGGTTCCCGCCGACGAATATCGAGTCCGTCAGAATGACTTCGCCTTCCACATCCAGAGCCAATTCGTAGATTCCACTGCTCAAACCGCTCTCACTCACGACACAGACCCACCAGTTCCCGCTGGCACCGCCTTGCCAGGTATCATTCAGGAAGCTACCGCTTTCATCGAGCTCGCCGTTGGCGAACCAGTACGCCGACCAGGTAAGCCCATCTAGCATGCCTTCGTAGTCCCAGAACGCACACAATTGAGTAGCACCTTCAGGGAGCGCGTACCACAGGTTCCCCGGGTTGTCGTCGGCGGTCACCTCATCCGAAAAGAGGAGGTTGCTGAAGACGACCTGGCTCAGGTCCATTGAGCTGCCCGGGACTTCCAGCGGCCCCGGGCCGAGGGCGTACTCCTCCCCATTGAGCGCGGCGTCGATCAACGGTTGAGCGAGCTTCGCCGGGCGCAACCCATTAAGGAAGCCGCCGATGGGAACACAGCTGTCCTGGTCGTCAATGACCCCGTCGCGGTTCGTGTCCGCCACAGGCCGGCAATCGACGATCGCATTATCCCCTCCGCCGGCCGAAGCCCGCGTCGGAACGCCGACCAGCAGGCCGTCGGCATTGACACCCATTCCGCCGCTGTTTCCGCCGGCGATCGTCGCATCGGTCTTGATCCACGCCCGCCCTTCGACACCTCGCTCCGATGTGAAACCGCTCACTGCGCCTTCGGTAAACGTGATCGTGTCGCCTCCGATGCCCGGATAGCCGAGTATGCGCAGGTCGTCACCGATCTCAACCAGATCCGAATCCGCCAGCTGGACAAAGGGCAGATCGGGCGTGACCGGATTTCCATCCATGTCCGAGGTAATCCGGATCACCGCCAGATCGAGGCCGTAGTCCACGGTCGCGATCTCGCCCAAGAAAGTCAGAGTCGGTGGTTGATCCGTTCTTTCAGTCAGGGAGACACCCAGGACGTCGTAATCGTCGTAGCGATCATCGACGACGTGGGAGTTGGTCAGGATCAGGCCCTGCGGGGCAATGATGCTTCCAGATCCGGTCCAGACTGGTTCGTAGCCGCCTCCGCTCTGCACCAGGGCCAGGATCTGGACCGTGGCGCGCGCCAGGTCGGATGTGCTGTTGCCGAGTGAGGCCTGAGGTGATGGGGCAGGAGGTACTTCGGGGGCCGGCGAGGTCGCCGTCGAGAGAGCTGGTGAGCTCAACCCGCAAGCCAAAGTGAGTGTGACAGCTGCGACAATGGGATACAACCCCGAACCAGCCAACTTCGTTCGCCTTTTCATGATCTTACTCCCACCAACGAATGCCAAACCGCAGGATGCCGTGACAGTATAGAGCCTGGGAGGTCGGCGAGCAAGCCCCAACCTACATATAAGACCGAACGCCAGGCGCATCTGTCGCAGGGGTAGAATCCTCCCAACGCGCCGGAGGCTGCCGATGCACATTCTGCTCACCAACGATGACGGAATCTACCACCCGGGGCTGAGCGCCCTTGCCTACCAACTCCGTTCGATCGGCGAACTGACGGTCCTTGCGCCGGATCATAACTGGTCGGCTTCGGGACATGTCAAGACGCTGCACCGACCGCTCAGGGTTTGGGAAGCTGACCTGGCGGACGGGACAAAGGCCCTGACAACGGACGGAGCACCTTCGGATTGCGTGGCTCTGGCTCTGCTGGGTCTGGTCCAACCGTCACCGGAGCTCGTTGTCTCCGGCATCAACCCGCACGCCAACCTGGGCCACGATGTGACTTACAGCGGAACGGTGACGGCGGCGATGGAGGCGGCTATCGCCGGCGTCACCGGCATCGCCATCTCGCTCGACACACCCGAGCACCATGAAGGGCCGGTCGACTACACTCCCGCGGCGGTCATCGCCTGTCGCCTGGCGCGACAGATCACACAGCTGCCCCTGCCGAAAGGTGTGCTGCTCAACATCAACGTCCCCTATCTTCCGTTGGATTCGATTCGGGGTGTGGCGATCACCCGCCAGGGGCTACGCGTCTATCGCGATGCCCTGGTGCGTCGTGAAGATCCTCGCGGTCGACCATACTACTGGATCGGCGGCGAGGCGCCCTCCGGCGTTGCCGATCATGGGACCGACATCGGGGCCCTGGCCGAAGGCTTCGTTTCAATTACCCCGCTCCAGCTCGACCTCACGGCAATCCCTGAGATTCCGCTGCTTGAGGGATGGGGTCTCGGCCTGGATTGAGCGGTCTTCCCGTTACCACTCACGTCTATTGCAGAACGACTTCTGGCAACGCCTCCAACCGGACGGCGGAAACTTTATATTCGGGGATCTTGGCTACCGGATCGACAGCATCCGATGTAAGCAAGTTGGTTGCGGCCTCAGCGTAGTGGAAAGTCATGAAGACGGTCCCCGGGGGTGAGCGGCGGGTTACCTGGACCGCAGCCACGACCGATCCACGCCGGGAACTCACCCGCACCGGCATCCCGCTCGTGACCCCCAATGAAACGGCATCCTCCGGATGGACCTCCACCTCGGCCTGTGGCGCCAATGCGTCAAGGCCCGGCGATCGGCGGGAGAGCGTCCCTCCATGCCAGTGAAAGAGCACCCTGCCGGTCGATAGCACGAAGGGGTAGGCTTCGTCGGTGATCTCCGCCGGCGGGGTGTACTCGACCGGGCTGAACAAGCCCAGGCCGCGCGTGAACTTCTCCACGTGCAAGATCGGCGTTCCCGGGTGGTCCGCTGTCGGGCACGGCCACTGCAATCCGCCGCCCTCAAGCCGCGCGTGGGACATCCCCGCATACTGCGGCGTTAATCGCGCCATCTCATCGAAGATCGCCCCTGGGCCGGTATAGGACCAATTCGCCCCCATCCGCCGGGCCAGATCCAAGATGATTTCCCAGTCCTGGCGGGCGTTCGCCGGGGGTTCAATTGCGGGCCGCACCAGCTGCACCCGGCGTTCCGTACTGGTGAAAGTGCCCAACTTCTCGGCGAAGCTCACACCGGGGAGAACGACGTCCGCCATTGCGCCCGTCTCGTTGACGAAAATGTCCTGCGCGACAAGGAATTCGACCTCACCCAGAGCTCGCTCGACGTGGTTGAGGTTCGGGTCGGAAAGCATCGGGTTCTCACCCAGGATGAACAATCCTTTGATCCGACCCTCCAGAATGCCATCCATGATCTCGGTCACGGTCAAGCCCGGCTTCGGACTGAGGCGATCGAAGTCTATGCCCCAGCCTACGGCGAACTTGCGGCGGACTTCTTCACTGGTCACAGCCTGATACCCCGGGAGGACGTTCGGCAGACCTCCCATGTCACAGGCGCCTTGAACGTTGTTCTGTCCCCGCAGAGGATTGAGGCCGGTCCCCGGTCGGCCGATCTGTCCGCACAACAACGCCAGATTCGACAGGGCCTTGACGTTGTCGGTGCCGCTCGTGTGCTGAGTTATGCCCATCGCCCAGAAGATGGCAGCCGCATTGGCCTCGGCATAGAGCCGGGCTGCCTGGATAATGTCTTCCGCCGCTACGCCCGATATACGTTCGGCCCTTTCGGGCGTCCAGCCCTCAACCGCGGCGGCGAGGGTCGGGTAGTTCTCCGTGCGGGCCTCGATGAAGGAACGATCCTGCAGTCCCTCCGCGATGATCACGTTGACCATGGCGTTGATCACGGCGATATCGCTGCCTGGTCGGTTGCGCAGGTGCAGGTAGGCGAACCCAGCCAACTCGATCCGTCGCGGATCGAGCAAGATGAGCCTGGCGCCGTGCTTGCGCACGGCGGCCTTCATCTGAAGCGACAGCACAGGATGCGTCTCAGTTGTATTGCTGCCTACGACCAGAAGCACATCAGCTTCAACGATGTCACTGATGGAGTTGGTCATGGCGCCGGATCCGAGCGTTGTGGCCAGACCGGCCACACTGCTGGAGTGTCAGAGACGCGCGCAGTGATCGACGCTGTTTGTCCCGATCACCGCTCGAGCGAGTTTCTGCAATAGGTAGTTTTCTTCGTTGGTGCACTTAGCTGATACGAGCACGGCGATGCTCTCCGGCCCGTGCTCCCGGCGGATCGCCTCTAACCGACCTGCGACCAGATCCAACGCCTCGTCCCAACCCGAAGGCTGGGGCTCCGCCCGGCGCCGGTGGCGGATGAGCGGAGTATCGAGACGGTCCGGCGAGTGCACGTAGTCGTAGCCGAAGCGACCTTTGACGCACAGGTTGCCGAAATTGACCTTGTTGTCGTATCGGCCGGCCACGCGGAAAATCACTCCATCGTGCAAATGCAAGTCGATCTGACAGCCTACACCGCAGTAGGGACAGGTGGTATGGACGAGGCGGTCGGCATGCAACATCTCAGCCTCCCTTGTCGAGGCGAGGGCCTCCGGTGGAGCGTTTCCCGGCGCCTCGCATACGCGTCTCGTAGAAAACGTCCACAAGGGACACGCCTTGTTCGATCAGGAATTCCCGCTTGGCTTTCAAGGCTCCGGTCGGGCAGACACCAACACATTGTCCACAAAACACGCATGTGGTCTCAGGCATGGGCTTATCGAAGAAGGTCGCGATCGAGGACTTGAACCCTCGGCCGCTGAAGTTGATAGCGTATGCGTACTGGGCGTCGTCGGCACACACCTGGACGCAACGCCAGCAAAGCACACATTTGGCGTAATCCCGAATGTAGACGGGGTTATCGTCGAGCATCGGCGGCTGCCGACGCTCCCCCCCGGCGAACCGTTCCGGCTTCGCGCCATACTCCTCGAGCATGCTCTGGATCTCGGGCGCCTCCGAGAGATCGACGGTTGCCGCCAGCATCTCCAGGATCGTCCGGCGGGCGCGAACGACGTCGGGCGAATGGGTCTGGATCTCCGCCCCTTGCTTGACCGCAGTGACGCACGCCGGCTGAAGGCCCCGGGCTCCCTTCGTCTCCACGACGCACATCCGACACAAGCCGTTGGCCGTCGTGTGGCCGAAGTAGCAGATCACCGGGATCTTGATCCCGGCCTGCTCTGCCGCGGCCAGGATCGTTATCCCGGCCTCGACGCGGATCGTCTGTCCGTCGATCGTCAGCTCAACTTCGTCCGCCACGCTATTTCCACTCCCGTCCGCGGCAGCTGCAGGCCATCTCAGTCGCCTGCCACAGGCATGATCTGCACCGGATCGACGTACCCCAACCGCTCGGGGTGAGCGTATACCCGAAGGCTGTCCCGCCGCACGTAGCCGACAAGCGTTATGTTCCAGGCCTGGGCCATCGAAACCGACATCGAGGTCGGTGAATTGCGCGAGGCGATGATCGGACAACCCATCAGGGCGCCTTTGCGCAGCATCTCTGAAGAAATCCTGCCGGTCGCCAACAAGATCCGACCATTTGTTTCGATACCTTGAACCAGACTGGCGCCGAGCAATTTGTCGATCGTGTTATGGCGGCCGACGTCCTCCGTCTGCACGAGCAGCTCGACCCCGTCCGACAAGCCGGCGCTGTGTGAGCCGCGGGCGCGCGCGTAGAGACTTCCGGGATAGTGCAGCTTGTTCAACAGATCGAACAGCCGATACGGCTCGAGCCGGACTTCGTCGCGCAGCGGTTCAATCCCAATCGACGGATCATCGAAAGTCACGCCTCCGCCGCAGCCCGAGGTGATGATCACCCGCTTGGGCGCGGCGACAGAATGGTCGAGCCATACATCGACACAGCAGCCGTCGCGGCTGATGTGAACGTCAGTGACCTCGTTTAGCCCGCCGATGAAACCCTCGTTCTTAAGGAACCCCAAGGCCAGATGGTCCTGCTCGAGGGGTGTACTCATGATCGTCGCCAGCTCGCGACCGTTGATGTAGATGGTCACCAGCGCCTCTTCGATCACCTCGGCTTCGATTGGTGTCCAATCCCGCCGATACTCGATCCAGCTTGCCGCGACGGCTCCATGTCGCGTCATATTCCCTCCTCACCGCATTCCCTCAGATCTACTTCAATCCAGCATGTCCCACAACATGCGCCTAGCGCCCGTTTTGCAGCAGCTCCGGCCAGCGCTCGATCGCAGAGAGCACGGCCGTGCCGGCCGTCATCCCCAGACCACACAACGAGGCGTTGGTCATGGTGAAGCCGACATCCTGGAGGATTTGCAAATCGTCGGCTCGCCCCTGACCGCTCACGACTCTCTCCAGTACTTCGAGCTGACGCTGCGTGCCGAGTTGGCACGGATAGCACTTGCCACACGACTCGTGGGCGAAGAAATGGGCCAGGCTGAGGAGTGTCCGACGCATATCCCTCTTCTGGTTGATCGCCATAACGACGCCCGAGCCGAGTGGAAGGTTGGCCGCGCGGAGACCTTCAAAGCTCATGGGCAGGTCCAGGTGATCCGGCCCGGCGAATGCCCCCGCTGCCCCACCCAGGAGCACCGCCTGCAGCTCGCCGTTGACCCCTCCCGCCATTGCCAGAAGATCGCCCAGCGGGGTGCCATAGGGGACTTCGTATACGCCCGGCCGGTTCACATCTCCGGACAGGCAAAACAACTTCGATCCTGGAGAGTCCGGCGTCCCGACCGAACGATAGGCCTCGGCCCCGAAGGTCACGATCCAGGCCGCGGCGCAGAGTGTCTCGACGTTGTTGATGGTGGTAGGCTTCCCGAAGAGACCGTGAGTCGTCGGGTAGGGCGGCTTCAAGCGCGGGAACCCCCGCTTGCCTTCGATCGCCTCAAACAAGGCCGTCTCTTCCCCGCAGATGTAGGCGCCGGCTCCCGAGCGAATCTCGATGTCAAACGCGAAATCCATACCGAGGATCCCCTCCCCCAATCGACCATTTTCTACTGCGACCTTGATCGCCTGCGCCACGATCCGCTGTGCCCGCGGATACTCACCGCGGATGTAGATGAAGCCCTTTCGAGCGCCGATCGCGTAACCCGCGATCGCCATCCCCTCCAATACGAAGAAAGGATCGCCTTCAAGCAGAATCCGGTCCTTGAATGTCCCGGGCTCGGACTCGTCGGCGTTGCACACCACATAGCGAGTGTCGCCCGGGGCGCCTGCCGTCATCTCCCACTTCGTCCCGGTGGGGAAGGCCGCACCACCGCGGCCCGACAGGCCGGCGGTCTTGATCTCCGCGATGACCTGGGCCGGCGTGAGCGACTCCAGCGCGCGCCGCAATCCGCCGAAACCGCCGTGGGCCTCAAAGCCGGCAAGGTCCGCCGGATCGATGATGCCGCAACGCCCACTCAAAGGCCGCGCCATGCCGCCGACCAGACCGAGGCCGATCGGTTCGGGCTCGCGGATCCATCGCGCCGGGCTTGGCGGATCGATGCCGCCAACCGGAGTCTCGCCCACCAGGGCCGCCGGCGCGTGATCGCATAAACCGAGGCAAGGCGACTCTTCAACCATCCACTCGCCGTCGGGCGTGACCTCGCCGGGTTCGGTCCCGAAATGGCGGCAGGCGGCCCGCAGGGCTGCGTGCCCTCCGGCCTGATCGCATATCGGGCTGGTACACACGCGCACGACCTGTCGGCCGGCGGGTTGGTTGTAGAGCATGGTGTAGAACTCGATTACACCGTGGATTTCGGACAGTGGGACCCGCAGCGCTCTACCGATGGCTTCGACCATCGGCGGCGTGAGGTAGCCGGTTTGTGACTGAGCCCGCAGGAGCACAGGCACAAGCCCCGAGCGCCCGCCGGCAGCGTGCTCAGCCAGAATCGGATCCAGGAATCCCAGTTCGTGTTGTTCAGATTGATCCATGGTCTCTCTGCTCATATGTGAAGTGGATCACAAGTGGATAGCTTTCACCCTGGACACCCGGGAGTTACTGCAAGCGTGTTCACGTTTATTCGACCATTATAGTCCGGCTTGCGGGCATCCAGTCCGGGTTCCTGCCCTTGCCCAGGGCGGTCGACTCGCTCTCCGGGGAGCGAAAGCCTGCTCCGCCAACCCTCCCCACCCTGATCGGCGCATTAACCTGCCAACGAATTCCGTGGCTTGACGCCCCGTTTGTGGCTCGCGACCGGCTCTCCCCTCCACTTCAAGCTATCCTACCGGGATGGAACGGTCAAGTTACAGATGTCTGATGTTGAGGTGCATGTTAGGAGACTGCCCCAGGACGATCGGCACGGGCCAGCCACTCGATCCGCCCTCCGGCTGCATTCCGCGCCTTTGATTGGAAAGCGCCAGCAATCTCGAGCCCTCCCTGGCATCGAGCGAGACTTCCAAGTATCCTGCGCCATCCGCCCTCTTCCCCTGCAAACAGGTGCAGTGTGACCGCGGCCCGAGGTCTCCTCTCAGGCGAGGCCGAGTCCGCCGGTCACCAACACCCAGCCGCCAGAGGGTCTTCCACAGATCGGCATTCGAATCATCCAGAGGATGCCGGAACGAAACGCGCCTTAGCCGGATGTGGCCGTTAAGGATGATTGACCACCCTTGTCCGACCGGATACAATCTCCCCCATGGTCTTGCCTCTGGGATCGATCCTGCACAACCGCTATCGAATCGACGGCAAGCTCGGCAAGGGTGGAATGGGGGAAGTTTACTTGGCCCTCGATCAGACCTTGCAGATCCGCGTCGCGCTCAAAGAGAACCTCAACCCAAACCCTGAATCGGAGCGCCAGTTCCAGCGCGAAGCCAGCCTTCTGGCGAGTCTGCGCCATCCCAATCTGCCCCGCGTCACAGACCACTTCGTCCTTGAAGGCCGCCAGTACCTCGTGATGGACTACATCGAAGGCGTCGACCTTCAAACCCGAGTGGCCAACCAGCCGGCGACGGTCAACGAAGTCATGAGGTGGGCGGACAGCTTGTGCGACGCGCTCACCTACCTCCACAGCCGGCAGCCTCCCGTCATCCACCGGGACATCAAGCCGGCCAACATCAAACTTCAACCGGATGGCAATGTCGTCCTGGTCGACTTCGGAATCGCCAAGATCTTCGACCACGCCCAGACTTCGACCGGCGCCCGCGGCCTCACGCCGGGCTTTTCACCGCCGGAGCAATACGGAGGACAAAGGACCGACGCCAGGAGCGACCAGTATGCCCTGGCGGCGACCATCTTCACCTTGTTGACACGTCGGCCGCCCGTCGACAGCATCGAACGGATGCTGAACAAGGAGCCGTTGGTGCCGATCCGCAGTCTGAACAGGACTGTATCGGAGACCGTCGATGCGGCGATCACCCGGGCCCTATCGCTGCAACAGAGTGGGCGTTTCCCCGACATCGCCACCTTCCGGAGCGCGCTCAAGGGTGTCACCGCTCAAGCTCACGTGGTGCAGCCCACATTGAAGGTCGAAGACGCCCCTCGTGTGGGCCGAAACATGGCGTTGTTCGCCGGTGTGGGAGCAGTGGGTGTTATCGGACTACTGGGTGTCGTGGCTGTGGTTCTGTTCCTCGCGTTCCGACTCTTCTCGGGCGGGACAGCCGCGCCCTCCACGACGATAACACCCGTCGAAGGACCAACCGTCCCGGCCGTCGCGCCCGTGCCTACCGCGACGGCGCCGCTGCCCACACCCATCCCTCCGCCGGATACCGCTGCCCCCACTCCGGTCCCGACTGAGGAACCAACCCAAGAACCGACTGTCGTGCCCGTTGTCCAGCTCGGCGGCGGGGGACAGATTGCATTCGTCACCGACCGGGAAGACGGCCACACCTTCCAGGTGTGGTTGATGAACCCCGACGGGAGCAACCCCAGACAGCTCACGTACGGCCCCGGCGACAAGACCCAGCCGCGCTGGTCCCCAGACGGGATCCGGCTGTTGTACGTCGCTCCCGCGGGCTCGGATGCTTCGGGCAATGCCCTCGGTTTGGACATCTGGGCCATTAACCTCGATGGATCCGGTCCGGCCGACCTTTCCAATAGCCCGGGCGATGATACCGACCCCTCATGGTCCCCGGACGGCACTCGCATTGCCTACGCCGGCGACCGGATCAATCGCCTCAACCAGGTTTTCGTCTCGGCTGTTTCGTGCGAACCGATTCCGGGTCCGTGCAAAGCCGAAAAGCCATTCAACCTCTCGGCCGGCTTCGCCGTCGAAACCTCTCCGGCCTGGTCGCCCGATGGAAGCCAGATCGCCGTCAGCGCCTCGATCAACGGAGCCCCAGGCCGCATCTTCATGCGCGAGCCGACTCCGGGCGAACCGACCAAGTTCGATCGACGCGATCAGCTCATCGGCGCCGACGACCTGGCCTGGTCGCCGGACGGTCAGCTCCTGGCAATCACCTGGAGACAACCGAGCATGAACGAGATCTGGCTCCTGCGCATTTCCGATCGCGGCGCCAACCCGGTGCGCCTGACCGACAGCCTTGGCAATAAGGAACCTTCGTTCTCGCCGGATGGTAACTGGATCGTGTTCACCTCGACGCGCGACCAGAATCCTGAGGTGTACATCATGGCCAAAGGCGGCGCCGGGCAGGAGAACCTCACCGATTACACCGGCCGCGACATGCAGCCAGCCTGGCAGCCGCCCGTGAAGTCCATCCCCAGCCAATAACCTCCACCTCGCATCAACACCCGTCAGACAGATCCATCGGTATGAAGGCCGGCGGCCACCGAACCCCCGACATCGCCCGCGTTCCACAGGAGCACACACTGCGTCGAAAATCAAACCGGCCCGCTCCAGTCGGCACCCCGCGGGAGGACGTTCTCCCTCACCTCCGGGGTGTCTGCTGATTCACCGAGTTTTCCTGCGGTGTGGAACGCCTAGCGCGGCGCATCCAATTCAAACGGAGAGGAACATCCAGGGCGTAATCGAAGGTAAGGATGGCGCGAGCACCATCAGCGTTGCACCTCGATCGTGATGTGCTCGCTCTCGGACCAGTTGCCGGCTACATCGTAGGCTCGCACGAACAGGATGTGCGAGCCAACTGTCGCCAGGTCCCAGCGCGTCGAGTACGGCGGCGAAGTGACCGTCGCCAGCGTCCTGCCATCGACATAGAATACTAGCCGCGCCATGGCCAGATCGTCCGAGGCCTCTGCCTGGATGCTCAGCGAATCGGTCTCGGCCAGGGAGAAAGCCTCTCCCGGAGTAGGCAAGGCGATTTGAGCCGTCGGCGGGCGGTTGTCAATCGTCACCAGGGCGGCGGCAGTCGAGACCTGTCCGCCGGCGCGGACGACGACCAGTTGCAGTGTGTACAGGCCGGAAAGCCCGGCCGTATCCCATTCGCCCAGGCGACCTCGATCCGCTGGACGCGCCGCGTCCTGCCCGATCTGGAACCAGCGCGTCGGATTCAGGCCGGCGCCGTACTGCAGGCGGTAGTAATCGAAGTCTTCGGGATGGGCGTCGCCGAAAACGCCGATCTTTCCGCGCAGGTAGTCGAAACTGGCTGGCGAGGTGATCTGGACGCCCGGTGCGGACGGCGGGGCTTCGTACAGCGTGTCGTATTCCTCCGGAGGCTGCGGAAGCCCGGCCTGCCTCGCCCAATCCACAGCTTCCACGGGCGGGATCAGGTAAACCCGCTCCTCGACCAGGTCAATCGGGGTGAAGAGTGTCGCCAGCTTTCCGGTCTCACGATTGATGCGATAGGGTTGATAGAGGTTGTCATAGTGCGTCGGTTCGGTGCCCTGGGGGAATACCTCCCGCACGACGTCGGGACAATAGGCTGTCGGCAGCAGTCCGGAAGGATCGCAGACGTCGACTTCACTCATACCGGGTGGTAGAGGCCAGGCTTCCGAATCCACATCGCGAGAGGCATAGCGCATCAAGGCGTGCCAGATCGGCGCCGCGCCGTTCCTGGCCTCGACTCCGGTCAGCCCTTCTGCTGCCTCTGTCCCAACCCAGACTCCGACGGCCAGTCGGGGGGTGAAGCCGACAGCCCACGCACCTCGGCCGTCTGAAGGCAGTCCCGTTTTCACCGCCGCTGGCCGCCCGACCTCCAGGGGATTAGGCTGGCCGAAAGAAAGCGCGCGCGCAGCTTCATCGCTCAACACATCAGCCATCAGGTAGGCCAGTTGAGGGCTTACGACGGACCGCTCCGAAAGCTGCATCCCGTAGATGACCTCACCCGAGGCATCCTCCACGCGCACGATGATGACTGGATCCAGGCTACGAAAACCCTGTCGCTGGTCCGCGGCCGGCTTAGTCACTCCCACCATGCGGCCCTGGACAGCCAGCACTCCAAACGCGTAGGTGAAATCGACCAGGCTGCCTTCCGCCTCTTCGGCAAGTTGAGCCGGGCCGGGCTCGGTAGAAGGGTCGTCAAAAGCGTCAAGACCCATTTGGTGAGCCGTCCGGACTACGCCATCCACCCCAACCAGCTTAGTCGTCTCGATGGTCGCGGCGGTGTACGAGTTGGCCAACGCCGTCCGCATCCGCACCGGTCCGTGAAAGAGCGCGACGTCACCCTCTTTGTCTTCGCCCGACCCCGCATTTGCTGGACTACCTGTGGGCGGGACATCGACGATCATGGTCGCCGGGGTGTATCCGCGGGCGAAGGCTGTCAAGTAGATGAACGGCATGAAGACGTCCCCGGCAGGCTTAGGAGCCGTTGCTGGGCCGACAAAGCTCAGAATCTGACCGTGTGTCGGATCAAGGATGACGACCGCGCTCTCTTCCAGCCCATGATCGACCCCCGAATCGCTCGGACGCAGAGGAGGCAGGAGACCGCCGGCGAGGCAGGCCGACCCGTCAGCGGCCGGTTCCATCCCACCCGGATCACCGCCGCCCATCCGGGCCAGGTGCGTGGCCGCGGCGCAGGCCGCCTGGAGTTGCAAGTCGTAGTCAATGGTCGTGATGATTTCCAATCCACCGTGAGCGGCCCCGCCGGGCCCCATCAGCCTATCCAGGCTATCCCAGATGTATCCGACAAACGCGGGAACACCGAGCGCGGGCTCCCCATTGGCCGATGCCAGGCTGATCGGCGCCGCCAAGGCCGAGACCGCCTGAGCCTCGGTCACGAAGCCCAGTTCGGCCATCCGGCGGAGCACCTCGACCTGCCCATCCCTGGCAACAGAGGGCGCAGCCAGAGGGTCGAGCCCGGGGTCCGCAGCAACGGCTGCCAGGATCGCCGTTTCAGCCAGGCTCAAGTCGGTCGCGTGTTTGCCGAAGAAGACCAGCGCTGCGGCATCGATACCAAAGACGCTCCTACCGAAGGGCGCGCTGTTCAGATACCATGTGAGCAACTGTTCAGGTGAGTACCTGGCACTCACTTCTCCGGTCAAGAGACCCGCTCGCGCGGCTCGCACGAGCGCCGGGCGACGCGCGTCGCCCAGAGGTTGGAGCAGGTTCTGGGTGAGGCGGCGAGCGATCGACTTCATCGCCGATTCTGTCGCAGGTTCTTGACCGCCCAGGCCGAGGGGGACGAGCCGGTTCACATCAGCACCAGGCCCGATGAGGAGAGGCCGGCTCTCAGCCGCGATCGCGGCTGCCTCAGGGTAGGCTGAACCCACCCCCGCAGGCATCGTATCCACGATATAGGGTCGCCGGTCTTTGGCTCCCGGATTGAGCGCCTCGTAGAGCAGGTGCGTGCCGCTTCTGTCGACCATTCGCACCGGGAGAAACAGACCTTCGGGGCCGAAGGAACGCTCGATGGTCTCAATCACCGGAAGATCGCGGGTCAACTCTCCGTACGCCGCGGCAGACATCGGACCCGCCGCTCCCAGGACGAAGACCAAAGAGATGCCGAGGACGATCAACCGGCCGCTCGGCCACTCCGGCCCGGATGGTCCCCGCCGTCTTCGGATACGCACAATGTGCTTGGCCGTGGGCATAGGCCGATTCTACTCCCGGGAATTCGCGCTATTCCATTCGGGCTCATGGGAAGCCATGAGGCGCCGGTATAATCCATGCAATGCCGCCAACTAAAACCGCAGACCCTTCTCCGACCTCAGGCGTGGCCCACCTCAAGGCCTCGGTCTGCCATGTGCGCCGCCTCGGCCTTGTACCCTACCTTGAGGCCTGGAAGATCCAGGAGCAAATCGCGGCTGAGATCGCCGATGGCGCTGCGCCGCCCACGCTCCTTCTCCTGGAGCATCCGCACACCTTTACATTCGGCCGCCGCGGTCAGTCGAGCAACCTACTTTGGGACCGGGCCGAGCAGGCCCGCCGCGGTGTTGAGGTCCATTGGGTCGATCGCGGCGGGGATGTGACCTATCATGGACCGGGGCAGCTCATCGGTTACCCGCTGATCCCTCTCGGGAAGCTCGATCCCTCCGGTCGTCTTCCCCAGGCCGACTTCGTCGGCTACATCCGACGTATCGAAGACTGCTTGATCCGATCGATGGCGCGCTTAGGTCTGGTGACCGGCCAGGTTCGCGGCCTGACGGGGGTCTGGGTTCAACCCGATATCGCCTCTCGCTGCGTCCACTGCCCACCAGCTGCTCGTCTCAAACCGTCCAAGATCGCTTCCATTGGCGTCAAGGTAGATGTCCACGGGATCACCCGCCACGGCTTTGCGCTCAACGTCGCCCCCGACATGAGCTATTGGCAGGGGATTGTCCCCTGCGGCTTGACCGAATTCGCCATGATCAGCCTGGCGGATCTGCTCGAACCCGTGCCGTCGATCGAGGATGTCGCCGAAGTTGTGGCCGAAGCCTTCGGTGATGTGTTCGGTTACACGATGGCGAGTTGCGTGGGCTAAGACGTCCCGGATCCGACCGGCCTCCACCTAATCCAATGCCGGATGACGATCGTCCGTCCGAAGAGCCTCTCGTCTGGGCGAGTTCTCGGCACCCCCTTGACCCACGGCACGAAACTGGCATCGCAAACCGCAGGGCCTCCCGCGCGCGCAAGTGAGAAGCATCACCTGGCGGACTCAATCGACCTCAAGGACGAACCACAATGAAGAGGATCCTCTCGATCGACGGCGGCGGTGTCCGCGGAATCATCCCTTTGGCATGTCTGGTCCGCCTCGAGACCAAGGAAGGCAAGCCCAGCCGTGAGATCTTCGACATGCTGGCCGGCACCTCGACCGGAGCCGTCATCGCTGCCGGGCTGGCCGTCGGTGTCAGCGCCCGAGGCTTGCTTGCCCTGTACCGCGAGCTCGCCAGCCAGGCGTTCCAGCGCCTGCCGTGGTGGAAGATCCTTCTCAACGGGGGTAACCACCGCTACAGCAACGAATTCATCGATCAAACGCTGCTTCAGATCGGGGCCGATGTCCCCCTGAACAGCCTGCCCGTGGAGGTGATGATCACGGGCAAGAACACCCAGACCAGCCGCACCGATTTCTTTGTCGCCGACAACCCCGGCAATGCCGGGCTCTGGGGGACGATGTCGCTCAGGGAGGCCGTGCTGGCCAGCATTGCCGCGCCGACTTATTTCCCGGCCCACACGGCCCAGGTTCTGGGTCAGGAGCACACCTGGGTCGATGGCGGCGTCGGCGTCGCGGGCAACCCATGCTATCAAGCGGCCGTCGAAGCCCTCTACTACACCGACGGTGAATACCGGCCGGGCGAAGTGCGGATGCTTTCCTTTGGTACCGGAAGGACGGCACATGTGATCGACCCACAAAGGGCGAATGCCGCCACCTGGGTGAGTTGGGTATTGTCGGAGCTTCTCGAGGATTCGGCGGACTGGCAAACGTATGTTACCCGGCGCGAGTACGGTATGACCGGCCGAGTGGATTTCCGCCGCTACCAGCTCGATCTAACACCGGATGTCATGTCTAATCTGGGCGTTAAAGTTCCACCGGGAACGGATCTAGCCGGCATTGGGCTGGACGCGGTCTGGGCGATGGATCTCTTGGAGAGTATCGGCCGGGCATTCGCGGCTCGTATCGATTTCGACGATCCACACGGCCTTGAGCTGGAGAGCGGGGAAGTCTAGCCCTCGACCGGTCTTAGTCTTCAGGGCCGGGTTTATTCCCCAGAACGCCTTCGATCCGCTCCAGCACCTCTTCATTGAGCCTGTCGACGACGTCCAATGCCCCTAGGTTCTCCAGCAGCTGTTCCACCTTCGTCGCGCCGGTGATCACGCTCGACACCTGCGGCAGGCGCAGGAGCCAGGCGATGGCAAGTTGGGCCATGGGCACCCCCATGTCCTCGGCCACTTCCGCTATCCTTCGGGCTGTTTCCAAGTTTGCCTCGCTCACGATCCCGTGAAGGTCGGCGTATCGTTCCAGCGTGAGGCGGGCATCCTTCGGTCTTCTTTGGTTGTATTTCCCGCTCAGAAGCCCCGAGCGCAGCGGGCTCCAGGTCACCATCCCGAACCCCAGGTCGTCGGCCGCCGGCGCCAACTCGTCTTCGACCTTGCGCCGGACGAGCATGTTGTAATGCGGTTGTTCGACTGCCGGCGCGTACAGCCCCCTGAGGTCGGCGATTCGGTAAGCGTTGGCGATCTGGCCGGCACGCCATTCCGAGGTACCCCAATATAGGACCTTACCCTGGTGGATCAGGTCATCCATAGCGCGCACAACCTCATCAAGCGGTGCCTCGTCGTCATATCGGTGACAGAAGTACAGGTCAAGGTAGTCAAGACCCATCCGCTTCAATGAAGCGTTACACGATTCCATGATGTGCTTCCGGGAGAGCCCTCGACCGTTGACGCCCTCAAGACTCTCCCAGTAGACCTTGCTCGATAACACCAGGCTTTCACGCGAGAGACCTTTGATCGCCACGCCCATCGTACGTTCCGCCCGGCCTCCGGCGTACACATCGGCATTGTCGAAGTAGTTAACCCCGAGCTCATAGGCCTTGTGGAGGATTTCAGTGGCTGACCGGTCATCGATCTGACCCCCGAACGTGATCCAACCACCGAGAGATATCGCGCTGAGCTTGAGGGCCGAACGACCCACCCTTCGGTATTCCATGATGATCCTCGAGACGTCCTTGAGCGCCCGAAACTGCGGCCCGCCCATTATAACCAGACGATCGATCCTCCCTCCCTTCATGCTATACTGCCAACGTGATGATGCGCCGATCCACCCAGTGTGCTTTGCATACCTGGGAGTCCGATTGGTTCGGCCTGGACAGAATTGGGACTTCCCCTCCAGATCGTCTGCGTCCTGCCGCGTACGGATGCGGCATGGCTGAGCCGAGCCAGAGCTTCGGGACGCCCTTATCGCCCCCGCATCGATCTACTCCCTTTCCGGGTTTCGACAACTCTCCATCTGGCGGTCGTGCTTTTCTCTGGATGTGGGCCGCGGCCGACGGTGGAGAGCTCGATGGTGGATCACCCTTCGCATACCCGGACTTTGTCGACCTTCCCTTAGGAGCACAACCGCATGGCGGAGATGATGAAAGCGATTCTCAAGAAGAAGCCGGGACCCGGCCTCGAAGCCGGCGAGGTCCCCATTCCGAGCGTCGGCCCGGACGAACTCCTGGTCAAAGTGCGCGCGGCCTCGATCTGCGGCACGGATCTACACATCTACAACTGGGATTCGTGGGCCGCCGGCCGGCTGAAGCCGCCGCTCGTGGTAGGCCACGAAGTTTGTGGCGAAGTCGTCGATCGCGGCCCGATGGTCCGTTCATCGTCCGTCGGCGATTTTGTCTCACTCGAGTCACACGTCATCTGCAATGTATGCGCCTATTGCCGCACGGGCCAGGGCCATTTGTGCGAGAACACGCGGCTGATCGGGGTCGATCGCGATGGAGGGTTTGCCGAGTACATCGCCATCGCCGCGCAAAACGCCTGGTCCAATCCTCCCGACCTGCCCTTGGAAGTTGCCGTGCTTCAGGAGAACTTCGGCAACGCCGTCCATACGGCCTTCGCCTTCGACCTGCGGGCCAAGAAAGTCCTGGTCACCGGCTGCGGACCGGTGGGGTTAATGACAATCAGCGTTGCGCGGGCGATCGGCGCCCGGGCAGTTTACGCCTCCGACATCAGCCGATACCGGCTGGATATGGCGAAGCGGGCGGGAGCCGATCTGGCGCTGCACCCGGCGGAGGATCGCTTCACTGAAGCGGTATTCGAAGCCACGGACGGCGAAGGCGTCGATGTCTTGTTGGAAATGTCGGGCGCGCCCTCCGCTATCGATCAGGGCTTCACCCTACTCAAGCCCGGCGGAGATGCGGCCTTGCTGGGCGTCGCACCAGGCAAGTTCAACTTCGATTGGAATCACCACGTCGTCTTCAAGGGAGCACACGTCCTGGGGATTACCGGACGCCAGCTCTGGCAGACATGGTACCAGGGCCGCGGCCTGGTCCGCTCTGGGGCTGTCGATCTCACGAAGATGGTCACCCATCGCTTCAGCCTGGACGAGTACGATCGGGCCTTCGAAGTCATGGCCTCGGGCAACTCGGGCAAAGTCATGCTGACCCCATAAGCTATGCGACGGCCGCTTGTCGCGAATTGGTGAACCCTTAACCCAACCCTCGAGAGGGGATTTGAAGTAGAGCCGAAGGACGGGTAGAATCAGTTTCTAGATGCCGCATCACGCCGCGTTGGGAATTTGCAGGCCCGGTCGAACGTCAATCGGCGCGGGCGGAACATGCAGTCAGGAGACGCCCCCGATCGGATGAGACGATCCCCGGCCATATGCTGTGCCGTCGCCGTCGCACTCGGCCTGAGCGCGTGCAATCGCTCGGCATCCGATCTACCCGCGGCGGACGACCAAGAAACGCGCCTGCCCCCAACACTCACCTCGGTGTTCCCGCTGCGCACGCCTCCCACGGCCCCACCCAGCGCGACCCTGCCACCTCCGAGTACGGCCACGAGCTCCCCCACGGCAACGATCACCCTGACACCCTCCCCAGGACCGAGCGCCTCACCGACGGGTCCACAGCTCCCGCCGAGCGATCCGAGGGCGGGCCTCAACCTCTCCGCGCCGGACTACTCAGACGACTTCAGCACACGCTTCAAGTGGTACGAGTTCAGTGATCCACAGGCCGCCACGAATTTGTATGCCGAGGATGGCTTCAAAGCTGCCGACAACGTGGCCGACCACGCCGTCTGGTGGAGCGGGTCAGATCAAGTGGGGGGCGATGTCTATGCCGAGGTTAACGCACGAATAGGGACGTGCTCAGGCAGTGATGGCTACGGCCTGGCGGTCCGCGTCGGAGGCGGGAACTTCGACCGCGGCTATGCTCTCGAGTTCTCTTGTGACGGGTCGTATCGCCTTCGCAAGTTCATCGGCAATGCAGAGCCCGTAAGTCTGATCGACTGGACCGAGGCCTCCCAATTGCGCTCGGGTGCGGACGCCAGCAACCAGATGGGTCTAATGGCGAAGAGCGATAAGTTGTATGTGGTTGCGAACGGTGAGCTGATCGGCGAGACGTCGGACAACGACTACACCTACGGGGGTTTCGGGCTGTACGCCAGCGCAGTCGAGACAGCGGGGGTCGAGGTCGTGTTTGACGATTTTGCATTGTGGTACCTTCAGCCCTGAATGCGGCCCGTCGCTCCGGCTCGGTTCAGGGTAGCCCGACGGGCCGGCGTAAATCCGCGTTGACCGGCACCAACGTGTTCAGCCCGGCGCCAGGCTCGAGACAAACCCGACGGCCAAAAGCCGGTTCAGGTTCCAACCCAGCCATACCGTTGCCCCCACACCGGCCGCAGTTGAGTCCGTTCGCCACGACCGCACTCGGTCTGATCCTGGGCGGCTGTTCATCCGGATTCGCCGTCCCTTCAACCACCCCGATCGCCTCGCCCGTCCAGGCGCCAACCCCGACCTTCGTGTTCCCGACGGCTCCGGCGACTACGACACCCTCCCCGGCGCCCAGCCCTTCCCCGACGCCCGATCGGCTCCTGGGTCTTGGTCCTTACCTTTACCAAGACGACTTCAGCCGCAACGATGGCTGGCCGATCGGCCAGGACAGCCTGGGCGGGACGAGCTTCGCCGACGGCCGGCTTGTGATCGCCGTTCGGAAATCCGGCACGTACCGCTACGCGCAGAGCCCCTCTCCCGCGCTGACTGATTTCTTTGTCCAGGTGAGTGTCCGCCCCTTCTTGTGTGGACCATCGGACGACTTCGGGCTGATGTTCCGAATGGATGAAGACTCAAACCACTTTCGTTTCATTCTCGCTTGCGATGGCCAGGCGCGTGTCGCCCGCGTTCTCAATGGCCAGTCCTTCAATCTCATCCCTCCCACGGACACCTATGCCGCCATCCCGGGCCCGCTGTCCGAGAACCGCCTTGGGGTACTGGCGAAAGGCTCCGACTTCTTCTTCTTCATAAACGACGTTGAAGTGTTCAGCCTGCGCAGCGGTGTGATCCCTGCGGGCGGCCTCGGTCTTTTTGTACACAGCGCTGCCTCCGGACAGACCACGGTCGCATTCGATGACCTGTCTGCGCGGGCCGTCGCGCAAGACCTCACCTCTGCATCTCCGGCCCCTTCAACGCCGCCCAATCCTTCAGGACAGACACCATGAGCGAGGCAAAGCCGTTCCGCAATCGCCTGAATGACCTGACTCCGAAAGACTGGCTCAAGTTCCAGAAGTCCTGGTTTATTCATAATCCCCCGCCGCGACGGAAGGAAGTCCGGCGACACCCAGCCAAGTTCCCGGAATCGATGGCGCAGGAGTTCATCGAGTTCTTCACCAAACCCGGCCAGATGGTTTTCGACCCAATGGCTGGCACGGGCTCAACCCTGGTCGCCAGCCTGCGGGCCTCTCGGCATGCGATCGGTGTCGAACTGAGCCCGGTCTATACAGAGGTCGCGCGTCAGCTGATCCAGGAGGAGACGGCGAAACTCGGCCCGCCTGCAGACGGACTGCGCTGCGAAGTCATCACCGGAGATGCAGCCCGGTTGGAGGCCATCAACCTGCCGACCATGGACTACGTGCTGACCTCGCCGCCATACTGGGACATGCTGCATGCCCGCGGCGCCCAAGCTCAGCGCTCCCGCCGCTCTTCGAACGACCTCGACGTGACTTACTCCGATGATCCGGCCGACCTGGGGAATGTCTCAGACTACGGGGAGTTCCTCGACAGGCTGGTAGAGATCTATGCCTCCCTGCGCCCGCTCCTTCGCCCGAAGGCCTACCTGACGATCATCGTCAAGAACGTGAAGAAGGGCGGCCGGGTATACCCGCTGGCCTGGGACCTGGGAATGCGGCTGGGGGGAACGTACACGCTAAAAGACGAGAAGATCTGGTGCCAGGATGACATTCGGCTGGCGCCCTACGGCTTGGGAAACGCCTGGGTCAGCAATACCTTCCACCACTACTGCCTACAGTTCCGCTGGGAGCCCTAAAGTAAGGCTCCCGTAGGCTCCGGGAGCCTGAGATCACACGGTTTTCAAGTACTGATGGACCAGACTCACAGCGATGGCGCCCTCGCCAACCGCAGAAGCCACCCGGCGCACCGCCCCCTGGCGAACGTCTCCCGCGGCGAAGATCCCCGGCACACTCGTCTCCAGCAAGTAAGGATCGCGTTGAAGCCGCCACCCCTTCGGCCGTTTCCCGGCCTGGATCAGGTCCGGACCGGTGAGGATGAAGCCGGCCCGATTCCGCTCCACGACATCCGCCACCATATCGGTGTGGGGCACGGCCCCGATGAAGATGAACAGGGCCGCCGCTTCCAACGTCTGCGATTCTCCACTGTCGAGATGTTGGATTACGATCGACTCCAACTTCCCCTCGCCATGGACCGCTGTGACGTTCGTCTTGCAGAGTACCTCGATGTTCTCCCGCCCACCGATTTGGTCGATGAGGTACTGCGACATGCTTGAATCCAGGCTCTCGCCTCGGACCAGCATGGTCACCTTCCCCGCGTAGCGTGAGAAGAACATCGCACCCTGCCCGGCAGAGTTCGCTCCTCCCACGACGCAAATGTGCTTTCCCCGAAAGTGGGCGGCCTCGGTCAGGGCCGCCCCGTAATACACGCCGGCACCGGTTATCGCCTCGATCCCCTCCAGTTCGAGTTTCTTCACGCTGACGCCCGTGGCGATCAGAAGGGCGTGACAGCTCAGCTCCGTCCCGTCGGTCAATTCGACAAATCGGTATGGATCCTGGACGCGCACCGTCTTGGCTTCAACCGCAGTCAGGATCTCCACCCCGAAGCGCTTGGCCTGGGCAGTGGCGCGTCGGGCGAGATCGGCCCCACTTACACCGCTGGGAAAACCCAGGTAGTTCTCAATGCGCGAGCTTGTCCCGGCCTGCCCACCGGTGGCCTCCTGTTCGATCATCGCCGTACGCAATCCCTCGGAGGCGCCATACACGCCGGCGCCCAATCCGGCCGGGCCCGCCCCGACGATGATCAGATCGTAGAAGGGCTGCCTGGCCTGGGTTTGCATTCCGACCTTCTCGGCCAGGGCACGGTTGTCGGGCTCGGCCAGGTAAGAACCATCCGGGAAGAAGACCACGGGGAGTCTCCACTCGCCCTTGAGCGTCCCCTCAACCAACTCCTTGGTCACGCTGTCGGCCTCGATGTCCAACCACTGATACGGAACCTGGTTTCGAGACAGGAAGTCCTTGACCTGATGGCTTGACGCCGACCAGAGCGTCCCCGCCACCCGAATCCCGTCATAGGGAACCGGCACCGTCGCCAGCCAGTCGCTCAATAAGTCATCCAGGACCGGGTACAAATTCTGCTCCGGGGGATCCCAGGGCTTCATCAGATAGTGGTCCAGCCCGACAAGGTTGATGCTCTCGATTGCGGCCTCCGTGTCGGCATAGGCCGTCAGAAGGACTTTGCGTGCTTCCGGATAGATTTTGATCGCCTGAGCCAGGAATTCCGTCCCGCTCATGCTCGGCATGCGCTGGTCGACCAGGAACAAGGCGATGGGATCGTTGCGTTCCTTCAACCGCTGGACCGTCTCTAGCGCTTCGCCCCCTGAACCGACCTTAACGATCCTGTAGTCACCCCGGTAGTGTTGACGAAGATCGCGCTCAACGGCGTTGAGCACCTGGGGTTCGTCGTCGACAGTCATGATGATCGGCTTGGCCATGCTCCGTTCGCCTCCCGCCTTTCCACTCGACGCGCCGTCCGTATGGCTCTCGGCCGACCCCACGTGGTCGGCAATGAACTCGATGATCTCTTTGGCCCTCGAGCCGTGCAGCTTGGCCGCCTCGACGTTCCCCAGTTCGGTCTGTGCACGGCGCAGACCGGCGTGAATGCGCCAGGCTATTCGGCGCGAACCGATGGCCGCAGGCCGGTAAGAATAGCCGGGGATCCCGAGGGCGTTCTATCCTAAGTCCCTTTGTGGGAGGTCTCACTGAGCGGGCCGCCCGATAGATTGGAGGACCTTGTACCTTTGTTTGCTTCGCGCGAGCGACTAGTATATGCGATTCCCGCCGCATCGGCGTTGGGCGATGCCGCCGCGGTCTCCCCGGCTGCGACTGCCTCCCACGGATAGCACAACGGCCGTCTTCCGGGCGCGGCGTTGCGCCGGCCAACGATCCCGGGTATCCTAGACCTCACCCGCCCCTCGGGAACAGTCCACACAGGCGACGGATGTATATCGCAATCGAGGGGGTGATCGGGGTCGGAAAGACCTCCCTCGCCCGGCTCCTTCAACCCGTCTTTGAGGCTCGCTTGCTGCTCGAGGCGTTCGAGGAGAATCCTTTCCTCTCGGACTTCTACGGCGATCGGTCGCGCTTTGCTTTCCAGACCCAGATCTTCTTCCTGCTCAGCCGTTATCGTCAGCAAAGGGACTTGGTGCCGCAGGCCGTCAGTGCGGGCGATCTGATTGCAGACTACTCATTCGACAAGGACGCCCTGTTCGCCCGGCTCAACCTCGAAGCCGACGAGCTCGAGACGTACATGCTGGTGCATGAGGCACTGGCGGAACGCATCGAACGCCCCGATCTCACGGTCTACTTGAGGGTGAGCACTGACGTTGCCATGCAACGAATCCAAATGCGTGACCGTCCTTTCGAGAGAAGGATGGAGAGGGACTACATCGACAGACTCAACGCGGCCTATGAGGCGCATTTCATGAGCTCTCCCGACATCAAAGTCCTGACGATCGAGACCGATTCGTTGGACTTCGTGATTCATCCGAGTCACCTCAAGCAGATCACCAACCGCATTCGCTCTGCGCTGGGGATCCCACCCTACCAACCCGAGTTGCCCCTCATAGGAGACAACCCTCGGTGAGGATCACCCGCCGCAAGCTGATCGAGCTGGCACATCGAGAAGCCGACCGGCGGGCGGTGGAAGAAGATATCCTCTCGGCGTATCTGATCGGCTCCACCGTGCGCGGCGAGCCTTTGTTCGGAGGCACAGCCGATATCGATCTGATCCTGGTTCACAAGAACCCGCCCGCCTCCAAGCGAGAAGTCATCCCCCTCTCCGAAGATGTTCACCTGGATATCGCCCACCACGATCGGGCAACCTACAACGAGCCTCGCAGCCTGCGGACTTCTCCCTGGCTCGGGCCCGCTCTCTACGACCCCCTATTCCTCCTCGACCCTGAACATTTCCTCGAGTGGGCTCAGGCTTCGGCCAGAAGTCAATTCAACCGAGCGGACTACCGCCAGGCTCGGGCGTCCGGTCTACTGGCCAAGGCTCGAAGCGAGGTCGGTCAGTTGAAGATCCCCGGCGCTGCCTGGCCTGGGGCTTACCCCACGGCCGTCCTCGACGGAGTTAACAGCCTCGCCTTGTTAGTCGGGGCGCCTGCCGCGGGTCGGCGGCTCACGGTGACCTTAAAGCAGCGGACCGAAGAGGCCGGCCAGCCCGAGATCTTCGAGACCTTTCTGCACCTGATCGGGGCGGCCGCCCCTGACCGTCTGGACTTGCCGGGTTGGATCGACGCTTGGGAGCGCGCCTTCAGGGCGGCCTCATCCGGCTCTTCCGACCCGCGCCTAGCACCGTGTCGAATGCGCTACTACTTGTCCGGCTTCGAGGCGCTGAGCGAAGCCGGCTGGCCACAGGCGGTCGTCTGGACACTGCTCTCCACATGGCAGATCGCGCTCGAATCGCTCGGGGCAGGAGCCGACGGTGCGCGTCCCGAATGGGAGGCCTTTCTCCACGGGCTCAACCTGGAGGAGCAAGCCGCTGAAGAGAGGACGGGCGAGTTAGAAGCCTTCTTGGATGGCATCGAAGATCGCATCGAAAGCTGGTCACGCGCTCATGGTGCCTGAGGAGCTGCAGACGATCACCCCGACCAAGCGCTTCATCACCGTCGCCGGCAACATCGGCGTGGGGAAGTCGACCCTCGTCGGGTTGCTGGCTGCGCACCTGGGGTGGAAACCGTTCTATGAGACCGTCGGCGAGAATCCTTACCTGGCCGACTTCTATCGCGACATGCGCGCCTACGCCTTCCAATCCCAGGTGTTCTTCCTGGTTCGACGCCTTCGAATCCACCGCGCCCTTGTCGATCATCCGACTTCGGCCATCCAGGATCGGAGCATCTACGAAGATGCCGAAGTGTTCGCCCGAAATCTCTACCTTCAGCAGATGATGGAGGAGCGGGACTATTCCACCTACCACGAGCTCTACCAGACAGTCAGCCAGACCCTGCGTCCTCCGGATCTCGTCGTTTACCTGCGCGCCTCGGTCTCAACCGTTCAACAGCGGATCGCCCATCGCGCCAGGACGTTCGAACGCGACATCCCGCAGGACTACCTTTCCCGACTTGACGAGCTGTATGAGGCCTGGATCGCGCGCTTCACGCTCTGCCCGGTCCTGACCGTGCCAGCCGATGACCTCGACTATGTGGCTCACGGTTCCCACCTCGAGTTGGTTGTCCGCAAGATCCACGAGAAACTCGCCGGCAAGGAGGAAGTCGTCATCAATGCCGACGAGGTTTCCAAGGTCGAGCGCACCTGACCTTTCCTCCCTCCGATCGGCGCCTCAAGAGTTGTCGCACATTGCGGGCTGAGGTCGCCAAGGTTCCACACGGGACGCTGGACATTCCACTGACTCCCGCCCGCACTCCCGCCATTGATGCAGGTTCTCCAACAGCATGTAAGTGCAATGCAACACCGCGGTGCGATACGCTTGATTCGCTATCCTGAATCCGGTACAATCGCGCGACAACGGCTCGGACGGATGCCCGATGCTCTTCTGCCAAAGGAGGGGGCCTGATGGATACCATCAAGGTCTCTGCGGGATCGCGCACTTCCGCCGTCGCTGGAGCCATCGCTGGTGTCGTCCGGGAGCACAAACGGGCCGACGTCCAGGCTATCGGGGCGGGAGCGGTCAATCAAGCCATCAAGGCCATTGCCATCGCGCGTGGCTACCTCAACGAGGATGGCCTTGACGTCGTGTGTATTCCCGAATTCACAACGGTCGACATCGACGGGAAGGAGAGGACTGCCCTGCGCCTGGTTGTCGAACCGCGCTGATTACCCCCCTCGTCCCCGGTGATCTCGCCCGCTTACGTGTCGCCTGCGTGTGACGTATAAAGCCGCGTGTCCCGCACGCGGCTTCTGCATCGAGCAGATCACCAGAACTGTTCGCCCTTGCGACCCCCGTTACTTGATCTCCCTCTGACGGATTATCCGCGGTTGAGGACGGGCATCTCGAGCATGAGGGCCTCGAACGCCAGGCGCAAGTTGGCGTTCTTGGACACGTCTTCCAGAGTTCGCTGCGTAGCTTCGACGGCGGACACGATCTGCTCCGGTCCAAGGCACCGGGCGATCTTCTCGACCAGCCCGTCCCCGGCCGGGCCCCCGATTGCGGGAGAGGCCCCAAAGCTCCGATGCATCGCCTCCCGCCACAAGGCGAGCCACGTCTCGAGCACTTCCAGACTCTTCTCGCGTCGTTCTCCGCTCTCACCGCCGCGTGTCATCTTCTCGACGTAGCGGAAGCGCTCGCCGAGCTGGCCCTCCAGGAGCGCCAGCAGGTCGCTGACAATCTGTGCTCGCCGCGAGAGTGCCCGCTCGTCGGTCGATAGTCGGATGGCCCGGCCGGGCCGGCCACCGGCCAAGTTCGCCGCCAAGCCTGCCTGGACCGGATCAACTCCACGCCCGATCAGCCCCTCTGCGACCTCCGCCGGCGTCAGAGTTCGCAAAGAAATCAGCTCACATCGGGAGACAATTGTGGGAAGTACCGCTTCCGGAGTGCGCGCAGTCAGGAGCAAGACGACCTGCGACGCCGGTTCTTCGAGAGTCTTCAGCAGGGCGTTGGCGGCGCTGGGATTGGCCTCGTGGAAGCGTAGGAGAAGCGCCAGCCGCCAGCGACCCTCAAACGGAGCCAGAGCCAGCTGCCGTTGGAGCTGGCGCACCTGTTCCACCTTGAGCACTCCCCCCAGCCGATCCGCTTCAAGTTGATGAAGGTCAGGGTAGGTACCGGCCGCAATCAGCCGGCATGGCCGGCAGTGGCCACAGCTATCTCCCGGCTCGGGGGGCTCCTCGCAATTGAGAGCCGCTGCAAGCTGGAGGGCGAGGGTGCGCTTGCCGACCCCGTCTGGCCCACAGATCAAGTAGGCCTGCCGCGTCCTTCCATGCGCGAGGTTTCGACGGAGAAGCCCTACCGCCCAGTGGTGTCCGATCATGTCCCAGGGCATATGTGGATTCTAGCCTAGCCTCCCGCTATCCCTCAAGCCGAGGCGCTCTAAGGGAACCAGTGATCGTCCATTGGAGCACGCCGGATCCCCGCGTGTGAGAGTCTTGACGAAATCTACCCGAGATACTAGATTCACACATATTCCCGCGGAGTGCCAAGTGGCCGAACGGTCAAAGGATTGGCTGGGGCTGAGCGCCGCAGCTGAAATGCTGGGCATCCATCCTTCCACCTTGCGGACGTGGGCGGACAAAGGGGACATCCCTACCCATCGGACAGCCGGCGGGCACCGGCGCTTCCAGCGAGCCGAGATTGAGGTCTGGGCCGCTGCCCGCCGGACATCTCAGCCGGACGAGGTTCAAGTCGTCGTCCAGAACGCAATCGGTCGGACCCGCCTCGAGCTGGCCGACGGTCGCCTGAGCAAGGAATCCTGGTACATGAAGCTGAATGAGGCCCAGCGGGCGCGCTATCGCGAGGGGTCCCGCCGGCTTATGCGCGAGCTGATCCGCTGCTCCCGACTCGATCGCGCCCAGGCCGAGGCCGAAGCTCATGTCCTCGGCCGTGAGTATGCCCGCATCGGCCGCCAGGTGGGGCTTAGCCTGAAAGAGGCAGTTGCCGCCTTCCTGTTCTTCCGCGAGTTCCTCTTCGAGAGCATCTTCAACGTCTACGAGACCGCCGGCGTTCGCTTCTCGAACGCCTGGGGGGAGATGCGTCACAAGATCTCCGATTTCACTAATCAAGTCCTGCTGGCGCTGATCGATAGCTACAGCGGCGCGTAGCCCAACTGGGACATCTGCCTTCCTCCCCTTATTTCGGCCTCTGTCCACCCGACCGTCAGGCCGAATTGGCCGGCGCGGTATAATCCTCCCGTTCTCTTACCGCGGTGAGGCCACCCTAAGTGCTGGATCGTCTGCTCTCAAGCCCCATTCTCTCTCGAATCCGTCGCAATCACGGGCTGGAACATGCCACGATTCACATGCTGAGCCAGCGTTATCCCGGAACACCGCTGGTGGGTCGATCGGATGCACGCGGCTTCTTCCTGTACACCCAGCTACCGATCGAGGCGGTCCGTCAGTCCACCACGGAAGCACTGGAAAGGATGCGGGCCGGAGAGCATCGCCTGGCGATTCACCCCAATTGCGGCACCAACTTCCTCACCGCGGGTGTCCTGGCGACCATGGCTTCCTACTTCTCGCTTTATGGGGGCCGCGATGAACGCTGGCAAGATCGCCTGGCGCGTCTCCCCCTGGCCGTGTTCGTAACCTCGATGGCCCTGATCCTGGCTCAGCCATTGGGAAATGCCGCCCAACTCCACCTCACAACCCAGGGGGACCCGGAAGGGTTGCAACTGCAAGCCATCGTACCTTTGAGACGAGGGCGTAACAAGCTCTATCGGATCTTCACGTCGGATTGAGATGAGTTCACCGGCCCCGACGGTCTACCTCTTCTACGGCGACGACGAGCTGGCCCGGACTGAATTTATTGAGCGCTTGAGGGACAAACTCGGCGATCGCAGCCTGGCGGACCTCAACACCTACCACTCGAGGTCCGATCAAGACGACCTCGACCAGATCGAGCAGGCATGTGCCTCGATCCCATTCCTCGCCCCGCGCCGGGTGGTCATCATCGATGATCCAGCGCGGTTCCTCAAAGCAGATCCCCCTCGACGGTTAATGCGACTGCTCGAGGGTCTGCCTCAGACGACTGCCCTCGTGCTCAGCCAGACGTTAGATATGAGCCGTACAAGAGGCGACGATCACGAGGAGATCCAACCCCTGCTCGACTGGGCGCAGGCACACCCGGCGGAGGTGCTGATACGGAAATTCGTCATCCCGCGCGGCGCGGATTTCGCCCGCTGGTTGCGCGAGCGGGCAACTTCCTGCGGGGGGGAGATCGAGATGAGTGCTGCCCAGCTGCTGGCGGAGCACGTGCTGGGTGACCCCTACCTCGCCGACAACGAGCTGCTCAAGCTACTGGACTACGTCGACCGACGGCGCCCGATCGAGATCGCCGACGTGGAACGCCTTACGCCTCTGCACGGGCAGAGCGACGTCTTTGCCACCGTCGACGCCATCGGCGAACGAGACGGTCGCAAGGCGATCGCCGGACTACAGCGATTGTTGCAAGGCGACGACCCGCATTACGCCTTCCATATGATCGTCCGTCAGTTCCGTCTTCTGTTGCTGGCGCGCCAAGCCCTCGACGCCGGCGTCGACCCGCAGGACGCACTGCGCGTCCATCCGTTCGTCGCCTCCAAGGTCACCGCCCAGGCGCGCAGGTTCGGGCGCCCCATGCTCGAACGCGTGTATCACAGGCTCCTGGAGATCGATGTCGGATCCAAGACCGGCGAGGCGGATCTTGAGGTCGCCCTCGAGGATCTCGTGGCGACCGTCTCGCGCTGAGGTGAACGGCACGCATGGGCTTCTCGGCGGCAGGCAAGAGTCAGTCGAGAGCATGCCTCGGAAGTCTACCTGGGGGAACCAATACGTCCTAACCCATCGGAAAGAGTGCCGTCAATCCATAGCTGGGGCTGGTTCCACACTTTCGGATTCGCGGATCCCGAGCCACAAGTGGTCCGGAAGAACGGATTTGCTCGTGCGCAATTCCATCCTACCGACACCTTGGAACACTTCTTCTCCCAAGGTGGCCGGGTGCACGATGCACAAGGTGGGGGTTTGCCCGTACTTGCCTCGGTAATAGGCCGCAGCCCGCTCAACCCGGTCGGTGATTCCTTTCCGATTGTCATCATCCAGCCAGAGCATTCCGACTCTCATCTCAGCCTCCTGAGCCATTAAGCACGCGCTCAATCCTCCACAACCCTCGCACCGGGTCTTGAGATAGCCAGCAACGCAACCCCCCGCTCGTGCGAAGGCGGATCCGTACCGCGCGGGCGCCAGACGTCGGCCGTTGTGGTTCGATCCAACGGAGGGTCTCGATACTGCGGATGCGATGTCTCCTCCCGCGCCAGGTGAACTCGGAGGGAAAACGGCCTTCCGGGCTCCGATGAACCTGCACAGGCTCACCCATCACAAGTCCATTCATCCTGCTTACCCTCCAACCGCCTCAGCCGCGCTGGACTTTGCCCGCAAATCGCCGGAGATTGAATACGAAAGCGTCGACCGACCTGGCCGCTTGCCAGTCCGAAACTGCCTCATGGATAAGTCCAGATCGGAGGCGGAGAGCCAGGCAGCCGTGAAGGGGAAGGCCCGCCCGCTCGCCCTCAACGTGAACCTCCCCGACTTCACCCCGCCGTTGACGAGCGCCCAGCCCTGAGCGCGGAGCCAAGGTAGTGAGGATTCATCGCCGTCTTCCCGACCGCAGAGGATGATGTGTATCCCCCAATGGTTACCCTGGTCAGCGAGACGTTCAAGACGTTCGCCAGCCATCCGATCCGAGTCGATTAGGCTGACCACGTCGTCGACCGCCAGGACGAGATCCGGGCGAAGGATGCCATACTTCTCGCGCCGCAGGCCTTCCTCGGCGAGCCAGTCCAGCAACTCGAGCGCAAAGCGCGGCTCGGTTGCAAGATCTATCAATGCATGAGGCAAGGCCTCAAGCACCGCCAGCTCGCGGCCGCCCAGGTCGATCCCGAAGAGTTGGACCACGGATTGTCGGTTGGTGAGGCTCAGGGAGACTATCATCGAGCGCAGGAGTTCGGACTTCCCGAAGCCCGGCGTCCCCAGGATGGCGGCGTGCCAGGAGCCAGGCTGGTTCAGCGGTAGAAGAAGTGGGGCGCCCTGGTCGTCGATCCCGACAACCAGGGTCATCCTGGGGATATCACCGATCGACCGGACCAGGGGCAGCAGCCGAGGCCGGTCCGGATCGCCACCTGGGACATCGATGGCGAGGCCGTCCCCCTCCCGGACGATGTGAACCTGAGGCACACCCAGCGCCAGGGCAATCGACCCCTCTACCCGCTGAAACTGCTCGGTCGTGGTCCGGTTCAAGGGGGTTGCCATGTAGCGGACACCCCCCTCCCGGACTTGCCCACCCTGGATGCGGACGGGCAAGGACAGCCCGAAGAGCGCCTGCTCGAGGCGGTTTGCCTCCTCGTTCACGTCCATCGGTCCTTCTTTCGGTGGCCCCAAATCAGCACTCCCACGATAGAACGGGTGTGCTAGTTATTCTACAGAACATTTGTTCGTATGTCAAGCCGCTCCCCGCACACAGGCGGGTTCGAGATCCCTTTCTCTCCGGCGCGAAGCAGTGGCCGCGCGGCAACCCGAAGGTCGATCTCTCACAGTCGGTCGATTCGGCTGAGGATTTCGCCCTCCACCCGACTCGTTGGGCGCCCGTAGACGTGCCGGCGAGCCCCCACAGGATGGCCGAGGCCCATGTGCTACAATTCAGGCCGATCATAAGGCCGCCTGTATGACCGACCTCCGGCCCTCCCCCATCGCTGGAACGTGGTACCCAGGGGATCCTGGAATCCTCATGCAATCCGTGGATGGCCAGCTCGCGGCCTCATCCGTTTCTGCTCTCCCGGGCAAGGTCATCGCCGTCATCGCCCCCCATGCGGGACACCGCTATTCGGGCCAGGTTGCAGCGCACGCGTTCAGGTGCCTGGAGGACACACATCCCGAGGTCGTCGCTGTCGTCTCGCCCCTGCACCAGCCGTACCCGGCCCAAGTCATCGCGACCTCCCACGAGGCCTATGCCACACCACTGGGGATGATCTCGGTCGATCGCGGTCTTCTCGCCCGCTTCGGGGCCGAACTCATGCGGCTGGCCGGGATCCGGTTGGAGACGATCGCCCACGATCAGGAACACTCGTTGGAGATCGAACTCCCCTTCCTTCAACGCTCCCTTGGGTCGGCGTTCCGCCTGCTCCCGATCATGCTGCGAGACCAGTCCAAGCCTGTCGCGCGAGCAGTGGGTCAGGCCTTGACGGCCGTCCTCAAGGACTCCGCCGCGATCCTGGTCGCCAGCTCGGACCTCTCCCACTTCTACCCCGACTCGGTGGCGCGCCGCCTGGACGCCGAACTCCTAGCCAGAATCGAAGCTTTCTCGCCGGAGGCCGTCCTGGAGGCAGAAGATGAAGGGGTCGGGTTTGCCTGCGGCCGGGGCGCCGTCGCCGCGGTTCTGTGGGCGGCGGCCGATCTCGGAGCGAATCGGGTCCAGATTCTGGCGTACGCAAATTCCGGGGATGTGACCGGAGATGCCAGCTCTGTCGTAGGCTACGGCGCCGCCGTGATCTACCGCACGGAAGCGGAAGATGAGCCCTCAGGACCTTGACCCTCCGCGGCCGTCTCCAGCCGGACTCCTCGCGCTACGCGTTGGGTCACGCATTGGATGACCAGCACTCTTTGGATTGATCTCTTGAAACTGGCCGGGGTAGCCATCCTCGTTCTGGCGAACGGGTTCTTCGTCGCGGCCGAATTCGCCCTCGTGAGTATTCGCCGCACCCGCGTCGCTGAACTTCTTTCACAGGGCAACAACGCCGCCGGCTGGGTTCAGAAGGCGGTGAGTGATCCGGATCGATTTATCGCCGCCACCCAGCTCGGAATCACGCTGGCCAGTCTAGGGCTGGGTTGGATGGGTGAGCCTGCCCTGGCTCATCTCATCCAGCCGGTTGTCGACCTATTCCCGGCGACTTTTCAGCCCGGGGTTTCGCACAGCATTTCGGCCGTGCTGGCCTTCGCCGCCATCACCTTCTTGCACGTCGTCATCGGCGAGCTCGCCCCGAAGTCGATCGCGCTGCAAAGCCCCGAGCGGATCGCTCTCATCGTCGCCCGACCGACGGTCTGGACCGAGTGGATCTTCAAACCTGCGATCTGGCTCCTCAACGGGGCCGGGAACGCGCTCCTGCGCTTCGCCGGGTTCAAACCGGCCTCCGGCCACGAGCTCGTGCATTCGGTGGAGGAACTCAAGATGCTGGTGACGGCCAGCGCAGTGGGGGGTGTGGTCGAGTTGGATGAAGAGGAGATGTTGCACGCCATCCTCGACTTCGGCGATACCCTCGTGCGGCAGGTCATGGTCCCCCGGACAGAGATGGTCGCCGTCCCCGCCGATGCCGGCATTGAAACCTTGAGAGAGGTCGCCGTCCAGAACCCGTATACCAAGATGCCGGTTTACGAAGGCAGTCTGGATCACGTCATCGGTGTGGTACATCTCAAAGACATCTTGCGCGTCATGTATGGCAAGGGTGCAGGAGTGAAAACGGCACGCGACCTGATGCGCGAGACGATCTTTGTCCCCGAGACCGCGCGTGTCGCGACCTTGCTCAAACGGTTCCGTACCCGGCAACAGCACTTGGCTATCGTGCTGGATGAGTACGGCGGCACGGCCGGCGTTGTGACTCTGGAAGACCTGCTCGAAGAGATCGTGGGCGAGGTCAGTGATCCTTTCGATGCCGAGCCGGAGATTCAAGCCATGGCCGACGGCTCGTCCCTGATCGACGGCCTGACCTTGATCGATGAGGTCAACGACCACTTCCGCCTGAGGCTGGCCAACCCGCACTATGACACCATCGCCGGGTTCATCCTGGGTAAACTGGGGCGCCTGGCCCAGGTCGGTGACAGCGTCGAAGTCGATGGCGCCACCTTGCGCGTAGAAGCGATGGACGGCCGACGCGTCGCCCGAGTCTCTTTGACACCCAGACAATCGGCCATGGAGGCCCGCCCGGGAGCGGATCCATCGCCTTGATCTACGTCGAGGTCGCGGTCAATCTCTCCCCAGTTCGAGGGACCTTCCACTACCACTTGCCCGAAGACCTGGAGAGGCACGTCCGTCTAGGCCATCTGGTCACTGCGCCCTTCGGGAAGCGGCGCGTCCAGGGTGTCGTTGTCGGCTTCCCCCCCGTCCCCGAGGTCCCCGAGACTCGACCGATCGAAGGTCTGGTCGATCCTGAGCCCGTCTTCACCCCAGGACAGCTCGAACTCGCACGCTGGCTGCAGGCAGAGACAACAGCGGTCTTCATCGACTGCTTGACCTTGATGCTGCCGCCGGGCTTAAGCCAGGAGGCCGATAGCCTGTATCGCTTGCAGCGACCGGACGTTCGATCTGAAAGCCGGACGGCGCAACGCCTCATGGCCCTGCTGGAAGAACGTGGTCCACTTCGCGGACGCCAGATCCAGCATGCGCTGGCGCACCTGCGATGGAAGCCTCAAGCGGAGGTGATGGTGCGAAAGGGCGTCCTGGCGAGAGAGCCCGTTCTCAATCCTCCGAGCGTGCGTCCGCGTCATGTCCGGACGGCCCGGCTGTCGATACCGCCCGAATCAGCCTTCACCGGGTTCGACGAACAGCCTGTCCGATCCGCCGCGGCGACACGGCGGCGGCGGGCCGTCCTCGACATCCTGACAGCCGACGGAGGCCCGGTCGAGGTCAGCCGTATCTACGATGCGGCCGGCGCGAACCTGTCCGACCTGCGTTACCTCGAGGACCTTGGGCTGATCGGCCTGAGCGACGCCGAAGTCTGGCGCGATCCGCTGGCTGGCGTGGATTTCGTCCCCAGCGACGCTCCGCGATTGACACCCGACCAGTCGCGTGTGTGGGAGGTCGTGCGAGAGGCGATCCTGGCCTCCCCTTCGGCCTTGCCCCGTCCCTTATTGCTTCACGGCGTCACCGGATCGGGCAAGACCGAAATCTACTTGCAGGCGGTCGGTCTGACCCTCGAGCAGGGCCGGACCGCGATCGTGCTGGTTCCCGAAATCGCCCTCACTCCGCAGACCATTCGACGCTTCCTGGCCCGCTTCCCGGGCCGCATCGGCCTGCTGCACTCGCAGCTGTCGGAGGGCGAGCGATTCGACACGTGGCGCCGTTGCCGAGCGAGCGAGATCCAGGTGATCATCGGGCCTCGGAGCGCGTTGTTCGCTCCTTTGTCCGATATCGGGTTGATTGTGGTGGACGAGGCGCACGACGAGTCGTACAAGGAGCAGGGTACCGCCCCGCGCTATCATGCGACCGACACAGCGCTGGGGTATGCCCGGATGCTCGGCGCGGTCTGCCTCCTCGGCAGCGCTACTCCCGACATCGTCACAACATACCAGGCGGACCACGAGCTTCTCCACAGGTTGATGTTGCCTCAGAGGATCATGGGACATCGGGAGCGGCTCGGTAGACAGGCCGAGCGCCTGGGTCGTCGTCCACGCTACCGCCCGGATCACGACCAGGCCCTCTCGATCGATCTTCCTCCGGTGCGCGTGGTTGACATGCGTCAGGAGTTGAAAGCCGGCAATCGTTCGCTTTTCAGCCGCGCGCTGCATCAGGCGTTAGCCGAATGCCTGGCCGGGGGCGAGCAGGCGATCCTGTTCCTCAACCGCCGCGGATCCTCTACCTACGTCTTCTGCCGGGATTGCGGACTGGTGCTGCACTGCCCGCGCTGCGACACCCCGCTCACATACCATACCGCCAAGGAGCGATTGCAGTGCCACCATTGCGGCTACGAACGCAGGCTGCCTTCAACTTGCCCCAATTGCGGCGGCCGTCGGATCCGCCAGTTCGGAGCCGGGACACAGAGGATTCAAGCCGAGGTCGAATCCGCATTCCCGCAGGCGCGCACGCTTCGTTGGGACTGGGATGCGACGCGCAGCAAGGGTGCTCACGAATTCATTCTCTCCAGGTTTGCCGGGCTGGAGGCGGACGTTTTGATCGGGACCCAGATGGTGGCCAAAGGGCTTGACCTGCCGTTGGTCACGCTGGTCGGGGTTGTTTCGGCGGACACCGGGCTCAACCTTCCCGACTACCGCGCGGCGGAGAGGACGTTCCAAGTCCTGACCCAGGTCGTGGGCCGGGCAGGCCGCGGCCTGCTTGGCGGTCGGGTTATCCTGCAGACCTACCAGCCCGATCATTACGCCGTGCGAGCCGCCGCGGCGCACGACTATCAGTCCTTCTATGAGCAAGAGCTCGGGTTCCGCAGGAGCCTGGGATATCCCCCTTTCACCCGGTTGGCGCGTCTCGTCTTTCGCGACTCGTCTCCGACCAGGGCCGAAACCCAGGCCCGCTATGTGGGCGAGACATTGCAGCACAAGATCCAGCATGAGGCAGCCAATGCACACCTCATTGGCCCCGTTCCGTGCTTCTACCGGCGCCTCCGGGGGGAATATCGATGGCAGATCGTCATCCGCGCCTCCGATCCGCGCCCCCTGATCCCAAGCGATCTCGATCCGGGCTGGATCGTAGATGTCGATCCGGTCTCGCTACTATGATTCGGGGCGCACCCCACGATCACGGCAGCCAGCGCGGCCCGCGTTCGTGCTGTACACCTTTGATCAGATTCCTAAGAGTGGTGCCCACATGAAAGACGTCCAGAAGCTTCTGAAAGTTTACCCCCAGGCCATCTTCGACGGAAAGACCCGGGCATGCCTGGTCATAACCGTCGCACACCTAAGCTCGTACAACAAAGTCCTTCGCGCCGCCCATAGCGGGGCTACGCGTCAAGGACGGATCCCCTTCGTGGAGGGCTTGCGTGGAGGTAACTGAAAAGCGTCTGCTACTAATCGCAGTCGTTGCCATGTTCTCGGCCGCCTACTGGTACGGTGCGGTCCGACAGCTCCTGTATGTCAATACTGACATGCAGGAGACGGATCAGCTGTCCTACATCGACTACGCAGAGAAATTGAGCCGGTCCCATTTCACCCGAGTCCCCGAATACAATCGGGTCCCTCTCTATCCGTTGATCCAATCGTTCTTCTTGCAGACGGACATGACCGAGAGCCGGTACTTCGAGGTCGGCAAGTTCAACAACGTCGCGCTCTCTCTCGGTCTCCTGCTGGCATTCGGCGTGATCGCGGCGCAGGCAATTGGTGGATTCAGTAGCGCGGTTCTGACCCTGCTGACGGCTTTCGAGGTGTTCATTTTCAAGGCGGGCTGGTTTCAAGCGGAGCTGCTCTTCTACTTCTTGAGTTTCGTCCTGTTCCTCCTAATGTGGCGGACCTTGCAGCGCCCCTCCTGGTCCCGGGCCGTCGGCGTCGGGGTGACGGCTGCCCTCGCCCACCTGACCAAAGCCTCCATCCTGCCCGGGCTGGTGCTTTTCTTGGGCGTCCTTGCTGAAGAGGCCATAGCCGAGCTGGTAGCTGCCCGACGATCTACCGCCTCCACTGAGCTCCGGCGGCGATCGTCTGGTTTTCACAAGCTCCTGATGGCTGGGGGGATCGTAGTTGTCTTCGTGGGCGTTCAATCCCCCTATCTATTGGCCACCAAGCGGGACACCGGCCGCTTCTTCTATAACGTCAATTCCACTTTCTATCTGTGGTACGACTCTTGGCCTGAGGCCGTGGAAGGCACCCGGGCCCACGGCGATCATACCGGCTGGCCGGACCTGCCGCCAGAACAAATCCCGACCCCACAGAAGTACCTCAGAGAACACTCGCTGGGCCAGATCCTCACCCGAATCGGGAAGGGCGCCGACAACGTGCTGGACAGGGTCCGCGATTCCTACGGCTACCATCGGTTTGTGGCGCTCTACGGAGTTTTGGTCGCGCTCGCCGCCGTGGCGAGACGGCAGCAGGTGGTCCGCGGGGCCCGGGAGAACCTCAGCCTGTGGTTGTTCGTGGTCCTGTACTTCGGCGGCTACGCGCTGCTCTACTCCTGGTACGCGGCGATCGCGTCGGGCAACCGACTGATCCTGGGCCAATTCATGCCGTTGATGTTCTGTCTGTTTGTCGCCTTGGAGAGGCTGCTGGGAGACACCCATCTGGCCGTGAAGGGACGGTCGGTGTCTGCGGCCTCGGCGGCTCACTTCTTCGTTTTGATCTTGCTGCTGCCCGATATCTATTTTGTCGTGACCCGGCGGGTTGTGACCATCATCGGCGGCTACTAGTCGTGCGGCGCGGTTGTCGCCCGTTGGCGCAGTGTCGCCAGCAGGCACGTTCCATGGCGATTGACGCCGGGCGGGAACGCAGGGCTCCGTCACAACCGACCACCGGCACGCAAGCAACCTGCATGTATGCTAGGATCAGTTTACAACCCTCGGAATATATGGCATCAGGAATCGCCTCCTTGTGTTTCGCGGTTATCCACTCGAAACAAAACGACTCGGCCTTTGCCGCCAGGCTCTGCTATGTCCACAGAGATCTGCCCGCGCAACTTCAGTCTGTATTCCATCTCATGGGCCCGACGGTATCACAGCCAACCCGATACGATCATTCTCGATTTCATCACGACGGAGTCTTCGATGGTCACTGTCCGGGAATTCCTCGAACGCCATCTTCAGGCAATCTTCGATGGCGACCTCGCCAGCTACCGCGCCACGACAGTGGAAGACCTCACACTATACGAGTGGTACGTGACCCCGAACCGGATTGACGGCCTTCCCTTTCACGACTTCATGATGACGGAGGCGAAGCGCGGGGATACGGCGGGGATGGCTCTCGATCCCCTTCCACCCTCCGGCACCCCGGAGGATAAGGCGCGCCTCCGGTTCGATCTGGCGAACTACCATGAGCAGCGTTACGCCGGCACCGCCATTTGCTCGTACACTCTTCTGATTTCAAAGGGTGGCACGGCCGGGGTCAAGGTCCAGAGTTACAACGAGAGCCGGGTCCTCGTCGACTTCGATGGGGCGTGGAAAGTCGTCCACGTCCACAAGTCGCCCAGTTGGAACGCTCCCTACCAGGCGCCCGGCGCGACGTGAGGCTTGCGAGGCTGGGGAGACTGTCCGGCGCCGTTCGGCCTCGGCGGGGCTCCGCCTGGAGGGCGCGGGGTCCGAGCCCGCTTGACACGAGAGGCGAATACTGCTAATTTAGATCCGAGATGGCAACCGCAAACCTGCCCGTGACGAAGAAGTCGAAGCATCAGCTCTGACCGAGTCGTCCGGCTAGCATTGCATGCCTGTACCTAAGACACCAAACCCCGCCGGACCTCCGGCGGGGTTTCGCTTTAGGGTGTGACAAGAGAGGAGAGGTCAAGATGGTCGAGGCGATATGCGTCGAGTGCGGGGCGACTATTCCGCTCTCGGCAGGCCTGGTCCTGGGGGAGATCCTGCCCTGTCCGGAATGTGCCGTTGAACTCGAGGTCACCTCGATCAATCCGGTCCAGGTTTCACTGGCGCCCGAGGTTGAGGAAGACTGGGGGGAATGATGCGCCTGGCGATGATCGTCTCTCGGGTGCGGACGGAGGAGAAACTCCTGCTGGAGGCATTCCAACGGCTGGGAGTAGAGCCCGAGGTGATTTCCGACGATGGGATCGTGCTGGATCCGGTAGAGCTCGATCCGTCGTGGCTCGAGTACGACCTCGTCCTGGCGCGCAGCCTGAGCGCCTCGCGCGGGCTTTACACCACGCGCATCCTCAACTCCTTTGGTGTCAACACGGTCAACACCTACGAGACCTCAGCCACTTGCGCCGACAAAGTCCTGACGACCGTCGCCCTGGCGCGGGCCGGGGTCTCCCAGCCCTCGGCGCGATTGGCCTTCACCCCCGAGTCGGCCACTCGGGCCATCGAGAGGCTCGGATACCCGGCCGTGCTCAAGCCGGCCTTCGGATCGTGGGGACGACTTTTGGCCAAGGTGAATGACCGCGACAGCGCAGAGGCCATTCTCGAACATCGTCAGACACTGGGGAATTTCATCCATCACGTGTACTACGTCCAATCCTATGTGGACAAGGCGCACGGTCGGGACATCCGGGCCTTCGTCGTCGGCGATCGGACGATTTGCGCTATCTACCGAACCTCGTCGCACTGGATCACCAACACCGCCAGGGGCGGAGTTGCCAGCGCCTGTGCAGTAACGCCCGAGCTCGATGATCTCTGCCTGCGTACGGCGCAGGCGGTCGGCGGAGGGGTGCTGGCCATCGATCTGTTCGAGGCCGACGACGGCCTGGTTGTGAACGAGGTGAACCACACCATGGAATTCCGCAACAGCATCGAGCCGACAGGAGTAGACATCCCGGGCGAGATCGCCGCTTACGCGGTGGATCTGGCCACCGTCGCACCCCGCCCGGTCAACAGGTGAAGATGAAACGCACGGCGGCGATCGTCGGGGGTTCGGGTTATGTCGGGGGTGAGCTGCTGCGCCTGTTGCTCTTTCATCCGACCGTCGAGGTCAACCAGATCACCTCACGCAGCCATGCCGGCGAATTTGCCCACGCCCTGCACCCGAATCTGCGCGGCTCGACCGACCTTCGCTTCACCTCGACCGACGATCTGGCCGGCTGCGACGTGCTCTTTCTCGCGCTGCCCCACGGCGAAGCGGCCTCGATCATCGACGATCTCGCCGGAATTGCGGGCGCCGTAATCGATTGCTCGGCGGACTTTCGTCTGCGGGACGCCGAGGCCTACGCTGGCTGGTACGGCCACCCGCACCCGACGCCAAACCGCCTGTGCGAATTCGTCTACGGGTTGCCGGAGCGGCACCGCCGGGACTTGAGCGCCACCCGATTCGCCTCGGGTGTTGGGTGCAACGCCACCGTCTTGAACCTGGCATTGGGGCCGCTGGCGGATGCCGGGTACCTGGAGAGGGTCGTCGCCGATGTCAAAGTCGGGTCGTCGGAGGCGGGGGCTGAGGCCAGCCCGGCTTCCCATCACCCGGAGCGCAGCGGAGCAGTCAGGGTCTATAGCCCGTCCGGCCATCGCCACCTTGCAGAAGTAGAACAGGAGCTCGGCGCGTTTCCGATCCACCTGACCTTGACCGCCATCGAAATGGTCCGGGGAGTCCACCTCACGGCGCACTGCTTCCTCAAACCGGGGTCTCCCTTGAAGGACGAACGCGCGATCTGGGAGCTCTATCGCCAGGCGTACGCGGCTGAGCCGTTCATCCGGCTGGTAGCCGCGAAGCGAGGCCTGTATCGCTATCCCGAACCCGGGATCCTGGCCGGGACGAATCTGTGTGACATCGGTTTCACTCTTGAACCTTCATCGGGCGTCCTGATCGTGATCGCCGCGTTGGACAACCTGATGAAGGGAGCTGCAGGATCGGCGGTCCAATCGATGAATCTCATGCTGGGGATCGATGAGCGCTCGGGGCTGACCTTCCCGGGATTGCATCCGGTCTAGGTCGTGTTCGGCAACGGGAGAATAGAGTCGCGTTGAGACAGCTCAGGCCCCCTGTTCCCCCCGGGAAGAACATCGAGGGCAGACTCCGCCAAGACCTTCGGTGCGAGCGGTCCCTCTCTCGGCTTTCGGAGCCAGTGAACGAATGGAGACATTTGCGTCCGTTTGTCATGGCTAACAATCCGAGGACGAGTCAACGTCAATCAGAAGCGGGTCCCGACCTCACCCCCCGACCCCCTCTCCGCCGTGAGGCTGTGGAATCACCCGAAGGACACAAGGCGGAGAGGGGGGAAGAAGTCTCGGAGGGAGGGGGGCGGCGAAGCCGCCCCCCTCCCTCCGGAAAACCTCATCCCCCTCCCCCGGCGGAGGGACGTGCAGGGAATAGGGCCGACAAGCCGGGGGAGGGGGACAAGGGGGTGGGGGCCATTGTCACTTCGGCGGGCGTCTCACCGTCCTGCTGCAGATCACGGATGGGACGATTCACTCTCGACATTTCGGCAGAGGAGCGCAGGAGAAGCCCTCGATACAGCGAGGTGATGTGCACATGCTCGTGACGATGCGAGAGAGACTGGGGCCGTCGGCCGACATGCGACTGCATTCGGTCTTACGGAAGTAGACATGACAGCGACCGTGGGGAGACACCCGATGGGAACAGACCGGATCGTCATCAAGATCGGGGGAAGCTCGGGGATCGATCAGAACGCAGTGTGCGACGACATTGCCGAGTTCGTCCACGGCGGCGC
>Ga0209342_10000495_pt1 | contig 45466 bp, 48 predicted proteins | sample RifCSP16_2_FD_184023 | JGI IMG/M metagenome (GOLD analysis project Ga0209342, IMG submission 184023) | Soil microbial communities from Rifle, Colorado - Rifle CSP2_sed 16_2 (SPAdes) (version 2) | ecosystem: Environmental > Terrestrial > Deep subsurface > Rock core/Sediment | place: Rifle...
CTTCCGATCTTTGAAAGTTTTTTAGAAAAAAATCTCGGCGTCGGTGGAAATGCTGCAAGTTCATGTAAAATAAATTTGTAGAAATCCTTTTGTGCGCTATGCCATAGCCGTGTTCAAATGCTGTACTGTCTCCACCAGTTTTTTCTTAGTCAGTTGGGTATAGTGTGAGATTGTAGTTCTTATGTTTTTATGAGAGAGCATTTTGCTGACCGTATAAATATCTATCCCCATTTCAAAAGCCAAACTTGCGAATGTTTTTCGAGCAACTTTACTGGTCAGTTTTTTATTTAGACCTGCTATTTCGGAAATCACTTGAAGATATGTATTGAGTTTTTGGCAGCTGATGTTAGGAAGTGCACTATTGGTGGATTTAGCTTCTTCCCGATACCTGTTTAATATTACAACTGCCGGCTCCATGAGCGGCATCTCATGGAATGACTTAGTTTTCTGAGTCTGTATGGTGTACCAATAGATACCCCTTTCATCCTTGCGGATATTTTGAGGCTTGAGGTTGCTCACGTCACTCCATCTCAATCCTGCGGCATAAACCGAGAACAGGAAAAAATCGCGAACACGCTGAAGCGATTTATTGCCACCTAAATTATGATTCTTAAGAATTTTTATTTCTTCATTGGTGAGATAAACAATGGCAGGCGGTCCTTCGCTCTTTTTTCTATAACCCTGAAATGGATATTTTTCCAATACCTCTTTATTTACCGCATCATTGGCAACCGCTATCAGTTTTTTCAGAATCGCATTTGCTGAGATCCGTTCTCTGGGTTTGTTTGATGATTTGATGGGAGTTGACATAAGGTACTGCTCAAAGCCCACGATAAATTTAATGGATAAGGCGGTAATCTTGAAATTTATATTGTGCTTGGCGACTAAATAGTCCCTGAGAAGATTTCTGGCGCTGATATAATGACTGATGGTTCCATCTACGTATTCAGAGGTTCGTTGTCTTTTTTCCTCTATATGGGTGTCATAAAATTGGAGCAATTCTATAGATGAATTTTGCCTGACTTTCCCCCTGAATATTTTTCGGATTTCTTTTACCGATGGTTCTTTACCATTCTTTTTTAATTCGTTGAATATTTCATCGAATCTTGTTTTTGCATCTTCCAGTTTCCGGTTGTTGTAAATATTGAATTTAAGCAGCGGATTAAACATTTCATGATCAATATTCCAATTACTGGGTTTCGCCTTTAGTCTCAGGGAGATTTCCGTTTTCTCATCGAGATACGTCAGGCGGGCATATACTGGGTATTCCTTTTCCTTATTTTTCTCTTTGGGATACCCATACAGGTAAATTTTAATTGTAAACTTTCTTTGCTCGAAAAAATTCATAGCGTATATTTTTATTAGTTAATTTTCTTTTTCTCTGCGTTCAAGCAACCTTCGGAAGTCGCCTGCCCTGTAAAAATTACTTTTTCCCCCGATGCTCGAACGGCTGATGTGACCTTCGTTCCGCAGTTTCAGCAAAGTTCCGCGAGACAAACCCGTTATCTCTTTCACCTGCTGTTCTGAAATAAAATCACCAAGAACCTGTTCCTTCTTTTTATTTAATTCCCGCCCGCTGATGGCTTCTTTCAGGAGTTCCATCTCCTTTTTCAGAAGTTTTACCTCTGCAATAAGTTCGTTATATTCGTTCACGATAATGCGCGTTTTTTTGACTCGGTGAAAAAATTTACTCGTTTGAAAGTTTCAATCAGAAGCAATCATCGTCTCCTCGCCGCTCCTAAATTTTTCTGTCGCATTCCGGTGAGAAACCAAGCGTTTCGCCCGTCCCGGCTCGCCCGGACTCTTCTTGTCGCTCCTGATACGATGCAGGTTTTCAGATTATCTGTAAGCGCCTTCCATGCTAATTTAACGAACCGGGGACAGAAAAAAAATTCTCTGCAAGAAAAACTTTCTAACGCTCAGCGGTTTGGTGAAATGTCTGCAGGTCTGAGATAAAAGCCCATGAAAAAATATTTTACGGTTGTTCTCTGTCACCAAACACCTTACAAAAGTCTGAGTTGCCAAGTCCCAGAGGAGAAAACTCGTTCCGGTTGAGCCGGTTGAGGCATTTTCTATTTTGGGATGACAAAACTTTTACTGAGATAAAGAAAACTGCACCTAAAAAAGTGAGAAAAGTAGCGGGATAAGGAAGCATTGGGCGTTTTGCATGGTAATTTGTCTCGTTTCGGAACAAAAAATAAGGCGAGAACATCCCTTTCGGATACCATCGTCTCACTAACGGAAACACGGAGGAAATAATTCTGTCATGCGAGAGAACTCGCCTGAATAACATCTCGGACTGAGAAATTCTTCTTGGTTATCTTGGAAACTATCGGTTCGGTAATCACATCAACCCTGTATCCGAACTTGCCGCTCTCGTAATTGATGATTCCGTCCGCCTTCATCTTCTTCATGGTGAGCTTGAACTTATCTTTCGACATGAACAAAATGAGGTCGTCGCTCTTTATGGGAACGAGCGCCTTGTGGTTCAGATCGCGCTTGGAATGTGATTTGGCGAAGATCATCGTATTATATCTCGATAGCAATTCGCCAAGTATCGCCACCTCGTAAACATCCCGTCCTATGGAAGTAAGCTGTATCATCTTGTCTATCCTGTACCATATTTTATTGCCAGCTGACATATTTGTTTCTTGTATATGAAATTATTCCTGTCTGACTTTTCCTATGGATATTATATTTACAAGCGCCATTAAAGTTTCTTCTGATGCTTGAAAGCGGCAGTTTCAAGACGCCATTACACCTCCATTTTATCATTTGGGAGCGCCAGTTTCGTTCTATAAATCGCCTAAGCGCTTGGTATCCAAAGCGCAGGGGGCTTACAATATATAAGAGATTCCTGGCGGGGCCAACCCACCCGTTTTTCGCAGGACGAAAAAACAGAGAGCACTTCGTTTCAGCAGAGCATGAAACTGTGTGCTCTCTGTTCTTTTTCCGTAAGAAGCATCCGCAGGGCGGAGTGCTTGTGTTGGAAGTTCAATGTTCTAACAAAATTTTTAGTAATAAAACCACTTGATATCCGGTTAAGAAGATAAGAATCCACCGTAAGCATCCCTATAAAAAGGTAAGGTGTCCGAACATAAGATGATATAGATAATACAGAGTAAATAAGAATCCACTGTAAGCATCCCCCTTAAGAACGTAGGGCGTCCGAACATAAGATGATATAGATAATACAGAGTAAATAAGAATCCACTGTAAGCATCCCCCTTAAGAACGTAGGGCGTCCAAACATAAGATGATATAGATTATACAGAGTGAATTAGAATCCACCGTAAGCATCACCCTTAAGAACGTAGGCCTCCGGATGTGAAATGATATAGATAATCTAATGCGAGCATCACCTTTACGCCTATGGGACGCCGAAAACTCAAAAACAAAAATATCGAGTGTGTAAAGTCATTTAACAGCCATCCCGCGCGCATTCGGCTTCAAAAGACTTGCGGTTTACCCCCGGGATGGGCGGCAGGCGAGTTATGACTGCCCTATTAGTGTTGGGTACTCAAAATGACTTAGGACGCAAAATATCAGCATCCCAAGATTTATATTTCGATACATAAACTTTCAGATGTTCCTTTTTTCCGGTTGAACAAATGGAATACCGATGATTTTAAATAAATCTTCTTCTTCGCGTACCTCAACCATCCTCCGGTCTCTTGTCAGGTAACCACCCTCTCCCTTAAATCCTGCATTAACCCATTTAGGTCCCAGAATCCTCCGGCAGAAATCTACGCTGCCCGTCCGCTGAGCAAAAATGTATCCCCAGTTATATTCGTTCGCGAAGAATAAATCCAGTTTTATGCCATGAGGCAATATTCGCCGTGTGTACTTACATGGCAGTTTTCCTATAACCCGCTCCCATCGGTTTACGACATTAGCAATTCCGGATTCAAGCAAACCAATGTCGTACGGTTTGGGGACAGCAACGATCTCGACGTCCTTGACTTCCGGGTTCTTCCTGCGGATGCTTCCTGCTATTTCGATGCGGTGGCAGTGCGGACTGAGTAGGTCACGAACTTCCTGTGCGATTGCTAATGCTTTTGAGTATTCCATTTTGTTAAGTTTTTAGATTGATGTTTTACCTGTAAAGACAGGATTACCGCATTATAGCAGATGTTTTCTTACCATAAAAATATTTAGGAATTATTTTTTGAAAAGATGGAATACTGCCTTTAAACTTCGCTACAATAATGGGATGAAACATGTTGGTAATGTTCCAGTTGGTTTAAGTACCCTCGTCTTGTTAATATTTCCATCAGGTAATGTTAATAACTCTTTAAGGTATATTTTTTATCCCCCAGTAATAATTCCGTTCTTTGTATCAGTTCTTTGAAACGATAATTGTTTTGTTTAGTTAATAGAGCAGTAGCACGCAGGCACTTAAAGCCTCGCCCGTAAATTTTGCGGGCAGGCACGGCTTAACCGTAATTGTCGAGGCACACAGCATCCGTCCGTTCGTCCGTAGTAATACGTTCGATGAGCATTTGTTGTTACCGCGAATTACCCGCTCCTCTTTCGTCCGTCTTAATTATGACATATTAATTTGTCATACTTTTTTCTGACACAGGACAAGAGCAGGCTGGAAATCTAAGGTGGAAAAGCGCATCACGCCCAACTGTAGCTATTGCCGAACGAGCAGGCCAGCAATGGCTATAACCCGATACATTAACTAATACTTTTTCACTATGAAAAATGTAAACAAAACAGTTGGGACATTGACTAAAAAAGTCAATTCCCTTTTATCGAAGAGCCGTGATGCGCTCTCGGACGAAGACATTCAAACCTTGAAGGAAGTAAAACACCATCTCAGGAGTTTGAAACATTCTCCTCCAGCAGTCCTAAAATCAAAAGTTCCCGAAATACTCGGGATGCTTGTGAAGTTTCTGCTGAAGCCCGAAGTGATGGAACCCATCCAGAGAATCCTGAAAAGGATACTGGATAAATTCTGACGCTGAAGAATGATGTCTGCGAATGCCACTTTAGTTTCTTTGTATATGAACCTTGGAACCACTATATCTACTCTCCGCAAGACACGAAAAATAAAGCAAGGAGCATTTGCTGAGCGATGCAAAATTTCACAGTCCTATCTTTCACTGATAGAACATAACCGGAAAGAACCGAATCTTTCCAAGTTGAAAGACATAGCATCCGTATTAAATGTACCTCTGCCAGTAATTTTTTTTCTATCTATAGAAAAAGGTGATGTGCCTTTGCGAAAAAGACCGGCATACGACATGGTAATGCCATCAGTAGAAAAATTAATCAATGATGTATTCCTCCATGACGAAAAATTACCCCATAAGAAATAACCGGCATTTTGAATCGGTACTTGGTATATCCATTGAGGAAATTGATTCCTTGATAAGCGATTTGAATCGCGAAGATGAAAAATGCAAACATTATTATAGTTTCATCAAACGAACCAAAAAGAAAAACGGCAAGATAAAGGAGCGGGAAATCACTCCATCCAGATATACTCTCAGCCTCATACAGGATAGGATCAAAGACAGAATATTATATCAGATACCCCTTCCTGATTATGTCATGGGCGGAAGAAAAAATAATGATTCGATTTCTAATGCCGGAGCACACAAGGGGAAGAACCATAATTTCCTAACAGACATCAAAGAGTTTTTCCCTCGTATAACGAACAAGATGGTTTACGGTACATTCAACGAACTTGGATTCATCCCCCCTGTTTCAAGCCGTCTCGCCCGCCTCACAACATACAAGGGACACATCCCTCAGGGCGCATCCACAAGCACCGCTGTTGCCAATATTGTATTTCACTATAGAGTGGAAAAGGAGTTAAAGAAAATAATCAGCGAGAAAGATATTGCTTACACACGATGGGTTGATGATCTTGAATCATAATTCTTGTAGCTTCTTATCTGGGTTTCGGTGAGTTTTGGATTGGACATTTTTTCAAGTATCGTTTTTGTCGGTCGCATTGTATTATTCCCTTTATCAACTCCAGTTATATCCGTGCGTCCAATCTTATACAATGTTTTTCTGTGGCTGTGCATGAATCCTCCATCTCTTATTTTGTCAAGGATGGAAGAAACGAGTTCTTTGAATTGATGTTGCGAAGAAAAGGTAAGAGAGTTCGTTCTGCCTAATGCCTCATCTGAAGTCATCCTGGTTATTCCAACCCGAAAAGAAAGAATAAAAAATTGAACTACCAATAGCTTTTAATAAATCTGGAAAGTTCTATAGATGGGGAATAATCTAAAGACGTCTTAATTAAATCGGTGATTTCATCCAAAATCAATTTGCGCCAAATTTCATCTTTATATTGAAAACCTAAAATTATTTTATGGATTTTTAACTTAGGAATTCCAGCATTCCAATCAGGAGAATCTTCTCCATCAATTTGTTCAAACCCCTTTTCTGTTAACGGTAAAGAAATATATTTAATTTTATTTTCTTCCCTATTGTTTGAATATTTTTTATAAGTTTTCTCCATATCTTCTTTTATATCAGGAAAAATAAAAATATCCTTTGGAGAGCGTATTTCAATATTTCCTATTAGTTTTTTCGTAAAGTCATATATGATTCTTATTTCATTTTCAGGTTTGTATAGATTGGATTTGTAAAATGGGAAAAGTTTTCGGAAATCAATATGGTAATAATCTTTGTGTTGTTTTTTTAATTCCAAATATGATTTGTATATTTTTTTCAACCTTCCCTTCACTGAGGGACCATAATTTATTTTCCCAATGTGAAAGTCCTTCCAGTTTGATTGATTATTTGCAATTTTAAATACAATTACTGCGCCCTCTCCATTTTTGCCAAATAATCTCCATAAATTAAACTTTACTTGACCACTCGTTTGATTTGCCTTTAGTAGTGAAGTGTCACATCCTGAAAGAGAGAAAATATTTCGTTTGTCTTCATTGCTTTTTTCTTCGCTAATTTCAAATATTCTTCCTGCATAATCATATTCAATAGGATCAAACATATTTTTGAAATTATATAACCTTATGCTTTTAGTTTTTAAAATAGATTTTAAAGAATCTATTGTGGTAAAATGAATAAAATGGAAATTTTCAGGTACATTGTGACTGCTTTTATTATTCCAAATTTTGTTTCTCGGAAATGAATAGTTTTCCTGAAGATATAATATCTGGTTATCTGGTAATGATGTTCCAGCATTACCATTGTAATTTAGAATTAACCCTAATTCCGAAATATTTTTTTGAAAATTATTGTCAGGATTTCCAATCATTGGTTAAGGTGTTATTGCTTTCACGACATTTATCAACAAGAACTCTTTAAAGTCAATATGCAAGCGACCTTCCCTAATTACCCGAACTGGGAATTTTTTCGCTTCCACTCGTTCGGCAATGGTGCGTTGTGTCAATAACAGTTCTTCGCCAATAAATTTTAAGTGTTCATCAAAACTCCATTCCGGATTAGGTTCTATATCGGTAAATTTCCAAACATCTATATTCATGATTGCCAACTTTTGATTCTTATGTAGATTAAATTTATCGTAAATATATGGTTTGGTAAAATTAGATTCGGGAATTGGAGTTGAATGCTGAATATTTTCGAAATGCTCACCAAGTGCTTTTTTAGTAGATGAAGTTATTTTATTTGCCTTAACAGGATTATCAGCCAATATTAAAAGAGGGAGCCAATAAGTTCTCCCTGTTAAATCGTACTCAAATAAAAATTCTACAAAAAATCTTGGAGGAACATATCCTGTTCCTTTGCATTCGGGACAGTTTGGAGTATCAATTGGAAGTTCCCCAGCATTAGCAAATCCACCATTTGTAGATATGCTGCCATATCCGTTACAACTTGGACATGTAGTCATGTTAATAGATAGATTAGATTGTTTGAGTACAAAGAACAGAAAAATTTAAAGACTTTCCTAAAGTATCATGATGTTTTTATTCTACCATATTGGATGGTAGAGAAGATGGTAGGTTTTCTACAAAAATGGGATGAAGGTGGGAAGCCACTAATAACGTAATCTCAGAAATGGGATGAAGTCAGTTTGTCGTTTGTCGGCTCGGTTCACCACAACTCCTGCCACAACCGAGAAGTATCCCTGCGTGTTCTCGTCTTCATCGCAATGGCTTTCTCGATTGCCTCCTGTTGGCGGTTGCGGAGAAATTCTCACACTTTCCCTCATGAAAAAACACAGGCCGAGTTGGAATCTTAAAATTGATTGGCTAAATCGCGCTACACTTCATCCCTCCGTTTGGAAAAAGGACGGTTGTAAAAGCCATTTCTGGATTCGTAGAGGTAGGTTGGAATGGGCATGGAGTGAAGATGATTAATTTCAGGGATGTTTGATAGTTAGGATGTCCCATAAATACTATTTCCTCCACCATAATATTGATTCCGCAAGTGTTCGTAAACCAAATTTGTTTTTAAATCAATGTCATCCGTTTGATAAGTAGGATAGGGCAGTTGGTCGAAAAGAATTTTGTTTACTGTATTGAATACTGCTGCTGCTGTTTCTGATTTTTCCCACACTTGGTCAACTTTCAATTTGTCTTTCTTCAATTCCTCAAGCAATTCAATAGCAATTTCCTTTACTCTCTTTTTATCAGTTTCGGTTAATGTGGGCTTGCGTAAGATGTCAAAGATGGCTTTCTGCTCATCGGTTAATCCTTCCCTTTTTGTGTCAGCTTCTTCGGCTGATAATGAGTTCACAAACTCAATCAGTCTTTTAAAAGTTTCTTCAATCGTAACGGAATCCTTTCCTAAATTGTAATCAGTTATGATTTTCTGGTAACGTTTGTAATAGTCCACCCGAAGAGGGTTGCGTTCAACCATTTGCTTTAATTGTTTTTCAATCTTGTCTTTGAGTGATTGTACTGCTGCATTTTTATTTTTTGTTTTCAGGAAAAGTTGTTCGATCAGTTCAAAATTTAATCCACTCAGGTCAATTACTTTCCCTATGTCGTGTGTTGGCTCCTGCACCATGTTCTCAATACTTTCATCTACAACATTCTGAATCCTCTTCATTATAGCAGAGACATCTGCACTCTCGATATTATCTTCGATAGCTGTGTAGATTGCATCAATGGCATTCTTCTTAGACGAATAATTATTCAATACAGTATCCGGCATGATAGCTTTATACTTTCGGAAAACTTCCCGCGCAAGCAACTGAAATTTAATTTTTGTTTCGTCATTTGTATAAACTGCATTCAACCCCTTTTCCATTGCAGCAATTTTTTCAAGCCCTGATGAGTTTATTAATTCATTCAAATTAAAATTTATCTCACCTGATAAAAATATTTCGGTGTTATGCAATGCTTCTTCCAATTGTTTAATTAATTCTTCTTTCGGCTTCATTGGCGGTTCGGGCTTATCTTCTCCGCCATCTTCATCTTTTCCACCTGTACCATAAATTGCTAAAGCATCTAACAAGGCGGTATATGTTTCAATATAGTCTACGATCATTCCGTTGTTCTTCCCTTCACTGATTCGGTTTGCGCGCGCTATTGTTTGCATGAGCGTATGCGACTTCAAAGGCTTATCAATATACATAGTAGAAAGCGTAGGCACATCAAAACCCGTAATCCACATCGCACAAACTATTACGAGACGGAAAGGATGTTCTTCGTCCTTGAACTCTGTTTCCAAATCTCTTGTCGGGTCATTCATCTTTTCACGATGCGGTTCAATATCTAAATCCCATGCTCTGAATTTTTGAATTTCATTTTGTTCTGGGCTCACCACAACTGCAATTTCGGTTTCCTTAATCCATTCCAGGTCTCTTGCCTTTGCTAATAGTTCCTGATCGCCATACTTTCCTTTTTCAATTTCTTTTTCCATCTTAGCTACATACTCAGCCCAATGAAGTGTGATGTAATTAAACATCTTTACGGTAGTAAGCTTGTCCAGTGCAACTAACATTGCTTTGCCTTTATAGCCGCGATTACAGAAATGCCACACTATATCTTTTGCAATAGCATCTAATCTTTTTTTTGCTGTGAGTATCGGGTATTCTCTTGCAAACAGTTGTTCTAATCGTGAGCGTTGATCACTTTCAAGGTCTTCAGTTTCGTCAATGATATTTCTGATTTGGGCGGTGATTGCAGGATTTTTCAATTTAAGATATTCTCCCCTATTTTCATAGTAAAGCGGGACGGTTGCCCCATCATCAACACTCCGCTTGAAATCGTATCGGGAAACATAATCTCCAAATATTTTTCGTGTTAATTCATCATCTTTGAAGAGCGGTGTGCCTGTGAAGCCAATGAATGATGCCTGAGGTAAGGCATTTCGCATACTCAAGGCTAAATTCCCTCCCTGTGTCCGGTGCGCTTCATCGGAGATCACAATAATATTTTCCCTCTCAGTAATCTTCTCATCAAAATTGAATTTGTGAATGAGGGAAAATAAATAACGGTGGTCTTGCTGCAAAAGTTCCTGCAAATGTTTTCCGCTACCTGCTTTAATAGAGCTTTTCGTTCCGGCTTTCAATTGCGGTACTGCACCAACCCCGCTGAATGTTCCGTAAATCTGTTTATCTAATTCGTTGCGGTCTGTTACAATTAAGAAAGTATATGAGCCAATAAACTTGCGATGAATCTTCTGGCACATGAAAACCATTGAATATGATTTCCCGCTCCCTTGTGTGTGCCAGAAGACACCCAGTTTTTGTTTTTCTTTCAAATCAATTTTACCATCCTTGTAGAGCTGCTCTTTTAGTTTTATGTTATCAATCGCCTTGTTCACACCAATAAACTGGTGATTCCTTGCAATTAACTTCACCACCTTGCCGAGAGATCGGTCAAAGAGAATGAAGTTCTCAAACATATCCATGAACCTATTTTTCTCACATACACCGACAAGAATTTTATCCAACGCTACAATACCTTCTTCGTCTTCTGTTATCCTCTTCCATTCGTGAAAATGGTTGTATTTCCCGGTAACGCTGCCGATTCGGCTTTCCCTTCCGTTACTAAGGATTACAAAAGCATTGAGATGGAAAAGTTTGGGAATAACATCTTTATAGTCGTTGAAATTATCGTTGTAGGCGTTCTCCAATTTCTTGTGAATGGCTTTAAGTTCAATAAATAAAAGTGGAAGCCCATTTACAAAACCGATGATGTCGGGTCTACGTTCTCTTCGGCTTTTACCTTCAATCCATAACTGGCGGACAGCAATGAAATGATTGTTCTCCGCATTTTCAAAATCAAAAACTTTTAGTTTTTTTTCTTTGATAAGTTCGCCCTTATCATCTGTAAAGTCAACGGGAATACCATCTTTTAATAAAGAGTATTTTTCAAGATTGAGTTCTCCTAAAGTTTTCGTTGTGCTATCCTCTAATAATTTTTCATACGCCTGTGTGTATGCCTGTTCAGGTAAGCCCGGATTGAATTGTTTAAGTTTTTCAAAAAAATTCCTTTTTAAAATTATTTCCCTCTTGCTCAACCTGCCTAATGTACTACCCTCGCCAAATGTTTCTTTGTTGTAAGCAACAGCAGTATCCCATCCAAGGCGTTTATAAAACAACTCGATGGCGGTTTGCTCTATGAGATTATCTTCTGAATATTCGTAGCTCATTATTTTAATAGTGCCAATCCGATTTCATTTTTATACTTCTCAAATTGTGGTAGGGGATTACATTTTGAACCAGCAACGCGAACAGAATATTTTCCTTTATTTGGACCGTTTTTCATTTGGCTCACATTAAACCCGCCTTTTCTTCCCATATCAACAATATGAAGTGACGGAATTACCCAATAACTATCTGCGTGTTCAGAATAAAGAATAAAAAAATAATTATCCCGAGGTTGCGAAATTGAAAGTTGTGGAAAATATCCTCTGTCTTTTAATACACAGTTTTTAATTGACCTTGCTTTTAGTTGAATCTCCACATACCTTCTTGAATTAATTCTTATAATGCAGTCTATTCCTTGGTCATCAACTATAGTTTCATAAACATCAAAGTTTAACTCAAGCAATTTAGCAATTGCTTTGTACTCTTGCCTTTTCCCGTATGACGAACTACTTCTAAACGACATTTGATTTTTTAAACTTCAATCTCTCCACTCATTAACCGCGTCAATAAAATATCTCTTGCCTCTCGGAGTTTGGTGTTTTGTTGGTGAAGATTTCTGATTAAATAATTAATTGGTTGTGTTGATTCTGAAAATTCTCTCAATTGTTTTTTTGCAATGATTGAAACTTTCATTTCCAAAATAAATTTTCTGTTTGCATGTGGAATAGCTGCGCCAGTATTTCCCTGTGTAATTGCTGATTCATTCTCTTTCAGAAATTGATATAAATATTCTCCTGAAATTCTTTCATCAGTTGCTCTCCATATTGCCATTGTTGAACCTACTGCACCTTTCATTCCTCTGAATGATAACCCACTTCTTGCTCCATCCATACACATTAAAACATCATCATCATTTGCCATTGGCATTGCTAAATCGGATGTGTAAATTGTTTTTGTTCTTTCAACTGTATCAAGTAATAAATACAAAACACAATTTTCTTCTTCAATTTCTAAAACATCTTTTGGCTTTCTTCCTTTAATAACATTTACAACTTCTTCCAATTTTACTTTTTCCATTTTTTCAGTTGTCACCAACATCTTGTAATGCAACTGTGCTTTCTCCTCTAACAATTTTATCCGCTTCAAATTATTTTCTATCAAATTATCATAAGCAGATAAGATGTTGGCGATTTTACGTTGAGTAGGTAAAGGTGGAGTTGGGATTTTGAAAGTCAAAAGTTTTTCTAAACTCAGATTATCTTGTGCTGCACCAGTTGAAATACTTTTCATCCTTGCTTGAAAAATATCAAAAAAATATTTAACAAACCGCACATCACTTTTATTTTCATCGGCAACAAAACCAATAATGCTATCAGGAAAGCAAGCATCCATTCCTAAAATTGCAGTGTCAGCAATATTTGCAGCAATCGTAATACAAAGAGTTCCTTCCTTCCAAAGTTTGCTTTGAGCTAATCCACTATCGTTGTAAGTTTGTGAATAATCTGTGATTCTAAAATTTGCGGCTTTCACATCACCCGTTTGTATGAATGGATAATCGCCACCATAAAGAAATTCTGCATTTCTTGGTCGGTGCTTTGATTTTCCTCTCCGAATAAATCCAATTTCATCAAAAGATTTTTCTTCCCACTTCATACTGCTAACTCTTTAAAATTTTCAGAAATAGTATTTGCTAACTGATTTGCTTCTTCATTCAATCCATCTAATTCAATATGTATTTCATTTAGCCGTTCTTCGTAATCAACACCATCATCCACAGTTGCATCCACACCCACATACCTGCCCGGACTAAGTGAAAAATCCTTTTCGGCAATTTCTTTTTGTGTGACTACTTTGGATAAGCCCTCTACATCAGTATATTTTGCATTAGGGAAACGGCTTGTGAGCCAGTGTGCCTGTTTGTAAAAATATTCAACTTCATGCAGCAATCCTGGTTCATCTTCACTGGGGTTCCCGCTGAGTTGCTGTTGCAGTACCTTTAATTTGTCAACATGTTCTTTAATGTTCAGGTCTTTCCAGTCTTTGTTTTTATTCAAAGAATATTCCTTTATCCCAAAAGTAATTGCATCTATAAGTTGTTTTAAAAATTTGTCTTGTGGTTTTCTCAGGTTTTTACATAGCTGAGAAACCTTTTCCAAAACATCAATATCCGCTTTCACCTTTTTACTATCGGCAATTAGTTTTGTTTGTAATTCGTAAACTATTGTGCCTTCTTTTAAATTTAATTGTTCAACAAAAGTTTTTGCTTCTTTATTTTCTCTCACAAATAGATTTGCAAAATCTAAAACCTGCTTGTGTAATATTTGAGTTGCGCTTTGCAATTGCTGTAATGCTCCAACTATTTCCTTTGCGAACGATGTAGAAGTTTCTAAATAAATTTTTACTGTGCTGTTAAATTTTTTGGCGTTACCCCTGTAAAGATTTACAATGCAAATAATATTCTGCAATTGTTCAGGGCTAAAGTCATTTATCTTCTGCGTTACTTTATGATAAATTTTTCGTGCATCCAGCATCAGCACTTTTTTGCTTTTCTCTTTGTCGGTTTCTTTTGCCCTGTCAAAAAACCAAAGTGTGCAAGGCAATGTACGGGTATAAAAAAAGTTGTTGCCAATAGCCATCATCACATCCACTGCTCCGGTCTTTACCAACTTCTCACGAATATCCTTTTCACTGTGTCCAGCATCACTGGCAGAAGCAGCCATAACAAAACCTGCCCTACCCTTTGGCTTCAAATAAGAGTAGAAATATTGTATCCATAAATAATTTGCATTATCGTTCTTGGGCAATCCGAAGGGAAGTCGAGGGTCTTTTTTTACTGTATCTTTTGCTTTATCTACTCCATCCACATTGAAAGGCGGATTAGCCATTACGTAATCACAGTCGCCCACTAAATCATGTTTGTCCTGATAAAAAGTATTCCCTTCCTGTATGTTTCCCTCTAAACCATGTACCGCCAAATTCATCTTTGCCAATCTTGTATTTGTATCCGCTTTTTCCTGTCCATAAAAAGTAACTTTCTCAGCAGGTTTCAATCCTTCGCTCTCTATAAAATAACCTGTCTGTACAAACATACCTGCACTGCCACAGGCAGGATCGAACACGGTTCCATGGTCGGGTTCGATTACGTTTACAATCGTATTCACTAAACTGAAGGGAGTAAAAAACTCTCCGCCTTCCTGTGCTCCGGTCATAGCAAACTTATTCAGGAAGTATTCATAAATCTTTCCAAACACATCTCCTTCTGCTTTCTGCAAAACCTCTTTATTAAAAATGCGAAGTAATTCCTGCAATAAGTCCTTGCTGAAAATGGAATAGTTCTTCGGAAGGATTCCTGTAAGCTTCGGATTGATTTCCTCAATCGCTTTCATTGCATTGTCAATAGCTTCGCCTAAATCCTTTTCCTCCGGCAATGAAACCAACTTCTCGAACCGTGAATCTTCCGGTAAAAACATTGCGGATTTTTCTTCAAAGTCCTTTGCCGTTACCTTTCTCTTGCCTCGTTGCGGATGCACAGGCAAATTCTTTTCAATTTCTTCCCTTACTTTTTCAAAGCGATTGAAAGCGTGACGGAGAAATATTAAGCCCAGTACAGGCATTGAATATTCTGTTGCCGTTAATTTACTGTTGGCTCGTAACTGATCGGCAGCCCGCCACAGTTCTGCTTCTAATTTTCGTAATTGGTTTCTCTGCATTTTTGATGGTTCAAATGTGGTTTCTAAGATACGGATTTCATTAATTCCACTGATTTCTATTAAACAGTTTTAAAATACACCTAACATTGTATTATTTTTGCGCATGAAAATTTTGGTATTCCAAACAAACATTATTAAGCCATCCGATAAGGAGGGGATTTAAAAAATATTGAAATAGTATAAGGGAATTTCAAAATGGAATATTGATAAGGATAAAATACTGCAAATAGATTGCTACGGTATAAAAACGCAAACAATCATCGCATCAATCACGGCTGCCGGATTCATGTGTAAAGAAAAGTTGTAACACTACGACCAAAACATTATATCCTGCTCAATCTTTTTCCGATTGCCCCGCCAGCAGCGATACCAAGTCCCGTATTCACAAGCGCACGATTGCCGGTAAAAAATCCGATTAAGGAAGTAATGCCTCCTACCACCATTGCTATGTCCGTTACCTTGTCAATAGCTTCCGATTTGCTCTCGCCATGAACTACCTTATTGACGAAGTGCTGGCAGTTGTGGAGCAGCCAACTGTATTCGCGTTTCTCGTGCCAATGCACAAGCGATCTTCTTAATATGGTCATTGTATCGTAAAAGACGGGGCGGTTGTCATAAAATATTTCCCCTCCATCTGTAAACTCATTGAGCGTAACAACCTGAGGATGCCCTATCTGGTAGTGGTTGTGAATGACCCAAACAGTTCCCCACGTGTCCTGACCGAGCACGATGCCGGGATGTTTTATCCCTATAATAGTATCCACCTTATCCCGGTAAATAATCCATCCGGATTCTGTAATCATGTAGAGTGCGGATACTGCGCCCGAATTATGAGTGATCCGTATTAAGTCTGTGTGTATTGTGTTTTTATTCATGGTATAAAGGTATTTATTAGGTCGTATATGATATTGGACATATAGTGTATAGACGCAGTTCCCTCCTTTCAGGTTGCCCGATACCCTGACGAACTTTTCAACAACCCTCAAAAAACGCTAAAAATAGAAGTTTATCTGTGTAAGCTGGTTTACCCGCCCCTAATCCTTGACATTGGAATCACATTATGATAAAGTGATAACAATTGTCAATAAAAACCCCTTATGGAGGGGTTCGCTAAGAAATATTTTCCGCTTAAACGCGAAAACGAAAATTTCTGGCTATTTAATAATAGGACAGAACTAAAGGCAAGTCCAACATATAGACATACACCTAAACCGTAAAACCTAAAACCAATGGAATACATCAACCCAAACACCACGACAATAATAGGCATAGTCATTATTGTCATCACCTTCATTGTCAGCAAAAGCAAAGACGATATTGACATCTACCTGAAAATTTGGAGATGGAAACTGAACATCCGTAAAAGGAAGAAGAAGTAGTCATGTGGTATGGTATGCCGTACCGGACGAATCTGGTACGGCATATCATTCTTAATTCTGACGCTGAGGGTTACCACCACCAGCGCATCCGGGCGGTTATGCGTTGGTATCTGTACCTGAATAACCATGTCCCCCGAAAGGCGTCTCGGGTGCTCATTCCCGATGGCGCGCAATTTCACCCCTGAGATATGAGGTCGCCTACGCAGGAGTATCTTATATTTGTAATGATTATCAAATGCAAACAATGTGCGCTTATTATCTCTGATCAATGTCCCCCCAAAACAAATAATAACTGTTTTTGAAATATATTTATGAATGGAAAAAGATTTTTTTAAAACCCAATCAGCATCTTCAAGAATAAAAGCAAAAATAGTAGCTGAATATTTTCCTAAATACTGTCGGATAATATTAACACATCCGCAACAACAAATCAGATACGTGGATTTGTTTGCTGGTCCAGGGATTTATGAAGATGGAAGTCTTTCAACTCCAATATTAGTAGGGAAAGCATGTTCAAAGGATAATAGTTTAGTAAATATCGTATGGCAAATTTTTAACGATAATGAACATATTGATAAATTGAAAATAAATTACGAAACACATTTTCCAAAGGGTACTTTTAAATATGAACCTATTTTTAGAAATAGCACTGTAGGAGAAGATGAGAAAATACGCTCATTTCTTTTAAAGGGTAATACAGTAAAAGATGGGAAAAACCCGCATCCAACTCTTCTTTTCATTGACCCATTTGGTTATAAAGGTGTTGATACAAAAGTTCTTGCTGAATTCTTAAAAGGTTGGGGAAATGAAATATTTTTATTTCTTAACACCAAAAGAATTCATGCAGCAACGGAAAATAAAAAATTTGACGAGCTTATGAATGAGCTCTTCCCTACAACAATAGCAACTATTAGAAAGGATAGAAAATATTCATTAAACGTTCCCGAAAGGTTAAATTTAATTGTTGAAAATCTTGCAAAGGAATTTAAGAATATAATAGGGAATTATTTATTTTTCACGGCTTTTAAATTTCAGGAGGAAGATAGTAATGCTACAAGCCATTTTATATTACATTTTACTAAGCATTATCGTGGATATGATTTAGTAAAACAGATTTATCATGACTTTGATAATATTGGGGCTACACTTGAACAAAATGGCACTTATACTTTTGATGCAAAAAGATTGGACACGGATAAAAATTCATTATTTGATTTTGGCGACCAAAATGTTTCCTCATTAACTGAGCAACTTAAAGTGGAATATCATGGCAAAACCATTTCCGCATTAAACCTTTATGATAAACATCAAACCAAAACAAAATATTCAAGAAAACACTACGTTCAAGCTCTTCGTAAAATGGAAGCGGACGGGAAATTAAAATCAACATTCACAGATAAAATAAAACACGAAGTAACAGTCTTAATATCTCAAGATTGCGTACTTCAATTTAATTAAAATGGCCCAATCAAGTATAGAATGGACTGAGCTAACCTGGAATCCCACAACAGGTTGTAATAAGATTTCTGCCGGTTGCAAATTTTGCTATGCAGAAGTAATGAGTAGAAGGCTGAAAGGAATGGGACAAGAAAAATATAAGAACGGATTTAAACTCGCTATTCATCCTGAAACATTGAATATCCCGTATACTTGGAATAAACCCCAAACGGTTTTTGTAAATTCCATGAGTGATTTGTTTCATAAAGATATACCCCTTTCATATATTAAAAAGGTTTTTGCAGTGATGAATGATACACCACAACATACGTACCAGATTCTTACCAAAAGGGGGGATGTGTTGCTAAAACATAATAAGCATTTAAAATGGACAAAAAATATATGGATGGGAGTTTCAGTCGAAAATGAAAAATTTGTTGATAGGATTGACTACCTGAGAAAGACAAATGCTTATGTGAAATTTCTTTCTCTTGAACCACTCATCGCTCCATTAAATAATCTTAATCTAAAAAAAATCAATTGGGTAATAGTTGGAGGTGAATCGGGACATGGTGCACGACCTATGAAACACGAATGGGTTTGGGATATTAAGAAGCAATGCGCTAAAGCAGAAGTTCTTTTCTTTTTCAAGCAGTGGGGTAAACCGCAATTCAATATAAATCCCAATGATCCTACAATAGATGCGGAACACCCTGATCATGCAAAAGGTGGCAGGTGGTTAAGTGGAAGAATTTATAGAGAAATGCCGGAGAAAATTGTACCTGTTTACGCATAGCACCGTTCACAGATGTACCAAGTATAATGCAATAGAGACATATTTTAATGGATGAAAATACATCTACTGGAATTCGCATACATGATATTCATCATGGGCTTATTCAAAGTACAGGAGCAATTGTAGAAACTGAGTATAGTTTACTCAAGGAACTTGGGGCTGCTATTCAAATTGCCACCACAATAAAAGACCATGAGGTTATTTCAGATTTGAAACCATTCTTTGCTGCCGCTGGTGAATTAAAAATACAAAGAGCATTAGCAAAGGACGCATTACATCATTTAGAAGCTCTTGGATTCGTAAGATTGAAAAAATCTTCCGACAAAAGAGAGATAGAGAGAATTGATGTCATGGTTCCTACAACACAGAAAATTTATACAGATTTAGGACAGTATTTTAATGCGGAAAATAAGAGCGATCTTGCCAAAAATACTTTATTAATTCTTGAAAAATTAAGCGCATTCCCTCATAAGGAAAAGGAAATAATAAGTGAATTAAAAATTGATATTCAAGAATATGACCAAATTAAAGATGTATGTATGGGGGTTTCATTAATGGATAATTATGTTTCGCCTAAAGATTCGGAAAGTATTCTTTATTCCCCTTTGTATTGGGATGATAATCCACAAAAAATATTTGATTTATTAGAAAAATATAAGTCTATAGATTTTCTAAAATCTATAGACAAAATAAACAATTATCAGGGATTGCCAGATGGCAAATTTTCAGAAGATGGAGTTTTAAGTGATGCAATAACATTAGGATGCCTTCCCTCACTTTCCGTTTCTTCTACATCAGGAGCCAAAAAATTCTTATTTACTCCAAGAACAGGTGTTGGAAAGATTGAAAAAAACCTTTTACATAAAGCAAGAGTTTTAATTTCTTGCGTAAGATATGGGGAGAATTTTGCTGGCATAACGAAAATTCATTACCCGGATAGATTAATAAAATCATTAACAAATCATGGATATTTAAGAGGGCATTCCGAAAGTTTAAAACAATATGAACCTGCGAGAAATCATGGTTTGGTAAAACTAATACCTTCGGCAGGGGGAACTCGTCATGAAGTTCATTTTATTGATAATGAAGAAAATAAGAGGGTAATAAATATGTCAATTGAAATGCTTGAAATTGGTGATATATCTAAGTTTGACAATTCGGAGGAAGAAGCAAAAAAAATCTTATTGCCTGGGCATGTTTTTCATCCCACCCAAACAAGAACACATCTATTGAAAGAAAAGCCAATTGAAAAATCAAAAGCAACAATTGAAAAAATAAATGATTTAATTAGGGGTGTAGATTTATGAAAAGAATTGTAGAAAATAAAGACCTTTCGCTAAAATTAATGTGTAAGACCTTATTTAAAAATATGAGGTATAATACGCACTATGAAATTAAACTTCGCAACAAGAGTTATATTGCTTCTTATAAAACACATGATGTTTCGGACATTGATGTTTATGGATATAAATTTAACGCTGATTTATCTTTTATTTCAATTGGCGCTGAATGTAAAAGCGGAGAAACAAATGCGTTAGAGGATTTTTTCAAGTTTCTTGGTATTGTTGATTACTATAATATTGATAAAGGATATTTGATAAAAACAAAAATCCATCAAAATGCCAGACAATTAGCTGCCGACAATAATTTTAGGTGTTTTACTGAGGCTGAATTAAGAAAAATTCTTCTTGGACTTAGTGTTAATTTAGATGCTCTATATAAAATAGAAAACGGAAAGTATTATAAATTAAATAGCAATTTAAGATTATACAAGGGGAAAAATGATAAACTCATTGATTATATAACATTAGATTATTGGAACAAAGAGAATTGGAAAAACATTCATAATCTCCTACATATTCTTAAGTCCCCTGCAAATACGAATCTATTCGCTGAGAAGGGTATTGCTGTAACTGAAAAATTTATTTACTATTATGTTCTTGAATTATTTTCTTTGTCCTTTTTAAAAAATTTAAGTGAATCAATGGTCTTAAATTATTCTGACATAGAAAATGCTGTGGTAAATTCTTTGTATGGTGGCGCCGAAATGCTGAATGAGAAAAGGAGATTACATGATTTAGTAAATCAATCTTCCAAAGAGAATAGAGCATTTGAACCAGACTGGCAAAGCGATTTTGTAAATCTCAGTTCCAGATTTTCTCAATCTACATTTACCGCTTCTAAAATCCCGCAAATGATTCAAGACCTTTATGAAAATATATTTTATGAGAATAAAATCATAATTAATCCAAGTTTAATTAAACAATACCCAGATTTAACAAGAAAATTTGTTCAGGATTTAATGCAATTCCTGACCAAACATTGTTCAGTAGACAAAATTATTTTTGAAGATTTTATGAATCTATGATTAGTGTTATTTTCCTTTCTGTTTTTCATCCTTTGTAATATCAACAGGGATTATTTTTACTTTCTTCTTCATTGGTATATTTAATTCATCTCTATATTCCTGAATGGAATCTGTAATAAACTTCCCTCCTTCTGGATCAGGGCGTTTACTTGCGAATAGCTCAATAATGGAAAAGAGATTATCTAAAAACTCCTTTCCCTTTATTGCCTGCATACTCACCCTTTTAGCGTGCAGGCAATAATTAGCAAAATGCTCGCAATTATTTTCCAAGAGGTGATATGGGAGGGGTATGCTCTCACGCGCGCGCTTCATAATCGTATCGAACATCGTATGATCCTTCGCTAAGTCAACTGCCCGGAACCAATTTGTTTGAGCACGAAAGTCTTTCAAAGTTACACACTCAACTCCATTCGTATTGTTCTCTATCATTAGCGGGATGCCCCTTTGGCTAAAACCATAAAAGATAGCATAATGAATCAGTGGTTTCCCTTTAAGTGGTCTCGCGAATATTGAGCCGGCATAAGCTGTCTCCCCTTCCCATTTGAATGAGTGAGACCTAATTTTCGGGAGTTTATTTAATCTATATGTTTTATCGAAACGTATTAGTTCTTCTTTTTTCATTGTGGTTGTATTCAAATGTAAATTTATCAAAGTATGTCTTCCGTCTCTCTCAATCTGCTATACTCGCTCATAAAAGTCTATCCCAGATTAAATCCACCCACCAATCGCACCTACTCCGATGAGGAGATGCTGAAATTCGAGATCGAGCTACTGCACGAGTTCATGGAGAGGTCTCTGCGCGTGGAGGATTATGAGAAATGCACAGTATGGAGGGATTGCATTAAGCGCGCGCAGGAAATTAACCTCTTGAAAACCAGCCCCCTAAGTTTCCACAGCTAAAACGGCTCCGTTTTCCATCCCTTTCTCCGCAGCCGGATCGTTTTTATCTGCTACACTCGAGGTATCAACCAATTAAACTCACAACCATGAGCAAATCAAAAACGAACAAACCGAAGAAGGGCGCGGGCAGGAACGCGGGAAAATCGCCCAAGGCGCCCAAGAAGGCCAAACAACCCCTGAACGACAAGCCGATCCTGAAACAAGTTCAGGACAAGTTCCTGCCTGAGCAGAAGGCGGAGGTCAAGACACCTCCCGTTGCCGAATCCAAGAAGGAGGAGAATCAAGAATCTAAGAAGGAGGAGAAAAAATCCACCGATGAAGTGCCATCGAAGAAATCCAAGCGCGACTTCTCCACCTTTAAATTTAATGGAGAGGAGTACAACAAGGGTCGCCTCGTGCGCGCGATCATAAGCAAGTACGCTCAGGACAGGAAACCTTCATTCAATCAACTCAAGGAGGCCTTCCCTGACTCCGAGATCAAGCCCTACGCGTACGGTCTGTTCCGTCTCGTTGGCGATGCCAAGAAGATCAACGATGAGAGCAGGCGCGTCAGGTTCTTCGTGAAAGCGGGCGAGGAGATCAAGCTCAAGGATAAGACCATCGCGGTCACCAACCAGATCACGGGCGACCTGCTCGACAGATTCCTTGTGGTGGCTAAGAAGCACAGGTATGTGGTGAAGTAGGGAATCTATTCATCTGAGAGGGGCGGAAGTTATTCTGTCCCTCTTTTTTTTGTGGTCAACCTAACCTATTCTTTATTCTATGAATAAAAACGCGCACCAATATGTTAAAAGGGGTCTTTTAAGCCAGTCAGACTTTGATTTTTTGGCAAAACTCGATCCGTCAGCTACTCAAAAGTACCTCCCATTTATTTTAAAATCCTACCTGGCCGGATCAGACCTTGATCTGCTCAGGAGCCGGATATTGGAGTACGATACTTTATTGCAACGGAATCAGGTCGAGAGAAGAGATATAAACTTTTTCAAAACACTAAAGCAACTCGATCAGTACGTTCAGAAATATAATAACGTCAAGAGTACCGGGGAAATAAAACGTGAAATAAAGAAAGAAGCAATTACCGTGTTGGATAATGACAATCTTTTTATAGTTATCCCATTAAGTCATCAGGCAAGCTGCCTGTATGGAGCCGGAACAAAGTGGTGTACTACGGCTGTGAACAGCATCCATTGGAATATGTATTTCTACGAGAAGCAAATCACTTTTTATTATGTACAGGTTCGTTCGGATGCAATCAAGAAAAACCTGAGCGAGCTTAACCCGCAGCGGAGCCAAGACAGGGAGAAAATTGCAGTCGCAGTTTATCCCAATGGGAAAATGGAAGTGTATGATGCAGCCGACCATCTGATAGCATCTGAAAAAAGAAGTCCTGATAATCTTTTTAATTCTTTGGGTGTCGAACCGAGTCTGTTTCAGCCTAAAGGCATTGACGAACGGATGGAGGGCTTGCTTGAATATAAACTTCTGCGCGGTGACACCTCGTATCTGGATTTATCAAGGTTGGGCATTTCGAGAATACCTGATACCATTGGGAATTTGATAAAATTGGAAACGTTGATTTTATCGGAAAACAAGATTCAAACGCTGCCGGAAACCATAGGCCTGTTAACCAACTTGAAGACGCTTTACCTGTTTAACAATCAGCTTACCTCGCTGCCTGAGTCCATCGGAAATCTGACAAAGTTAGAATGGCTTGGACTAATTGGGAACAGCTTAAGTAACGGGACCATCAGAGAACTAAAAAGAAAATTTCCGAAAACGAGGATTTACTTACATAGACATCGAAACGGAGGTAGCGGTGATCGAGTTGCTGCTTAAAGGAATGGTTCGGAGTGAGGAATACGAGTTCGCAGGGACAGCAAGAGAGAATGACTGAGCAGGTTGCGCACAGGGGCAACTTCTGGATGAGTCCAGCATAATTTTGAGCATCTATCCATCCGGTGAGAACCGTCTCTTCTGTGGCGAACCCGGAGAGCAACCGGCAAGCCTGACGCTCACCCTATCAGCATCGTCAACAGCAGGAAGGATGCAGTGGTACAAGAACCATCCGGCCATCAATTCTGATACCGTTCCCGCGCGCAGAGGATCTTGATTCTTAGAGTTTATATTATTATCCGACCGCCCCACCCAACCTACCTTTTGTACGAATTGCAGATATTTTTGTTTCGCTGGCACTGACGTTGGCTGTTTGCATTTGGCTGTTTGCTGTTTGACGTTAAACGTACGGCCAGCTAATCCCCGTTTGTAATCTAAGAGCTGAGATTTCTACGCGCGCGAAGAGAGAATGTTGCACGAGACTTCGCTTCGCTTCGTCTCGTGGGCGCAGGGCGCACGTTGTTGGTTCCTTGCATTCTACTTTCCATTAAGTTCCTTTCTACGAACAAGGGGCTAACGCCCCTCGCGTTAGAACGTCCAGCTAACGTGGGACTCCGGGTCGCATTAGTGTCGAATGAAATACTATATTGCGTATCATTCCGGTCACTGAATAAGAAATGAAAAAGGAGAACACCCCGAACGCTGAGCGCGAAAATCAAAAAGCTCCCCGCATGGTCGTCTGCAAGAGATGCGGCAAGCCGAGAATATATCATGCCAAGGACTTGTGTGAACTTTGTTACGCTATCCTGCGCAACGACAGGAGCAGAACCAAGAAAGAGTTTCAACTGATTTAATAGATAAACTCGCCCTGACTTGTGTTTGTTCAGACACAGGTTCAATGTCTTGGCCACCCTACGTCCTGAATACAACCCCCCTCACGATTACAACCTATTTCACAGCAGGGTGCTCGTATTTTGAGCCCAAACTTGTTCTTAACCCAACGTCTATCGGGATAGCCCGATCTCTCCTACGGCTCACCCCCGAAGGAAAAAAGATGACTTTTGAAACCTGACCTTATTCAAATTTGATAAAGGTTCATCACAAGCTCAGGTACAAATCTGAAATTTGCTCCTGTGTAATTCCAATGTACTTTCGGGTAATCGAAATCGAACTGTGTGAGAATATTTCAGACAAATAGACCAGCGCGCGCTCACTTTTATTATCGGATTCGTAGATTCGTTTTCCAAATGTTTTCCTGAGCGTATGACTCGAAGGATTCTGCACATGGACATTGTATTTCTTGAATATCACCTTCAAGCGCTTGTTGATGTAGCTGATGGAGAGCTTCCTGTCCCATCTATTGGCGAAGATGTATCCGTCTGGATTGAAATTGCCACCTGACCTTAGTTCAGTCGAACCATAGTTCAGCGCCTGACTTACCTTTGGGTTGATCGTTATCCTACGCTGCTTATTTGTTTTCTGCTCGGTGAGAACGACTTCGGTTTTTTCAAGTATGTCATTCCACCTCAGGGTGAGCAGATCGCTGATCCGAAGCCCGAAGTAGCACCCTACTACTATTAAAAGGTAATCTCTCGTCTCGCAGTCCTCCTTAAGTCTCATGGCGAGGCCTAACATTGAATTCCATTCCATACCGGAAGTAGCTGTCTGTTTGTTCTTCATTTTCATAGGAGAAATAGTTTTGATGTATAGCGAAAATGTGAGAAAGAATTCAAAAGAAGTCCTCTTTACAGCACCTTTTATTTACAAACGTCATAGTTTGGTAAGTGGAAATATCCGCACGCTGTTTTTAAGCAAAAGAAGCACAGTCCCATTATGTGTCTTAGTGGGACAAATTTTAAGGAATTCATAACGATCTCTTCCTGGGGGATATATACGAAAACACGATTACCTATGGTCAAAGAAAATATATCACAGGAGAATGGAAACAATCGCTCCGAGAAAACAGTCACAGTCGGAAATCTCGTACTCGTCACGCGCGAAGACCGCTCGTGGTCGCTGTTCTTCCCGAACGGCTCGCTATTGGAAGGATATGGAAATCCGTACACTGACAAAGCCTACAACGCCATCAGGGAGGACTTCATAAATGTGGAGGTAGCGCAAAGAACTTCCGAGTGGCTCAGAAAACAATTCGAGGAGCAGTACGACAAATAAAAATAAAACACAGAACCATGAATGATGATGATAACCTCAGGCCATTCCCGGAAATTAGGGGCGTGGACTCCAACCAGCGCACGTTCGAGTTCATCAGTTTTCTGGGCGAGCGCTTTCTCGCCACGATCCACGACATGCACCGGATGATACGCCTCGACTATCCCGGTGGAGGATCAACGGATGTCTCAATCGAACAGATACTCGGTGGCACAGCGAAATTCGATACGCACAAAGGATTCGATGATGATGTAAATGAGTGGCTGTGGGCTGTGATAAAAATATCCGAAGAGCAGCAGAAGGTTGTCGCATATCCGAAGGGCGCGAATAAAATGTTCCTCTACGATGGATTGAACGGACAATACGCGGTAAGATACACTCAGGGAGACGAACAGGAGAGCATCTCGGTTACAATCCCTAAACTTACAATCACCGGCACGTATCAGCAACTCAGAAGGCTGGATTTATTGTTTGCAATGATGGAGGGAGGACAGCTGACGAGACTGCTGAAATTGGTCAGGGAGAGGCAACTTAAGGAAATGAAGGGCGAATAAAAAATCCCGAACATTTCTGCCCGGGACTTTTCGTGGTTAACCGACAACTCTCGCCTTTTATATTATAGAAAAACTAATCAATAACACACTATTTCTCCCTGTCCAATGCAAGAGACGTTTTATCTGATGTTAATATAATTTGATCCTTTTCTTTATCGTATTTTAGTTCAATCTCGTCTTTTCTATACTCTTGATAGGAATACAGTTCCTTTTTGTCGTTATAGTTCAAAAACACATTCGCTCCAAGGCTACTACTTCCGGTGTATATATTGCTCCTCCCATACAAGCCTCCACTGGATTTTTCGATTGTAAAAAGCACCTTGGTGCCATTGGATTCAGCCTTCCATTTACCTTCATATTTTCCTTTGTTTGAACAAGAAAATAGCAGTGCGATAAATGCTATTAGCGATAAACTTTTTAGTATTGATTTCATGTGTTTTATGGTTTTATATTGTGGGTTATTATTATGTTCTTTAATAGCGTATTGTCTAATTAAATGAACTCACAGTGCTGCCTGAGCGAGTTTTGTATTGAGTTCCAGTATCTTTTGAGCGAACTTCATGTCATTGCAGGATTCAGCATTTGATTGCATCTCCATTGCTTTCTGAGCAGCTTCGCCATATTCGGAAAGGATGCTTGGATCGGTCGGATTTGCCTTGTACTTCTTAAGCAGTTTGACATAGCTATTGACGAATGCTTCGTATTCCTTAATGAATTTGTCGCAGTCCACAGAAGCAGCCGTGTTAGCAGAAGAGGATTTGCTTGATGAAGAAGAATTGCCAACATTTGAAACTTCTGATGATAAGCTTATGCTATTAGCAAGTTTTGCTTTCTCAAAAAAAAATTTAATTTTTAAGCTGTCTTCCGTGTTAAAATATATTCCTTGTCCTTCTCCATTATATCCGAAGCTAACCCATTCCTCTTGATTGTTTCCTTTTTTGAGTAATGATGAAAATTTCTCCCAATCAAATGAAGCTAATTTTATTTCACTAATCGGTAAGCCGGTTTCATCTGTAACTGTGGCATGTAAATACACGCGGTCTTGTTTGGGAATATTTTTAGATTTTGTAAATTTTAATTTCAGTTGAATTTCAGGCTTGTAATAATTGTATTCCTGCCTAAATTCCAATTTATATTCATTTTCCACCACTTGAATATTATCTGAAAGTTCTCCGGTAATATTACTTACCGGTTTTAGTTTCACAACCGGCCCAACTGGGTATATGAATTCCGCTTGCTTCTCTTCTTTGTGGCCACAAAAGGAAAGGGATAGTGCGATTATTACGACCGTCAGTAAGTTTATTGTTGGTTTTAATTTTTTCATCTTATTTGTTTTTAAAAGTTTAATTGAAAATTTGTTTATCCCGATGCCTTATAGCTGTCGAAAACTTCAATGCGATTTTGTCAGTCGTGAATGACTGTCAAGAAGTATCAAGATATTTTTTTTTAATACTCATGTGATTTTCTGTTAAACTCAGAGTTGTCTCATTCTAACCCCAAAATCTTCTTTACTGCTTCGATTGTATCTGCACTTTTTATTTGCTTGATGAATTCGGTATTGTCTTTTCCTTTCAATGAAATAATTTTATCAAAGACCAAATTTTGATTTTCAAGTAGTGGTAAAATCAAAGAGCCATCGCCCATAGTGGAAATTTTAATCTGTTCCTTCTCATTCATTTCAAGCATTTTTGAATAGAGTTTTTTATTGTCCTTATCCGAATCCTTCAACTGATTCAGTTGCTCTATGTTGGTTTTGAGTTTCTGGTCTTGTATCAAGTAATTTTTACTTGCCGACAATAAGTTCTTCAAGGCATTTAATAATGAATCGGTATAAATAAAACTACTATTGTCATCAAGTTGCGTACGAACCAATGACTTGCAAATATTATTACATTTCTCCATGGATATGCTAAAGATTCCACGATCATTATTCCCAACCGCAAAATCCATGACGGTATAGTTGTAGTTCGTTGGATCACCTTCGGAAATTAGTTTGTAGCCTGCACTTCTATAGAACTCTGTATAAGAATCTTTTGGTTGAAATATAAATTCCTTTTGAGTTGGTAATTTTTCCTTTTTTAGAAAGGAAAGTATTTGAAATATCTCGTCTTGTTTTTTATTTTTCTCCGCATAGAGCTCGTTTATAGCTTTTAATTTTTCAGACGGATATTGTTCGTTTGGCATTAGCTTGGAAGCATTGGTATATAATTTCTCAGCAAGTACGTAATCCTTTGCTCCAAATTTCTTATCTCCATCAGCAATATATGTTTTGTAATTTTCTGCATCCTCCTTTGCCTTTGCTTCATCTTGTTCTTTCTTTTGTTTTTCATATTTCATGTTACTGTCCGGGCTGCCGTCTTCATTATGTCCCTCGTAAACATAAACTCCGGTTTCCCAACTGCGTGACATTTGGAGTTTACCGCTCTTATACCACGATTTATCAAAAATCAATTTTCCTGTTTCATCAAGTTTTTTATGGGATTGCTTGCTTCCGTTTGGGAAATAAACAATCTCGTCCCCGACCATTTTTCCGTTTACAAAGTTCCTCTCCCAAAATATCTTGCCTGACGGATAAAAATATGCTATGACCTTGCCATCATTCACTTCCTTTTCTTCCTTATAGTTAGTACTGTACTTGTAAAATTCACACCCCTTTTTCTGTTCATCGGATAGATCGTAATTCGTGTATGCTTCAATGATAGTCCACATTCCACTTTTCTTGTCGTTCTTGTATGTGCCTTGCCTTATCATAATTCCATTTGCCCATCCGGTGAAGGGTCCGTCCATCTCGCCTTTGTCATTAAAGGTTTCTATTTTATGTGGCGTCCCATCAGAATTATTTGTAACCCACTTGCCAACTTTAATATCATTCTTACATGTTCCTTGCGTCAGTATACCTCCGTATTCGGAAAATTCTTTGTAAGAACCATTTTTTACTCCGTAGTTGTTTGTAGAGTATTCCTCATGCACTTTTGTTTTTTTGTAGTCGTAATACGATTTGACGATCTTCTGGGCATGAATCAGATTGCAGGTCATTGTGAATGCAGCCAATAGGAAGTAAACTTTTTTCATGGTGTTTTTTTGTTGTGCCCTCGCTTGTCGGGTTGGGGCGTTCCCTAATTCACCTTCATTTTGCTAAAAGACCTTCACTATTTTTTTATCCAACCGTCCTGTAAAAAGTTGGTAACAATAATAGCATCTTCACCTTTTTTCTCGTTCTCCATTTCATTTTTGCTTTTAGATTCAGAATTCTTTATCATTAAAATAACTCGATGGGTTCCTCCATCCTGTAATAAGTCAAATAGTTTTTTTCCTGCATCAGATTTTTTTTCTACCCACGCAAATGCGTTACCGTTCATGTCAAGAATATTAAGGGAAATAAAATTTTCTTTTGTAAGCGGTGTTTTATTCAAATACTTATTGTCGTAAAAATATCGGTTTAAAAGTTCGACTTCAAAGCGAAATGTTTTTTCGTGAGTATCTCCAGATGAAATAAAACCGGTTAATGAAATAGTGTTAAAGCCATAAGAGGCTGCAACATCAATTTTATAGTCTTTTTCGGTTTTTATCAGAAGAAGTTTTCTCTTTGAATACGCTGTCCTTTGAACAGCGACAGTAATGTAATCACCCTTTTTAAAATTACTTCCTGTAATCGTAATGTTTGTTGATGGAATGCTGGACTGAATCCAGTCCTCTGAAGAATAAAATTTCAGAATAGTATTTTTTAAACTATCCGGGAATACAATAAATGGGAGCACCTCCTCGGCATTGGAAGCGCTGTAATATTTTTGAACGGTTTGTTTGATTGAGTCGGATTCATTCTTAGGGTTAAGAATAAGCGTACTATCCAAATGGAATATGCTTGCAAAGGATAAAACATTTATTAAGCAAACACTTGCTAATAATATTAGATTTTTCATTTGTTTAATTAATTACGGTATAATGTTTTTACATCAAGAACTTTGTTTGATTTTTTTCTAACGAGTGAGAAATCACAGCAATAATTATTAACTATTCCCTTAACGCTTTTAACAATGCTTGGTAATGATATTTTATTAATATCTTCAATGATTAATTTATCTTTTGTTTTGTCGGTGCCTCCCCAAATCGCGTTATGTCCATCAAATGTTATTTCATCACTGTTCCATGAGTATTTACCAATAGTCCAACTGGAACTAAAAGACATATCTGGTTTAAAATTGTAAATAGTACCGTCAGATGATATACTCCAATATCCAATAAGTTTATCTTGACTTGTTGAAGCTATATGGTAATTTACTTTTGAACTTCCTTCGAGATTAGACAAACTAAATTTACTATTATCCTGAAAGTGTATCAAAAGCTTTGTCTTCTTTTCATCATCAATTTGCATTGTATCCCACAATAAAGTATATTCAAATTCACCCTTTTCATTTAATGGTGTGATTTTATTTGAAGAAAATGAAAATAAATAATTCTCAATAGTGGGCTCACCATCCTTCACCCATATTTGTTTTGAAAGTGCATTTCCGATTGATTTTGATAGAGCTTCTCGGTAATCAGAATTAGTTTTCTGAGTTGTATTTAGATAAGCTGCTTTTACTTCTCCAAGTTTTAAAGCATCCGTTTTATATTTATTCTCGGACTGTTTAATTGCCAAGTCTGTAATAGATTTACAACTGTCTCTAAGAGAAAATAGTGATGAAGGAGAATTGTCTCCGTTAATTTTTCCGTTCATGCAATCACAGAATGTCATTCCTGCTTTGTTTCCTTCTTTTTCGGGGGACGAGCAAGAAGAAATGATAATGCTTAATGTGAAAAGTAAAAGGGTTAATGAGTTTTTCATTATTGGAATTTGTTGTTGTGCCCTCGCTTACCGGGTTGGGGCTTTCCCATAATCAGCGAAATTAAGAAATTTAATCCGCATATATTATGTTTAATTACTGCGGTTATTTATGTGCTGTTCCTGCCTGACCTTTGCCGAGAAAAATATGGCAAAGACCAAACCATCCGACAAGCGCAGAAAACAGGTAGGCGAGAAGCTCAAGAAAATGAGGGTAGGTGCTGGCTACAAGAGCGCTGAGATTTTCGCCTACGACAACGAACTGAACCGTGTGCAATACTGGCGCATGGAGAAGGGCGCGAACTTCACGATGGATTCCTTGATGAACGTTCTTGAAATTCACAAGATCACCATGTCGGAGTTTTTTAAAGACCTGAAATAATTTTCTACTTCATCGCGAACATCTTCTCTACCTGTTCTTCATTCGGCAACATCGCCTTGTAGAGTTCGAGCAGGAAGTGGAGGCTATCTTGCAACTGGTCGTTGTCCATGTCCGCCTGTGTCGCCTGAATACATACGAGGATGTCCTTCATCAGATAGTGATAGAGTTCCTCAGGCGCGGAGGTCTCCAATTCGATAACGAGTTTGTCTTTTTCTATTCTTACGCTCATGGTTGTAAGATTTTGGTTAATAACACGAGTGTAGCAGATAAAAACGACACGATTGCAACTTTACATCACAGCAATCCCTCAACCGCAAAAGAAAACCACTGCTCACCGGCAACAATAATATGATCCTGCAGGGGAATGCCAAGGATGATTCCGGCATCTTTCATTGTCTTGGTAACGGACATATCCGTTTCGGATGGTTCAGGATTGAAGGACGGATGCGTATGGCACAAAATTAAAGAAGCGATTCCTCCGAAAGTTATTGCAATCCGAAAGACCGATCTTGCTTCTACGATGGTCGAGAACAACCCACCGATAGAAACAATATCGCAGTATCTCACGTTGTTATTTCTCCCCAAACCGATGACGAAGAAAATTTCCTTGTCCCTGTCGTGGGCATCCATTTCGGAAATTATCTTGCCGATGAGTTCGTACACCTGCAATGGGTGAACGATGCTTTTTATTCCGTGCTTTTTTATATCCAGCAGCATGAGCGGATCAATCCATTAGTTTTAATTGGCTGCCCTCTTTCAGAATCCGCCTCACCAATTCTTTTATTTCCAGCGTATGCGGGGTGAAATACCTTACCTCGCTCAGTCCGCATTCCTTCACATTCGCTATTAACTGTCTTGCATCCCGCAACCCGCCTTTCAATTTCCTGACCCTGTCGAGCTCTTTCCGGTTCTTATAGTGAGAGATGTCGTCTTGCAACGATTGCATTTTTTCAGGATCAGCAAGACATTTCAGAAAATACAACATGCCTGCGGCGTGGTTGCGCGCTGCTATTTTCCGGTATGAATGTTTGCGTGTCATCGTACGTTAATCGCTCAGCATTTTATTTTTTCATACATCTAATTCCGCATCCGGATCACCTTCAAAATCGTCTTTTAATTTCTGAACTGATTCGGGATTGTTATCCAGAGTTTCCGTATCCGAAATAATTGCATCACAGTTCTTGCAGTTTTCATTCTCATACCAGTTGATGCTGCCGCATCGGGTACACTGTTTGTAATCGGAGGGCTTACCGATTATTCTGTCTGCTGTATGGTGCATGGTAAGTGATTTTAAATTATTTGTGCTTTAGGTTATATCGTTTGCAGATTTCATCCAGCCATGTACACTGTTCGTTTTTCTCTAACTCTTTTATAAAGCCCTGCATCGTCAAAATCAGTGCAGCGTTGGGCGTCTCGCCTCCGTAGATGTTAAGCCGCTTCTGCGCTAACAGAATATCACCGTTGAGCGACGGGCTCTGAACAGTTGCTTCGACGCCACCGCCGTGTACATAAAGCCATGCGAGCAACCTGCAACAATAATCATCTGTCAAATATGGGTACAGGCTTACGCCGATGCTATTAAAAGCAATTTCCAAGTCGAATTTCATTTTTCCGTTACTCATAAATAATCTGTTTTAAAGATTGATTATTTCATCGCCGACAATAAGCCGGAAGAAATTATTCTCCACATCCACCGCCTCACTATTCATATCCGTAAGCAAATTTGTTAATGCCTCCATAGCATCATTCCCTTCGGCAATGGTTTCCCATCCTGCTTTATCCTGGCTGTAGCGTTCCACCTCGTTGGCGGGTCCCGATTGAATTTGTACTGACATGGTTTGAAGTTTTGTAGGTTGTTAAATGTTTCATCATTGATTGAGCATCACCGGCATCAGCAGCATGAGAAGGTCTCCGATGGGTTGTTTGTTTTCTTTGTCCTCTTTTTCACCGGCATAAACAGGAAGAAGAAGCGCTGCCCTGTTAGGAAGCGACATTGCTATCTTGATTTCTTTCGTGTCCATCACGGAGAGTATTTCAGACAGAAAGTTTGCGTTGAAACCTATTTCCATCTTCTTTCCTTTATATGTGGAGGCGAGATGCTCAAACGCATTGCTTGAAAAATCCAAATCTTCCGCAGACACCTTTAGCTGCTTCTCGCCCAAGAGCAACCGCACAGCTTGCAGGTTCTTGTTTGCGAACAATGAAATGCGCTTCACTGCGGATAAGAGTATCTGCCTCTCCACTATCAGTTCGTTGGGATTTTCCTTCGGGATCACCGCATCATAGGCAGGGTACTTGCCCTCGATCAGCCGGCAAGCAATACGGTAGTTGTCGTATTTGAAGTAGGCGGTAGTTTTGTCAGAACTGATGGATACTTTTTCGTTTTCATCTTTGTCGTTCAGTATGCTCTTCAGAATAGAGAGGGCTTTCTTGGGAGCGATGAAGGGCTGTAATTTCTTGGCAACAGCTTCCATGCTTGTAAACCTCGCCATCTTGTGCGCGTCTGTGGCAACCACAACCAACTTCTCTTTCTGCATATCGAAGAACACCCCGCACATAACAGGGCGCAACGTATCGCCACTGGTCGCGCACAGTGTCTTGTCCAGCGCTTCCAGAAGGAAACCGCTGCTGAGTTCAAAGTAGTTTGCTTTTATTGGCTGAGGAGTTCTGGGATACTCTACCGGATTGCTGCCTGCTAAAGAATATTTTCCATAGTCGGAAGCAATTTCAACTCCATAAGTTTTTTCTTTCAGAGTGAAGGTAAGTGGCTGCTCCGCGAATGATTTGAGCGCGTCCAAAAGTATTCTTGCCGGAATCGCAATACGAAATGTTTCGCGCGCCTCAACTTTCAGCTTGACCGTGATGGTAGTTTCCAAATCGGTTGCTGTAAGCGTGAGTGCGTCTTTCTCCACTTCAAATAAAAAGTGTTCGAGAATAGGCAGGGCGTTTCTTGTGGTGAGCACTCCGCTTAGTACCTGCAACTGCCTGTAAAGCACTGAACTTGATATGATGAATTTCATAGTGTAGTGGTTTTAATTGTGGTTTATGTTTGGTTACGGATTGTTTTCTTCGTCCTTTCTGATTTCCTCATCGCATACAGCACATAAGAAATCTCCCTGCGGGAATGGCTTGCCCATTTCAAGCCTTGTGTCATAGTCATTCAAATCAAGAACACGGTTTACATATAAGCCAGAACCAAGTATTACACTCTTACCGCATTCGTTGCAGATTTCAGCTAAGGGAATGTTGTCGTTAATATTCATAGGTCAAGTTTTATTTGCTGGACGGTTGTTATTGTGTTTTTATTGTCGGCAACCTTGATTCGTTCTTTTAAATCTTCCACAGCATACCCATAGATGTATCCTTCATTTGCATTAAGTTTTTTAATGGTTGGAACAAACCTGTGCTTCTCGTGTGGGACGATGGCGTATCCACCCCAATGCTCTGTTGAAAAAAGTGAATTCATCCACGCCACCTCTCCAAACATACCGTTCAGGCAGAGGTTAATAGCGGTCATTTTAGAACATCGGTGGTCAATGTCTGCTCCGAAGAAATAATTGTTTCGCGATACACCCGCTGCCGACAGTAACATTCTGCCCGATCCGCAGGCAGGATCGAAGATTCTTTGACCCGATGAATCTTTGTCTAACACTATGCTGCCCATGAAATCGCATACATGGGTAGGCGTAAAGAACTGTCCGTTTCTTCCTCTCGTAATGTGTTGGGTGAAAAATTCACCGAGGCAATCTATCAATCCTGTTCCGTCATTGTCCATTATGATTCCCATCACAGCGAAAAGTTCACAGAATAAATCAACTTCTTTCCTTTCGTACTTCTTTATGATGGAGAGGTATTCATCTTCATACCTCTGGGCTGAAAGACAGCAAATAGATATATCAAGGAAGTCATCAAAGACCTGGCTTTCGGATTTTCCATAAGCGATCTTTTCAAATGTTGCTGTGAAACGTGCTATGTCTGTCATATTTTTTCAGATGTATCACAGCGAGTATAAAAGATTCGGCTTTAGAGAAGATGGACGCATCGTAAATAAAAAATCCCGCAGTTGTCAGGTGCGGAATTTTTGTTTTCTGAGAATGGTTATTCGTAGTCGCGCACTATTTTACCGACCGGAAATCTTGGTATTGAATCTTCGCTCACGCCCTGGTACTGCACTGTCAGTTGTTTGCCGATTAATTTCTTCTTATCGGTTAGATACTGCTGTCTCTGTTCATACGTTCCCACCGGGCGAACATTGAATGGGATAAAGTTCTTACCGGACGTTTTTACTTTGCAAACAAACACCGCAGTTCCTTTGTCGCGTCCTGTCGCCTCTTCCACATCAATAATCTCGTATTCTGCTTCCTCAAACTCTTTCAGTTTCAAAAGGTGTTTAGAACGAAAACCAAATTCATACTCTCCCTCCATGGTACGTATCATCGCGCCCTCGTACCCTCGCTCAAGAAACTGAGAGAACTTTTTCAGAACATGCCCCTCATTGACGCATGTATAAGTGGGAACAATTTCTACAAAAGAAGAAGCTATGTCCTGAACAACCTTTTGCAAACGAAGGTGCCTGTCCTGCATTGTTTCATCGGGCATTGCCAAATCGTACACCCGGTATTGTACTCGTGGGGAATCTGCATTTAGTTTTTTAATCGCCCGGATAACGGTCTGAAAAGACTCCTTATGTATGTACAGCTCTCCATCAAGCACCCCGTCAGACAGGGATGCTTTCACATCATTCTCGATATGCCCAAGCGTATTTATCACCTTGCCGTTTCGGGAAGTGAACACTACCTCTCCGTTTACAATCCGGCAGAGTGCGCGACATCCATCAAGTTTGGGCTGCACAAGAACAGGATACGTTATCTTGTCCTTTCGTTCAGGGAACTTCTGCGCGAGCATCGGTTTGGGCGCTCCTTGTGCGTCTGTATTATGTACCGCGCCTTTTTCCGGCATTGTTTCCGTGTAACCTTCATCCCGCAGTTTGCTCATGGAGGATTCCGCTTCCGATACTGCCTGTTGAAAAGGAGTTGTTTCATTTGACCTGCCGATGTTCTTGCCTTCTTTATAGTCGTGTACATCTGTTTGAACCTTGGCGGTCAGTGAAGTCGCCTTTCTACAAATCATTTGAGCGCCTTTAATTCGCGGAAGAAAATCCTTTGGGATCACTTCGATCTCGTACCATTTCACGTTACCAAGTTTGGTAAGCGCATACATTCGGGGAAACTTTTTTGTTTTCATGGATTTTGGTTTTTATATTTGTTGGTTAGTTTAGTTTTCGCAGAGAAGTCATCACTGTTTGCGCTTATCTGAATCCAGTCATTCTTAAAATCCTCATACGTTTTACGGTACGCATCATCTTTCTTATCTTTCATGGTACTGCCTTCAAGATCGGTAACGTCATATTCGTAAACCCGAGAGAGGGTTACACGGACGATTTTTTCTTTTTGTTTTGTCATGCTGTTTGTTTTGATGGTTGCTATTATTTTTTCCCTTGCACCTCCGGGAATCTTTGGAAGAAATCATAGTTTTCCCAGTAATCCTTAAAGTCTATTTTTTCAACTGAGTGGATAGTTCCATCGGTATTTACTTTAACCATTGCTCCTTTGTTGGCATGTAGAATCTTGTATAGATTTTTTGGAGTATCCAGCTTTAGCAGAAGTGCGGGAACTATATTTTCTTTATCGGGCGGAAAAAGAACTCGCGCCTCGCCAACGAAGCCCGATTCATAGGTAAAATTCCCCATAGTCCCCTTAGTCTGAAATTCAAAATCATTCGTCTGTAATTGGTGTTCATCAATAAGGCGTTTCAATTTCGCAGCGGGAACCCAGCGATTGGCAAGTGGTCGCATGCCGTGAGAGACCCGTTTCCCTTTGATAAATTCCGCCGCGCTGATTGGCGTTTCGTCAGGGTAGTACGCCGCGAACATTGTAATTTTTATTTTCTGCCTACCGAGGATCGACAGTATTTTCTCGATGCTCAGCCAGTCGGAGTAAAAGATGCCATCGGATAGATAATACCTCGTGAATTGGGCGATGGAAATGATCTTTTTCATAGGAGAAAAATTGAATGTTGAGCCGAGTATAGCAGTAATCGGGACGCGGTTTCAAAATTTGGGCGCGAAATGTTGAATGAACTGTTCGAGGAGTGACAGGAGAACGGGGAGCAAAACTGAAGTTTGCCCATTCTCTGAAGTTTTACTGAAGTTTTATCGAGCAGAAGCGGGCAGAAGATGCGCCAAATAACGTACTTTTGAGGGGCAGGAATGAAAAAGGCGCGAATAACTTAATATTCGCGCCTTGTGAGTGATCCCGCTGGGATAGGTGCTATTTCACTCTGCGAGATGGTATCCAAGCAGTTAAGCTATTAGTTATTTTGCCCCTGAGTAAAAACTGAGGTTTAGCCGGTTCGTCATCCCTATGAGATTGCCAGTGACCCACGGTGTGAAATCACAATCTCTTACAACACTGGGCAATGGAAATAATCTTTTTCATAGTATCCGAATTTACTGATTCCATACGGCAAGACGGTAAAACAAGGAACATCAAGTTCTAACTACGGCAAGCGCATGTCATACACATCCTTCATCGAATCCGGCACCCTCAGAGTCAGATAAGTCCATTACTAAGAATCTGAAAGATGCCGGAAAAATTCTTGGCATTCGCTTGCAGGATCACGTCATCGTTGCAGGTGAGCAGTGGTTTTCTTGGGGTTGCTGTAATGACAGATGTAGAAAGGAATAGGAAATATTATTGTGCAGATAAAAATCTAATAGGACTTCTTCTTACATTTGATTTTTCGGAGTTATTACTACATGATGCAAAAAAATACCAACAAGTATTCAGATAGGCAAGAGGAATTCGATGAATTAGTAGATAAGTTATTTTCCGACCTCAAATTAAATCAATGGGTACTCTTATCCGAATCCGCCTCACCGCACTTAGTTATTAGCGATGCGCTTAAACAATTTACGGCATTAATTTCTGACCCGGGAAACTTTAAGGGTACAGAAAAAGAATTAGCAGAAATATTCAAGGTGCACAAATGGAATGGTAAACAATTTGGAAAATATACAAACGTACTTGAAAAAGAAAAGGAATACACACTGATCAGCGACAGTAAAACCAATTTTCGGCTGTTGGCATTGGCAAAGGCATCCATGTTGTTTTTAGCATACATGAATGAGGTAGCAAAATTCTTTCATGAACATGGAGGTAAAAAAATAGAAGATTTATTTATCGTACGAGGCATTGAGAATCCTCTCATTAAGGAACACAAGGAAGAATTAAATAAATACCAATCTGATTATTATGGCTATTTGGTTGATTCGTTCATCATACATATTGATAAACTGCTGGATACAACCACTGCCAGAAAACAATTCCTTGATTCCGAAATAATTCACTTTTCACAGTTGTTCGGAAAAGACGAACCAAAAGATGGCTGGAAGTATCTGTGCACAAGGTTGCATTGGGAGCCGAAAAAGGCAGAAACCATATTCAAGGTAAGATTTGAGATCATTCAAGGACTTTGGCATCATAAAATTAATTATTGTTTCAGTCAGAATCAACGTCAACTAATAGCGAATGCGTTTGCGATTCAGGATTATATTGAATTTCTGAAAAAACAATCGGATAGAATTGCTAAAGGCTTACCAATTACAGGTAATAAAAAGGAAGGGAGTAGCAAAGAAGAAGATGATTATAGGATAGAAATCCTTCTTTATACTAAAGATGAATTGGAAGTAGATTTTAAAGAACTTGCTAAAAAAACTAAAACAGGGAAACAGATTCTTTCCGAAGAAGATGTTAATTATTGGTTGAGCGCAGAATTTAAAGGTTTCCCGATGTTAGCAGAGAACGATAGAAACAGGGAACTCATACCTGATACAAGAATCGGTATTATTATTCGTTTTATTTACAAAGTTTACAGAAAATATGACGATGAAACTCTACACGCAGAATGGTATCGTGAAATGCTTAAAAGAAGAATTAGTGATGGCAAAAAAAATAAATGGCGTAATAATTTAAAAAATCATTTTGCAGACACACCTGAATATTACCCTAAGAATTTGGATATTTAGGTGGCGGGGAAGGTGAATTGTTAGGTGTTGAGGTGTTCAATTTGAACACCTTTTTTATTTATACAAATTGCCATGTTGTTTTTCGGAACACTTCTATTAGAAAATAATAGCAGGAAATCCTCCGGTTCTCAACATCATAATGGCACAGATAGAGTACAAGTTAGTCAGGGCAGGAGACCTTAAAAGGCATCCCCTGCACGAGAAAATGTTCCTCAATCCTGAGGAAAAGCAAGAGGCGTTGGAATGGTTAGACCGGTCCATCGCACGGTTCGGAAAGTTGAAATCCGTTTACTATGTGGAGACCATAGTTGATGACAAAATCAAAAAGTATTACATCGACGGCGGATCAACCATCGAACTTTACAAAAAGAACGGTACGGAATTTATCTTTGCCGCTAAACTGGAACTGACCAATGAAGAAGATATACTTCAGGTCATGACGGAACTGCAACGGTCCAACCACAACAGCCCGCAGGAGGAATTTAAAATGTACACCGCGCTGTATGCTGCGTTCAGCAAGGGACAAGGGGCAAGGACTGATCTTGAAGAATTGGCAAAGAGCCCGGACGAGGTGGGCATTGATGAGGATGAGAAAAAGAAGAGGCGAGCCAGCATCTTTCAGGTGATCGGTAATATGATGGGCGGTGTAGACAAGAACCGTGTCATGTATATCTTAAAGGTGGGGCAAGTGTGTCCATGGTATTTCGAAAGGATGGTGCTTGAAAGATTCGCATTGTATGCCGCCTATATGGATTGCAAAGCGAAGGAGAGGGGTGAAATGCCAGCCGTGCCAACGGTCAAAGAACCTGCGTATGAATCGACCGCTACCGAAACACCTGTGTTCACGCCTTACACTTCAACTGATGATGATTTTAACGATGAAGCGGTTGCAAATGAGGATACCCCATCATCTGCGAACAATTCTGCTGCTTCGGAATTGAAACCACAGGTTACTATTAATAATGAAACACCTGGGGTAGTAAAGTTACAGATGAAACTCAGTAAGAGTTTGCTGAATGATACTGCTGCCATCAATTTAATCGCAGGAGAAGTTACTGTGAACACTGATGACTCACAGTTTGTAATAGTGAATGTCCAACTAATTAAAACCCCACAACTATGAGAAAGAGAAAACGCATAGTAGTCGCATCCCTGTTTTCAGGGATGGATATTTTTCTACTGGGCTGTATAAAAGCCGGGATGTTTCCTGGCTTCCAGGTGGAAAAAAATATCTACGCGGCGCTAATGAGCGCTGCCAACTTCAAATATCGTGATGGCACTCCGGTAATTGAATTCATCAATATAAGTGAAGAGGAGTACAAGTTCAAAAAAGCGCACAAAGGTGAAGATGGAAAAAAGGATATGGAGGATGAGGTTATTATAAAAGACGGTAACTACATCCGGACAAAAAGTATCGAGGAAATAAATGGCGCTGAGATCAGGGCGGCGATTGAAAAACATTACGGGAAAGACGTGATAATAATATTAATCGGGGGGCCGCCGTGCCAGGATATAATTTCATATAATAAAAAGAAAAGAGTTGGCAAATCAAATCGGAATCGGCTCTGTTTTGAATACTTGCGGGTGCTACAGGAGTTGAATCCTGACGTGGCAATCATGGAGCAAAGCACCGAATTTTTATCGTTTGAAGACGGTGATCTTTACAATGAGTTCATGTCAAAAGCCACGCAGCTTAATTTCCGTTTGTCAGAGATGGAAATGAATAGCAGTAATTATTTTTCAAACCAGCAAAGGTTCCGTGAGATCTGGATGTTTGTAAATATCGCTCTTGGCAAGGCGCCTGTTTTCCCAACACCTCACCCGGAAAGAGCCAAGCGCATCCGCGATTTTTTATCTGTCGATTTTATTCATAGCGGGGATTTCTGTTCCAAATTCAAATATCCCAATGATTTCATGGGCACGACAACTTCGGGAGCGCCTGCCTACTATTATAAAGGCATAAAAAAATGGGTTCCGTCAGTTGAAGAAAAACTTCTCTGCATAGATGTATATCCGGGCGACTACATAATTCCACCATCAATACCAGTAGATCAGGTGAAAAAAGCAATCGGTAACGTAGTGGTCATGGCGCTTGCGAAATCGCTTGCTGAGTGTGTAATCAAGGATATACTGTGCCTCAAACCTGACGGCGATGGTTACTTTGTGCCAATTGACATTCCCGATGATTCAACACCCGACAATGATGGTGCCGGTGTTCCTGTTGACACTACTCCTGTACCAACTGCCCCTATTGATGGCGGTGAGTCATCGGCTGCGGATAATGTTCCTGCCGTTAATGATTGTAATGCTCCAAATGAAACAGCGCCGGATTCACCCACTGACAAGGGTGGTTCCGGCGAACCTGTTGTTACGCCTTTGAAAAAAAATCCGGAGGATGTTTCTGGCGCATCAATTCCAACACCGGAGATTATACTGCCAGTTGCAAATGAAACTGACCCGGTACGACCACCTTCTTCCAATAATACTGATGCAGCAAAAGACAAAGCACAGCAAACTGAGCCTTCGCCTGTAAAGGTGTTCACACCTTCTATTATTACCAATCCGCCTGCACCCTTTCGGAATACATACTCCCAAAAAATTATAAGCAGCAAACAATTAATAGACATGAGGTTTGAGACATGGAAATTTCAAGGTAGATGGTTAGAGTTCATGGGTGCTCCATCTGTTACCTTTCATTTGGCTGTGTTCGGCCTACCAGGAAACGGGAAGTCAACATTTTGTATTCAGTTTGCAAAATACTTAGCAGATAACTTTGGCAAGACAATTTTTATTTCTTCTGAAGAAGGTTATTCCGTCACTTTACAACAAAAATTAGTGAACAGCAATGCTCAAGCCATTAATCTGGACGTAGCTGACTTTAGGTCTGGCGATGATATTATCAGGGATGCACAACTTGGAAAATATCACTTTATTTTTTTGGACAGTTTGGATCGGATGAATATTGATGCAGATAAATTGAGAATGTTAAGAGCTAAATATAAAAATGTTGCATTTATCACCATCTCCCAGTCAACGAAGGGGGGACTGATGCGCGGCTCGCAGGAAATAGCGCATGATTGTGATATTCTTGTCTCTGTGGAAAACCTTTTTGCCATTACAATGAAGAATAGATTTACCTCGACCGGAAAGGGATTTAATGTGCGCGAAGAAATGTCCGATTCCAAAACCGAACAAGTTAATGACAGCAGCAGCACCAATGAGAAGAAACCACAACAGGACGATGAATCAATCACTCAGCAGGAGAATATTGTGGCAGCAGCCGAGGATATAATAAATACAACCTACAACAAAATAACTCTCGAAGAATTAAAGCAAAGACTGATTGAAGCGACCGAAGTTGAAAATTATGAACTGTGCAAAGAATTAAAAGATGAAATAGCAAAAAGAGAATCAGAAAACCAGTAGATAAATAAATGTTAGAGGAAGGAATATATCAGGGGGACTGTCTGACATTGATGCCAGAGATTAAAGAGCATTCGATAGACCTCGTCTTGAATGATCTCCCCTACGGAGTGACCGCCCGCAATCCATGGGATGTGATACTGCCGTTCGATGAGCTATGGTCTGCCTGGAAGAGACTGCTGAAACCGAATGGCACGGTAGTGCTGACAGCCACCCAGCCGTTTGCGAGCATTGCGGTCATGAGTAACCTGCCGTGGTTCAAGTACGAATGGACGTGGAAAAAATCGAAAGTCACTGGGGTACTGAACGCGAAGAAACAGCCGTTAAGGCAGCACGAGCAGGTACTGGTGTTCTACGAGAAGCAACCGATATATAACCCACAAGGACTGATTCCATACGGCAAGACGGTAAAACAAGGAACATCAAGTTCCAACTACGGCAAGCGCGGGTCTCAGGATGTCTATCAGGAATTCACCAACTATCCCAGATCGGTGATCGAAATAGCAAGTGAAGGCAAGACCGTTCATCCCACGCAGAAGCCCGTTGCACTCATGGAATATATGGTACGGACTTATACAAGCGAGGGCGGTCTTGTGCTGGACTGCTGCATGGGTTCCGGCACTACCGGCGTAGCCTGCTTTAATTCCAAAAGAAGATTTATAGGAATCGAGAAGGAGGACAAGTATTTCGCAATAGCCAAAGAGAGGATAGACAGGTTAACTTTCACTTCTTATGGGTACAATTTAACTTACACCTCTTAAAGGTACAAGTTGATTTTTTTTAACTTACACCTTTAAAAGGTGCAAGTTGATCGTTGGACGCGCTACGGATCGTATGAATTCAAGCGGTACGTCCTTGTGAAATAAATCGCTCATGCTGTTCACAAAAAACATTGCGGGTTTTTCCCATGTATAAGGAAGATGCAAAGTATCACGATGCAGGGTGAGATCGAAACCATTCCGGTATTTTGATTTTCCCATAGCTTTCATGTGTTGCGACCAGGATTCGGCATAGCAGTTCTTGCATCCGGCTGAAATTTTATCGCAGCCGGTATTCGGATTCCATGTATGATCAGTCCATTCAATAGTTGTTGTTCTCATAGGGATTAAATTTATTTTTGTTTGAGCCGTGTACTTCAATAGCGATGTTCTTTGTCCTTGTTGGTTTGCTTGACTTGGTGGATGTGCCCTTGCACAGTAGGCATTTAATACATAAAATTTCTTTTGTTGTATTAGGACATATTATTTCACCGGGCAACAGTTTGTCATTTCTCTTTATTACCCTAAAAGTCCGCCATCCCATTTGTTCTGCTTTCATTTGTTCTAAAGGACGGTCAACACTTGCCATGCACAGCGGTTTCAGTTCTTGTGCGTATCCTTCTCGCCATTGGTGTGTGTATCCGGTATGGTCACTTGCATATTTGTATAAATCATTCCATACGTAAAATGGCGCTGCTGCCGGATCACCGTATGCGCCAAACCTGATGAATGTGTCTGAGAATTTATCTGCGAATTCCTTTGGGTAGCGCATTGATAGTTTAAAGTAATTTCCCTTTTGATAGGATTCCCAAACATTCGTTGGCGCTTCGTCAACTTGTACATAACAAGTTTTATTTTCACTGGGTTTGTGCCGGCACATTCCGCATACTGATTTGTCATGACCGGTATTAACGGCTTGTCGAGGCGACATATTTTTGTTGAGTATCCAGGTTTGTACCATAGGTCCGGTCTTGTCATTGCCTGATTTCATAGTAGCGATGACAACAATGTATTCGCCATTGATGAGCGATTTACCGTCATAAAGAACATATCCCCTTTCTTTAATATTTATTGGTTTGGGAATAAGAAAGTTCTTGATAAGTTCCGATTCGGTCAACTCATCCGGATTTGATAGTTGTTCAATATGTCCAAGGTTCATCATATTTAAGTGCTTTTAAAAATTATCTATTTGCAACTGTATCAATGCAAGCATAGCAGATAATTTATTCCTTTGAAAGTTTTTTAGAAAAAAATCTCGGCGTCGGTGGAAATGCTGCAAGTTCATGTAAAATAAATTTGTAGAAATCCTTTTGTGCGCTATGCCATAGCCGTGTTCAAATGCTGTACTGTCTCCA
>Ga0209342_10000496_pt1 | contig 45439 bp, 75 predicted proteins | sample RifCSP16_2_FD_184023 | JGI IMG/M metagenome (GOLD analysis project Ga0209342, IMG submission 184023) | Soil microbial communities from Rifle, Colorado - Rifle CSP2_sed 16_2 (SPAdes) (version 2) | ecosystem: Environmental > Terrestrial > Deep subsurface > Rock core/Sediment | place: Rifle...
CCGCAATTTGTGGAGTTCCCCTTCCCACATTTGCATCCTTCGGGATGGTGCGGAACATTGATTACCTGACGGTGTTTGATGAAAATGATGCCGTGGGGATTCTCTGGAAATACGACAAAGACAACCACAAATTGCGGGCCTGGCGCTCTGCGGGGTTTACCCCGGCCGGCACCGCTGGCGCGCAAACTTTTACCGGCACCGCGAATGTTGGTATCTCCGGCACTATCGACGACAACGACGACGCGGCGACTTTGGGACATGCTCTCTATGTCGTTCCCGCGGCTGCGGCCCAGTTTGTGCCTCCGACGTTGGCCGTGGAAGCCTCGGCTACTGGTTTAGTCAAGGACAGCGATAACGCGGCAACGGAGGGCGTAGCTCTTTACGTCGTAGTTGACGATCCTAATTGGTCTGGGACATACCAACTCGGCCACTTTGAGTTTGTCAGTCCGACCAACGCCAACGGCACTTGCACAATTGCAAACGGAGCCGACACGCTTACGTTGTTCGATGATGACGCTGCGGCTACGAATGGAGTAGCTGTGCGGGCGGTTGCGGCCGATGCAGGGTTGGAAGCTACCACTGCGGCTGCTAAAGACATCCTTGTTCCGACCTCCACCGGCAAATATATCCACGTTAATCATGCAACCACTGGCAGCACGCCAGAATTGTATTTTGACGAGGATGCGGCCAACACGTATGAGCGCATCCGGGGGGTTATCGTTGACAACTTAGATGAGCCCTATAAACTCTTGGTCGATACGGCTGCGGCTGAAAATGCCGGGGTTGCGCTTTCGCAAGGTAGCATCGGACGGCTTGGCAATATCGTCACTGTGGGTCCGAAGCCTTTTACCTACCTCGTAGGAGCTTCTGGGCCGGAAGTAACTATTGCATCTCGCCCGGATGCTGCAAGTCTACCTGGCGCAGTCGCGCTTTATGTTCAAGCGGCTGGTGCTGGTTTCAATGCCGCCAACTTCGGTAAAGAGGATGTGTTTGTGCCCACTGCTGGCGGGGACTTCATAAAGGTGGCATATGCGGCTTCGCCCGCTGGTGTGCAGGTCTATGGGTATCCCGAGGGTGCAACTGGTGATCTCAAAATCCTTGGAGTCATCACGGATAATGCGGACGAGACTTTCACGACCGAAGCTGCTGTTGGTTGGAAGCGCGACACCCCTGCTGGCACCAATAGCACTTCGGCTCTGACTGGCACTGCGGTTGCGGCGGCGGCTTTGGTTGAAGATACTGGTTCGGCACTTGCCGCCCAAGTTCTCTATGCCGAGGCTGTTGGCTGGTAATGAACTCAAAGGGGCCTTCCCCACAAGGCTAAATCAGGGAGCCGTGGGGAACTCAAATAGGAGCAACCAATGGCAACTGGTTTAGACTTAAGCGCAGTTCACGTCCTCAAGAAGATTCCGGGACAGCAAATGTTCCGGGTCGCGGAAACCCATCCAGCGCTGCGCCTGGGTTCCGGCGATAATGTGCTCTACATTCAGCACGGTCGCGTTTTCTCGGCGGGCGGGGACCATATTCCCTCCGACAAACTCCCGGACTGGTTCAAAGTCGAACTGGAAAAGTGCTCCCAGGATGCCCTTCTGGCGTGCGGGTATGGCCGAGTCTCTACACCAAAGCCCACTCGTAAACCCAAGGTGACAGAAGATGCCGGCACCCAGTCGTAGTATTTCCGCTTCGTTCACTCGTCCGTCCAACACCACGGCATACACGGCCGCGGATGTTGTTGCAAATTCCACCACGGCTGCTACTATTCTGACGTTCTCTGGGATTGTATCGGTGCCGGGGGGCTCTGGAATTATTTCGAGTGCGTGGTTGATCGACTCCGCAGCGGCATCCACCAAGTTGCAAGCGGATTTGTTTTTGTTTGCAGTGGCCCCTGCCACTTACGGCAACGACAATGAGGCGTTTGCGCCCACGGATGCTGAAATGTTGGATTGCGTCGGCGTGATTGAATTTGACGGCCCCAACGATTTTGTGGTTGGCAGTGGTAATGGTCTGACTCCCGGAGGGTTTTTGGGCGGTCATGGTTCCTTGCGTTTTCAATGTGCCCAGGGTAGCGTTGACCTCTATGGCGTGCTTGTCGCACGCAACGCTTACACGCCTGCTTCTGCCGAGGTTTTCAAAATCCTGATTGGCATTACCCCGGATTAATTCTGATGCGGCCAGCCCTAAAACTCATTCTGGTGCTTGGCCGTGTGGGGGCCTCTCCCCAGTTTCTAGCGGGCGCAGCGGCTTCAATTGCTGGATATGTCATTACCGTAACGGGGACGACTGACGGCGACATCAGCGATGGTGTATTTGGTGTCGAATATGGCGTCGGCTCCGGTGGGGTTTATACGGATAGCGTTAATGTTGTCGGCGCTGCGGCCAATCAGTCAATCACACTCGGCATACTGGACGGTATCATACCCGGCAACTATTGGAGTGTCTTACTGTATTACAACCTGACCGCAGGCGATCCTGCCGGCAATCGCGTCTACGGCGATGCGCTTGTAGTTTTCGTAAGCGAATTTGACGGGCTGCTTTTAGGTCAAGGATAGACATGGACATCATCACTGCATCTGGTGCATACACAAGTTTGGACGCGGATCGCGGCGGCGTCGTTAAACTGACCGGCGCTGTCGCGCAGGCCATTACTCTCGATACCACACTTGGCGACAATTGGGCGCAGACGTTCTGGAATCAGAACACCGGCGCAGGCGTCAATAACTATGTGACACTGACTCCGAGTAGCGGCACAATTAACGGCGCTGCATCGCTGATCATCTTCTTGGATGATGTGGTCACCGTGATCTGTGATGGCACGAACTGGACTGCTATCTATCTCCACCAAGCGCCGATCTTTTCAATGAATGTTGACGACGTAACGCTTGCAGCTTTTGTAAATGGCACTACGGACATAGCGTGGCTGGAATCGGGAAGAGGGACGCTGAGTGTTCCCGCTTCTACATTGTATAGATTTAAAGCCCAGATACATACTTACAATTCAGGAGCGAGAACATCCCACACCACATCGTTCAACTTCCTTGGCGCAGGAACAGCAACGTTAACAGATATCCGGTATCAATGGGTATCTGGGGCTGCTGCGGCAGGGGGTCAGACAAGCGGAACAAGCGGAAGCGCTGTGGTAGGCACGGCAACGGTTATCATGTCTGCTCAGACAGCAACGGATATGTATACCACGATTAAAGGCCATTTCCGCACAAATGCGGCAGGCACCATAGTTCCGGCAATTAGGCACAGCGCTGATCCTATTAATGGTGGTGTCATTAAGTCACGCAAGGGCAGTTTCTTCTGGTGCGAAAAGCTCGGCGCGGCTGCATTAGGGTCATCCGGCCAATGGGCATCATGATGAAGTCGTTGCTTGCAGCCTTGTTGCTACTCTGCGCCTTTGGGGCGCAGGCGGCCACTGTCACCAACGGCCTTGTATCGTGCACTGATACTATCTCTGCCACTCCAACCGCGCCGCAGCAGATTTTTATCGACTGCACGGCGACAACCGGGGTGGTAAGTGCGGCCACCAAGCCGTTTCACAGCCTGCTATATCGCGTAAATTTTGGTGATACGGCATTGACCAGCGATCCGAACGGGACGGCTTGGGCCAACGCAGCAAACACGACACTCTCTAAAAATCAGGCGGCGGGGGCTGTTTCGGCGCACGTCTACCAGACGGCTGGGACTTATACATGGACGGTGACTGTTAGTGATGGCACGGTTACCCGGAGCGTATCCAACACTAACGTAATTGCTTCAGCCGATACCACGTTTGCCGGCGCGGCGACGACTTGCTACTACAATACTACGCTTGGGACAGGCTGTCCGGCTGATGCAACTGACGGTGGTGCAACAGACGACTTTGACGGCAAGATTACGTCGGCTGCCTGCAACGCCGCGACAAAACGCTGCTTGTTTAAAGGCGGCGATACGTTTACTTCCAATGCGCCTGGGACATTCACGGCAGCCGGCCCTAACATGATTGGTTCGTATGGAATCGGCAACGCAATCATAGCCACGACGACTAACATCAACGCCATTTCGTTAGCAGCCTCTACGATAGATGACCTGCGCATTGTGGACTTGACTTTTCAAGGCACCGAATCAAGCGGCAGCGCTGCCGCTATTGTGTTTCCGTCGGGGATAACTGCATCTGGCGTTACGATGTTGCGACTTGTTGGCGCAGACCTGCAAAACGCCGGTCTTTCCGGCGGTGGTTCCGCGGGAACTGCTGGCGTTTGCAACCTATGTGTGTTACAGGAAAGCGCGTTCACTGGAATGCTGGCCGGCATGGGGACGTTTGGCCGATTCACAAATTCCGCAATTCTCGGAAATTTGATTGGTCCATGTGCGGGAACCTGCGAGTTTCCGTTGCGTTTAAGTAACGCTCAAAAAACTGTCATCAGTTTTAATACCCTGACCGGACCGCTGGAGGGAAAGAATACTCTGTCGCTCCGTGCAATAGATTTTGTGACGACAGCAGAAGATACTTTTTATGTCATCATTTCGGATAACCACATCAGCACGGATACCCGGAACAATGCACTAGTGACGATTGATCAAGGCGGCGACGGGCAGTTAGATGCCAGGCACTATGATATTATCCTAGAGCGAAACTTGTTGGTTTTGGGTGCATATACAGGGGCGAACTCTATTAACTGCATGGCCCTCAAAGGAACTCGGGTCACAGTTAGGAATAATATCTGCAATCTGGATGCCGCAACTGTTGCAAATGGAAACGCCTTCACTGTCGCCGGCGGTCCGGGAGTGGAGGTAGCTTTAGATATTAACATATACAATAACACTTTGTATTCGAGTAAAGCGGTCACGATTCGCGGTGCGAGCATAGCTGCTGGAGCCACTGAGACGCTCTACAAAAACAATTTGTGCTACTTCCCAAACACGGTTCCAGCGTCTAATAGGTGCCTCGTAAACTCTGACGGCAGCACAATCGCCGCCACCAATTCAACTGACGCCCAAACTATCAGCGACCCGGCATTTGACGGCCCCCTAACCTCAATATTCGGGTGGCGCATCGGGACCGGGAGCTACGCAGCGGAGAATGGGACAGCGATATTTCCGGCAAGCAACGATGACTTCTTTCGCTGCGATGACGTGACCGCAAACGAACACATCGGCGCTGCCGTGTCTCGCGTCAGGGCGCGGTGCCGAGGAGTGGCGGGGCCATGACCATTCTCCAAACCACTGCCGACATCATTGACAATGTGTTGTTTCGTGCGGGCGAGCCCACGGACGGCACTAGCGACTTCAACACACACGCCTTGAACCTCGTCGTGCGTGCCTATCGTGCAATTTGGATGGGCGGGGGCGAGTTTGTCGAGGGGATGAATGAACCCTGGTTGTGGCTCAAAAAAGACCCGCCAGGGGTTATCACATTCGTTCCCGTGCGTGATGAGGGGGCCGTCGATGTGACCAACAATAATGCAACTGCCACCTTGAATGCAGCAGCCTTCCTCAACGGTATGGTCAATACAGACCTTGACGGGTGGTTCTTCAAGGTTGATACTCACCCGGACGTATTTCGTATTTCGGCACATACCACTGGCAGTCAAGTGCTGACTCTCGACGCCCCCTATACCGGCCCAGATGGTAACGATGTCAATTACAAGTTGATGAAGCTGGAATATTCCTTGGCCTCGGATTTGCTCCGCCTCATCTCCCCCATTCGAGTGCAATCCGATAACGAAGATGAAGTGCTCGGTATTGACCTGACAGCGTTGGATCGAGACTATCCTCTCGCTTTGGTCCAAGGCGGCACGCCTGACCGATTTGCGCTCGTTACCGAAACCAAGATTCGCGTCAATCGCTTCGGTGGAGCCTCTTCTGAGGAACTCATTCGCGGGGAGTATGACTATCTCCAAAAACCTGATGATCTGACGGATGCTTCCGACAGCACACCGCTTGTGCCCCTGGAGCACCGCCAACTCATTGCCGATATCGCCCTCTTCTACCTCTTCACTGACAAGGCAGATGCTCGCGCTGAGGCCCTTGCCATGCAAGCCAAGGCTGGCCTTAAGTCGATGGCCGCAGACAACCGTGCTCGAATGCAGCAAATCGGACGCAACTTTGGGGCCATCCTCCCCCGCCAGGATAGTCTCGGACTCAGAAGGCGCATCCTTCGCACCACTTCCGGGTTGATACTGGGATGAGTTTTGCCGTCTTGACAGAGAAAGTCCCTGAAAGTGTTGTTAAACCCGATCCGGTTTGGTTTAACAACTTGGTGGATGATCTCTATTATTCAGGCACAGACCACCCAGGGGCGCGACATCGCATCGTGGTGGGGTTGCTGTTGGCGTTTGCGGCAGGAGTGAAGGCTTCTGAGCGAGGGGCTTGATGTCTACCACCATTGTCATCCAGGACGCCATGATTAATGCCACTTTTGAGGCTGGTGGTGTCGTGTATCACATGGACGGAGACATCTTGGCCTTGTTGAAAGGACTTGAAACTCTCAATGCGGTTTCCGAGATTGTTTCCGCTAACTTGACCCATTCGGGAAACTACGTGTATGTGTTGACGTTGGCAAATGGACGTATTTGGCAGCAAGAAATGAAGAAGCTCCCCGGCACACCCACCACATTTACGCTTCTAGGATTTTGGCCTCAGCCTGAAATTCTAGCCCATCGAGATGCCCGCGATGCGGTGTTGCGCATGATTGACCGCGGTTTTACGTCATTCACGATAAGTTTTATCTAGCCATGCCCGCCTATACTGGCTACATCATTCCTCTCCCCCTTGGTCAAGGTGGCTTGGTCGGCACCAAAGACCAACAGCAAATCGCCCCGGACAAGTTGATTGTTGCCCGGAACCTTTCCTATGAAGGTGGGGCCTTGCGTAAGGAAGGGGGCGCAGCCAAATATAATTCGACAGTCATCACAGGAGCCCCTAGCGTGCTCGGCGGATGGGATTGGTGGCCGTCTGACGGGGTGCAACGGGCGGTTGTAGCCCTGTCTGATGGCACCCTCAAGAAAGACGCCGGCACGGGAGCCTTTGCCACCACGCTCAAAAGCGGTCTCACCATGTCCAGTGTTGTGCCAGTATTTGTCGAAGCTGGCAAAGAGGCCGCGGCCAACAATCGCAAACTATTCATATTCACCGGCAAAAACGCCGTGCAGACGCTCTCCGGTGATGGTGCAACCACCGCCGATATTACCACTCCCGCAGCTGATTGGAGTGGCTCCAATCAACCTTCGTTCGGGCTCAACCACGAACAACGTTTGTGGGGCGGCGGCAATCTCAACGACCCCCACCGCATCTATTATTCCACCACGGCCGATCACGAAAACATGACCGGGGCCGGTAGTGGCAGCATATCAGTCTACCCCGGCGAAGGGGAACGGCTTGTGGGAGCCTTGAGTTTCAAAGGGTTGATCGTGCTCTGGAAGTTTCCACGCGGCATTTACATCGTGGATACCACTGACCCAACTATCTCCAATTGGAAAGTGCGGCGATTGTCGCGTTCGGTTGGCGGGGTATCTCCCCTCGGCGCAGCCGAAGTGGACAATGATGTGATATTCGTAGATGGGGCTCTCAACTTCCATCTGCTGTCGGCGGTGCAAGAATTCGGGGATGCGGCGGCTAGCAACCTATCCAAAAAACTTGACATTTACTCATTCATTCAAGATAACTTCAACCAGGCGCAAGCTGCGTTTGCCCGATCTGTCTACTATGCCGCCAAACGGGAGTTACACTTTGCCGTGGCCGGGCTTGGGTCTACTGTCAACAACACTCGATTTGTGCTCGATTTCAACCAATCTGAGGGGCTTTTGCGATTTCGCTATTCGGACCGGGATACATGCGAGAGTCTGTGGATTCGCAAAGACACCAACAACGTAGAGCGCTTGACCAGCGGGGACAATGCCGGATTCGTGTGGAATATGGACAAAACTGCCAAGGATAAGGATGGAAATGGCTATTCCGGGGCCTGGCAGACCGCGTATGTGTCCGGGGACTGGATTGATCCCATTTTGGCAACTGTTCGCAAAATTGGGCAGTTTCTTGAAATTGTGGTGGCTCCGACAGGCAATTGGAACCTCGACGTGGATATCTTCTGGGATGGCTCCTTGGTGCAGACTGTGACCTATAACATGGGGGTGTCTGGGTCGGCCCTGGGCAGTTTCGTGTTGGGAACTGATAAACTCGCGGGGGATCAAATCCTTAGCAGGAAGCGTCGAATTGTCGGCAGTGGCCGGCGATTATCCATTGCGGGCCGCAACAGCGGGGCCGGCGAGGATTTCTCGGTTGGACACGCCTTTTTGCACTGTTTGGTTGGGGATGAACGCCCCGGCCGGGATGCTACCTAATGTCTAAGTCACAACGGCACGTAAAGGCTCTTCAAGCCCTCAGGGATAAAGGCTCGTCCTTTGTCGAGGACTACTGCACCTTTCGTAATCGAGAGTTATGGGAGGTTCGCTGTAAAGGGTGCGGCACTATTATTCGCAAGATGCTCCCAATCGAGGAATTGAGTGTCAAAAGAATTGTGCGCGGAGTTACCCTTATCCAGGAACGCTTAGCGTTGGCATGCCTCGCCAATTATCGAGAGGTTTTGATAGCGTTTGACGATGGTAGTAAACACGTCACGCCAATGTGCGTTGAATGCGCTACTACTCGACTGCAAGACAAGGATTTGCTGGAAGCGGTCTACACGGCGGACCTCGAACAGTGGAAACGCGAAGGGGCGGGTGTGTCCGAAGTGGATGCAAGGCGCAAACCCAATCGCGTAGCCAAGGTGGCTGAACAAATCCGAGGGAACGAATAATGGCTGGCCTCTATAGTCACACAACTCGCGCGACAGGCACAACCTTGACTGCGAGCATCTACAACACTGACCATCAAAACCACATTGACAATCAAACGCCGCAGATGACGGATGATTACTCGTCCAATGTGGCCCAGATGCAGTCCACTGTCAATCCAGGGGGTGTTGGCACAGAGTCCTTAGCTACCACGTTGGCCGGCGAAGTAGAACGCCTGCGATACGTCATCAAGACGATGCACGGTGGCGCTCAATGGTATCCCGGTGCCGCGTTTGTTTCCGGCACGGCGTTTGACGCCAAGGGAGATTTACTTGCCGGCACAGCGGCAGATGCTTTCGCGGCGCTCACAGTAGGGGAAAATAACACAACATTGCTTGCTGCCTCCGATGAAACCTCTGGGCTTCGGTGGGGCGTTATAACGCCTCGCAACTATGTCATCAATGGCACCTTTGCGGTCAACCAAATCGTTACACCAACCACCACGGATAACAGTTACCCAATTGATGGTTGGAGACTACTACTTGGTGCAGCCAATGCCGCGACCTTTGAACAAGACACTGCGGATGTGCCCACTGGAGCTGGATACGCTGCCAAGTTGATCGTAGGCTCCGGCAACAATAACAAATTTGGGTTGTTCTGCCCAATTGAAAACAAGGATATGCTTTCGTTGCGGGGAAGCACCTGTGCGCTTCGTGTGGCCCTCAAGGCAACTGCCGGCCTCGTCGATGGCACCGGCAAAATTCGCATTGGCATTTTGGAATTCACGGGTTCCGCAGATGCCATTTCCGGCGATCCCATTTCAGCTTGGAATGCGGAGGGCACCAATCCAACGCTCGCAGCTAATTGGGCATTTGCCAATACGCCAGCGGCTATTGCGGTGACAACTGCATGGGTTAATTATTCCGTGACTGCGGTGTCTATTAGCGCCAGCGCTACCAATGTTGCGGTGTTGATCTGGTCAGATGATACCACCAATACTCAAACTACCGATATCTTGCGCATCGGAGGTTTTGTCACATTGAGTCGGGGCTCAGCCTATTCAGTAGCTCACATGGCTCCATTCGAGGAGGAATTGCGGCGCTGCCAACGTTACTTCTACAAGACATTCCCACAGGCGACGGCCCCTGCTCAGAATGCAGGACTTGACGGCGCAGGTTACGGCATTCGCGGGGATGCTGATGGGCGCATTCAAATCTGGTATCCGGTCACGATGCGCGTCGCTCCAACCGTTACGCTTTACAATCCAAGCAATACCAACGCACTCGCGCGCAATGTCAGCACGCCAGGGGATTTTTCCACTTCTAGCGCAGTCAGTCCATTGGGCGATAATGGAGTGTGCGTGCTATTTACCGGTGGCGCAACAGGAGATGCCGGCGCTATTCATATCTCAGCGGATGCCCGACTATGACCCCCCGCACTCGCCAAGTTGTAATGGGCAGCCTCTTCTGGGTGGTGTTTGCATTACCGGCTATCTTAGCCATTGCTTTGCAGCCTCTCGGCATTTTGCTTTACGCTCTCGGCAATGACAACATGCGCGCATGGGTATATCGCACGGGCCGCGCTCTTGACCAATTCAATAACGCAGCCTGGTTTGGCGGGCATGCACAAGAGACCATCAGTTCGCACACTGGCCGATATCTTCGATATGGTGGAAAGTTGCCATGGCGGTTCCGGTTTGTGCATTGGCTCACCAATTGGTTCGAGACAGATCATGTCGTGAAAGCTATCGAACCAATGTTTCGTGACACATCTTTGTGACGTGCAGAGGCTGAAACATGGATAGCGTCTTTTCCTTCGTGGCGCAGTTGTTTGGGCGAGTTGACAACGTAGCTATCCTCGTTCTGATTGTGTTTGTGACGTTGCTTGCCTGGGCGCATGTGGTATGGCGCAAGGAAGAACGCGAGGACCGCCGGCAGCTTTTGGACTTGATTTCCAAAAATACTGAGGCCCTCAACGGAGTCAAACTCGCCCTTACGCTTCTCATTGGAAGGCCACTGCCATGACCTTCAATCAACACTTGTTGCGTGCGCTATTCCCAAACCGCGAACGAGAGCGCATGGAAATGCGGCACAGCGTCGCCAAAGCCTCTGCCCATGCGGAGGATTTATCCCGAACCATTCTCAAACTTTTGAAGCGGATGACAAATGATACCCCTTCCAATTCTCGGCCCTATATTTAGCATCATCGGCACGGTAATCGACCGTGTAATCCCCGACAAGGCCGCGGCCGAACGCGCTAAGTTGGAATTCGCGGCGGTATCCCAGGCTCAAGAATTCCAACTCGTCCTCAAGCAAATCGAGACGAATCTCGAAGAGGCCAAATCCCCCAATTGGTTCGTGGCGGGCTGGCGTCCGGCAGTTGGCTGGACTTGTGCGTTTGGGCTCGCCTATGTAGCAGTCATTGAACCGCTTGCGCGATTCTTCGCCTCTGTGGTGTTTGGCTACGAAGGGGAGTTTCCAGTAATCGACACGACTCTCACCATGCAAGTTTTGCTCGGCCTTCTCGGACTTGCCGGCATGCGGTCCTTTGAGAAGTTCAAAGAGGTTGAAGGAAGTCATTGATGAAACCCCGCGATACGCTGTATCGATTGGCCCGCTCAGGTGGCGAATTCAACAAACTCTACGCCATGGTGCGGCGCAGTCGTTATCCAATGCAAAAACTTGAATGGCCGGTGGTGGTGGCAGTCCGGGACGGCGATATAATCGGCTTCATAGCCACGCATCCGCGAAACGATGCTATCGTCGCCGGCCCCCTTCTACTCAAGGATGAACGCAATCCATTTGTATTCATGCGATTGGTGCAGGCATATGAAAATGTGTTACAGTGTGCTGGAGTTAAGTCCTATTTATTCAATGTGGAGAAAAGCAACTTTTCATATATCCACAGTGTCCAAGCCGTAGGGGTTCCTCTAATCGCTGAGGACGATAACACAATGCTGTTCAAGAGAGAGTTGTGACATGGGTGGTGGTGGCGGAGTAACTGTTCCAGGGCCGAGCCCCGAAGAACGAGCATTACAAGCAGAGCAAGCATCGCTTTTGCGTGAGCAGCGTGATATGCTGTCTCGGCAGATCAGGGAAACCAATCTTCTCGCCCCCATGCTGTTCGAGCAGGCGGGCCTACGCGCCGTGCGAGATGCCAATGGAGAGATCACCAGCCTCGAACGCATGCCGCTTGAGGAAATGTCTCCTGAGACCCGCCAGGCCGCGGAAATCCAAGACCTGTTCAGCAAACGCTCGCTTGCCGCCCTCAAGGGTGAGCTTCCCGTCGATCCTGGTCTCCTACGTCGTTTAAACGAGGAAGAAACCACCCTCGGCGAAGCCCTTCGCAAGGAAATGGGCACAGGCTGGCGCACGTCGTCTCCCGGTATCCAAGCCACCGAAGAGTTCGCTCGCCGTAAATCCGACATCCTAGAAAGTGCTCGCCGGGGCGATCTAACCCTTGCGGAGCAACTTGGCCAGGCCCGTGAAGCCTCTATTCTCGCTCGGCCGTTCAGCGAGATTGGGGCGACACTGGCTCCATCCCAACGATTCGCCAATCCATTCGCCAATGCCTCTGCGACTGGGGCGGGCTATTCTAGCGCTCTATCCCAATACGCCCAGGACCGCAACATGCAGTTGCAGGCGGCTATCGCCAATTCACAAGCACGGTCATCCAGTGCGGCCGGGTTTGGTAAGTTTGCCGGCGCAGCCCTTGGATCAGTATTCGGTGGTCCGGTCAAACCTTGGATTTTTGGGTAACAGGCAATGGCAGACTTCGGTAGTTTTTTTGGTGGAGTAGCCCAGGGTTGGCAGGCCCAAGAGCAACTCAATATCTCCCGCGAGGAGTTGGAAGTCAAACGCCAGCAGCAAAAGGCCACAGCCAAGGATGTCGAGCACAAAAAACGCATGGAATCCCTTGAAATCCAAGGCAAATTCCGTGCATTTTCCGATGCCATCGTGCAAGAACCCAACCCCAATCGTAAAGCTCTGATGACTTCGGCGTATCAAAAAGCCTACGAGCAAGTCGTGGGGAAAAAGATGCCGGCGTTGCTGCTCAATGTTTTGAAGGCCGATCCTGCAACTGCGAGAAGCCTCTTGGATGCCACTGCCAAGCAGGGCATGACCATGGAGGACTTGAATGCGCTAGCGGAGAACCCCCTTGCCGCTCTCGATGCCCTTGTGTCGTTCAGCAAAGTTTCGCAGGAGGAGGCCGGTCGCAGATTTGCCGGGGGTGAGCCCACCACAACGCCACTAGCACCGTCACCCAATGTGCAAGGCACCCCGTTATCCGCTGGCGGGGCTCCAACAGCCCCCATCGACCCACAAGTTGCCCGCGCCACTGACATTCGTAACCGTATTGTGGAGGTTCGCCGAAATCGTGAAGGCGTAATGCAGAATACCCGAGAACCACGGGCCTTGACTGCCCAGGTGAAAGGGATTGATGATGAACTGTCCCGGTTGGAAGATGAACTGCGGGAGATAACAACCAAACAAGGTGTCACAATTGCGGCGGAGAAACGCCAAACCACGGCGGAGATCGCCCGTGAAGGCCGGCAACCCGTGCCGGAAGAAGCCTTGCTGCAAGCCCGGCGCGCATTGATAAATCGTGGCTTTAACGAGACCGCGGCCAATGCTATCTTTCCGCCTGCTATGAAGCGGCTGGATTTCGACGAGGTTTCCAAACGCTTTGGAGCCGGGGCACTTGGGAGTGAAGCCTCGCCCGCAGTTCCAAGTCCCGCAGCCCCGCAAGCCCCCTCACAGCCAGTCCCAAGTCCTCGCCCCGGTGTATCCTCCACATTCCCGGAAGTGCGCGCGGTAGCCCAACTGGAAGCCGAAACGGATGCTGCAAAACGCCGATCCCTTGCTGACGCCGCTATCAAGTCTGGGTATAAGTCCTTCGATGAAATCAAAGAACTCGGTATAAGCGCTCGCCGCACAATGGGATTGCTGCAACCCTTGGCCGCAGCAGCTCAGACAGTGGGCACCACTGGTAATTTCGTAACTCCTCTTAAGGACGTGATAGCGGACGTGGCAGGGGTGTTTGGCTCAACCAATCTCAGAGGCAAACAGGAACGCGAACTCATTACCGGCCTTGGCACGCGGTTGGCAATGGAAATTACAACTCTGCAAAAAGGCCAGCAATCTGATAAGGAATTAGCGTTGGCTTTGATTTCCGTCCCCGGAGCCAAGCTGACCCCACAAGGACTTGCCGTAATGGTCTATGTGGCTAATGAAATGGCCCAAAAGGCCCACTCATACGATTTGGAAGCAAAACGCTGGATGGCGGAACGCCAAGCCGAAGGCAAAGAATTTGACGCACCGGATCGCCAAGGCCGCTCGTTTCAAGAAGTATTCGACGCCAACATGGCTTTCTACACTGAAAAAAACGGCACGATGGCAGAACGCACCAGCAAAGCCTTCAAAATTGATCACAAAGCCTTGCTCAAAGGCATCGTCAAGGCATCCCAGTAATGCCCTTCACCCCTCGCACCGAAACCGTGATTGAGGAGGGTTTCGTAAATCAAACCCGTGACAATATTGAACTGTTACGGAAGGAGCTTGCATCGCGGCAAGACCCACGGCAACGCAAAATTCTGCAAGCAGAGCTAGACTCCGAGTTGAAGAAATTAAAAAGCGGCGGGGATGATAGACGCATTCCTCTCGGGCTTGAAAGTCGCCTAAGTGGCGCGACCCCGGAAGATCGCCGCATGCCGTTAGGTATGGAGCCTTCCACACTTCCCGACGTTCCCGCCCCTCCCCCGCAGTTTCGTGGCAGCAAACCCCCAACTGGCTTTGCTGAGACCCCAGGTGGAGCCCCAACCGGCCTTGTGCGAGAGCCTGTGTTGCCGGCAACAGCGCATCCTCCAATATCCATGCTTGGCTCTCCGCAAACAATGCGGACACTTGTAGAAGGCGCAGGAACCGTTCTGGGCGGTGCTGCTGGTTCATTGCTTAGTCCGGGTGCTGGCACATTGGCAGGGGAAGCCTTGGGTTCGATGGCGGGCAGCAAACTGTCAGAACTATTCCATCCCACTCCTGACCCTAATGCAACCATGCTGGAAACCGGCGTGTGGACCCTTGGGGGCGGCCTGGTCGCCAGAGGGGTCATCGGCCTCGGCCGCAAACTCATTGGCAAACCATCAGTCGCGGGGCTAGAACTTCAAAAGTTCATGGAGTCCACGGGTCAAATACCACCACTCGGCGCAGTGTGGAATGATTCTGCGGTAGTGAACGCCATCTCGGCCATGAGCAAGGCGGATTCAGTATTCGGGAAACGAATGGAAGGAATTCTTGAACGATCCGCCGGGACAATTGACAATTCCGTGCGGATGTCCATTATGGATTACATCCGGTCGTATGGAGTCGCCAAAGCCGCGTTCAAGCAAACGGATAACGTGCTTAAGCAAACCGTAAACGAATCTCGTGTAGTGCCCATCGACCTCAAAACTCTCGATGTCGCCAAAGCCACGTTAAAAGAATACCGTAGCACCGGCACCCTTGGTGAATTGGACAATACTCTGGTCGAAACCTTGACCGCCATAGACGCCGCAGTGTCGGCTGGAACTCCTATAAAACAATTCAAACTCAGTTTCAGTGAATCTGAAGCCTTGCGCAATCTACTAAACACACAGTCGAAAGCCTTGCACGTGCGAGAAACTGGAGGTCTGCATCCTGCTCTCGGGCCAGAATCCCCCTCGGCGCTTGTGCGAAAATCCGCCACTCGGGTTTCAGAAGCCATCGACAACACCATCACAGCCCTGGAAAAGAAAGGCACTCTTCCCGCCGGCCACATGGCCAATTTAAAGGAAGCCCGTGGACTCTGGAAAACTTGGCTATCGGGGGAAGCCATCATTGATGAGTTGGCAGTGCCGCTTGAAACCGGCAAACAGATGCGGCAGCATCTCACGTCGAACCAGTTGAAGAACGCCTTGACGAATCTGAATACCCGCAATGTCAAACTGGGCTATGAATTGGTAGATCAGAAGATGCTTAACGGCATGGCAAGTTTTGCCCGCATGCTTGAAACACTTGAAAAGGCCGGCAAGACCTCCGCCTTTCAATACAGCGTGCGCGCCGGGCAGGCAATGGCTATCACTGCATCCTTCACTGGTGGGGCCTCCCCGCAGATGATGGCTATCGCCCTGACGCCGACTGGAATGGCCCGTGCCTTCTCCGATCCGGCCTTCATCAAATTCATGTTGGAAGGGGCCAAGCTAGCTCCCGGCAGTGCGGAAGCGATCCGAGCATTTCGCCGTCTTGGAGTTATCGCTACCAAGGAAGGCTACGGCGTTACCGAACGGGAAATCTAGACAAACCGTTGCAGTTTCTTTTGCGTCACGGTGCGAGTGTCCCGGAACCAATGGCCACATCCGTTGCATTGATACCGAGGGTATTTATAAAGACGCAGCACTCTGTAACCGTGCCTGGTATAATGATGACCACCACATTGCGGGCATACCACGGTTTCATCATGGGCTCCATGGCTTGGATGACCTGGTATCCACGGCAACATCTTTTCATATAGCCGTTCCAGTCCGTGCACGTCCCCAATGTTGTATTCCTTCATCAAGTCCCATGCAGCCTTGTCACCTGCCATGCATTGCACCCACATTTCAAATCCAGTATGCCGCACCTTTTGACCAAGTTTGAGGGTCTGCAATACGTAATCCAATTTGTTGCTTGGGAACCGAAACTGAGAACGAACCGCGGATAGCAAATCTACCTGCTTGTAGGGCGCGGGAGGTGTGAAGCCGTGAGTGATAAACTCTTTGTTGAGGGTGGGGATGTCAAAAGACTTCCCGTTGTAATGCACAACTACGTCGGCCTGATTGAGCATAGTGTGAATGCGTTGCAACATGCGACGTGGCCGCTCCGTGTGGATGGAGGACCACTGCACCTGGGATTTCTTGTGCCACTTAGCGGCCCAACACAGCACATATCCATTATTGACAATGCGTGCCGTGGGGATGTTTTCCTTCCACAGTCCCCACACATAGGCTAGGTTGGGGGCGGTCTCGATGTCGAGCAGCAAAATCTTCATTTGCCCACCTCGCTAGGCACTAAGTTCCCTGGCGCACAAGATAAGTGACAAATTCCGGATTTTCCTTGAACACCGCAAACAATCCACATGCAAGCGCATGGACTTGTTCTTCCGTCATCTTGAGTTTCAGGCTCTCATCTACCGCGTGGATGACTTCATGTAAAAGCGCATCTCGTTCGATATCCGCATCAAGCCCACTAGTGATACGAATAGCCGCATTGTCCATCGTCATCATGCCGTGGGTGTCATCGGCTTCAGTCCATGTCATGTAACGGATAGTGAAAACTTTCCCCAACACTCGAACCCGATCTGGGATCATTGCTGCCCCTTCGCTTTCAACAACTCATGCAGGTAACCTTGCGCATTGAAGATGAGCGCACAGATGTCCTCTTCAATATCAACTGCGGCTAAAGGGTCTCGCACACCCCACCCACGATGACGTGTCCACCAATGAATGAAGTGGCGAAAGGCCCCTTTCATGTAGGCGGCCAAAGGTATACCTTTTTGCCAGTTGTCGCTATCGCGCAACGTCCCATCTGTTTGCTTGCGGTTCTTGTTCATGTATTCCCCAAAGCGTTCGATCACCAAGGGGGATAAAAATCCTTCGTAGTCCGGCCGATTGGCATCACTGGCTCTGGTTGCGCCGGATTCAAACGAACGCATCACCGTCCCCACCAAGTCTGTGCAATCCGCGCCATCACCAACAATCCCAACGCGAACCATGTCCCACCCTTTACGGCATCGGCAAGCAATACCACAGACGCAAATACTCTCAAGGCAGTGGTGCTGAATGCAAATACCACAAACGCATCGAGCAACGTGGTCTGAGGGATTGTCACCAACCGATACACGCAATACCCAATGGACATTTGCAAGGGCACCCACAGATATAGGTGCGACGGCCATGGCCCTGGCAAGGTGCGATACAGATACTCTGCAACAACGGCCGGCAGCGCCGCTCCAAGCCCCCACCAAGTCGCAGGCCCGAACCAATTAAATATGGCTGACATGCGTATCAGTTGACCGGAATCTGGATTTCAACCGGGGCTGCCTGGAAACATGCAAACAGGATTTCTTGGCCATCATCTTTTGAGTCATATAAGGCATCCAGGTAGTAAAGGGCTTTATCCAGCATTTGTTTGTCAACCTCGACCCCTTCAAGTTCCCGAAGCATTCGGCGCATGTAAACCCACTTCGGCATGTCGAACGATTTAGCAAACCTGATTTCCATATTGGCGTAGACCAACGCCGCACATTGCTGTGTTGTCATCACATAGGTATTGTCCTGTCCAAATTTATGAGTCTCGCGCAAATGCATGTCGAGGGACTGGGCTCCCAAAGCTAATACTACCCCTATTAATGCACCTGATGTCAACATAAGCACCTTCATTACTGCACCGTATGAAATGTGATCCCTGAATTGTCAAGGCCGCTCAAATAAATGTGATTGAAGGCTTCCTTGAGTTTTGCATCCCCAATAGGCTTAGCTTCGTCTCTGACAAATGTTTGCATGCGTTGAAATAAACCCTCTGCATCGAGAGCCTCAGAGGCAAAAAGCATTCGCATTCCGGCAACTGCTAGAAGGGCTGATGGCGGGATTTCCGTGGAAGCAGTTTTGAGAACTTCAAGCATATTGGTAAACATCATGCTGGCCAGAGCTATTTCAGCCTCTTGAGTCATATTAACCTTTTTCATGTAGCCCTCTCGAAATTAACCACAACCCTACAGGGGCCGTGAGAGAAACCCCAACTAAATTGGCCGCAACTGCACTGCGCAGGGCCTCATCAAACTCACGGCTGGATAACCGCCTAAAGAAATATTTGTTGTAGATCACGCGCCGAAGCGCCTGCCCCCCTTCCTTCTCAAGCGCAGCCACCAACTGCTGCGCTGCCTTCGGCACATCCCGCGCGCCGATCACGTTGAACACGCTGTGGATTTGGGGTTCAATCCGCGTCAACTGGCGCTCGGCCTCCTCCAAATGTGACACGTCGATAACAGGAAAGTTGCCACGCGCGGCGGAAATAATCATGGCAAGTTTGTGCATGTGGGTTTGTTTGCGGGCAGGGTAACCAAGCCATTCCCGGCTGTCCGCGGTGTGTTTGTCCCAATGGGCATTGTAGTGCGCATCACCGTATACGTAGGCTGCATCGGTCAACTTGTAGGGGCCGGCCAGGGCTGCAATCTGCTTCAAATCCGCCACCAAGCGCAATTCCATCAAGGGATCGCCGCGAGGTTGCCGGGATAGATAAGGCACTCGTTGACGTTTGCCATCTGCCGTCAAGAAGATCATACGAGAGAATAGCCCGGAATCGAGAAAGGCTTCCGGGAAGTTGCGGCCGACCCAATTAGGCGTGGTGCAAGCAAACCAATTGAGCCACGGATTCACCAGTTTGTCGTTGCCCTGGGTCTTGGTTTCTTTCTCGAAGGCTCCCTTCTTGCCATCCCATAGCGCGATCAACGCGGAAATCTGCTTGTCATCCTCTGGGTCGATGAAGTTGCCTAGCTCGTCGATGGCGCACGTCATGGCATGCATTGGATGATTAATCCCGTCGATCTCAAATGTTTCCCCGGTTGCACCCATCTTCTCGATGAGACGCTGCCACGTTACAATATCAGGGCCGAAGTTGATACCATCAACTTGCCTTAGCAAGTTAAATCCAATATTCGCAGTGGTCGATTTGGCGACGATGCCGGGTTCTGCCACCACTACGACATAAAAATTGGGAATCCACTGGAAGAAAATCTCGTCGATCCATACCCGCCTGCGAAGTGCTCCGGCGATAGTTGACACACCCACCCAATAGATGATGTGGAGGGGAGCTTCCCCGATACTTGCGTATTCGACAAACGCGGCAAGCCAGTCATCGAAGTTCCGTGCTGCCATTACGCTCTGCTGTCTTGATGCTGCATATGCACCCGTGCGCTGGTTTGGTTGCGGGGGCCGGACTTGAACCGACAACCTCTTGATTATGAGTCAAGCGATCTTCCATTGATCTACCCCGCGGGCGGTAATACTTTTGGCTTTTTGGGAGCGCGTTTCACCGGAGCCATCAACCCGAAGCTGCGAAGGAATTTGAACAGGCGTCGTTTCAAAGCGCGTTTCGTTACCATGGTTCTTTCTCCATTTCTCCCCATGACTTCAAGCTCACCTTAAGCTCTGGCGGAATCACCAACGGCTCCTCGTATGGGACAGCTACAGATAGGAACTGTTCCCGGAGTAGGGGCTTGACAGTTGCCCACTGATTGACTGGGGTTTGACCGACCAGGGAATCGTGCTCGTTGAGCAATAACATAGCATGTGGCACTTCACGCCTGATGTTGAGTAATACCCTATTGATTATACAGGCAACTGTGCCTTGGCCGATCCATGCCAGCATGTCCGGCAATTCGTCCTCCGGCCGTTTGAAGCACACAATACGATACCCAAATCGGTTGGTCAGAATGTGGGGCTTGGCTCGGATGATGGCGTCAATGCGTCGGTGCCACTTTGGAATACCAGGGTTGAGGCCGGCAAACTGACGCATCAGCCTCTCGGCCTCCACCACTAATATGCCAAGGCTGCTAGCCATCGTGCGCGCCTTTCCGCCGTAATGCCACAAGTGGCGAGCCTTTTTGGCTAACGTGTAATAGGGTTCGGTGCGGCCGTCCGGCCCCGCGGCGGAGCCAAATACCTCTTTGGCTGTGATAGTGTGGATTTTGACGCCCTCTCGAAACCATTGCTTGAGATTTTCGTCCCCGCTGTCCCATGCCACAACTTGAGCGTCCGCTCCGGCTAGGTCGGGCTCCCATAGGATATGGCTGGAATCCGGCACAACTGCCGTGCGGAGATTTGGCAGCTTAGCTCCCGTGAGCCCACGATCCCCTGTGGTTACATTTTGTAGGTTGCAGCCACGCCAGAAGGCATTCTTGCTGCTAGCCCAACGAAAAGTTTCCGGCCCCGCTGTATTGAACGAACAACGCATTCTTCCATCCTCATCGAGCTTGGCTCGGATAAAGTTGGATAGCATCTGACCAAGCTGGCGGAATTCTAGAATAGCGTAGCAGACCTGACGCAACGCTGGTGTCTGGCGTGCGATCTTGAATAGTGTCTCGTCGTTGTAGGTTTCCTTCCCGGATTTGCGATCAATACCGGGGCGCTGCCCAAGGGATGCAAACAATTCCTTAATCTGCTTTGACGAACGCGGCATCTTTTCGTTGACCGGACTGCCAAGCGACTGGCTAAGCAAATTTAGACGAGTCTGCATAGCAGATTTCACAACACTATCAAGTTGGGCTAGGCGCACTTGGTCAATCCGAACGCCTTGCAACATCATGTCGAAGGCGACTTCATTAACAGCTTGCTGGATGGCGTAGAGGGTCATTTCAGTCGCACCACGTATACATAGGCCAGCCATACAAGTCCGCCTGCTATGACAGCCCAGAGGATCAATTCCCACAGCCAATCAGGCCACAAAGTCATAGGAATATGACCCAAGTCCATCCTATAAGACTAACCATTCCAATAATTACACCCAATAAGATCAGCCCTTTGCCAACATCTTCCATATCCCCCATGCCTAAGGCATCCCCTAATGTTGCGATTAGCAAACCCCCAATAAACAAAGTGGCAGAAGTAATCCCACCAGAAACTAATATAGACATTTCTTCAACTCCTCTGGTTTGTCATCCACTCCACACAGGGGATGGTTCTCCAAAAACACATTGTGTCCCACCTTGAGGGGTCCGAGTGGGGGATACAACCGCGCCAACTTGCGGATGCTCTGCACCAAGGGTTTATGGTAGGAGCCCTGCGCCACTCGCACCATCTCCGGCGTCACCCAGGGGCATACATGCACCCGGCGCTGGCAGATCGCCCGGTTGAATACCATCAACCAAGTGGGCACGCCGTAGCGCAGCGCATCAGAGAGGGGTTTGTTACGGGCAGTGCCGTCCACTATTGTCACAGGGTGGCCACGGAGTAGTTCAATGACCACGCGGTAGGACATGGCGTCGATGCGGAAGTATCCGTCCGCGGCATGGTGCCCGTGGCAGGATTGAAACATGCACACGTCGTCGTGGGGGAAGGCGAGGCCGTTACGGATGTTGGCTAGGCGCAGCATTGTCAACTTTTGTAACTTTCATTTGTCAACCTCCAAAAACCCCGCCTTCGCCAACAATGGTCTGGTTGTTGCCGCAATCTCCCACGTCGTCACACAATCCCGGCAGTTATACTGCCACCACTGTGGTTCGTCCTCCGTCTCGATTTCCTTCCCCTCATCTTTCCAGTAGCAGTGCCATGCACAATACATGCTGGATTGGTGAGCAAGGTCTTTGGGTGTGCCAGGGAACAGCAAATGCTGCCCGATCATGGTATCGTAGTAGAGACTCGGCCTGAACCCAAACAGGGGATCACGGATGAAATACTGCCGATCATAGTTGAAGTTCTGCCCAATCAAGCGCACGTGATGGTGACGCATGAAGGTCTGAATTTCAGCACATAGATACTTTTCATCGTCTGCCGTCCAATAGCGGGTTCCGTCCACGTGCATCAACGGGATACAGATTGCATCCAACTCCGAGAACCCAAACCCAACACAGGCAATGCGGCCGTGACGAGTTTCTACGTCGCAGGTGACATCCATCCAACCAGCATCCGCGCGATCCCCCCAAGAGCGCAAGGCTTCCACAGCATATTGTGCGGTGCTTGGCACCACAAAGTTATACTTCGGCATCTGCCTGGAATTCGGCCGTGTCAGCTTGCCCGTGACGCGCTTGCGCAGATCATGCACCACAGTTGCCCGCCACTCCCACATCCGCAGCACATAGGCGGGGTGATAAGTGGGAATGACGGGTGGAGGCGGTGCCTTGGAAGTCTCATCGTTTAAACGCGCAAGCCATAGCTCGCTTCCATGCCATTGACTGATACCCAAATGCCCTGTCAATGCCCACAGGGGCAGATTGCCGAGGCCGATGATGACCTGGGGCCGCGTGCGGAGAATTTCAGCTTCAAGTTCCGCAAGTCCTGCGGCGATTAGATCGTTATAATACATGTCGTCACGGAAGTGGGGACATCCCATCTTTGCCGCTTTGGATTTCTTGTCCGTCCACCAGGCATGCGTTTTGCTTTCCAGCTTGTTTCCCGGCGGGCGATATTTGCAGACGTTCGTCACAAAGCACGCGGAACGAGCAATACCAGCGTCTCCAAGCATTGCGTCGAGACACCAACCGGATTTGCCGACAAATGGCTTGCCAATGCGTTCCTCATCCGCCCCAGGAGCCTCTCCCACAAGCATAAAGATGGCAGGAATTGGGCCGAACGCCGGCACTTTAATTTCCAATGCCAAACTCCGACTCTAGAGGCTGCGCCCCGGCAAATCTGCGTAGCAGGTGGGCCTTGAGCAGCACAGTATCGTTTGGGTCTGCACCTTCATACGCAATCTCGAACCTGTGCCCCTCCCCCCGGCCGATTACAACTCCTATGCGCCCGGAGGGAAGAATGACTCGTTCACCTTCATTGACAAGGGCGGCAAACATTACGAGGTCAGCGCAATGATGGATGCGACCACCATCAGGGCCGGCAATCCTACCACAATGATGACTATCCCCACAATAACGAGCCACAAACAATGACGAATGATACTCATGGGTAGAATGTCCTCTTGCCTGAGCCCGGTGGCACAGATTGCAGGTGGCACCAACCACTTGTCTTTTCCGGGGCTTCTCGATACAATTCAAAACGTTCCAGAATAGCATCATTCAGCCAAAAGTCAAGGTCTCCAAAGGGGTCATACACATCCACGGCCTGCCCACGTTTGTGTTTTGACTTTGGTGCACCTGTGGTTGCAGTTGAAAGCCGAAAGCCTCCGTCTCCCTTCCCGCCCGGCGATCCTGAAATTTGCGTGCCCGTGTCAGGGTCGATACAACCCTGGTAAACAAGTCCATCCGAGGCGTGTTCCAGCAACGCGTTAACGCGAGTCAGCAACTCAATTGCATTGCTAACCACAGCCCGGGTCGCGTCAGGATGGCCGATTTTTGCCCCAAAATATTGCGAAACTGTGATCTTCATATTAGATTATTAACAAAACTAGTAGGATGACTACGACAAGCCAAAACTTTTGCATTGGAACCTCGTTGTGTTACTGCAACCGACTTGAGAAAATCGGTCGTAGAAACACCCTGCCCTTGTGAGGCAGGGGTTCTGGAAGGCAATCAGATTGGACTCGTTAAGCCCGCGCGACTGCCACAACTTCGGCGTAGACCTTTTCAGGGTCCCGTTTGTCGGGCCGATGACCAACGCGAATAGTGCCGACGGCGACTTCAAGCTGTCGGAATGACCAACCTTTTGAGGGGTCAATGCCGGCGAGTTCTTGGAGTTTACCGAGGCGCACGTTTTTGTTGACGCCGCTAGCGATGTCGCCGGAAGCGGTCAAATCGAGCAGGAAGCGTTGCCGAACAACAGCCTCTTGCAGCCCAAGGGATTCCGCCACAGCCGGATCGTCAATCACCCAATAGAGTTCCAATTCCTTGCCGCCGAAAATCGTAGAGCCATCAGCTTTCACCAAGTGCACGCCGGTTTTGGCATCTTCGCGGAATGGAACCAGGTTGACTTTCACGGAGCTGGGCTTCACATGCGCCGGGTAATCAGTGGCCGGGACAGGAGTAAAGTCAGTAGCGGGAACAGCGGATTGTGTTGCATCGAGATACTGATCAGGGTCGAAGGCTTCAATGGTCATATGCAAATGTCCTATGGATAGTGTATGGCGCAACATTGCGCTCATGGTAAGACTCAAGGGGTGGGGGAGAGTTCCCGAAGTTGGTGAGTGCTTACGCTAAAACATCCTGTCAATGACTTCCACCAAGTAGGCTGAGTCGATGCGCTGAGGGTCTTTGTCTGCCACCTTTGCAAGCAATTCCGCAAAATATGCGCAATCCACGCCGGTTAGTTGATCTTCCAACACTCTAGGGTTGGTGAGGTCCAGGGCAGCGGCCTGCATTACCATCTTCAACACCTGCCCAGCGGATATCCACCAGTCGCGTTTGATGAATTTGCGGAGCCGGATCAAGGAACAGATGGGATACAGACTCCCAACGTAGCGAAGCTCTTTTGTTAGCAAGGCTTCGAGGGCTTGGGGTCGCAATACCAATTGGTCTTGGTCCCGGCGGTAATAGTTCATGCAATGCGCGAAGTCAAAGGTCGAATGAATTTCTTCCGGGTTGCCGGCGAACCGCATCACTACTTGAATCTTGTCCGATAGAGTAATAGCGTTGGTGGAAATGAAAACAGGCCGATATTTGGTCTTGTCGGTTCGGGAATCTCTAACAGCCAACGCCATCGTTTCGGTTTCCTCGTATACCTCTTCGATCTGACCTGGGTCTTGTATCACATCATCAAGGTATTGACCCGCGCGCCCGGCCGGGCCTTGCTCAAAATATTGGTAGGGCTTAACGGTGCCCTGTTCACTTGCAATTCCGGCGGATTTAACCACGATTTTTGTGCAAATGACACCGCGAATATCCGGTATTGACACGACTGAGATATTGCAAGGGATTCCGGCGCTCTGCTTTGGCTTGAACTGCGCGAGATAATAGCGGGCCACTACTAAGGTGGTTGTTTGCGATGTGAAATATACATCATAGTCCCGCGCATCTTCGTTCAACAGCAGGGATGCAATGGAACCTCCCGTCACGATGGTATCCCGTAGTATCAATGCTGCCACCACGGGGTCTGTGACACTTGCAGCCCAATCATCGACTTTGCGGCGCAAATGTGCTTTGATGTTTCGAGAGTTCATTTTGTTTCCTTTCTGACCCGCTCGCGCATGGCGAAGTAGTCTTGGTAGAGAATCTCGTAAGCAGCTGCCGTAACTACACGAGTGCTAGATCAGTTCTGGCCCCACGCTTGCGCAGGTTCCGCCGGCATCTACCATACCATCCATTGGCGAAAACTTGGATGTTTTGCTGCCTCATCCCGGAAGTGCTGTGCCACATGCTCGACAATCAGTGGGTAAGCTTCTCGAATCGCAGCCTCAACGCCAAATGGACCAGTTAAGTATTCTCCATAGCGGTATGAACATGCTTTCTTTGCAATCTCCAGAATCTTTGCTTCAAGTTCAGGCGGCATTTTGGTGCTCATTTCCAACTCCTTCCGTTAACTATTGGCAACTAGGCTGGCCGGGCTTGATATCGGCTAGCTCTTTGATGCGCTCGCGCAGATCGACATAGGCTCGACGGAGAGTGTTGTAGTCAATTGCCGTGACTACACAATGGCGGCGACAAAGAGGACTCTCTGATTGCTCAGCCTCCGGCAGCATTTGCGGCAGGTCGCGGAGACTGATGAGCTTGTTCTCGTTGCGGAGGCATTTCCACATATTCCTGCACCGAACCACTCCTCTTTCATCCGTATATTCTGCGAGCTTGGCCTGTGCCGCAGCGAGTTCGAGTTCCAGCATGCAGCCTTCCGCAATCTCGCTTCCTTTATGGCACGCGGCCATCATCCGCGGCGTCCTACCCCACACGGTATCCGCAGCGGGCGCAGGCTCAGGAAATGCCGCCGAGTGTGACATTCCTGCCTCATTACCTCGGACCTGCATCGCCGCGGATTCGGTTGTATGGCACATAATGGGTTCAAGGATAAAGTCGCGCAACCCGCTCACCGCTACGTTACCCGTCACTGTGAAGTCCGCAGCGGGCGCAAGAGCAACGGAGCCGGCTGCACCATTGGCGTGATCCTGCGTCGCGGCGGATTCGAGAACGTCGGCGGCTTCTTCACGCTCGGCATTGACTTCTTCTTGTTCTTCGATGTTGCTTGGGAATCGAGGGATGCGTAACCGCCGCACCAGCTCGCTGCGGTCCGGCTGCTCAGGGGCGGCGGCGATCAAAGCTGAATACAGCCGATGGAATGCGGTTTCGTTCAGCCCGAATGAATAGGCTATGTCATAAAAGCGTTCTGTCGGCTCTTCCGGCATCAGCTTGGTGGTCATGATCTTTCCCATCGCATAAACATATGCTTGAATCTTTCTTTGGCCGGGAATGTTGAACACCATGAATAGCCTTCAACTGTCGGCCGTTTGCACGTTTTGCACGTAAATCTACGCTCATCTTCGCACCACGAACAATCATCACGACGGTAGGCCGAAGATGCTGGATTTGTCCGGGCGTTTCCTTCCAGCAAATACGAATGCTTGAAATGCGCAGGTTTGCCGCATTCATCGCAAGCGATTCGCCTTAGCGTCTCAGTTATTGTTCTGGTTTCGCCCTCTTCGGGAAGTTTGTCCAACGTGTCATTGAAGTCGCTCATCTTGGCCTCTATTACACCACGTCCGAGCCATGAGCAAGCACGCTTTGCTGCGGCGTCGGGGTAGTGATATCCTTTCGAACCGCTTCGATCTTGGTAGCATCTCGCATCAAATCCCCTGCATCAAATCCAAGAGCCTCTATGATTACAGCAAACATTCCTGCATTCAACTCTATAGCTGCGCGGAATTCACTCTGATTAGCTCTTTCGACATACTTCAAAATGTGAGGAGTAACTGCTACCCACATTGCTAAGGTGGCATATGGCATTCCGTGCTTGGTTTGGAGGTCTTGCATCACATCATCAAACTTGGCTTTGCTCATTTCGAGGCTCCTGGGTTGGGGGGGTTTTGTTGAAGTATAGTAGGCTCCATTCGCCCTCCGGCTTTGAGCCACGATGCCACGATGGGTCGGTAGCTTGGAAGCATGCCACTTTGCAGTGGCAAATTGCGGCATTTGGACACACGCCCTGGGGCAGCGGTGTCCCAGGTAAACTTGGTTCCTTGGCGGTCGGCAAACGGCATATCGTCAAATAAACGTGGTAATTCAGGCGCAAGGGCTCGCCCGAGGGCATTGGCCGTGATCTTGCTCAATCCAACTTCATCCTGACCTCGTTCCGGGTGTGCAATCAATACAAAGTGACAGTGAAATTGGCAAGTCAACAAAGTGACCAAGCTCAAAATCGCTTTTTGTCCAATCCCATAGTCGGGCTTGTCCAAAGCTGGCCGCCGCCCTACAAACATATCCACAGCCATCGTGTTTAAACTCGACAACCCGTCAAGCACCAAGCAACGATCAGTATTCCAGGTTCCAACATTGCCCCACGATTTCCCGGTGGAGTCTTTGAAGTCCCGCAGCAGTTCAAGCATCTGTCCGTATTGGTTATACTTGCGGCGGTCCCCGGTGGGCATATTGCACAACGCCTTTAAGTCTTTGGTGTTGATGTCGCGGGCTTGCGTTACTAGTGTATCAAGGTCGCTGCATGGTGGGATGTAGGCCCACGGAATTGCGGGTTCGTCTCGTGTGTCTTTGCAGACAAGACAGGACGGGGTATCGCATGGTGCCAAAGACCGCATTCCCGGTTCGAGTGCCAACAAGAACGGTTGAATTCCAGTGCCTAGGAGTGTGCGCGTAACGTGGGTTTTGCCGTTACCCGACTCTCCAACGAGAAATACTTTGAAACCGGGAATGGTAGAGGTCATTTTACATTGTCAAGGCAAAAAGCCAGATTGCCAATAGCGGTGGCATTTGCGTTGGCCAACTGACCGGCGGCGTTCAATACCTTGATGCAGGCTTCCTGACGCGTTGCTGAAAGCCGTTTAGCTTCTGCTGCCTGGCCTTCGGCGATACCAGAATGGTATCCTGTGCGGTAGCCTGTATCATAGCCAGCTTGCCGAGAGGCCGTAAGTAACTGACGGAGTTTGGATTGCGTTTTTGGGAGGCGCATGGTAGTGTCCTTAGAAGGGAATGTCATTTGGATTTGAGGGTTCCGACTTGAAGTCTAAAGCCAAGAGTTCTTGGGCTTGGTCGTCGAGTGTTTGGGCCTGCACAAACGCATCCGCCCGAATTTTGGTGGCTTGACTGCGTAGGGCAACACTCACGGTATTGCGCAGGGCGACATCCGTCGGTGATTCAAATTCAACTTCGACTTTGCACAACAATGCATAGCCGTATTGGGTCATATCTGTTCCAAAGACATGAAAGCTGAATATCTCGTGGTAGCGGTTCCATTGAGCATGGATGTAAGCAGTTATTTTCATTGGTAGAAGTCCTTAATGTTGGTAATTTAAGTCATGCATGGAATGCATCTGCTCATACTTTTGCCAAGGGGTTCCACTTTTGCCTTACATAGTTGACAGGTATCCATGCATTCGGTTCCCGTGACATGCATAAATCTTTATACGGACATCCGCCGTATGCTGCACATGCGTTCTTGTGCAATGCCAGGTCCCATTGGTCGTTGAGATATGCATATATCATACGCTTCACATCGCGTATCATTTGCTGTTTCCAGCGCTCTACCATCCACGGGGGTCGATACGTCAACACTTGGGCATGACCGAATGATTCATCCCGGTTGTATTCACGGCTGAATCGTTCCTCATGTTTGGACTTGCCGCGTCCCACTGTTTTTGTGATGTCGCCGTCGGGGTCGGGTGCTTCGGTGTATTTGGGAGACAATACGGAAACCCCACGCAATAGCACAGGGCCGGGACCGTCGATGGGCATCTTTCCCTCCTCCTGGGCAGCCCATACATACCCGGTAAACTGTGAATCCAAGTCCCACTGCTTTGACCACAGAGGGCCAAGGCTCCCGGCAGTCTTGTCATCCTCAATCACATACAATCCGTTAAGGTCGCCAGGGGCATCACTGCGGCCGACATAGAAAATTTCGCCGCCGTCGTCTGGGTGAGTTACGCCTGGAATTGGCACGCGAAAGCGCCACTCGATGTCCTTGGGGATAAGGCCGTCAGTATCCAGCGGCCAGGTGGCGAAGTAATACGGAATTAGTTCCCGCAAAGACGCCAGCGTCTTGTAGGATGCAGGGGGAGGTTCAAAATCCCCCCAATAGGTCACAGCAGCCTCAACACCGAGTTGAATAGCTTGCGCGGGGGCAATGCCTCGTTCAAAATAGGCTCTGCGTGTCGCCTCGAACCCCGCCGCCGCCGCCCCGCCGAAATGTAGATGCACCGATGCGGCCTTGGGAGCCAAGTCTTCGATATAGGCGTAGTGTGCCTTGGTAGGACATACCACAAAAGCCTCTCGCATGGAATTGTCAATCTCTTTGGGAAAGGACATTTCTACTTCCGATCAAGTTTGACAACGCCAAGAACTTTAACTCGATAGGATGTGAATTGCCCTCGGCTAAGGCTACGACGTAGTTTGGTGCCGGCTGGAATGAGGACTTTCAAAATGTTAGCGTCGTGGAGCCTATTAACCGGACGTTTGCGATACAAGAAAATTCCGAGACTTCGTGCCGGTGCTATTGTAGTTCGGCCAATGCAGTATGTCAAAATAGTGCCCTTAGTTTTTTCCCCTAAGGGTTCCCGCTGGTGCAGTTTATATTCCGAGACAAATCCCTCATTGGAATGGCGTTTGCGCACCACCTTGTAGGCTATAACGGCTGTCTTGCGCGTGTAAACATGTTGGGATACCTGACACATATTACCTCCGTTTGAGTTTGAGAGTGTCCGCGTGACGCAATGTCAGCAACCATGGAGCCTTGATTGAGATATACATCCGCGTGGCCGCGAATTTGGGATAGTCCTCTTTAAATTCGGAGGCTTCCAGGCTGGATCGAAAGCTGTAAAGGTCAAGGCGTTGATTTGAGGCGTCCCGGTGCGATTTGAAAGGGCCAAGGATAATCTCTGACTCCCCGCCTTCGATCTTGTCGGCGATTTCGATGTAGTCGCGGGGATAGCGATTCAAATTAGTGACTCGGGACATTGGAGTTCCTTACGTTTAAACGATATGATTCCATATGGCGGTAGCTTTAACCACTTCATACTGGCTAATTAGCGGGACAGTATACACACGTCCTGTAGCAAGCTCGACCAAACACCCTTCATTGGTAAGGGTCGTAGGATCACATACAATACACAGATTATGTTCTTCGTTAATCACGGCTGAGCCAGGTATGATACTTCCGAGAAACTCTAGGTTTCGTGAAACACCCTCTTCAACTCTCATTTTTCACCTTTTGCTTTGCGAGCTACTTTGACCTTGGCTAAGGTACATTTCCAACTTCCCATTGTCATGTAGCGTGGTCGAATATCCGTAGGGCCGAGAAGAATAGCCTGAGGGTCTCTCATGCTTGCCGCCCCAAGCAACTGCATTGCGCGCCAGTTTACGGCCATGGCAGGAAGTCCCGACGGCCACGATGCAGTTCTGCGGTCATGAGCAGACACATAACGCGGAGGGCTGGATCATGGTTCATATTCGCCCCCAAGCGCCCCCAAATGCCCTGGTCGAAACCTGAACCTGCCCAAATAGCAGCATAGGTGTGCACTGCCGGGACGTGTTGGTAATACTTGTATTGCCATGCGCCTAGCATGGCCCCTGCTTGGACAACTGCCAGGCAGGAATAGGTTTCCGCGCCTGCGTCAACAAGCTCTGCCGCAAGTCGGTAAATCTGGAATGGTGTCGCTTTCATAATTGTTCGGACTCTGTGGTTAGAGAATAGTTCCCAATTTCTCGAATTTCTTACGTTTCTTCTATTCCAGCCTCTGGATGTCCCCCACTTAGCGTGGGAGGCATGCACCAAAATAGTGCAGGTGTCGAAATTTCGACAGGGGGGAGGGGTGTGTTTTTTGTCGATCTAAAATATATTTATTAATAATCATACACTTACAAAATACCCTTCTCTCAAATTCTCGAAACATACATCCAGAGGTCAGAATAGGAGAAACCCAAGAAATTTAAGAAATTAGAATAGCCTGCACCCAGTAAAGCCGTTCGACTGGCGGCACATACGCAGGAGGGACTGGGCGGAGCCACAACACCAATAGCATTGTAATGGTGGCCCCGATTCCAATCCCAGTTAATAGACCCCATACATAATCGGTGTTCACTATCGCAATTCCTTTCGACGAAACCGTTCAATAAACCGGCCGTCTACTGATACCGCATAGGCATGCCGAAGCAAGAAAAACGTGCGCCATGCCGTCGAGACCTCGGATATTGGCAACGCTGCCGTTCGGTTCCAGCCGTCGAGCACGTCAAACTCCAATTTCGGCAAGTGCGCCAGCAATCCAGGTAATGCCTCGACATCTTCAAGTTCCAGCGTAAACGGCACATGTCGATCTTGGTGCCACTTCAATACAACTTCTCTGTTTTCTTGCTTGACTGCTCGATTACTACGCATGATGTTGCTCCTTGAAAATTGCCGCTTCCAAAATGGAATTGGCGGATACCCCGTTAATGCGGTAGCGCCCATACAAGACAACCCGCAATGCGGATAGTTCGGCGCGATGTTCGGCCGGCGGAAATAGTCCAGCATCGTGCAATAGCTGTAAGATTTCAGTCCGGGTCAAACCCTGAATGGCCCTGCGTATCAACTCTGCTTCGGTTTTCATAGGAAACTCTCGAAACACTCATGGACTAATTGCGTGAATTCATTTTTAGCCGCATCGTGAGCCGCAGCATAAGCCGCATCGCGAGCTGCTACGCGAGTCGCAGCGCGAGCCGCAGCATAAGCCACAGCGCGAGCTGCTGCATAAGCCGCAGCGCGAGCCGCAGCATAAGCCACATCGTGAGTCGCAGCGCGAGCCGTAGCGTAAGCCGCAGCGCGAGCCGCATCGTGAGCTGCTGCGCGAGTCGCAGCGTAAACCGCAGCATAAGCCGCAGCGTAAGCCGCAGGATCGCCAGTCATCAGCCAGTCGAGTATTATCTGATCTGGTTCATACTTCCATTGGGCGAGGCAGGAAACCGCCTGCATCCGCGCGAAATACCGAAGCATTTCTGTTGCATCCATGCGCACGATGATTTTGCGTTTGCGGCACAGCAATTTATCCGCCTCTTCCTCGACGATATCGGCGATCTCAACGAGGCAAAGAGTATCGCCCGGCGCGTATTGCAGTGCGTCGAACGGATTGCGGCTCGCGTGCAGGCCAGACTCGCACATTTTGCACGGCCCGGAATAGGCAAGCCATTCGCCGTCAGCGGGAATAGGCGAGCCATCACGTAGTATTACGCCTACAAAATGCCATGCTAGATTGGTTTTCATAATTCCTCTGCTTGTTTAATTGCCTTGACTAAAGCTTCGTGCAACGGCTCCCATGCCTCTTTGTAGGGTGCTAGTTCAAGCTTCATTGTGAGCCGGATGGCAAATTCCGCAGCCTTAGCCACCCGTAGCAACTCGCGATTTACAGTGCACAGTCTATCGCACTCGGCCTTGCTCCTGAACGCCGGGCGTCGGCTAGTCATGCGCGGCGGGTTTTCGTGTTTGAGTTGCCAGTCGGGCGAAGGCTAGCGCGCGGCGACGTTTGTATTTTGTTAGGGCTTTCGCGTTAACCTGTTTGCGTTCTGCCCAGGATTTTGCGGTGATCTGTTGGTATTCCGCCCAGGCTTGCTCTTTAACCCGTTTGCATTCTGCCCAGGCTTTCGCGTTAACCAGATTGCATTCCGTCCGGGCTTGCACGTTAACCCGAGCGTATTTTGCCCGGGCTGGCGCATTGAGTAAATGTTGGGCAGCCCAGTCCCAATCCCATTTATCAAATTCCGCGAGACATGCCGCTTCAGTGATATCAATGCCGTCCGGGGGCAGATCGGCGAACGTAGTTATGGCGGGGCCACATGCGCTTTTTTCGCACAGCATTTCGATGGTGATTTTCATAGTTGGACTATACCCTTTGACTGAGCGCACGCCAAGCATACTCCATTAACCGTAGTAGTGCTGTGGTGCTGTCGAATAACGCAAAATGAGCGTTCCTTTTGAGTCATACCAGGCTTGCCCGCCACCTCGGCCACTTGACCGCTGGTCAGCGGCAACGGGTATGAATATCCAGATAGCACGACGGGGGCCAAACTTGATACATCAAGAACTTCTCTATGGTAACGCCCGTTGTGCACATAGGTGGAATACCGCAGATTTGCTATGGTCATCATAGACTCCCAAATGCGATAGGGCATACCGGCGACCCTACATTGTGCGCCCACGTTGCCGCAAACTTCCGCTCAAAATCCTCGCGGTTTTTATACCACTCAAGCGTCGTTTTAATTGTAGCCTGTGCATTGATTTCGAACAGGCCCTCAAATAGCGCTCGGTGCGCTTGCCAACTTGCGGCAATAGTGCGCCGCCCTCTTGCTGATGAGCGCGCACCACATCCCCGAGAATCCTTGACCCGCAGGGTAAACTGGAGCGCTCGCCCACACTTCTTCACGTCGTTTAAACGCAGGTTGCCTTCATAGGTGACAGTGTTTAAACGCGCCAGTATATCTTCAAGTTCTTGCAGCGTGATTCCGTAAATCCTCATAGCAGCTTCTCCCGACATATCCCTTGATCAATTAATGCGCTAGCAGTGCGCCCGAACCAGCCTTGCAGTTGCCATACCATTTCAGTATCAATCAAATGCTGCCACGCTTCAACGATGCGTGCTGCATCTTCGCAGGGTATAAACCCCTCAGCAATGCCGACCGCCGTAACGTTATCCATTGGAACCCTCACTAATAAATTGAGCTTCGACTTGACGCACTACCAACAACACGGAGCGTTGTTGCAACACGCGCCTCGAAAACTGCGCTAGCTTTTCAGCTTTACAGCTTGGCTGATCGGTCAAGATGACATAGGTCACAGACGGTTCTGTCACCAAGGTTCCGGTGACATCAAGCCAACCACCCCAATTGCTACGACGTGAAAACCCGCCAAACTGAAGAGCCGCAGCGGCGTCAATGTCATATAGCGCTTGTATTCGCGCCGCTTCCTCTATGGGAGTGCCGTCCCCGCAAAACCCTGTGCCAATTGTCAATTCAATCTGGATTGCCTTTTCCATATAATCCCTTTCTCTAAATAGTCAAGCAAACAGCATGTCAAGTTACGACCATGGGTTAGCGGCATGCTGCGTTGCCGCAAATCTGACTTGCCGACTGTGGTAACAGCTTGGCCGCGTCAGCCGGCCCAATTCTGACAAAAGCGGTAGCCGGCTTACCGCAAAAGACTCCCGTTTCTACAATCGCCACGCCAGCCGGGATTACACATTCGGGCGCGTGCGTTAGACCTCCGAATTGGGGCGGATTGTATTGAGGTGCCCCCAGAGCAAAGCCGTCAGCCAAGCGCACAGCGGTGTAGGTTGATCGACTTCCGCCACTCCAGTAGGTTCCTGTCAAGCTGACCGTTTCCACTACGCTGAAAAACGCTTTATGCTTGCGGTAGTGGGGGCTTGCCGCTAGAACCACGCGCTTTACTTCTGGATGTTGGGCTAGTTCGATGGTCAACATTACAGCACCCCCAAGGCGCGCAACGCCACAATCACGCCACGCGCCAGGATCAATCCTGTTACGACTACTACGATCAGGACTTCAATCATGCTGATTCTCCGCGCAAAAATGCCGCTACTGCAAAATGGGCGCGGAAGACTTCCACAGGGTCAAGCCCCGTTGCACTTCCGCCCCGTTGACGTTGCGCATGCGCGCGTAGCCTTGCCACCTTGACGCCGGACTCATCCCGACTAAACTTGACAAGGCCCCGTCTTTTGAGATTGTGCAATGGGCGCGCGGTATCTGGGGTAACAGTCATTTCACCGCCCAAGGCGCGCAACGCCTGTAACACGTCCCGCTGGGGGTCTGTCCATCGTTTAAACACTGGGCACCTTGATTGCGGGTAGAACCACCAACCCGCTGGAGGGATCACGCGGCTTTGATTCTTCCTGCGTGAATGCTTGGTTACATTCATCGCAATGCGCGTGAAAACCATCCGATGCGACCCGCACCTTAACCGGAGGATTGCACTTGCACTCCCAAAGGCGCAAACGCGAACCCGAGCCCGTGCCGCGTGACTTTCCGCCCTTGACACCTACGCCGGCATGGCACCCACCTTTTCCGCCAGTGAACTTACTGCTAGCGGCTTGGGGTATGCCGTCTGTCGGCTTTTCCAGGGCGTTGATTAGTGCCCATGCGTCGGCGTCAAAAGACTCTGGCAAGTAGGCATGCCCTACAGCTTTTGCGTTCAGCAATCCGAGTGATTCGCAGGCCAGCTTCCATTCTTTGTTGTGCCCGCAACCACGGCCGGCGAGAACATGGCCGAGTTCATGCAGGGTAGTCCCTGCCAGCTGCACCGGGTTTTCTTCTCCGAGCGCGCACACTTCCGCTAGTGCGTGGCAGCTATCCACCACTTTCCAGCTATCGAACATCGTTACGCCGCGCCGACCGCGCGCGCCATCCCCCGATCCGTAGATCAGCTTCGCGCCTGCGATCTTGGCGCGGAATTCTGCATCGCCAATGCGCGCGGCAGCAATGGCGCGCACTGCGTTGATGTATTCCTCGTGCGTGCACATCAGACTATCTCCCAGTTTTGGCTAGTGTGCGTGATCATGCTCTACTCTAAGCGAGAATCATGCCAGCCCCCCGCGCTTGCGCGGTAGAGCCATTCCGCCATGTTTTCAAGGAGTTAGGTGCAGTGGCGAGATTCCGCCATTGCCGTAGTTATGCACAATCTGCCCCATTTGGGTGCGTCCGTGCCCATTTTTGGAATTCCCTTGCGCAATCAACGCACTGCGTGTTACAATTCGCCCCGCATTGGTGCGCTCCCTGTCTGCCTGTCCGCCCCGACACATTATGTCAAATCGGAAATGCCGCGTAGGGTAGCTTCAGCGTGCCCGCGTCATTGCGTCTGGGGCCGTCCTATTGCGTCGAAATTTCGTCAAAATGCACGTCAGAATGAACGAATTGCCGCTGACGTGGCCCAATGGCCATGGAACAGGCGGAAAACAAGGTGCTGTGGCGAACTTGTCGGCAGATCGCCGCCGGACTCGGACTGTCGTCGACAACGACGTGGCGCATGCTTCGCCGCGGCGACCTACCCGCAATCCGCGCCGGCCGCGTTTGGTGCATCGTCCCCGCCAGCGTCGCGCCGTATGTTGTCGCCTTGGCACAGCGTGGGGTTGTCGTGCGCCCCGTCGCCGCGCCCACGCCGAAGTCCGTGTTTAAACGACATGCCTCGCCGCCGCCTGTCGATGTTGCGGCGCAACATGCCGCCGTCGCCGAAATGGTGCGGCGCAGCATGGGGGAGTTGGCACTCACTGACTGTCGAAATCTCGACATGTCGGAATCTCGTCATATTGCAGTGCAGCATGCCGAAATCTCGACAGTGTTGCGGAAATGCGACAGTGTGGCGGAAACGCAACATGGTGCACCGCAGCACGTCCCAGTTTGCTGCGGTGCAGCAGACCCCCTGGGGGGTAGGGTGATGCATGCGGCTAGCTCCCCGCTCTTGGCCCTGCCCCCGACAAAAAAATACCCCCCAACTGTGCCGAACCCTCGGCCGGAAAGCGAGAGTGCGAATGGCGAAGAGTGAACCCATTGCGACGGTGCGCGTCTACCCAGCCGCGCGGAGCGACCTTTATGCAGAAGTGCGGGTGTGGCGGACACTACGGGACATGCGCCGGTATGCGGCCGGGCGGCCGGGGCGGTTGCGCTCAGCTTTGGGTCAATGTTGCGGGACGGAGGCGTATCGAGTGATACGCAAGCAGAGACGAAAAACCGGACAGTTTGCCACAGTGGATTTGGCTAAGAACTACCTCGGGCCAAGGATAGTGGCGCATGAGATGACGCATGCGGCGCTCCGCTATCGGGACCGGGCAGGCTTCCAGTTGGACTTCACGCCGGACCGGAACTGCGGGGAGGAACGGCTGTGTTACGCAGTTGGGGATATGTGTAGTCAACTGTGGCGGAAGTTGCGCCGCCGTGGGGTGTGTGATTGATGGACGAAATCGACCCGGCAATCCGCGCTGCCGCCCTTGCGGACACCTTCAAGGCCCTGTCCCGCATGGACCGGGTGCCATTCCGCAAAGTGCTGGCGGATCTACTGGAATGCGCCCCCACGCCTGAAAACATCCGGGCGTTGGCTGAAAAGTCCCCGGATCGGTGGGCGCAGGCGCTTAGCATTGTGGCGGGGTTGGCGGGATTCGATCGTGGCATCGGCCCAACCATCAACCTCTACAACGTGGGGAATATGAGTGATGCTCAGTTGATGGAGCGCCTCTCGGAGCTTGACCGGCAACGAGCCCTGCCGTCCGAAAAACCCATCGAATTTCTGACAGAAGCGCCGCAGTTATCGGCCGCTGTAAACGTCGACACATCCGATCAAGTGCCGACACCTGCTGTTCAGGAATCCCCAGTGTCCACGAATCGTGAACAAGGCGCGGGGGTGAACGACACATGACCCGCGACGAACTTGAACAGGCTGTCATCCTCAGGGAAGAGTTGGCAAACAGGCGCACAACCGACCCATGGTTTCAATGGGAGCCTAAACCGCGGCAGCGTCCGTTTGTCGAAGCTGTGCTAACGCGGCAAGTATCTGAGGTTTGGTTCATCGCGGCCAACCGTTCCGGAAAGTCCGATGCCGCCGCTTATATTGGGTCGGCCCTGGCGCGGTTCGGTCGCACACCCCCGAAGTGGGGTTACGGGGGGCAAGATGCCAAACCAACGCGAGGTTGGGTAATTTCGGCCTCGACTACCGCGAGCCGGGATGTCATCCAACCCAAGTTCTTCGACAATGGCATGGCCGCGGCGGAGAATCATGCTCCCTTCATTCCGCAGCGCGAACTTGCAAGTTCCTTCAACATCAACGAGCAAACTCTAAAGCTCAAAAACGGTAGCATCATTGAGTTTAAAACTGCCGAGGCCAAGGTGTTGACGTTTGCCGGGGGTGGTATTGACTGGGTGCTGATTGACGAGGAGTGTCCCAAGCCCCTCTACGATGAATTGGTAATTCGAGTGAGTGGTGGTCGTCGCTTGTTGGTTATCGGAGCCTGCACTTTGCTGCCGCCGGAAGGTCAGGTTGGCGGGGTATCGTGGATATTCCCCGAAAAGATCAAACCTTGGCTTGCCAACCCGAGGGGGGTGGATTTTGAAATCTATGGGTCATCCATCTATGACAACGATTCCATTCTGCCAAGTGAAATTGCTCGTTTGGAAGCCCGCTACCCTGTAGGCAGTCCTGAACGAGCCATTCGTCTCGACGGTGCATATCTGCCGGGGATGCAAGGCGCGCGGGCGTATCCATCGTTTGATGCTCGCATCCATGTTAAACCCCAAGAACCCCCGGAGCCACGCCGGCCGATTTGTTGGATTTGGGACTTCAACGTGGAGCCCATGATCAGTCTCATTGGGCAACGTCGAGATCATGTGTTCCACATTTGGAGGGAATTGGTGCTGGACGAGGGGGACCTCGACCGGATGGTGCAGTATTTTGCCGAAGCTGTTCCAGGGCATGCTGCCGAAATTTGGGTCTATGGGGATGCGACGGGGCGTAACCGCCATGCTGCCGCGCCGGGAGGTCGCAGTGAATACCAGATCATTTCCAACGCCATGCGAACCTATGGCTGTCCAATGCGTCTAAAGGTTGCAGAGGTCAATCCTTTGGTGACTGATCGCATCAACGCTGTAAATAGGGCATTTAGGGACGAAGAAGGAGTAGCCAGAGTTGAGATTGACCCATCCTGCACGGAGTTGATTGAGGACTTCGAGCAGGTATTACGGGACAACAAGGGCGGCATCAAAAAGACCCGTAATCGAAAAGACCCTTACTTTCGGCGCACACACACATCAGATGCTTTCGGCTACTGGATAGCTTATGAAGAGCCGGTTCGATCTACTACAATCGGACAGAAGTTGATTGCTGCTATCAGGAATCCAGGCTATGCCTTTGGCCGAAAGTAAGGTGCCGCGGTGCCGAATTTGCGGAAATGTGTTAGGGTTCTGGCATGCACCGATTGGTGTTTGCACAGATTGTGTTTTCACCCCGAGGGGTTTGCCGAGTGTGAGCATTCCAAATCCTTCATACGGATTTAGTAGAAATGGCCCAAAAGCGTCCAAAGACCCGCAGCCCGAGTGAAGAGGTCATCCTGCGCACGGTGCGCGAATACCGCAAGGAAGCCTCGGACGCTCGCAAATCTCGAATGAAGCGTAACCGCCTCAATTGGGATATGTATTATGGAAACCAGGATTGGTCGCACAAGCAAGAAGGACAATCAACGGAGTTCCTCCCAAAGATGTCCGGGGCGGCCGAGCAGATGTCTGCATTCGTCAAGCGTGCGCTGGTGCAATTTGGGGATTGGTTCAGCATGGAACTGCCGCAGGGTTCTTTCTTGGCCCCTGAGCAGGCTCGGGCAATGCTTCGCCTGTTTCTTGAAAACATGGCAGTATCGCGCACTCACACTGGCAGCTTCTACACCCTTGTGTCAGACGCCGTGAAACAGGGTTTGATGGAATCCCTGATCATATTGAAAGTGCATGGCCAGCACATGCCAACACGGTCGTGGCGCACGGAGCCCGGCGACCGCATTCTTGGCATCCCAGATTCGTTGACTAGCGACGATGCCACAGTGTGGCGGTTGCGCATTGACCTCATCCCTTCCGAGGATTATTACCCTGATCCTACTGGCCGGCACCTTTACGAGATTCACAGCGTCGAACGAGACTACTTCGACGTGTTGGAATCCGCCGAGCAGGGGCTCTATGACAAGTCCGTAGTAGAGAAGATCACTGAGGATTTCCAACGCGAGGACGAGGACAAACGCAAGGCTCGTCACAAGGGCCAAGATGAAACGACTCCCATCCGTAATCGCCGCCGCGTTGTCATTGACGAATGTTGGGGCACTCTGCTTGGGCCTGACGGCCGGCCGGTTGCCACGGATGTCGTGGTTGCAATCGCCAACAATCGGCACGTGATTCGTCCGCCGGAAAATATTCGGGAAGTGTTCTGGCACGGAGAATCCCCTATCGTTTCCGCTCCTGTCATCCGTGTTCCACACTCCGTCCATCACAAGGCCCTTTACGATGATGCTTCGGGGTTGAATGTGGCCATTAATGAACTCTACAATTTGATTCTCGACGGTGGTATTGGAAGTGTTTGGGGCGTTCGCCAGGTTCATGCTAATTGGCTTGCCGACCCGAGGCAGATCAGCAATGGAATCCCCGCAAACGCTACCCTCGTCCTCAATGAAGAGGCCCCGATGGACGGCAAGGTTGTCGAGACTGTGACCACTGGAAAAGTCCCGCCCGAAGCCATGACTGTGTTGAACCTCGCTGACCGGGAGTTCCAAGCCGCCGTCAAAACCAATGATACCCGACTGGGTTTCTTGCCGCCGCGGGCTGTCAAGGCGACGGAATTGGTGCAGGCCGAGCAATCCGGGGCGGTCGTCATTGACGGGTTTGCGGCCGACCTCGAAACTGAGATCATGGTGCCGGTGCTGCGCAAGGCATGGATGTGCCTTTGTCAGTTTGTCGATGACATTCCGTCCGACGACGTGGTGAAGGCCATCGGAACCAGCAATGCGTTCAAGTTGTCCCAAATGAGCGCCGCGCAGAGGTTTGCGGCGCTCTCGCATGGGCTTGGGTTCAAAGTATCTGGGTTGACGAACACGTTGTCGAAGGCCCGAGACTTCCAACGCATCATGGCATTGATGCAGGGTATTGCTTCGACGCCGCCCTTATTGGAGGCTTTCATTCGGCGCATGAGTGCTGACAAGACCCTTGACACTTTGATGCGCGCCCTCAACATCAACCCGGAATCTCTCCAGATGACGGAGGACGAGCAGAAGGAAATGCCGGCGAAGCTCGCACGCATGGCGATGTTGCAGCAGATGATGCCGCCAGGTGGTGGTAGTCCGCCCAACTCAGATGGTGGCGGGGATGCAATGTCCGGGATGAGGTCTGAGATCAATCAAAACGCCGAACCCACACAGGGGTTCTAATTGGAGAAATTACTATGATGCATGAAACACCGTCTATGCCTCATGACTACGAAGCCAAATATGATCTTGAAACTATCGAACGGGCAAATGAAATCAAAGCGGACGCAAGTCGCATGTCCCGTGTCAAAGCCTACGCCAAAGAGCAGGCCGCCAAGATGGCCAAGATTGCAGGTTATCCCCATTCTACCGAGGCCGCCATGGAATCCATGATGCAGGAAGGTCATAGGAAGTTGAAGTGATGGGACCGAAATCCAAGGGTATCTTGAAAATGTCCTTCTCGGAGGTTTTCGCCAAAACCCCAAAAGCTGTCAAGCGCACCGCTCGCAAGTTCGGGGAGAAACGCGCCAAAAAGCAGAGAATTGCTATTGCGCTTAACAAGGCTCGACGTGCCGGAGCCCGTATTCCAAAACCCCGGAGCTAATCTATGCTATCCCCTGCCTATATCAAATCCATTGAGGACTGGCTCAAGTGGTATAATGAGCACCACAACCAGTTGAAATCCGGTCCGCTTGACCGTCGAGTTGAGTTTCTCGAAAAGGGGATTCGGGGATGCTTTATTATCCTGGCCGGCCTCACGTATGAAGTCGAACGGGTGGATATCGGGGCGCAAGCTAAAGAACGCAAGCTCATTCTTCCGGTTTCATTCCGATGAAGCTACGTGATCTTGATGCCATCACGCAAACTCAAGACATCGTGCAGTCTCGCGCCCCGGAACTTCTGCGCGCTGAGGAGGTCAAGGTAATCAATGAGTTGGTAAGTGCTTACAACTCCGGCAAGTTGCAAGATCGAGACGCTGCGGTGGGTATTGGCACAATTGCCCGTATTCGGCGTGTTTACAATAACATGCAGCGCACCATCACCCAGGGAATTGACGCAGGCCATAAACTTTCGAGGTAGTCCATGTCCGAACCAACCGTATCCACAGGTGAGTTGAATACCGACATCCCCATGGCGGCAACGCTGACCAGCCAAACAGAGGTTGAAGTCACTCTCGGCGACAAGTCCTTCAAAGTGTCCAAAGAAGTCGCAGACGCACTGACCGCGGTTCAAAAAGCTTCGGGGGAGTCTGTTGAAACTCTGACATCTAAAGTGGAGGAGTTGGAAGCGGCCATCAAAGCGGCCAAGCAGACGCCCGCCCCCGCTGGCGAGGAGGAGTTGGACGTAAATCAATTGTTCGTCAACCCGAAGAAGTTCCTTGACGAGTATGCGGCTAAGATCAAAGCCGATCTCGTAACCGCCTACACCCAAACGACCAATCAAGACAAATTCTGGCAAGCCTTCTACGAGAAACATGCCGATCTCAAGTCCCATGACTTCTACGTTAAGGCAGTTTTATCCCGTGAAATGAAAGGGTTATCCAGCTTGAGCGTCGAAAAAGCCATCGACAAGTTGGGGGACACTGTTAAGGGTGAACTCCTCAAACTGAGTGGGAAGTCCAGCAAAGGCGGCAAACCCACAACCGAAGGGGGAACTGAACATGTGGTTCGAGAGTCCAAGGAGGATGATAGTGAGGACTCACCTACCGAACCCAAACCCGGTGGGGGGCTGGTTGGGTTACTTAAAGCCCGGCGCGAAGCCCGCAGACAAGGTTCCACACTTCAAGCCCGCGTTAAACATTAGGGAGTTTCTGAATGGCACAATTCCAATGGCAATTTGATGCGCCTACTGGTGTATTCAAAAACCATGCACTCTCCGCGCAGCTTTACAAAGTTGCCGTGGAAGATGCTGTTTTTATGGATCACGTCAAACCCGTTGAAGGTTTCGGCAAGAAGATGGGTGAGAATGTGACCCTGAAACGAGTCTCCGCGGTCGCCGAACCGACCAGCATTGATCTGGTGGAGGGTGTTGACATCCCCGAAGATACCTTTGCGCTTTCCACGAAGGGTATTACTGTCGGGGAAATCGGCCGTTCTGTGCCGTTTACGTCTTTTGCCGAGGATTTGTCCTCGCTTGACCTGGAAAATTCCATCCAGAGCGAGTTGAGACGGCAAATGACTCTTGGCCTTGATACCAAGGTGGCTTCGGCCTTCCGTGGCTCCAACACGAAAATCAAGTATGCCATTACGGGGTTGGCGACCAACAACATCACCACGAATGGCACCTTTGGCGCAACCTCCAGCGCGAACATGAACGTGTTCCACGCGGAAGAAATCCGGGATTATCTCTACGATACTCTCCGGGCTCCTACGGTTGGTGGGGATTACATCGGCATTTTCCGCACCCTTGGCATCCGTGGTCTCAAGCGTGACCCGGATTGGGAAGAGTGGCACAAGTATACCGACCCGACGGTCAAGTTCAATTCGGAAGTTGGGCGGATTGAAGGTATTCGCTTCATCGAAACCAATCACGCCAATGCCCTCCGCAAAGTCGGCACTTCATCTGTTCTCGGAGAAGGGGTTGTGTTTGGAGAAGATTCAGTTGCAATGGCGGAAGCCCAGACCCCGGAACTTCGGGCTGGCATGCCGCGAGACCTCGGCCGCTCGAAACTCGTCGGCTGGTATGGCATTCTGGCCTTCGACGTGGTTTGGGATACCGGCAATGCCGGCCAAGCCCGTATCGTCCACGTCGGCAGTCTATAAGATAGGAGCGCGTAATGTATAGACCTTTACTTGATGTCGAACTTTTCGACGCCGCAATTACGAGCACGGGAGAGAAGGGGGATTACTGCCCTGGCTCTCATGCCGTAATCGTCCGCGAAATCAATGCCGTTGTGGTCGAAACCTTAGCAACCACGACCAATGCGGTATTGGCAATTCGCAAGCAATCCACCGCGGGTTCGACTGCGACAACCGATCGCACCTTGATCGACACGATCACAATTCCAGGCGGGACTGCCGCGGGCAAATCCTACTACGTTACCGGGTTGAACGTGCAAGTGAGCCCTGGAGAAGAGTTGAATGTGGTTGTAACAACCGCCGCAACTTCGACGGGGATCACAAAGTGCGTAGCCCGGCTGGATTATGTTCCTGATGTGCCGGCGAACTTCGCTAACAAAGTCCTCAGCGCGTAACGCATGGATTGGCGACATCCAACAGGGAGAACACCGAAACACGTAGCAGTAGTCGCCTTGGGGCCAAGCAGGGCGAATTACATCAGCCAAGCCACCAGCCACACTCCGCCGGTCAACCCTGACGAAGTGTGGACGGTGAATACCGCGGTGCGGTGGCTACAGCATGACGTTTGCTTCCTCATGGACGACATGCATGAATTTGCCAAGCACTTCCCCGAGTATGGCGCGGCGATGCGGAAGGCCCAGTCGCCAATTTTGACGAGTGTGGCGTATCCAGAGTTTCCGAAGGCCGTTGCGTATCCGTTGGCTGAGGTTTTAAACAACGGCACGGGGCGGCTGTATTTTAACAACAGCGGGCCTTACATTATTGCGTATGCCTTGCTGATTGGAGTTGAGAAGTTGTCGTTGTTCGGGCTGGATTATTCGTTCCCCGGCTCGGATGCAAGAGAAAATGGGAGAGGGAGCGTAGAATACTGGATTGGGGTTGCGGAAGCGCGGGGGATGCAAGTGGATATCACCAAAGATTCCACCCTCTGCGATACCAACCGTGGTCTCTGCTTCTACGGCTACATTCGCCAGCCGGTTATCACTGAGCGACCCTCGGACACCCCAGGTAAGATTGTGCGGCCGAATCTCGACCGCCTGTCCGACTACCGGGGTGTTACGGAGTTGGAAAACGTAGTTAGATAGCGAGGAAACTGAAATGACTGCACTTGTTGCTGCTGATGTCACCATCACGGTTGAAGAACGCAATATCGCCCACAAGAAACGGCGCAATCGCGTCAAGATTGCTTTTGGGGATGGTGCATTGACCTATCCTGCCAGTGGAGTTCCCCTTCCCACATTTGCATCCTTCGGGATGGTGCGGAACATTGATTACCTGACGGTGTTTGATGAAAATGATGCCGTGGGGATTCTCTGGAAATACGACAAAGACAACCACAAATTGC
>Ga0209342_10000497_pt1 | contig 45392 bp, 46 predicted proteins | sample RifCSP16_2_FD_184023 | JGI IMG/M metagenome (GOLD analysis project Ga0209342, IMG submission 184023) | Soil microbial communities from Rifle, Colorado - Rifle CSP2_sed 16_2 (SPAdes) (version 2) | ecosystem: Environmental > Terrestrial > Deep subsurface > Rock core/Sediment | place: Rifle...
TCGCCGTGAACCTCAAGGGCACCTTCGCCTATTGTCGCGCGGTGGCGCCCGTGTTTCGGGCGCAGAAGAGCGGGCGCATCGTGACGATCGCGTCCATCAACGGGCTCCGCGGCAAGGTCGGGCTGGCGAACTACGCCGCGTCGAAGGGTGGCGTGATCGCGCTCACGCGGACGCTCGCGCGGGAGCTGGGCCGGAGCGGGGTGAACGTGAACTGCGTCGCGCCCGGGATGGTCCGGACGGCGATGACGGCCACGCTGCCACCGGCTGTCCTCGACGTCGCGCTCGCCGAGAGCGCGCTCGGCCGCATCGCCGACGCGGAGGACGTGGCCCGCGTCGTCGTCTTTCTCTGCTCCGATGCGGCGCGGCACGTCACCGGCGAGATCGTGAAGGTGGACGGGGGGCAACTGTGCTGACGCGAGGGCACCGCGGGTGACGCCGGAACGCGCTTCCGTGCGGTACGAGGTCCGCGACGACGTCGCGTACGTGACGCTCGACGCGCCGCCGCTCAACGTGCTCACCGCGGCGATGATGGGCGAGCTCACGGCGGCGCTCGCGCGCGCGCGCGGCGATCGGGCGCTCAAGGCAGTCGCCGTCACGGGGAAGGGCCGCGCGTTCTCGGCGGGCGCCGACGTCGCCGAGCACCGGCCGGAGCGGGCGGGCCAGATGATCGCCGCGTTCAGCGCGCTGTTCGAGCTCCTCGGCGCCATCGAGCTGCCCGTGGTCATGGCCGTGGATGGCGCGGCGCTGGGCGCGGGTTTCGAGCTCGCGATGATGGCCGACGTGCTGTTGGCGAGCGAGCGCGCGACGTTCGGGCAGCCGGAGATCCGGCTCGGCTTTTTCGCGCCGGTCGGCGTGGCGTGGCTGCCGGCGCGCATCGGTCTCGCGCGGGCGGTCGAGGTCACGAGCACGGGGCGCACCTATTCGGCGGACGAGATGCGCTCGATGGGACTCGTGTCGCGGGTGGTGGCGCCGGAGACGCTCGCGGCGACGCTCGAGTCGGTGCTCGCCGACCTCCGGCGCGCGAGCCCCGTGGTGATGCGGATGAACGTGCGCCTGGTGCGCGCGCTCGCGGGCCGCCCGTACGAGGAGGCGCGGCGCGAGGCGGAGCGCGTGTTTCTTGGCGAGTTGATGGCCACGGAGGACGTGCGCGAGGGGATCGCGTCGTTCGTCGAGAAGCGTCCTCCGGCGTGGAAGAACCGATGAGCGTGCGGCGCGCGGGGCGCGGGAGACCCGGGAGACCCGGGAGACCCGGGAGACGCGGGAGACGCGAGGGGAACGTTGGTCGCGGGAGGCACGGATGCGAATCCTGATCGTCGGGGCGGGCGCGCTGGGCGGGCTCTTCGGGGCGCAGCTCGCGCGCGCGGGCGAGGACGTCACCCTGCTCGAGGTCAATCAGGCGCGCGCCCGGCTGCTCAACGAGGGCGGCCTCGAGATCGCCCGGACCGGCCAGGAGGCGGTCCGCGTGCCGGTGCGGGTCGTCACGACCGTGGAGGGCGAAGCGCCGTTCGACCTCGTGGTGATCGCGGTGAAGACGTACCAGACGGAGGAGGCGGTGCGCCCGGTGCTCGGCGCGAGCGGCCCGCACACGCGCTTCCTCTCGCTGCAGAACGGCATCGGGAACACCGAGACGATCGCGCGCGTGGTGGGGCCGGAACGGGTGCTCTGCGGCATCACGTACCACAGCGTGCAGCACGCCGGCCCGGGACGGCTGAGCTTCCGCACCGGAATCAAGCCGATCCAGATCGCGCCGTTTGCCGGCAACGTGACGCCGGAGATCGAGGCGATCGGCGAGGTGTTCCGCCGCGCCGGGCTCGACACGAACGTCGTCGCGAACATTGACCACGTGGTGTGGCAGAAGCTGCTCCACAACGCGGTCATCAATCCCGTGTCGGCGGTCACCGGGCTGACGTGCCGCGAGATCCTCGCGGACGAGGAGCTGCTCGCCTTCATGCGCGATCTCTGCGGGGAGATCGTCGCCGTGATGCGCGCGCGCGGCGTGCCGATCGTGGACGAGGAGGACCCGTTCCGGCCGCTGCTGGGCTCGCTCGCGGCGCTGGGAAAGAACCGGCCGACGATGTGGCAGGACCTCGCCCGGGGGACGAGAACGGAAGTGGACGCGCTCAACGGGGCGGTCGTCGTCGAGGCGCGCCGCCTGGGACTGGCCGCGCCGCACAATGCCGCGCTGGTGCATTTCCTCCATTCGCGCGAGCGCCAGAAGTTCCTGAACCGGGAGGCGATCGCGCGCAAGCTCGGACTCGATCAGGCGCAGGACGCCCCCGGCAAGAGCGAGCGCCCACGAGCCCCGGCGCGGGCCACGCCGATGGGACGGGACGGCGGGATGCCCTCGGGCGGCCCGCCGCTCGAGAGCGCGCGGCGGCTCAAGGAGCTGATGCGCGCCTACTACCGCGATCTCGACGCGGCGTCGGACGATCCCGCCCGGATGGTCGCGGCGTGCTCCGGGCTCGCGCCCGTCGAGATCGTGCGCGCGCTGGGGATCGTGCCCTACTTCCCCGAGAACCACGCGGCGCTCATCGGCGCGACCCGCCAGGCGGGACGCTACATCGCCCGGGCCACGACCGAGGGGTTCTCGCAGTTCGCGAGCGCCGCCATGCGCACGGACATCGGCGCGCTCCTCGACGGGAGCAGCCCGCTCGTGGCCGCCTACGGCATCAAGGGGCCACCGCGTCCCGATGTGGTCGTCTACAGCACCAACACGGGGCACGAACTGCTCCGCTGGTTCGAGTTCTACGGCGGCTACTACGGCGTCCCGGTCGTGGGACTGCACCCGCCGCCCGCGCTGCACGAGCTGGAGCGCATTGACGTGGACGCCGCCGTGCACCAGCTCCTGCGGCTCACGCACCGCCTCGAACAGGTGACGGGGCGGACGCTCGACCCGGACCGGCTCGGCGAGGTCGTCGCGCACACCGCGGAGGCCGCGCGTCTCTGGGGCGCCATTCTCGATCTCGCGCGCGCGGCGCCGGTGCCGTTCACGTTCTTCGACACGCTGATTCACCTCGCGCCGATCATCCTGCTCCGCGGGACGCCCGAGGCCGTGGACTACTACCGGCTGCTCAAGGACGAGATTGAGCACCGGGTCGCGCTGGGCGTCGCCGCGGTGCCCGGCGAGGCCCATCGCTTCTACTGGGACGGCCCGCCGATCTGGTGCGCCCTCCGGCCCCTCGCGCGGCTCTTCGCCGAGGCGCGCGTGTCCATCGTCGCATCCACGTTCTGCGGCGTGTTCACGCTCCCCGGCCTCGATCCGCACGACCCGATCGAGAGCATGGCGCGCGCGTACACCAGCGTCTTCGGCAACCGGTCGGAGCAGTACAAGACCGCCTATCTGGCCGAGAAGTTCGAGCAGTTCGGCGTGGATGCGGCCGTGTATCATGACTGCCGCACGACGCCGGAGGCGAGCCACGTGCGCTACGGGCTCGCCGTGCGCGCCGAACGCCTGACGGGCGTGCCGGCACTTGTAGTTGAGGCGGATTCACACGACCCGCGGCTGTTCTCCGCGGAGCAACTCGAGGGACAGCTCGCGGAGTTCCTCGAGCAGCACGCCGAACGCGTGGGCGTCGGCTGAGCGCCGGCACCCGGAGGAACCGACGCATGCCCGAGGAGACCACGAGGATCGCCGCCGGAGTGGACGTCGGCACGGAGTGCGTGAAGGCGGTGGTGGCCGCCGACGACGGGCGCGCGCTCGGCCGCGCCGTGCTGCCGACGCGCGGCTACTTCCAGACGTGCGCGTACGAAGCGCTCGCCGCCGCCCTCGACGACGCCCAGCGGCACGAGGAGGAGCTCGAAGGCGTCGGCGCCACCGGTTTCGCGGCGACGTGCGTGCCCAAGGCCACGCGGACGGTCACGGAGTCGGCGTGCCACGCCCTCGGCGCGTTCCAGCAGGTGCGGCACGCGATGACGCTGGTCAGCATCGGCGGGCGCGACCCGCACGTCATCACGGTGGACGGGGAGGGCCGGCGGGTGCGGGTCCGCGGCGTGCGACGCTGCGCGGCGGGGATCGGGAGCTTCCTGATGTTCACGGCGCGCCATCTCGACGTGAGTGCGACGCGCCTGCAGGAGCTGGCGTCGGCGGCCGGGGAACATCCCGCGCGGGTGAGCAGCTACTGCTCGGTGTTCAGCGCCTCGGAGGTCCTCGAGCGCCTGCGCGAGGGCGCGACGAGGGAAGAGGTCGCGCTCGGGTGCATGCACTCCATCGCGGAGCGCATCCTGGAGATCGGCGGGTTCGAGGACCCGGTGATGATCTGCGGCGGCGTCGCCGAGTACTTCCCCGGCGTGCTCCAGGCGTTCGCGTCGCTCTCGGGTCTCACCGTGCGACCGGTGGCGGAGCCGATCTTCACCGCGGCGCTGGGCGCCGCGCTCAAGGTGTTCCGACAGCCCGAGGCAGCCGACGACTCCGCCGTCGCGCTGGCGCACGCGTGAGCACGCCGCGCTCGTCCACCGGCGGGGCGCGCGCGAACGCCGCGCGCGTGGAGCTCGCCAGCACCGCGGCCCTGCGCGACACGATGGGCGCGTACTACCGTTCGCTCGGCGACGCCGCCGAGCGCGGCGCGGCCCCGGTGGCCTGGTGCACGAGCGTCGGCCCGGCTGAGCTGCTGCGCGCGCTGGGCTTCGCGGTGTTCTTCCCCGAGAATCACGCCGCGATGCTCGGCGCCGCGCGGACGGCCAACCGGTACCTGCCGCTGGCGCACGCGCAGGGCTATTCGCCCGACGTCTGCTCGTACCTCACGAGCGACATCGGCGCGTTCCTCGCGCGGGAGACGCCGCTCGCCGCCTACGGGCTCCGGGAGACGCCGCGGGCCGACGTGCTCGTGTTCAACACGAACCAGTGTCGCGACGTGCGAGACTGGTTCGAGTGGTATGCCCGACAGTGGGGCGTGCCGCTCATCGGCATCACGTCACCGCGCGCGATCGGGGACGTGCGCGACGACGACGTGGACGCCGTCACGAGACAGATCGAAGTGCTCGTGCCGCCGCTCGAGGCGGTCGCCGGCCATCGGCTCGACGCCGCGCGGCTCACCGCCGCCGTGCGCGCGTCGAAGGAGAGCTCCGTGCTCTGGGAGGCGTGCCTCCAGACGGCGGCGCACCGGCCGGCGCCACTCACGTTCTTCGACGGGACGATCCACATGGGGCCGGCGGTCGTGCTCCGCGGCACGCCCGATGCCGCCGTGTACTATCGGACCCTCCTCTCCGAGCTCGAGGCGCGCACGCGCGAGGACGTGGGCGCGGTGCCCGGCGAGAACCTGCGCCTCTACTGGGACGGGATGCCGCTCTGGGGCCGCCTTCGCGCGCTGGCGACGACGTTCGCGGAGTTCCGCACGGCCGTCGTCGCCTCGACGTACTGCAACAGCTGGATCCTCTCGCAGCTCGACGAGGCCGATCCCTTCCGTTCCTTCGCGCGCGCGTCGCTGGAGCTGTTCATCGCGCGCGCCGAGGCGCCGAAGGAGCGCTACATCGAACGGATGGTCGAGTTCTACGACGCGGACGGGATCATCTTTCACGATTGTCGCACCTGCCCGAACAACACGAACACGCGCTACGGGATGCCGCGCCGGCTCACGGAGCGCCTGGGGATCCCGACGCTCGTGCTGGACGGCGACGTGAACGACCTGCGCTGCTTCTCGGACGAGCAGGCGCGCACGAACATCGAGGGATTCGTCGAGCAGCTGGCCGACGCGCGCGCGTCGGCCCGCCGGGGCGGACGCCCATGACCCGCTTCGCCGGCATTGACAGCGGCTCGTGGAACACGAAGGCCGCGGTGATTGACGCGGACGGCCGCGTGCTCGGCACGTCGGTCGTCCGCAGCGGGGCGGACCTCGAGGCAGCGGCCCGGAGCGCCTACGGCGACGCGCTCGAGAAGGCGGCGCTCGCGCCCCACGACGTCGAGGCGATCTGGGCCACCGGCTTCGGCCGCAACAGCGTCACGTTCGCGCACGGCTCGCGCACCGAGCTGGACTGTCACGGCCGCGGGGCGGCGTTCTACGTGAGCGGGCCGCTCGTCGTGCTCGACATCGGCGGCGAGGACGCGAAGGTGATTCGTCTCGACGCGGACGGGCGGCGCCTCTCGCACCGGATGAACCGCAAGTGCGCCGCCGGCACGGGGAGCTTTCTCGACGAGATCGCGCTGCGCCTCGGCGTCGAGACCGGCGAGCTCCCGCGGCTCGCGGCGAACTCGGCCGACGTGCTCGAGCTCTCCAGCTTCTGCACCGTCTTCGCCGGCACCGAGCTACTGACGCTGATCCGCGCGGGCAAGCGGCCGGCCGACCTCGCGATGGCGGCGTACCGCTCGCTCGTGCGGCGCGTGTCGGCGATGGACGTGTTCGAAGGGCGCATCGTCGCCACCGGCGGCGTGGTGACGTACCACCCCCGCGTGGTCGAGCTGCTCGCCGCGGAGCTGCGCACCGAAGTCACGGTGCCGCCGCACCCGCAGGAGATGGGCGCGTTCGGCGCGGCCCTCGCCGCGCGCGACGGGGCGGCTTCGGTCGGGCCCGAGGCCGCCCCGCGGGTGGGCGCGCGCCGGGCATCCGCCGGAGGGCCCGATGAGCCGTGACGCCGGGAGCCGGGCACGGCCCGCGATGACGCACGCCACGGCCGCGGTGCGCGACGGCGACGTCATCTACTCCCGGCTCTCGCCGGTGGGCGAACGCGAGTCCGTGGGCGGACTGCTCACGCGCAACGCCGAGCGATACGCCCGGCGGCCCGTGTACCTCGAGCGCGAGGGAGAGACATTCCGCGGCGTGACCTGGGCGGCGTTCGCGCGGCAAGTCGCCGCGTTCGGGCGGTTCCTCGCCGCGGCGGGCGCGGGTCCGGGCACTCGCGTGGCGGTGTTCTCGCCCAACCGCGGCGAGATGCTCGTCACCGAGCTGGCGACGATGTGCATCGGCGCGACGTTCGCTCCAATCTTCGCCGGCTACCCGGCGGACCAGGCGTGCGGGCTCATCGAGCAGGCGAAGCCGACGGTGCTCGTCATCGCGGGTGGCGACCAGCTCTGGCGCATCTGCGTGCCGCCCACCGTGCGCGCCGTCGTGACCTACGACCCGGTCGTGCCCGCCGCGCTCGACGCCACGCTCACCGGAACCGGCGTCTCCCACGCGTGCTTCGGCGACATCGCTGGCGCCGCCGCAGGCACGCAGGAGACCGAGGCGGGGCTGCGCTCCTTCCTCGAGGCGGCGACCCGCGTCAACCCGGACGAGCCGTGCCTGATGAACTTCACCTCCGGCACGAGCGGCATCCTGAAGGGCGTGCTCCTCACCCACGACAACATCCTGTCGCAGCAGCGCGCGCTCTCGGCGATCTGGTCGGTGGGGAGCGACGACCGGCTGCTCTCGTACCTCCCGTGGCACCACAGCTTCGGCGGGATCTTCGAGAAGTACACGGCGCTCTTCAACGGGGCGGCGCTGCACCTCGACGATTCGCTGGGGAAGGACTTCGACCGCCTGCTGCGCAACTGGCTCACGGTGCGGCCGACGGTCTACTTCAGCGTGCCGCAGGTGTACCAGCAACTCGTCACGCACGCGCAGATGCATCCCGAGGACGACGCGCGGATCTTCCACCCGGAGTTGCGCTTCGTGTTCACCGCCGCCGCGCCACTCCCGGCGAACGTGTCGCAGTTCTTCGCGTCGCGAGGCATTCCCGTGCTCGAGGGATGGGGGCTCACCGAGACGGCGCCCTGCTGCACGCTGACGGACCTGCACGAAGCGCGCAGCGTGCCCGGGATGGTGGGCTATCCGATTCCCGGCGTGCGGCTCAGGATCGCGGCCGACGGGGAAATCCTGGCGCAGGGGCCCAACGTGATGCGCGGGTACTTCGAGAACGCCCGCGCCAACGCGGCCGCGCTGCCCGGCGACGGATGGTTCCACACCGGCGATCTCGGCGAGTTCGTCGGCGCGGGACTCAAGCTCGTCGCCCGCAAGGACCGCGTGTTCAAGATGCTGAACGCGGAAAAGGTCGTTCCGACCGCGCTCGAGAACCAGCTCGCGGGCATGAACCGGTACATCCGCCACGTCATCGTCGCGGGCGACGGCCGGCGCTTTCTCGCCGCGCTCGTCTTCCCCGACTTCTTCCGCATCCGGGAGGAGTTCGGTGACGATCGCACGCGCGCCGAGCAGGTCGTCAAGGCGTCGCTGCGCGAGACGTTCGTGACGTTCAACCGCGCGCATCGCGTGAAGTACGAGCACATCCAGGCGTTCGCGGTCGTCGCGAAGGAACTCTCGATCGAAGCGCACGAGCTGACGCCCTCGATGAAGGTCCGGGTGCGCAACGTGCTCAGCAACGCCGCCCCGTACCTCGAGGCGGTCTACGAGCCGAGCGCCGACTGCGACTGTCGCTTCCTGAGGAAGGTCATGCGCATCGCGGGCGACGACCGGCTGTGCTTCGCGGGGAACGATCGGACGCTCGATCGCTGCCACGAGTGCGGCAGCTTCGTGTTCGAGGACGCGCGGATAACGGATCCACAGGGACAGAGGAGGGCGGGAGCATGACGGCCGGAACCCGGGTCACGTGCGTGTCGTGGATGATGACGGTGCCGGGCGCGCCGATGGAGCGCCGGGAGTTCGAGACGGCGGAGCTGAAGCCGGGCGAGGCGCTGGTGGAGGTCGCCGGGTGCGGCGTCTGCCACACCGACGTGTCCTTTCTCCGTTCCGGAGTGAAGACCCGCGCCGCGCCGCCCCTCGTCCTCGGCCACGAAATCAGCGGCGTCGTGCGCGAGGTGGGCGATGGCGTGGGGAGGGAGCAGGTCGGCCGGGCGGTGGTGGTGCCGGCGGTGCTGCCCTGCGGCGAGTGCGACCTCTGCCGCGCCGGCCGGCGGACGATCTGCCGGAAGCAGGTGATGCCGGGGAACGACCGCCACGGCGGCTTCGCGTCACACGTGGTCGTGCCCGCCCGGTTCCTCTGTCACGTGCCGGACGCGGCGCTGCGGGACCACGAGCTGTGGCAGCTTGCGGTCGTCTCGGACGCCGTGGCGACGCCGTTCGAGGCGGTGAAGCGCTCGGGCCTCGCCGCGGGCGAGCTCGCGGTCGTCGTGGGCACGGGCGGCATCGGCGTGTACGGCGTGCAGGTCGCGGCCGCGACGGGCGCGACCGTCATTGCCCTCGACCTCGACGAGCGCAAACTCGAGCAGGCGCGCGCCTCCGGCGCGCGGGGCGCGCTCAACGTGCGCGACGTGCCGGTCAAGGAGATTCGGAAGCAGGTGCGCGCGGAAGCGGAACGCCTCGGAGCGCCCGCGCATCTGTGGAAGATCTTCGAGATGTCGGGGACGCGCGGCGGCCAGGAGACCGCGTTCTCGTTGCTCGGCTTCGGTGCCTCGCTCGCCGTGGTCGGCTTCACGATGGATCGCGTCGAGATTCCGCTCTCGAACCTGATGGCGTACGACGCCGTGGCGCGCGGCAACTGGGGCGCCGATCCCCTGGTCTATCCCGAGCTGCTCGAGTGGGTCGCCGCCGGCCGGGTCCGCCTGAAACCGTTCGTCGAGCGGCGGCCGCTCGCGGAGATCAACGAGGTCTTCGACGCGGCGCACGAAGGCCGGCTCCTGAAGCGCGTGGTGCTTGTGCCGGGCTGACGGCCGGTGCGGCCCGGGGCGGCGGACACGCGGCGCGATCCGCGATCCGCGCTCCGAGCGGGACCCGGCAACGGTACCCGGGCGAGCGCTCAGGCGCTCAGGCGCTCCGGCGCCCAGGCGCCCAGGCGCTCAGGCGCCCAGCGCCTTCGCCTCCCGAGCGAGCTTCTCCGCGAGCGCGTGGAATCTCTCGTGCGCGCCCTCTCCGGTCTCCTCTCGCTCGATGCGCTCGAAGCCTTGCAGCACGCTCACGGTGCGTTCGGACGACAGCAGCGCGTCGGCCAGCGGGAAGAGGACGTTGTCCTCCTTCGCGATGTGCTCGCGTAGCAGCGCCACGTAGCGTCGCGCGTGCGACACGACCTGCACGCGCGCGGAGGCGTCGCCCGACTCCAGCCGGCGCGCGGCCTCCCGCAGTCCGCGCGTGAGGGTGCGTCCCTGTTCGTGTTCGGCGAGCATCACCTCGATCGGCCCGCCCCCAGCGGGCGCGCCACTCTCGCGCATCGCGCCGAACAGCACGCCCTCCTCCTTGTGATGATGGCAGCCGTCCGCGAACCCCGCGATGAAATCCGCGGCTTCGAGGAAGAACGCTGGCCGGACGGCCTGCCCGCGATGCAGGCGATCGGCCGCGATCTCCAGCGCGTCGAGCACGTGCTCGATGAGCCGGTGCTCGTTCATGAGTACGTCGGTGGGCTTCACGGGCCGCTCCTCCGGATGATGACCTCCGCCCCACTCCTGGAATCTGCACGCGGGCGCCGACCGGGAAAGCGCACGCGCCGTCGCGATGCCGATCGCGAATCACCGGTTCAGCGGCTATCTCCGCCTAGCGCTCCAGGAGCCCGCCGATCGCCGCCGCGACGCGCTCCGGCGCATCTTCCGGCGTGAAGTGCCTCGCATCCGGGATCACCTCGAGCGTCGCGCCCGGAATCGCGTCGCGCAGACGCTCCCCGACGCCGACGTCGAGGAAGGGGTCGCGCTCCCCCCAGACGATCGCCGTCGGCTGGCGAATCGCGCCCAGCCGTTCGGCGAGCGCGGGCACCGTGTCGTCCTGCATCGCCAGCAGCTGGGCGATGAGCGAGTCGGTCCCGAGGTGCGTCGTGAAGGCGCGGAGGTAGTGATCGAGCGACCGCCGGCCCGCCTCGGCGTCGGCGAATCCGGCCAGCAGCGACCCGTGCACCAGCCCCGCGAGCAAAGGAGCGCCGATCGCGCGGCCCACTCGTCGAGCCGCGGCGAGCGCGCGCGCCAGGCGCGCCGCCTTGCGCGGCCACGCACTGAACGCGGTGCTGCTCACCAGGGCGAGTCGGGTGACGCGCGCGGGCGCCTCGAGCGCGAGCGCCTGGCCGACCGCGCCGCCCATCGCGTGCCCGACGACGCACGCGGCCTCGATGCGCAGCTCGTCCATCAGCGCGCGCACGCGCGCCGCGTGTGCCGGGGCGGTGAGCGAAGCGCCGGCCGGGCGGTCGCTGCGGCCGAAACCCAGGAGATCAATCACCACCAGGCGATGACCCGGAGCCATCTGGCGGACGACCTCCCCCCACAGATGCGACGAGGCGGGGAACCCGTGGACGAAGATCACGGGTTCGCCCGCCCCGCGAGTGCCGGCGGCGTAGTAGTACAACCGGCATCCGCCGACATCCACAAACTCGCCGCGCATCGCGGCAAGATGGGTGCGGAGGAAGGGCCGAACAAGCGCGGCACGGGGTCCCGATGCGCGCCACACCGCGCGCCACCGCGCGCCGAAAGCGCGCGCGGGCACGCGACGCGCCCTAGCGTTTGGCGACAAAACGAGTATCCTTCCCGGTCGCGTCCGCTGTTCGCGGGCTGGTAACATCATATCGCATTTGCCTTCAACGAGTTAGCGCTGGGCACTCCTCACTTGACCGCACCCGCCGCCCCGGTCGCTCCGGTGTTTCCGCCGCCGCCACCGCCCCCGGCCGCAGTGCGGTTCCCCGTCGGCTGGTTCCTCGAGCACGCGTCCGCTCCCCTGCAGTATCGCGCCACGGTGGAGGTGGCCCGGCTGGGTGATGCGGTCAGCACCGCGTTTCACCATCTGCCGTACGGGTTCCGTCCGGCGATCGAACTCGCGGTGATGCAGGCCGCCGATGGCGTGTGGAACAACGCGATGCTCTCGCTACCGCCGCAGCGCGTCGAGGGCTTCGAGGGTGTCGGCACGGTGCACGCGGTGCGGCGACTCCTGGAGTACGGGTGGGACAAGGACGCGCCTCCCGTCTATCAGGCGCGACGGATCCTCTTTCGCCTGCTGGCGGAGGATGACGATCCGTCGCTCCTGTTCGAGCTGGCGCCGCGCACGGCGCCGAAGGGGCGGCCCGACGACGATCTGCTGAAGATGACGCGGCAGACGCTCCGCGAAGCGGCGGGCGCGGCGCTCGCGCAGTCGGGGTTCGAGAACGACCCGCGATTGCGGGGAGCGGCGCGGCGCACGCTCGACCGGATGATGGAGTTCCTCAAGTCGCCCACGGGCAACAAGCCGTGGATTCGCGTCGCCAACCGGCAAGTGCTTTCGCCGGACGCCTTCCCGCCGTCCATCTACGCCCTCCAGATGCTCTCGCACATGCCGCTCTTCCGGAGCGAGCACTACGAGGGGATGGAGCTGCTCTACCGCTGGCTGACGCGGCCACTCCCGCGGCAGGAGCAGATGCAACTCGTCGGACGTCACATCGTCGCGGTGCCGCTCTTCGTGATGGGCGACCGGCTCCCGCATCGGAACGCGGTCGAAGCCGACGTGCCGGCTGCGCTCGCGTGGCTGGAGTTGATGGCCCGGATGGGGTACCTGCGCCGCAATGAGAACTGGACGAAGCTGTTCGAGCGATTCGTGGACGACTGCGGCAAGGACGGCGTGTGGCATCCCCACAAGGGAATGGCGATGCCGAGGAGCTCCATCCCGTGGGTCTGGTCGGCGTATCCGCTCGAACCGTCGCATCAGGGCGACGAGCGGTGGGCGGACGCGACGTTCCGGATCGGGCTCATTGCGCGACTCTCCGGGCGACCGATCGAAGTCCTCTGAGTTGCGTCCCCGCCGCCTTCCACCAGCCGAGTGGTTTCCCTCCGGTCGTACCGACATCGTCGCGCGGCGGGTGACGCTGGCCGACGGGCTCACCCTTCGCGTGCTCGAAGCGGGGCCGCCGGGCGGTCCGCCCGTGGTGCTTCTCCACGGCTGGGCCGTGTCGGCGTACCTCTGGCGGCACACCATTCCCGCTCTGGCGGAGGCGGGGTTTCGCGTTCTCGCGCCGGACCTCCCCGGGCACGGGCTCTCCGACGTGCCGACGGCCCGCGGGAGCTACGCGCTCGCGGCGCTGACCGGCCGCGTCGGCGGCCTCCTCGATGCGCTGGAGCTGGAGCAGGTGCCGCTCGTGGCGCAATCCATGGGCGCGCGGATCGCGCTCGAGCTCGCTCGGCGCGACACGGGTCGGGTGCGGCAGCTCGCGCTCTTCGGCCCGGTGGGATTCGGCGACGTGACCGAGCGGCTCGGCTTCGCGCCCTTCGTGCCGATGCTCCCGGGGCCGCTCCCGTCGCTGTTCGTGACGCGGCGGGCCGTGGAACTGGTGCAGCGTCGCGTGCACGGGAAGCTGGGCTGGTTCACCGAACGCGACATTGATGAGTACTGGGCGCCGACGCAGTTTCCCGACGTGGTGCGCGCCCAGCTGCAGATGCTGCGTGAGTTCGCGTGGGAGACGTACGATCCCGCGGTGCTCTCGCGGCTCGATGTCCCGACGCTCGTGGTGTTCGGCACGCTGGATCGTACGGTGCGGCCCGCGCAGGCGGAGCGGCTCGTCCGGGCGTTGCCGTGTGGCCGGCTGGAATGGATCGAGGAGGGCGGGCACGTGGTGATGGAGGAAGTGCCCGAGCGCGTGAACCGGATGCTCACGGAGTTTCTGCGATGACGTCGAAGAAGGCCGTGCCCTCGGGGGCGCTGGATGAAGCGGCCGCCCTCGCGGTGGCCGAAGCATCCACCACGCACCTCACGTTCGCCGACCTCGGCCTGGCGCCGCCGATGCTCCGGGCGATCAAGGACGCCGGGTACCGCCACCCCACGCCGATCCAGGTGCAGGCCGTGCCGCTCGCGCTCAAGGGGCGCGACCTGATCGGGCTGGCGCAGACGGGGACGGGGAAGACCGCCGCCTTCACGATTCCGATCGTCGAGCGGCTCGCCGGCGAGGTTGGGCGCACGCGGGCGCTCATCCTCACTCCCACGCGCGAGCTGTGCCAGCAGGTCGAGGAGATGTTCCGCAAGTACGGACGGCATTCGGAGCTGACCGTGATCCCGGTGTACGGGGGCGTGGGGTACGAGCCGCAGACGAAGGCACTGCGCGGGGGCGTGGATGTGGTGGTGGCGACGCCGGGGCGACTGCTCGACCATCTCGAGCGGCAGAACGTCGCGTTCGACGATCTCGAGGTGCTCGTGCTGGACGAGGCCGATCGGATGCTCGACATGGGCTTCGCGCCGCAGCTGAACCGCATCGTGGCGCAGCTCCATCCGTACCGGCAAACGATGCTGTTCAGCGCGACGATGCCGCCGGAGGTCGAGGTGCTCGCGCGCAAGTACATGCGCAAGCCGGTGGTCGTGCAGGTCGGTCGCCGGTCGGCCGCGGCGGCGACGGTGCAGCATTTCGTCTATCCCTGCCCGAAGGACAAGAAGAGCGCGCTGCTGGTGGAGCTGCTCACGCGCGACGACGTGCTCGACACGGTGCTCGTCTTCACGCGGACGAAGCACGGCGCGGACCGGGTGGTGCGGCACCTCGAGCGCGCGGGCGTCCAGGCGAACGCGCTGCACGCGGACCGGACGCAGGGCCAGCGCACGAAGGCGCTGACCGACTTCCGGAAGGGGAAGCTGCGCGTGCTCGTGGCGACGGACATCGCGCAGCGCGGGCTCGACGTCACGGGGATATCGCACGTGGTCAACTACGACGTACCGCACCAAGCGGAGGATTACGTGCACCGCATCGGCCGCACGGGCCGCGCGGCGGCGACGGGGGATGCGTTCACGTTCATGTGCGCCGACGAGATCGCGATGGTGCGGACGATCGAGCGCCTGTTGGGGAAGCCGATTCCGCGGATCTCGGTGGCGGGGTTCGACTTCGGGACGTGAGCGGCGGGAGAGACGCCTCAGTTGTGCCGCACCCGCCCTAATCTTGATGTCGTGATCGTATCCGCTCTCCCTCCGCGACTGACCACGATGGTGGTATTCGCCGCGCCCCAGCCAAGCCCGGTCGGCGCGAACGTGACCGACTCACGCGTCGCTTCGAGGCGCACGCCGCGGCGCCGCGCGAGGTCGCGCTCGAAGAGGACTTCGCCGCCGCACACGACGCGCACGCGGCCCGCGCGCGGGTCCGCGATGAACGACGCGTAGTCGCCGCGCCGGGTGGCGGCGGCACGGGCGGCGGCGAGGCCCAGCACGACGTCCTGCGTGGCGCTCCGCAGGTTGAACCGGTTCACGACGCCGGCCGCGCGCGGCACGGCGAACGCGGTGAGGATGGCGAGCAGGACGAGGACAAGGGCGAGTTCCACGAGCGTCGCGCCGCGGGTGCGGTGTGACATGACCGGCTCCCGAACGAGTCGGTCTCGATATACGTTCCCGGGTTGCCGGAAGCGTCACCGCGCGAACGCGGCGCGTGGCGTTTCGTTGCCGCCGTTCCTCCGCGTGCGCCGCGCGACGCGCGCGTCCCGGCGCCCGCCCCCGCCCCCGCCCACCGTCCGGAGAGCCGCCTGATGCCTTCGCTGCCTGCCCTCCCTCCCCCGCCACCCCTTCGACGCGCGCTTCGCGTGCTGGTCCTGGCCGGCCTCCTCCCGGCCGCGAGCGGCTGCCTGATGAGCCCCAAGGCCGAAGCGATCCGGCAGCAGCAGTTGCAGGAGATGGGCGACGCGCTCAACGACATGCGGGTCACCCTCTCCACGATAGCCGGCACGCTCGACTCCCTGACGGCGGTGGTCGCGAAGCAGGACACGACGATTGCGCGGCTGGCGAACGTCACCGGCGTCGTGGTTGTGAAGTGAAGCGGTCCGTCGTGGCGTGGCTCGTTCCCTCCGCGCTTGCCTTCACGTTACCGCTTTCCGCGGCGGCGCAGCGGGGCGCGCAGCCGACTGCGCGCGCGGCGCGGTTCCTCGCGCTGGGCGACTCCTACACGATCGGCGAGCAGGTGGACTCCGCCGACCGGTGGCCGGTGCAGCTCGTGCGCGCGCTGCGCGCGCGCCGGCTCGCGATCGCGGACCCCGAGATCGTCGCCCGCACGGGTTGGACGACCGACGAGCTGGCGGCGGGGATCGCCGTCGCCGCGCCGCTGGGCCCCTACGATCTCGTCACGCTCCTCATCGGCGTGAACAACCAGTACCGCGGGCGCGAGGCCGAGCGCTATCGCGAGGAGTTCAAGTCACTGCTTGCGCAGGCCGTGGAGTTCGCGGGCGGCCGCCCGGCCCGGGTCGTCGTGCTCTCGATTCCCGACTGGGGCGTCACGCTGTTCGCGGCGGGGCGCGACCGGGCCCGGATCGCGAGCGCCATTGACCGGTTCAACGCCATCAACCGGGAGGAGGCGCTTCGTGCCGGCGCGCGCTGGGTGGACGTCACCGCCGCCTCACGCGAGGCGCGCGAGGGATGGGTGACGGCCGACGGCCTGCACCCGTCGGGGCGGCAATACGCGCGGTGGGTGGAGCTGGCGATCGAGACGGTCGTGCGCGCGCTCGGGAGTTGAGTTTCTGAACGGCCCCCGTCCCCGGGACGTTGGCGTATCTTTCAACGCGGGCCCAACCCTTCGTTCCGATGAAAGTCACCATAGAATTCTGCACCGTCTGAAACTACGAACCCCGGGCCGTCAGTCTGGCGGCCACCATTCGTGACGCGTACCCGAAGGCCGACGTCGAGATGATTCCCTCGGGGGGCGGTCGCTTCGAGGTCATGCTCGACGGCACGCCGATCTTCGAAAAGTCGAAGCTCGGCCGCCACGCGCAGCCGGGTGAGGTGCTCGGGCTCATCACGCAGAAGCTCGCCACGTGAGAATCGCGCTTTCCACCGGCGGCGGCGACGCGCCGGGCCTCAACGCCGTCATCCGCGCCGCGGTGCTCTCCGCCACCGATCGCGGCTGGCACGTGCTGGGCGTCAAGAAGGGGTACGCCGGGCTGCTCGGCGACGACGAGGTCGTTCCGCTCACGCGCGACGTCGTGCGCGGCATCGGCCACCTCGGCGGCACGATCCTCCGCACGACGAACCGCGGGAATCCCTTCAGCTATCCGGTGAAGCAGCCGGACGGAACACTCAAGGAAGTGGACCGCTCCGACGAGCTGCTCGAGAACGCGCGCAACCTCGGCATCAACGCGTTCATCTCGATCGGCGGCGACGGCTCCCTCAAGATCGCGCAGCGGCTCGCGCAGAAGGGGGCACGCGTCGTGTGCGTGCCCAAGACGATTGACAACGACGTAAGCGGCACGATCACCTCGTTCGGGTTCGACACCGCCGTCAACACGGCGATGGAGGCGATTGACAAGCTGCACACCACGGCGGAGAGCCACGACCGGGTCATCGTGATGGAGGTGATGGGGCGCCACGCGGGGTTCATCGCGCTGCATTCGGGCGTGGCGGGCGCGGCGCACGCGATTCTCATTCCCGAGATTCCCTACGACCTCGACGAGGTGTGCGCGGCGATCATGGAGCGGGAAAAGCGCGGCCGGCACTTCGATGTCGTCGTCGTGGCCGAGGGCGCGCACCCGATGGGGGGTGAGGTCTCGATGATCGGCGGTCCGGTTCCCGGGCAGGAGCGCCGCATCGGCGGGGTCGGCCAGCGGATCGCGAAGGACATCCAGGAGCGCACGGGGAAGGAGTGCCGCTCGATCGTGCTCGGGCACCTCCAGCGCGGCGGCATGCCGACGGGGTACGACCGGCTGCTCGCGACGCGCTTCGGCGGCGCGGCCGTGCAGGCGGTGGAGGACGGCAAGTGGGGACAGATGGTGGCGCTCCAGTCGCCGCACATCGTGACGATCCCGGTCGAGGAGGCGCTGCGGGAGCCCAAGCGGGTAGACCTGTCGCACGACCTGGTGAAGACGGCGCGGCGTCTGGGCATTTCCTTCGGCGATTGAGCCGCTGAACACGCGGGAAGTTGCGGGGTAGTAGCATCTCGGCCCCGTGGTGATATGATTGTGGCGGCCGTCCGCCGTGGGTCGTCTTCCGGCGGGACGGCTTGGTACCCGGGGAGCCGCACTGGAGGATCCGTTGGTCCGTTCGCCCGCTCGCGCGATTGCCGTACTTGGCCTGGCCGCCCTCGTTCCGCTGGCGGCGCAGGAGCCCGTGAGGGAGGCGAGGGGTTTGCCCGCCATTCCGTCGTCCGCACTGCCGCCCGCGGGGATGTGCCGCGTGTGGCTGAAGGACGTGCCGGCGGGCCAGCAACCCGCCCCGACCGATTGCGCCACGGCGATCCGCAAGGCGCCGAAGAGTGCGACGATCCTGTTCGGCGACCTGCGCCACGAGGCGGCACAGCCGCCGCGCGGTGCCGCCACGGCGGCGGGCGCGGCCGGCGCGGCGGGCGCGGCCGGCGCGGGCGTGCGCGCTCGCGCGGAGTCGCCGCGCCTGATCGCCCCGATGCCGGGGATCTTCGGCCCGAACGCATCGCGCGCGGCGCCGGGAAATCTGGGCCCGAGCGCGTCGCGCGCGGCGCCGGGCCGCTCGCTCGAGCCGGGCCGCGGCGCGCGCGCGACGCCCGTGGGCACGACAGGCCCGCCGGTGCGGCCGAGTGTACCGCCGCCCGTGAAGCCGCCGGAGAAACCTCGGTCGTAGACGCCGCGCTGCGCCGCGTCCGGGATCCCTACCTCCCGCCCGACCACGACGCGTTTGTCGGCTCGGGTGCGACGCGCCGCATCATCGTCATCGCGCCCACGCGCGCGGCGTGCGAGACCATCGAGCTGTCGTTCACGCTCGACATCGAGACCGTGCTCTGGCGGGAGCACGGCGAGGAGCTCGCGGCGCTCGCCGCGGGTTTTCGCGAGGAGGAGCTGCGCGCGCTCAGGGGCGCGACGCGGCGCGGCTTCGGCGTGGTCGCGGGCACGGGCACGGGCAAGACGTTCGCCATCCGGCCGGTCGCCCACGCGCTCCTGGGCGGCGAGGCGCTGCGCGTCGGCGTGATCAACCGCGAGCGCGAGGCGACGCCCGAGTCCCCCACCTGGAACGTGGTGATCGTCACCACGGGGATCGCGCGTCGCTGGTTCCAGGACGGCGACATCCGCGCGCAGGACACGCTCGTGGTGGACGAAATCCACCAGACGAGCGCGGAGCTGGAACTCTGTCTCGCGCTCGGCAAGCGCGTCGGCTGCCGGTTCCTCTGGCTCTCGGCGACGGTGGACCCGTCGTTCTACGCACGCTACCTGAACGCGGCGCACGTGGTCGAGTCGCGCGCGTTCGATCCGGCGAAGGCCGCGGAGGTGCAGGTGGTGAACGCCGATCCGCTGCACTTCCTCGACGACAAGTTCGTGCAACGCGCGATCAAGGAGAAGCGCGGGATCGGCGTCTTTCTGCCGACCCGCGCGGGTGTCGAGCAGGTGGCGGCACTGGTGGGCGCGCGCTTCCCGCGCCTGCACGCGCAGTTCTATCACGGCGGGGAGCCGATCCGGGTGATCCGGCCGTTTCTCGAGGGGACGGTCGAAAAGCCCTACCTGCTCGCGATGACGGCGGCCGGCCAGAGCGCGCTCAACGTGCAGGGGCTGGACACCGTGATCATTGACGACACGCGGTTCTCGAACCTCGTGGACCGCGGGAAGAACGTGCTCACGCGGCTCCACCTGGGCGCGAACGAACTCCTGCAGATGGCGGGGCGGGTGCACGGGCGCGTGGCGGGCGGACGCGTCTTCATCCTCTCCGACCGCGAGATCGCGTTCGACGCGCTCCGGCCCACGGAGCCGGAGTTCCAGCTCGCGGGCGACAGCGAGCGCGTCGCGCTCACCTGCGCCGATCTGGGCGTGCGCGCGGACGAGCTGGAGTTGCCGGTGCCGCTCGACCGGGCGAGCTACCGCGCGGCGGTCGCCCGGCTCGAGGCGCGCGGGATCATCGAGCGGGGGCGGCTCTCGGCGTACGGGAAGTCCGTCGAGGCGATGCCCGTGGACCGGCCGTGGGCCGAGCTGCTCGTGCACTGCGACGACGCCCTCCTGCCGTACGTGGCGGTGATGAGCGCCATCGAGTCCCTGCACCGGATGACGCGCGAGGATCGCGACCTCGGAGGGCTCATCGTGCGCGGAAGCGACCATCTCACCGCGTACAACGTGTACGCCGAGGCGTACCGGAAGTGCGGGTACGTCGGCGAGGTGTACGGGCTCCCCCGGCATCTCTTCGACGAGAGCATCGAGCGCTGGGCGGACGGGCGCGGTGTGCTGGTCAAGTCCATCGAGGACGCCGGGCTCGGGATGGCGAGCGTGTATCGGGCGGTGAAGCTCCCCCTGCCCGCGGCGATGCCGCTCGTGACCGACGCCATCGAGCGCGCGTTCGTGGATCTGCTCGCGCGCATTCAGCCGTTCGACCTCGTGATGGACGAGCAGACCGCGGAGGGGTTCGAGGCGCGCGTGTCGAAGACGAGCGTCGCGGGGAGCTGGGGCGCGGTGAGCGGCACGCTCCGCTACTTCGCGGACGCGTACGGGAATCCGCGCGCGGCGATCGAGGGGACGAACGTCCCCCTCTCGCTCGTGCGGCGGTTCGCGACGGAGAGCGCCCCGGCGCTCGTGTTCGACGGCAAGCACAAGCACGCGCCGCTCGCGCTGGAGCGGCGGGTGGACTACTTCGGGTTCGAGCTGTCGCGCGAGCGCGAGCCGGTGCACGACTTTCCGCCGGGCCTCGAGGACGACGCGCGCCGCGTGCTCGCGGACGCGCTCGCGCGGGGCGAGGCGCGGCACGCGGCGGTGCAGCGGAACCGCGAGGCGATCGAGACGGTGCGCGAGTGCTGGCGGCGCTCGGGCGGCACCACGCCGGGGCTCAGCCAGGCGGAACTCGCGGCGTGGTACGCCGAAGGACTGCGCGGTGTGCGATCACTGCAGGAGTATCGCGCGGCCGCGCTCCGGCTCGACGCCGACGCGTTCGTGCCGCGCGACGTCCGCGCGCGGCTGATGGCGCTGCCCGGCGCGGTCGAAATCCGCGACCGGACCGTGCCCATGCACTACGAGGTCGAAGAGACGCCCGCGGGGCCGCGAGCCATCGTGCGGCTCGTCCTGCCGGAGAAAGTCGCGCGCGGGCTCGTGGCCGAGGAGCTGCCGGCGTTCGACCGGCCCGTGCGGTTCACGGTGGCGCGTGGCGCGCGCGGGTCGGTGAAGGCGGAGTCGCTGGACGAGTTGCGGGAGGCGCTGGAGCGGCCGTTCACGGACGACGAGGCGAGGCGGCAGGCGGCCTCGCCGAGTCGGGAGTTCCGCGGCCCGCGACCGTGGCGCGATGCGCGCGGCGCGCCCGGGTCGCGGGAGTCGCGCAGGTCGCGTGACGATCGCGGCGGAGCGTCCCATCGCGGGGGCGCGCGCGGCGGCCACGACAAGGGCACGAACCGGCCGGGCTCGCCCGCGGGGCGCGGGAAGCGCAGGGGGCGGGGCTAGGGGCGCTGGACGCTCGGAGCGCCTCGTCGTACGTTCGGCGCGAACGCCTTCCCCGAGGGAGCACGTGGAACGCCGCGATCTCCTGCGCACGCTCGGTGCCGCCGCCGCGCTTTCGTTCGTGCCGCGCGAGGCGCACGCGGTCTGGTCGCGCGTGGCCGCGCTCGCGGCTGCGCGCCAGACCGCCGGCGGCCTTTCCGGGCGGCAACTCGCGCTCGTCGGCGCCATCGCCGACACCGTCCTCCCGCGGACCGACACGCCCGGCGCCACCGACGTCGGCGTGCCGGCCTTCGTGGACGTCATCGTCGCCGAGTACTACGCGGACGACGAGCGCGCGGCATTCCTCGCGGGGCTGGACGCGGTGGACGCGCACGTGCGCGCCGCGCAGGGCGCGCCGTTCGCCGAGCTGCCGGAGCGCGTGCGTGCCGTCGCCGTCGAGTCGCTCGAGCGCGCGGGCGATCGCCGCGCCGAGCCCGCCCGCACGTGGTGGCGGCTGAAGGGTCTCATCGTCCACGGCTACTTCACGAGCGAGCGCGCGCAGCAGGAAGTGCTCCGGGTGAACCCGATGCCGGGACGGTTCGACGGTGCGGCGCCGCATCCGGCACGCGCGGGGCGGTCGTGATGCGGCCGGCTCGATCGTGATGCGCCAGGCCCGCACGTACGACGCCATCGTCGTCGGCTCCGGCATCAGCGGCGGCTGGGCCGCCAAGGAGCTCTGCGAACGCGGCCTCAGGACGCTCGTGCTCGAGGCCGGCGGACCGGTGGACCCGGCGCGGGACTTCGTGGAGCACGTGCAGCCGTGGGAGATGCACTTCCGCGGGATGGGCGACCGGAAGGCGATCGCGAAGGCACACCCGATCCAGCGCGAGTGCTACGCCTGCGACGAGATGGGGCACAAGTTCTTCGTGAACGACCACGAGAACCCGTACACCACGCCGGCCGACGCGCCCTTCCGCTGGTTCCGCGGCCGGCAGGTGGGCGGGCGCTCGATCACGTGGGGGCGCCAGGTCTATCGCTGGAGCGACCTCGACTTCGAGGCGAACGCGAAGGACGGCCACGGGAACGACTGGCCGATCCGCTACCGCGACCTCGCGCCGTGGTATGCGTACGTGGAACGCTTCATCGGCGTGTCGGGCGCGAAGGAGGGGCTCGCGCAGCTGCCGGACGGCGAGTTCCTGCCGCCGATGATGATGACCGTCGTCGAGCGGCACGCGCGCGAGAAGATCCTCGCGGCGTTCGGCGGCGAGCGCGTGATGACGATCGGCCGCGCGGCGGTCCTCACGAGGGACCACAACGGCCGCCTCGAGTGCCACTACTGCGGTCCGTGCGAACGCGGATGCGTCACGCAGTCGTACTTCAACAGTCTCGGCTCGACGCTTCCCGCCGCGGCCAAGACCGGACGGCTCACGCTCCGCCCGCACAGCGTCGTGGCCGAGGTGCTGTACGATTCGAGGAAAGGCCGCGCGCGAGGCGCGCGCGTGATTGACGCGAACAGTCTGGAGGAGACGGAATTCGAGGCGCGGCTCGTCTTCCTCTGCGCCTCGACGATCGAATCGGTGCGTCTCCTGCTCAACTCGACGCACGGCGGGCGATTCCCCGACGGGATGGCGAACGCGAGCGGCCTCCTCGGCCGCTCCGTGATGGACCATCACTACGGTTCGGGCGCGAGCGGGCGTGTGCCCGGGTTCCTCGACAGGCGCACCTTCGGCCGGCGGCCGAACGGGATCTACGTCGCGCGCTTCCGCAACGTGAAGGCACAGCACCCCGGTTTCCTGCGCGGCTACGGCATGCAGGGCGGCTCGGGACGATCGGGGTGGGGACGCGGCGGCTCGATGCCGGGCTACGGCGCGGCGTTCAAGCAGTCGCTCGTGGATGACCTGGGCCCGTGGTCGCTCTCGATCTCCGGGTGGGGCGAGACGCTGCCGAACGCGAACGACCGGGTGACGCTCGATCCGGACGTGAAGGACAAGTGGGGGATTCCCGCGGCGCGCATTGACGTGCGCTGGCGCGAGAACGAGCGCGCGATGGACCGGGACATGATGGCCGCCGCGGCGGAGATGCTGGAGGCGGCCGGGTGCACGGACGTGCGCCAGCACGGCTCCAGCAACCCGCCGGGGCACTGCATCCACGAGATGGGGGGCGCGCGCATGGGGACGGTGTCGGGCGATTCCGTGCTGAACCGGTGGAACCAGGCGTGGGAGGTGCCGAACCTCCTCGTCACGGACGGGGCGTGCATGGCGAGCACGGCGTGCCAGAACCCGAGCATCACGTACATGGCGCTGACGGCGCGGGCGGCGGCGCACGCGGTGGGTGAGATGAAGAGGGGGGCGCTGTGAAGAGGAGGGAGGCGCTCGGAGCGATGGCGGGCCTCGCTGCGACGGCTGCGCTGCCGAGAGTTCACAGCCGTCAGCTGTCAGCTCTCAGCGCTCGGTCGGCCGGCCGACTCAGGCAGTCGGTCTCGCGCTGGTGCTACGCCAGAATCCCGCTCGATGATCTCTGCGCTGCGGCGAAGGAGATCGGGCTCGTGGCGATTGATCTCCTCGACGAAAAGGACTGGCCCGTGCCGAAGCAGCACGGCCTCGCCTGCGCGATGGCGAACGGCTTCGGCTCGATCCCGCGCGGGTTCAACCGCCCGGAGCTGCACGACAAGCTCGTGGCCGACGGGGAGCGGATGATCCCGCTCGCGGCGGCGGCGGGGGTGCCGAACATCGTCTGCTTCAGCGGGAACCGGGCCGGGATGTCGGCCGGCGAGGGGATCGCGAACTGCGTCGCGGGACTCAAGCGCCTCGCGCCGGCCGCGGAGCGCCACGGCGTGACGCTCTGTCTGGAGCTCCTGAACAGCAAGGTGGACCACAGGGACTACCACGCCGACCACACCGCGTGGGGTGTCCAGGTCATTCAGGGCGTCGGCTCACCACGCGTGAAGCTGCTCTACGACATCTACCACATGCAGATCATGGAAGGGGATGTCGTGGCGACGATTCGCGCGCACGTGCCGCACATCGCGCACTATCACACCGGCGGGGTGCCGGGACGCAACGAGATTGACGACACCCAGGAGCTGAACTACCGCCGCGTGGCGCAGGCGATCGCCGAGACGGGGTTCGGCGGCTACCTCGCGCACGAGTTCGTGCCGAAGCGGGAGCCGCTCGCCTCGCTCCGTCAGGCGTTCGCGATCTGCGACGTGTAGGGGAACTGCTCACCACGGAGGCACGGAACTTTCACCACGGAGACACTGAGGAGCACGGAGGGCCACGGAGACTTCCTGGGGGAACGACAGCCCGAAGGCGGGCTTTTGTTCCCCCAAGCATCTCTCCGTGGCCCTCCGTGGAACTCCGTGCCTCCGTGGTGAAGCCGTTCCGTGGTGAAGCCGTTTGCTTCTACGATTCGAGCTTCAGCTTCCGGCGATGGCGGGCCGCTTTCGCGCGGTTGCCGCAGGTCGCCATCTCGCACCAGCGGCGCTTGCCGTTGCGGCTGCCGTCGAAGAACACGCGCGCGCAGCGCGGGTCGGCGCAGCGTCGCACGCGGGCCATCTCACCGTTCACGAGCGCGTCGGCGGCCGATTCGATGACCGGGATGAGCAGTCCGGCGAAGACGTCGCCCACCGTCACGAAGTTGCGCACGAAGCCGCCGTCCGAGCGCGGCTCGACGCGCCGCGTGCCGGCGCTCCGGCCGAGCACCCGGTTGATCTCCGCGATCGCGACCTGCGTCGCGCGATCCGCCGAGTCGGCGCCGCGCTCGGCGAGCGCGCGCAGCACGTTGCGGAGACGGCGGGCCTCGTGGAGCGCCGCGCTCGCGCCCGTGGGCTGCTGCTGCGCGCGCCGCGTCATCGCGGCCGCGCGCTCCTCGTCGAGCAGGCGCGCGAGGCAGAGCCAGCGAATGAACCCGTCGAAGGTGTCGAGCGCGTCGGTCCGCGTACCTTTGCGGGTGCGCGACGCGTCGTCGCTGTTCACGAAGTCGAGCCAGAGGCGCTCACCGATGAACACGAGGGACTCCGGCGACGATCCAGCGTGGTCGTGCACGAGAGAGAGGGAAGCGGTGGACATGGGAGGCTAGGTTAGGGGTGGAGACGGCGGCGGGCAAGGACGCCGGCCGCTAGCTTGTGCGGAATGCCGCTCGATTCGGTGCGACTCGTGGCCGTCGGGTCCACGAACCCGGTGAAGCTCGCGGCGGTGCGCGCCGTGCTCGGCTCGCTCGCGATGCCGCTCCCGTCGCGCGTCGCCCGGATGATCCGGGACGGGGCGGAGCTTGGCGACGCGATGGACGCGCTCGTGGCCGGCCACAACACCAAGCAGGGCGCGGGAGCCGTCGGCATCCTCACCGGCGGCCTCGTGGACCGGCAGCGCGCGTACGAGATGCTCGTCACGTATGCGCTCGCGCCCTTGCTCACGCCGGACCACTGGCCGTGAACGACTCCGCGTGCGCGGGCTCCACGGCCTCGAGCGCATCGGGCGCTGGCTGACGCGGCCGGAAGAGCAGCGTCGGGCGGCCGCCCGCGCGCAGCACCTTGTCGGCCACGCTTCCGAGGAAGAGCCGGGAGAGGCCGCGCCCGTACGTGGCCAGCGCGATCGCGTCCGGGTTTGTCTCGTTGATGTGCTCGAGGATCGCGCGGGCCGGGCTCAGGTGGATCTGCACCGTGGACGTGACGCTGAAGCCCTTGCGCCGGAGCGCCGAGGTGATCTGCTCCAGCGTCCGCTTGGCCGCGTCCGCGAAGGCGTCCACCCCGAACGGATCCTCCTCCCCGGCGGTCAGTGCCGTCAGCGAGTCGCCGACCCACGGCGGCGCCACCACGCGCAGCATGTGGATCTCCGCTCCGAACGCGCGGGCGAGCCACGCCGCGTGCGGCACGATCGCCTCCGACACGTCCGATCCGTCGAGCAGAACGAGGAGTTTCCTGATCTCCTCGCCGCGCGCGACGGCGGCCTCCGACATCGCGAACACGGGGCAGGGCGCGCGCCGGATCACTCCGTCGGCCACGCTGCCGAGCCAGTGCGGCGCCCAGCCGCCGAGTCCGTGCGTGCTGCACACGATCGCGCGCACCGCTCGCTCCTCAGCCACGCGGACGATCTCATCCACGGGCGTGCCCACGCACAGCTCGAAGCTCGTCGGCAGGTCGAAGCGCTTGCGGACCTCCTGCGCGCGCTGCGCGAGCCAGGTCCGGGTGTCCTCGCGGAGCTGCACGTCCCACGAGGGATCCGGAATGAAGATGGCCGCTTCGGGCGGCGACGCGATCGCGGCCGCGGGCACGTGCGCGCGGACGAGGTGCAACGCGCCGCCCACGCGGCGCGCGAGTTCGACGGCGTGCGGAACGGCGGCGTCCGCCAGGGGCGAACCGTCGAGCGGGACAAGCAGTTCGGAGAGCACGACAACCTCCGGCGGGATGCCAGCCGTCAGGTCGCCACCCACTGGTGCACGGGCGCCCCGACCCGACACCGCTAGATTAGGTACGCGTCTCTCGTACGGCCGTCGGATAACCCCGCATCCTGCGAGGGGGTTTCCCTGACGAACGGCCTCCGCCCACGCCTCTGGCACCGTGACCGCACACGATAAGTCCGCTGGCGACAACATCTTCGAGATTCGCGATCGCGTGCGCTGGAGCGACTGCGACCCCCTCGGCATCATCCACTACGGCGCCTACGTGCGCCTGTTCGAGGTCGCCGAGGAGGAGCTGTTCCGCGCCTGCGGGCTGCCGTTCGAGGTGCTGCGCCGGCAGAAGGGAGTCTGGATCCCGCGGAAGGCGCTCCACGTGGAGTTCCACTCGCCCGCCGAGATGGACGAGGAGGTTCTGGTGCAGGCGTGGTTCGCGAAAATCGGCACCACGTCGCTCACGCTGCAGTTCGAGGTCTATCGCGCGTCGGATCGCGCGCATCGGGCCACCGGCTCGCTCACCGTCGTCAGCGTGGACAAGGCGACGATGAAGAAGCGGCCGGTGCCGCCGGACGTGAAGGTGATGCTAGGGCGCTACCGCCGTGACAGCCGGTAGTCCGGCGCTCTGGCTCACGCGCTTCGCGAGCCGCTGCAGCCCGTCGTACGCGGCGTACTTGTAGGCCTCGCTCAGGGTGGGGTAGTTGAAGACGCCGTGGATGAAATAGTCGAGCGAGCCGCCGAAGCTCATCACGGCGGCGGCGACGTGGATCATCTCGCACGCGTTCTCGCCGAGGATCGAGCAGCCGAGCAGCATCTTGTCGTCGCGGCGGAAGATGAGCTTTACGAAGCCGTCGAGGTCGCCGATGATCTGCCCGCGCGCGTTGAGGCGGAAGCTCGACTTGCCGATCTCGTAGCGCAGTCCCTTCCCGCGCGCGCTCTCCTCGGTCTCGCCCACCATCGCGATCTCCGGCACGGTCCAGACCCCGTAGGGAAGGACGGGCGAAACCTGCTCCTTGAACTTGAGGTCGAAGGCGTGACACATCGCGACCCGCGCCTGCTCCATCGAGGTGGACGCAAGCGCGGGGAAGCCGACCACGTCGCCGGCCGCGAAGACGCTCGGCACGGTCGTGCGAAAGCGGTCATCCACCAGCACGAAGCCGCACGGGTTCACGCGGACGCCGACGTCCTCGAGGCCGAGCCCGCGCGTGCTGCCCTCGCGTCCGACGCAGCAGAGCACGCAGTCGCCCACCAGATGGGTGCCGTCGGTGAGCGTGACCGTCGCGAATTTCCTGTCGTCGCCCTCGACCAGGACGTCCTGCGGGCTGGCGTTGAGCAGCACCTGCACGCCGAGGCGCCGCGTCATCTCGGCGCGGAGCGCTTCGCTCACCTCGGCGTCGAGCTGCGTCAGCAGGCGTTCGCGGGCGTTGACGATCGTCACGCGCACGCCGAGCGCGGCGAAGATGCTGGCGTACTCGCACCCGATGACGCCGCCGCCGATCACGATGAGCCGGCCGGGGATCTCGGTGAGGGTCAGCAGCGAGTCCGAGTCCACCACGACCTCGCCGTCGAACGAGATGGTGGCGGGGCGGAGCGGATGCGATCCCGTGGCGAGAAGGATGAAGTCGGCGGTGAGCCGTCGCGGCTGGTCCTTGTAGCGCGTGACCTCAATGGTGTGCGCGTCGAGCAGCTTCGCGGTGCCCTGCACGGTCGTGATCTGGTGTCGCGCGAGGTTCTCGTTGATGAGCTGCCACTCCGACTCGATGACCGCGCGCTCGCGGTACATGAAGTCGGAGATGGTGATGTCGGGCTTGATGTGGTACTCGACGCCGTAGAGTCCGCGCTGCTTGAGCCCCGAGAAGAAGAGCGCGGTCTCGCGCAGCGTCTTGGACGGGATCGTGCCCGTGTTCACGGCGGCGCCGCCGGGCTTGGGCGCGCGCTCCACCAGGCAGACGCGCTTGCCGAAGTACGCGGCCTGGGCGGCCCCCTTCTCGCCGGCGGGGCCGGCGCCGATGACGAGGAGGTCAAAGTGGTCGGACATCGTCGCGGAAGTTGGGCCAAAGCGGCCACAGGGACAAGGGACCGGTCCCCTGTCCCTCGCACTTGTCCCCGGTCCCGGAGGAGACAGTAGGTTTCAGGACCCGCCATGCCTCCGTCCGACAGCAGCACCTACTACCGCAAGGGCTTCGGCCTCAAGGCCGAGGTCCAGGACACGCTCGCCGCCGACTACACCGGGCGGCTCGTGGACCTGCTGCGCGCGCGCGCGTTCACGCTCGACGCGGGGCCGGTCACCATCCGGCTCGCGCGCGAGTTCGGCTTCTGCTACGGCGTCGAGCGCGCGGTGGAGTACGCCTACCAGACCCGCGCCAAGTTCCCCGATCGGCGCATCTCCCTCGCCGGCGAGATCATCCACAATCCGCACGTGAACACGAAGCTCCGCGACATGGGGATCGTCTTTCTGTCGCGCGGCGAGACGGGCTTCGACTACGCGCACGTCCGCGCGGACGACGTCGTCATTCTCCCCGCCTTCGGCGTCACGATCGCCGACTTCGAGACGCTGCGGGAGATCGGGTGCGTGGTGGTGGACACGACGTGCGGCTCGGTGCTCAACGTCTGGAAGCGCGTCGAGCACTATGCGAAGGACGGCTTCACCTCGCTCATCCACGGCAAGTACTACCACGAGGAGACGCGCGCGACGGCATCGCAGGTCGAGAGGTATCCGGGCGGCACCTATCTGGTCGTGCGCGACCTGGCGCAGGCGCGCGACGTGTGCGAGTACATCGAGGGCAAGGGGCTGTCGCGCGAGGCGTTCCTCGAGAAGTACCGCGCGCAGGCGAGCCCGCAGTTCGACCCGGCGGTGCACCTGCGCCGCATCGGCGTCGCCAACCAGACGACGATGCTCGCGCGGGAGTCGCTCGCGATCGGCGAGGAGGTGGGGCGGGCGATGGCGCGCGCGCGCGGCGAGGAGTACCGCGCGGCGAACTTCCGCACGTTCGACACGATCTGCAGCGCGACGCAGGACCGGCAGGACGCCGTGAACGAGCTGCTCCGCGAGCCGCTCGACGTGATGCTCGTGCTCGGCGGCTACAACTCGAGCAACACGATCTCCCTCGCCGCGCTCTGCGCCGAGCGGGTGCCGACGTTCCACGTGGCCGACGCGACCTGCGTGGACCCGGCGCGCGGCGCGATCCGGCACCTGCCGCCGGGCGAGCGGGAGGAGGTCGAGACGGAGGGATGGCTCGCCGCGACGGGGCCCGTGCGCGTCGGGCTCACCGCCGGCGCGAGCACGCCGAACAACAAGATCGGCGAGGTCGTGGCGCGCGTGCTCGCCACGCGCGGCGTCGATCCCGCGAGCATCCGCTGAGCGCCCTCGGCTACGCCGCCCTGCACGGCGGCGGCGCGAGCGCCGTGCTGATCCCCGCGCTCGGCGGCAAGATCCGCGACGTCACCCTCGCGGGCCGGCAGTGGTTCTGGCATAACGCGGACATCCCCGTCGCGCGCCCCGCGCGCGGCGACTCCTACGCGCTCGCCGGGGACTCCGGCGGGCTCGACGAGTGCTTCCCCACCATCGCCGCGTGCCGCGTGCCGGCCTGGGTGCGCGGCGCCGGCGATCTCGAGCTTCCCGACCACGGTGAGCTCTGGTCGCAGGAGCCCGACGTCACGATCCTCACCGACGAGGAGGGGCACTCGGCGACGTGCGTCTGGACGGGCCGCGCGCTGCCGTATCGCTTCACGCGCACCATCGCGGTGCGCCCCGAGGGGGCGCTCTCGTTCGCCTACGCGGTGGTGAACACCGGGCCGCACCGGGTGCCCTTCGTCTGGTCGTCGAATCCGCTGTTCCCGCTCTCGGCGCGCACGCGCCTCGTGCTGCCCGAGGGCGCCCGCGCGCGGCTCTGGGCGCAGCGCGGCGTGGACTTCGGACGGCCCGGCTCCGAGCACCAGTGGCCGTGGCTCCGCGCGGGCGGCGCGCTCGTGGATCTGTCGCGCCCCGGCACGGCGCTCCGGGACGGTTTCGCGTGCAAGCTCTTCGTGGACCTGCCGCGCGCCGAAGCGCTGATCGCGCTCGAGGAGGACGGCGTGCGGCTCGAGATGCGCATCCACGGGCGCGAGATCCCGCGCGTCGGCGTCTGGATCAACCGCCGTGGATGGACGCCGTTCCGCGGCAGGCGATCGCGCGTCCCCTTCCTGCGGCGGAAGCCGACCCCCTACGCGAACGTCGCGCTGCAGCCGTGCATCGGCGCGCCGGATGCGCTGAGCGACGCGCTCGGCGAATGGGACGCGGCGCACTGGCTCGAGCCCGGCGCCACGGCGCGCTGGTCCATGACGTGGCGGGCGCGGCGCGTCGCCGACGCCGCGTAACCGGCCGGTCGCGGCCTGTCCGCGGGAGTGCGCGGCCGACAGATTTCGCGGGAACCCGAGGATCGTGAGGAACCGATGATGCCCACCCGTTCGCTCGCGCTCGCGGTCACCGCCTTCCTGTTCGCCGCGTGGCCGATCGGAGCGCAGCAGAAGCGCGTGATGACCTTCGACGACTTCTCGACCGTGCGCGCGGTCTCGGACCCGCAGGTGTCGCCCGACGGGCGCGCCGTGCTGTACGCCGTCCGGACCACCGACGTCGCGGCGAACCGGCGCACGACGCGCACCTACCTCATCGCCGCGACGGGCGGCGCACCGCGCGCGTTCCCGGACGAGAAGACCGCCGCCGCGGAGGCGCGCTGGTCGCCCGACGGCGCGCGCGTGGCCTTCACCACCGGGGGCCAGCTCTGGATCGCCGACGCGAGCGGCGCCAACGCGAAGCCGCTGACGAACCTCGCCGGCGGCGCGAGCGGGCCGGTCTGGTCGCCGGCGGGCGACCGCATCGCCTTCGTGTCGGCGGCGTATCCCGAGTGCCGCGACGACGCGTGCAACGCGGCGCGCCAGAAGGCGGCGGCCGAGAGCAAGGTCAAGGCGCGCGTGACCGACGCGCTGATGTACCGCCACTGGAACGCGTACGACGACGGCACGCGCTCGCACCTCTTCGTCGTGGGGCCCGACGGGAGCGGCCTGCGCGACCTCATCGCGGGCGCGCGGTACGACGTGCCGCCCGGCCCCTTCGGCGGGAGCGAGGGGTACGCGTTCTCGCCCGACGGCGCGGAGATCGCGTACACGGCCAAGGACCAGGGCCGCGCGGACGCGTGGAGCACGGACGTGAACCTCTATGTCGTGAAGACGGCGGGCGGCACGCTGTCGGCGGCCGGTGGCGGCGCGGAGGTGATCACGGCGGCGAACAAGGGGGCGGACCAGAATCCGGTCTACACGGCGGACGGCAAGTGGATGCTCTACGCGTCGCAGCGGCGCGCGGGATTCGAGTCCGACAAGTGGCGGCTGATGGTGTACGACCGGGCGGCGCGCACGTCGCGCGAGCTGCTCCCGACCTGGGACCGGTGGGCGGAATCGTACGTCGCGACGCCGGACGCGCGGACGATCCTGGTCGGGAGCGGCGACCACGGGCGTGACAAGTTCTTCCGCGTGACGCTCGATGCCGCGGGGCGGGCCGGCGCGCCCGCGGTCGTCGCGGGCGAGCACAACAACACGGCGGCCTCGCTGTCGCGCGACGGCCGCACGCTCGCGTGGATGCGGGACGCCGTGGAGCGTCCGGGCGAGGTGTGGATCGCGACGCTCGGCGCGCGCGGGCTCGAGAACGCGCGGGCGCTCACGCGCGAAAACGACGCGCTCGTCGCGCAGTTCGCGCTCCATCCCGCGGAGGACTTCTGGTTCCAGGGCGCGAACGGCGACAGCGTGCACGGATTCGTCGTGAAGCCGCCGCAGTACCAGGCGGGACAGAAGTTTCCGGTGCTGCTGCTGGTGCACGGCGGCCCGCAGGGCGCGTGGCTCGATGCGTGGGGCTCGCGCTGGGCGCCGCAGCTGTTCGCGTCGGGCGGCTACGGCCTGGTGTTCGTCAACGCGCGGGGCTCGACGGGCTACGGGCAGAAGTTCGTGGACGGCGTCACGAAGGACTGGGCCGGCAAGCCGTACGTGGACCTGATGAAAGGACTCGACGCGGCGCTCACGCTCCACCCGTGGATGGACTCCACGCGGATGGCCGCCGCCGGCGGCTCCTACGGCGGCTACATGGTGAACTGGATCAACGGCCACACGAACCGCTTCAAGGCGATCGTCTCGCACGCCGGCGTGTTCAATCTCGAGGCGATGAGCGGCGCCACCGAGGAGCTCTGGTTCACCGAGTGGGAGTTCGGCGGGATGTGGTTCGACCCGGCCGCGATGAGCGCGCAATACCGCAAGTTCTCGCCGCACCTCTTCGCCGGGAACTTCAGGACGCCGACGCTGGTGATCACCGGTGAGCTCGACTATCGCGTGCCGTACACCGATCCGCTCTCGCTCTTCACCGCGCTGCAGCGCAAGGGGGTGCCGAGCCGGCTCGTCGTCTATCCGGACGAAGGGCACTGGATCCTCAAGCCGCAGAACGCACAGCTCTGGTGGAAGGAGGTGCACGGGTGGCTCGGCGCGCATCTGACGCCGAAGCCGCGGCTGTGAGTCCGGGTGCGGCGTGCGGTGTTGACCGTAAGGAGCGAGACGTGCGACGTGCCGGGTTACGTCGGGCGTGACGTGGGGGGTGACGTGAGCAGCGCGGCGCTCGAGACGCTGCTGCACGAGCTCGTGGACTACGCGGGGCTCTTTCCGCCGGCCGCGCTCCCGATGGCCGAGGCGGTGCGCGCGTACGACGAGCACCGGCGCGGCGCGCACGCGTGGATGCTCGGGCGATTCGTGCTGCCCATCGCGCGCCTCGAGGAGTTCGAGCGGACTGCCGGGCCGCTGCTCGCTCGCGGGGCACCGTGGCGGCTCGCCGCGCTTGGCGGCGCGGGCGACCGCGAAGTCCTCGAGCGCGCGAACGTGCGGCTCGCCGGGCGCGCGGTGGTGGACACGCTCGAGGTGAAGGCGCTCACGGCCGCCGACGTCGCGGCGCTGGAGGCGTGCGCCGGCCTCTGCACGCCGGCGGGCGAACCCGTCCCGGTCTACGTGGAGCTGCCGGTCGTGGAGGACCCCGGCGCGCTCGTCGCCGCGATCGCGGCGCTCGGCCTGCGCGCCAAGGTGCGCACCGGTGGCGTCACGAGCGATGCGTTCCCGACGGCCGCGCAGCTCGCGCGGTTCCTGGCCGTGTGCGCCGCGCACGACGTCGTGTTCAAGGCGACGGCGGGGCTGCATCATCCGCTGTCCGGCGAGTACGCCCTCACCGACGATCGCGCGAGCCCTCGCGGGCCGATGTTCGGGTTCCTGAACGTCTTTCTCGCCGCGCTCTTCCTGCGCGCGGGGCTCGCGGAGAGCGGCGCGGCGGCGCTGCTCGAGGAGCGCGACGCGCGGGCGATCGCGTTCGACGCGGGCGGCGTCTCGTGGCGCGGGCATCGCCTCGACGCGCACTCGGTGGACACGTTGCGCGAGCGCTTCGCGGCGTCGTTCGGCTCGTGCTCGTTCACCGAGCCCGTCGAATCGCTCACCGCGATGGGGCTCCTGTGACGCCCGCGGCGGCGCCGGCGCGCCTCGACGAGACGCACGATCCCGCGCTCCGCTCGTGGGTGGCGGGCGCGCACGCGCCCGGGACCGACTTCCCGCTGCAGAACCTCCCGTTCGGCGTGTTCCGGCACGATTTCGAGGAACGCCCGCGCGTGGGGATCGCGATCGGCGACCACGTGCTGGACTGTCTCGCCGCGTCGCGCGCCGGGTGCTTCGGCGAGCTGGGCCCGGTGGTGCGCGACGCGCTGCAGTCGTGGTCGCTCAACGCGCTGATGGCGCTCGGGCGCGAGGACGCGCGGGCCGTGCGCGGCGTGGCGAGCCGCCTCCTCCGCGCCGGCACGCCGGAAGGGAAGCGCGCCGAGATGATGCGCGACGCCCTGCTCGTCGGGCGCGAGCACCTCTCGATGCTCGTGCCGGCCGAGGTCGGCGACTTCACCGACTTCTACGCGTCGGTGTTCCACGCGACGAACGTGGGGGCGATGCTCCGGCCCGAGACCCCGCTCCTCCCGAACTGGAAGTTCGTCCCGGTGGGCTATCACGCGCGCGCCTCGTCGCTCGTCGCGAGCGGGACGGCGGTGCGGCGTCCGCGGGGCCAGACGCGCCCTGATCCCCTCGCGCCGCCGGTGTTCGGCCCCTCGCAGAGTCTCGACTACGAGGTGGAGATCGGCGCCTACGTCTGCGGCGAGAACGCGATCGGCGACCCTGTGCCGCTCGCGCGCGCCGAGGAGCGGCTCTTCGGGCTCGCGCTGCTCAACGACTGGTCGGCGCGCGACGTGCAGAGCTGGGAATACCAGCCGCTCGGGCCCTTTCTCGCGAAGAGCTTCGCGACGACCGTCGGCGCGTGGGTGGTGACGCTCGACGCGCTGGAGCCGTTCCGCGCGAGTGGCTTCGCGCGGCCCGCGGGCGATCCCGAGCCGCTCCCCTACCTGAGCGATCCGCTCGACCGCGCGCGCGGGGCGTTCGACATCACCCTCGAGGCGTGGATCCGCACGGCCAGAATGCGGGATGCGGGACTGCCCGCCGCGCGGCTTTCCCACGGGCACTTCCGCGAGATGTACTGGACGTTCGGCCAGCTCGTCGCGCACCAGACGAGCAACGGCTGCAACCTGAGACCGGGCAACCTGCTGGGGAGTGGCACCGTCTCGGGGCCCGCGAAGGATTCGCTCGGGTGCCTGCTCGAGCTCGCGCGGCGCGGCGCCGAGCCGGTCACATTGCCCTCGGGGGAAACGCGATCATTCCTCGCCGACGGCGACGAGGTGATCTTCCGGGGCTGGTGCGAGCGCGCGGGCGCCGCACGCATCGGATTCGGCGAGTGCCGCGGCGAGGTCCGCGCGGCGATCCAGGCCCCCTAGACCGGACGGAGCGAGGCACTCTATGGATGCGATCTGGCACGACCTCTTTGTCGCCGGCGTCCCCGTCGCCGAGAAGGCGGCGCGGACCGTGCTCGTCTACGCGTTCCTCGTCGCCGGCCTGCGGCTCTTCGGGAAGCGCGAGCTGGGGCAGCTCAATCCGCTCGACTTCATCGTGCTGCTCCTGCTCTCCAACACGGTGCAGAACGCGATCATCGGCGACGACAACTCGCTCGCCGGCGGGCTCCTCGGCGCGCTCATCCTCTTCGTCATCAACGATGCCCTGGTGCGCTACGCCTACCGCCATCCGCGGGCGCGCCGCCTCATCGAGGGGCGCCCGGAGGAGCTGATCCACGACGGCCGCGTGCACGCGATTGCGCTCCGGCACAACCAGATCACGCGCGAGGAGCTGCACGCCGCGGCGCGCAAGCAGGGGATCGAGCGCCTCCGGGACGTGGAGAGCGCGCGGCTCGAAGTGAGTGGCGCGCTGAGCTTCACGCTCAAGGAGCCCGCGGAGCCCGAGCGGTTCCACGTCGAGGTCGTGGCGCGACTCGACGCGATCGAGAAGCGGCTCGCGGCGCTTGGCGGAGGCGCGCGATGAACCCGCGAGTCTTGATCGCGGCGCTGGCGGCCTGCGCCACGCCGCTCGCGTCGCAGGCGCGCCCTTCCACCGACGTCTGGGTGGTGCCGCTCACGGCGACGGGCACCGCGGTGTCGTTCGGCGAGCCGCGGAACGTGACGCGGCGCGCGGGCTACGACAACCAGCCCTCGTTCACGCCCCGGGGCGACGCGGTGCTCTACACCGCGATCGGCGCCGACGGCCAGGCCGAGACGTGGCGATTCGCGCTCCCCGACGGAACGCCCGCGCAGGTCACGCACACGCGCGAGAGCGAGTACTCGCCGACCGTGACGCCCGATGGCCGGTCGTTCTCGGTGATTCGCGTCGAGGCCGACTCGACGCAGCGCCTCTGGCGCTTCCCGCTGGACGGCGCGAGCGCGCCGGCGCTGGTGCTGGAGAGAATCAAGCCCGTCGGCTACCACGCGTGGGCGGGCGACCACACACTCGTGCTCTTCGTGCTCGGCACTCCGAGCACGCTGCAGATCGCGGACGATCGCACGGGCAGTTCGGCGATCGTCGCGCGCAACGTCGGCCGCGCGCTCGTGAAGGTGCCCGGGCGCGACGCGGTCACCTTCCTGCAGGAAGGGCAGGGCGGCGCCGTTCGCGACTCCGCGAGCGGCGCGGCGTGGATCACCGAGCTCGACGTGCGCACGCAGACGACGCGCCGCGTGGCGCAGCCGCCGCCGGGCGCGGACTATCACGCGTGGACGCCGACCGGCGCGCTGATTGCCGCGTCGGGGTCGCGCGTGTTCGTGTGGGTGGACGGCCGGTGGGACGTCGCCGCGGACCTCGCGCGGTGGGGCGTGCGGAACCTCTCGCGCCTCGCCGTGAGCCCGCGTGGCGACTGGCTCGCGTTCGTGGCGGAGGACCGCGCGTCACCGTGAACCGCGAGCGGACTCCGTCGGAGGGATTCTCGAACCTCTTCGGCCCGCAGGCGGCGCGGTACACCGAGGCGCGCCCGCGCTACCCGCGGCCGCTCTTTCACTACCTCGCCGTCGCCGCGCGCGGCACGCGGGTCGCCTGGGACTGCGCGACGGGCAACGGCCAGGCGGCGGTGGGGCTCGCCGAGCGCTTCACGCGCGTGGTGGCGACGGACGCGAGCGCGGACATGATCGCGAAGGTGATCCCGCATCCGCGGGTCGCCTACCACGTGGCGAAGTACGACTCGAAGCTCCCCGACCGGAGCGCGAACCTCGTGGCCGTGGCCCAGGCGCTGCACTGGCTGGAGCTCGATCCCTTCCTCGACGAAACGCGTCGCGTGCTCGTCCCGGGCGGCGTGCTCGCCGCCTGGTGCTACTCGCTCTGCCGCATCGAGCCGCGCATTGATGAAATCGTCCGGCTGTTCCACGAGGTCACCCTCGGGCCGTTCTGGCGGAGCGACCGCCGGCTCGTCGAGGAAGGGTACCGCTCGATCGCGCTGCCCCTGGAGGAGATGGCCCCGCCGCCGCTGGAGATGGTCGAGGACTGGACGATGCCGCAGTTCGTCGCCTACGTCCGCACCTGGTCCGGCGTCGCGAACTGCGTCGCCGCGCGCGGCGAGGAGCCCGTGCGGGCGTTCGAGGCGGCGCTGCGCGAGCGCTGGGGGATGCCGATGCTGCGCCGGGAGATCCGCTGGCCCCTCCACTTCCGCATCGGGCGGGTGCGCTGACCCGTGCGCTGACCCGTGCGCTGACCGCCCTTGTCGCGCGACGGCGCTCCAGGCATTCTTCGAATCCCACCGACCCGTGATTCGATGACCCCCGCCAGGCAACCCTCGACCGTGCGCGCGCCGCGCGACACGCCGCCCCCCGCCTTCCCGCTCCACGTGGCGGGCGACGCGCTCCTGCGCGCAGCGCTCGAAGCGTGCCGCCAGCACGAGCGCGTGGCGCCCCTGATCGAGAAGGGGTGCGCGGAGGCGGAGCTGCGCGAGGCCGCGGCGGTCTGCGAGCTGAGCGACCACCACCTGGCGGCGCGCACCAAGGACTACGAGGCGGTCGCGGCCGTCGGGAAGGGGACGACGCCCGACGACTTCTGGCGCGCCGCCAACACGCTCTGGCACTCCTCGCGCGAATACGCGCGGCGCCACCGCTCGTGCGACGCGCTCATGACGAAGCTGCGCAAGCAGCTGAACGCCCACTCGTCGGACAAGTTCAGCGAGATCACGCTCGAGTACGAGCTGGAGGCCTCCGCGCTGCTCGCGCTCCGGCAGGCAATCGCGGCGTACCGCAAGCTGAGGCCGGGGATGGAGTAGGCGGCCGGCGGACGCGTCGCCCGACGCCGGAGGTCCGACTTCCGGGGCTACGGCTTGACCAGGCGATACACCCGCACCATCTCGACGTCGTCCTCGTCCCTCGCCACGCCCGCGACATAGTCGCTCCCGATCTCCAGCGGCGTGAACCGCGCCGGGAGTTCGACCGTGCAGAGCCACCGGCCACGCGGGTCAATCACATCCCACCTGGTCGGCGCGGCGATGGTGATCGTGGACATCGGCCCCGGGGTGCCGAGTCGTTCCCGGATGTCGTATCGCCGCGCCCAGAGGTTGCCGGCGCGGTCGCCGAGCAACAGGCCGTAGACCGGAAAACGTTCGGAATACACCGCGTCCTTCAGCATCTGTTCTTTGCGCGCCTGAAACGCTGGGGAAGCGGGATGGCCGTCCTCTCCGGGCAAGGCGAGAAACCAGGCCCGGTGCGCCTCGCGGTCCGCGGCCGTGACCGGAACCGGTGCAACGTTCAGCCGGAACACGCGCACGAAGCGTCCGTCGCGGCCCAGCTCGGCAATCTCCGGCTTGACCGGAAACGAGTAGAACAGCCGCTCGCCGTCGCTGGCGACGAGGCCCCCGGGCGTGAACTCGACTCCGGTGCCGAACCGCTGTCGACCGTCGAACACCGCTTCGCTCGCGGGCAGCACCGCGACCGTGTCGAGGCGCCCGCCGTCGGCGGAGACGTGATAGACCGGGAGGCGCCGAACGGCGCGCCCAGCCGGCGGCACGACGGGATCGTTCCAGTCGAAGCCCGCGTACGATCGATCGGAGAACACCGTGCCGGGATAGATGAAGCGCCCCTGAATGCTGCGGCGGCTCGCCCCCTGGGCGATGAACTCTCCCTGTCCCGTGAAGTACTCCACTTCACCCAAGTCGGTGACGAAGAGCGTGTCGCCGCGAGTCGCCGTGAGCAACAGGATCTGCCGGAACTCACCAGGGCCCTGGCCGGCGCGCCCGGCGCTGCGCACGAACTTTCCGCCGGCATCGTAGAACCGGATGGCCTGCGATCCCTGCACGCCCACCGCCCAGCGACCGTCGCCGAGGCGCACGACGCCCATGATCCGAAGGAACTCATACAGGGAATCGCCGGCGGTCGCCGCGTTCGGGTCGCCGATGACGAGCGTGGGGCGCTCATCCACCCGCCACGCCTTCGCGGCGGCGAGCGCGGGGGCGCGGCTCTCGACGATCTGCACGCCCGCACTATCGCGAATCGTCTGCGCGGGGATGCCGGTGCCAGTCGCGAGCACCAGTGCCGCGAGCATTCCGCAGCACGCATTCAACCTCCTGCTTGGAGTCCGCACCGTGCCTCCTTCGTTGCCGCGATTCCGCACTCCCGTCCCATATTGCACAGCGGCTCACCCTCCCGTCCGCAACAGGTTCCAGAATTGGCGCGGGCTGAGAATGGGAAGCGGGGCGCGATCGCCGAGTGCCTGGAGTTCCAGGTCGCCGGTCACGAACACGTCCGCTTTGGCCGCGAGTGCCTCCCCGAGCACGCGCCTGTCGCCCGCATCGAGGTGGGCGATGTTCACGCGGTCGGCCTCGCCGCCTACCCGTGCCTGCTCGCGCAGGAGCGCCTCGTTGTCGGCGATGACGCCGGCGGGGAGGCGAAACTTCCTGGCGAGGTTCCGCCGCAATTCGTGCAGCACCCGTTCCCCGATCACCAGCTCGTGCTCAAGCAGCACGACTCGCAGCACGTCGGCGCAGAGGCCGCGGGTGCCGATCGCGCTGGCGAGCACGTTGGTGTCCAGCGCGACCCTCACGAGATGTCGCGGAACACGTCCTCGTCCGTGAGATACCCCCGGGCCTCGGCCAGCGGCATGACGCGACGCCGGATCTCGTCGAACTGCGCCACAGCCAGCTGGCGGCGCAAGGCGTCGCGGGCGAGGTCGCTCCGGCTCCGGCCCGTGCGCCGCGCCAGCCGCCGGAGCTGCCGCTCAAGGGCTTTATCCAGGCGAATGGTCAACGCGGCGGTCTTCATGTCATGCATTGTAATACATCGAGCGTCCCCTCACAAGACGATGCAGCTGTTGAACGCGGACAATCAGGGACGCGCACGCGCCGCGCGCGCCGGCCCGGCCCGAGCTCTCCGCGTGCGCGATCCCCCGCTGCCGCTACTTCCGGCTCAACTCCTGGAACAGAATCCTCAGAAAGCGCTCGCGACCCCCGGGCCAGGACTTGTCGTACTCCGCGGTGATCGCCGAGGCGAGGACCTGCTCGATCGTGTGCCCGGCCGCGATCTCCTTCCGCATCCTGTCGCGCATCACCACCAGCATATCGTGGTACGCCTGGACCCGCGCCCGATCGGTGAGCGGCCCGTGGCCAGGAATCACCTTGGTGTCGGCATTGAGGACCGGCAGGACGCGCGCGCACGCGGCGATCACTCCGTGAATCGAGCCCCCGCTCGAGAGGTCCACGAACGGGAAGCCCGCGCTCACGAAGACGTCGCCCATGTGCACGACGTTCGCGCCCCGGAAGACGACGATCGCGTCGCCGTCGGTGTGGGCCGGGGCGACGTGAAAGGCCACGACATCGTCGCCGTTGATGTGGAAGGTGACCGTATCGTTGAACGTGACGACGGGGAGCGCGCCCTTCTCCGCCGCCGGCTGCGCGCGATTGAGCGCCTCGATGAACTGGTCCGTGGACATCCGCTTGCGCACGTTGTCGTGCGCGACGAGCAGCGCGCCGGCGTCGCCGTGATCCTTGTTCCCGCCGGTGTGGTCGAAGTGCCAGTGCGTGTTGAGGACGAAGCGCACGGGCTTCGCGGTGAGCGCGGCGATGGCCGCGCGGATCTTCGGCGTGAGCGGCGCGAACTCGTCGTCCACGAGGAACACCGCGTCGTCGCCGACGGAGAGCCCCATGTTGCCGCCGGCGCCGGCGAGCATGTAGACGCCCTTGCCGAGCACCGTCGTGCGGACCTGCACGGTATCGTAGTTCTGCGCGGCGGCGGGCCGGCAGACTGAGAGCGTGAGGAGCAGCGTGAGGAGCGGCGGCAACGAGCGGCGCATGGGGCCTCGGCGGGGAGCGGGCAGACGGTGGGGCGGGACGAGACGAATCTACGCGTGCTGGCGGGCTTGTCACGGGCGGCTGGGGTCCCCGCCAACCGCGGAGCGCGCGGCCGACACGCTCCGGCTCTCGTCACGCGTTTCTAATCGTCGCTCTCGAGCCAGAGCTCGACGCGACCGGGCGAAGTTGGAACGCGCTTCAGTTCCCGCGGCTCGGGGCGATAGACCTTGGCGATGAACGGCCGGCGATGGCGCTCGATGAACCGTTCGATCCGTTTCCGCGTGTTCACGAAGTTCTGGGCGAGCTGGGTGAAAGGCACCTTCCCGATGACAAGAAAGAGGCCGACGCCCGCCCGCACTACCGCGTCACGCTCGTTCGGCGTGTATCGAATGCGGCGGTTATGGGATATGACGTACCAGTTTCGTGCACCAACCGAGGTGAGCCACTCATCGTCCGGAGTGTCGTGCGCGAAGTGAGCGGAATGCTCCTCGACCGCGATACCGGCTTCCCGCAGAATCCGCGGAAACGCCTTTCCGAGATCCCTGTCGGTGAAGAAAGTGAAGCTCAAGCCGCACGTTCGTACACGACGGCTTGCTCCACTTCCGTCCGATCCAGTTCGTAATCGCGCGACACCGCGTCCACCGACTCGCCGTCATCAATGCGATCCCGGATCACCGCTGTCGTGATCCCTCTGCTGACGACTACGGGCCGTCCAAACGCGATGAGCGGATCAATCACGATCAACCTCGGCGCCTCCGCCGAGACCGTTCGCACAAACGGATACAGCCGACGAGGAATGTGCGAAGTATCCCACTCGATTCGCTTGAGGTACGACTGGAGCAGCATCTTCATCGCGAGCTGACCCGAGCGTGAGAGACTGATCAGCTGCCCGTACCTCTCGATCAGAAGCTCACCAGCGTGCGTTCGAAGCTCGGGCCGGAGCAGAAGGCGCTCGATGCTGAGCGAACGCTCGGCGTACTTCACTGCCGATCGAACGTCCTTGATGGAGACTCCGTGCTCGGTTCGAAGCGCGCGAAGGACGTGCGCCTCGATCAGGTTGTTGAAAGAGAGGAGGCTCTGGTCGCGATCCGCGATCTCGATCAGCGGGCGGAAGACGCCCTTTCCGCCTCGGCGCGGGTACTCTCGCCCGAACACCCACGACCGCAGGGTCGCGGAAGCGAGATCAACATAGCGTGCGGCCTCGGCCAGGCCGTAGGCAGGGGTGTCGCGGTGGTCGGTCTTCGGGATGGGTCGGCCTCGGGGATTGGCGATCACGGCGGACGGGGATCTCGCAACGAACTCTACCTCATTGATCCACCGACTGCCAGACGCTTGGAAGGGCGAATCGTCGCGGAGCGGACTCCGAGCCGAGGACGACGTAGTCCCGGACTCCGCCGCCCCTGCGGTCCCGTTATCCTTCCGGCGCCAATGCCCTCCCGCCGCCGCCTCCCGCCCCGCGCCGACGACCGGCGCCCGCCGCTCGCGCGCCTCGAGTCACTCCTCGCCGAGCGCAACCGGGCCCGCTCGCGCCGCATCCTGTTTCGCATCCGCAACGAGCTCGATGCGGAGCCGAATCCCGGCCCGTGGATCGCCGCGGCCCGCGCGCTCCACCAGCGCGGACTCCTCTCCGACGATGCCGTCATCTACTTCGTCGAGATCTTCCTCGAGTGCATCACCTTCCAGGCGGCTGAGGGCGACTCCGAACTGTTGCGCATCGGAGCGGCGATGGACGCCATCGAGCGTGCGCACGGACTCGGCGAGGACGAGTACTGGCACATTGACGAGGCGCCGCCGGAGTGGCGCGAGCTGAGCGCTGCGTGGGATGGCCGGGCGGATGCCATCAATGTCGCCGCGCTGCGGGAGATGGGACACGCCGACCTGGCCGGCGAACTGGAGCGGGACGCCCGGGCGTTCGAAGAGCGCGGCTCCTCGGGGCATCACGACGTGTGGGGCGCGGAAGACGAGATGGAGGGCTGAGGGGGCGCGAATCGGCGCGCGACGGATCGCGCACTCCCCAGCCCCGTCGCGATCGCGAACGCCTTGTCCAGGTCGTACGGTCGCGCCGGCGTGCCCATCGAGTAGGTGGGACAGCGATAGCGGGCTCGCCGGGCGGGCAGGGGTTCGTCCAGGCCGCGGCGCAGTACGCCGCTCAAGAGCTCCTTGAGCGGCACGCCCCTGCGGTGCGCCTCCGCGCGGAGCCGCTTGAGGAGGTGCGTGTCAATGTCAATCGTCGTCCGCATGGAGTGATGCTCGCGCGTCAAGACTGTGATGTCAACGCATCATGGCGGGCGCATCGGGGCCGCGCGCGAGGAGGCGCCGCCGAACGCCTTGCGCCACCGCGTGCCCGGATCCCAGAACTTGACCTTCGATGCGTCGAAGCGTTCCGGGTCGAACGAGCCGCCCACCCACTCGAGATACGACTTGTGCTCCTCGTGCCGCGGGTCGCGCAGGGCCTCGAGGAAGCCCTCGTAGCCGAACGGCCCGCCCACGTCCTCGGGCGGGCACGCGCGCGCCCCGTCCACGCATCGCGGGACCTTCACGCCGCGCTCGGCCGGCGCGACCGCTTCCAGCCGCACCACGTGGCGCCAATCGTCGCCGAAGTCATAGGTGTAGAGCGCTTCGTGACCGGGCGACGTGAACCACGCCGCGATCGGCACCTCCCAGTCGGCGAGCGTCACCGGCATTCCCGGCCACCGGTCGTCGTCATCCGGGATGCCGAACTCCTTCCGCGTACGCCGCGCACCGCGGGTCATCCGGAACGAGTGGAGATGATAGTCCAGCCAGCCCATCGCGTCCTGGATGGCGACGTGGAGATCCCAGAACGAGTAGCGCTCCGGGACCCGAATGCGGCGCCACACCGGTGGTGCGACGTCGAGCAGGGTGATCAGAAACTCGAATGTCCACGGCGCCGGCCGGCGCGGGATCTTTTTCCGCGGAACACGCATCGTGGTGCGTTTCACGCCGAGAAGGTACGCGCTCGCCGCGGCTGCCGGCAACGGATGTCGGCTTCATGCTCCAGCTTTCGAGACAGAAGTTGGAAGAATGGAGGTACCAGTTCGGCACCTCCAATCCCGCGGCCAGGATGAGCCTCCGCTACCGCCTGCTCGTCTTCACCGAGCACGGCCTTGCCATGCCGCGGAAGTAGATCGGATTCCGGACGCCGTAGCTCGGGAAACGGCCGCGCGATAACGCAGGGCCTCCTTCGTGGCGGGGTCGGCGAGTTGCTGCCGGTCGTCCGGCTCGAATGATGTAATAATGTCGCCAAGACCTATTATAATACACAATCAATTGCTATAATATAGCTGACTGACACAATCACCATGCGCCCAACCAAACATCCCCAGAGCGCCCTCCGCTGCCCGCTCAACCACATCCTGGGCACCGAGGCCAACGTACGCGTGCTGCGCGTGCTGTTCCTCTCGCCTGTCCCTTTCGGCATCGCGGAACTCGCGCGACAGACGGCACTCCAGGCGAGCGGGCTCTCGCGCGTGTGCGCGAACCTCGAAGACCTCGGCGTCATCGAGACCGTCGGCCGCGGACGCAACCGCCAGTTCTGGCGCCGGCAGGGCAGGCCGCTCCAGCAGCAGATCGCCAGTCTCTTCGGAGTCGAACACAGTCGCGCCGAGCAGGTCCTCGCCAAGGTGCGCGCGGCGGCGCAGGCCAGCTCGGGATCCATCAGAGCCGCCTGGCTCGAAGGGCCGGTGGCCGATCAGACGGACAGCCCCGGTGATGCGATCATTGTTGGTGCACTCGTGGACGACGCGGCGATGGAGTCCGTGCGCGATCAGATCTGGGCGCAGTTCCTCGCGGTGCAGGAGGAACTCGACGTCTCCATCGAACTGCGACTGATGACACAGGCCGACCTCCGCACCGCCGACGAATCGCGGCTCCGCGAGCTGGAGCGCGCCCAGCCGCTCGTCGGCGCGCCGCCCATCGAACTCGCGCGCCCGGCGGCACCGGACCGATCGCGCGACCCGATCTTCCGGGCCAAGCGCCACGAGAGCGTGGACCGGAGACTGCTACGCATCGCTACGGCCATTGCGGAACGCCTCAAGCGCGATCCATCGCTCGTGCAGCGCGCAATGGACCATGTGGAGCGCCGCCTGCTCACCGCGTCGGGAAGCGAGCGGCTGGCGCTCCGTGAGTGGCAGGCGCTGCTGCGATCGAACTCCGCACCCCGGCTGCGGCGCC